>JAEEGJ010002485.1_pt1 | contig 93640 bp, 74 predicted proteins | sample 8958761 | NCBI WGS metagenome assembly JAEEGJ01 (sample SAMN16246546, study PRJNA631951) | gut metagenome | biome: gut microbiome; feature: rumen; material: RS-attached | host: Bos | place: Iran: Karaj | collected 2018-10 | reverse complement strand
AGGCTATCCAGATCCAAACTATTTCTCACGGAACTTCAAGAAATACACTGGAAAGACTCCTACAGACTATGCAAAATTAAACTAAAGATTATTGGAGGGGCAATGAAATCTTTTGGAAGAAGGATGCTGGCACTGTGCATGACCACTGTGTTGCTGACAGGGTGCACCAGTGCTGCGGCAGACAAAAATGAAGGGGAAAATGTAGAGGACTCTCTTGAGATTGGACTGTGTTTTGATTCCTTTGTTATAGAAAGATGGGAGAAGGACAGGGATGTATTTGTAGACACAGCCACCACACTGGGAGCCAAGGTAAATGTTCAAAATGCCAATGGCGATGTGGATAAGCAGATAGAGCAGATTAACTACCTTGTGGAAAAAGGGGTGGATTGTCTGGTGATTATCCCTGTAGATGGCGGAGCCTTAAGAACGGCAGTGGCTGCTGCCAAGGAAAAGGGCATTTCAGTGGTATCCTATGACAGATTGATTCCAAATGCAGATACCGACCTTTACATATCCTTTGACAACAACATGGTTGGAGAGATGATGGCCCAGGCACTGGTGGACCAAGGTGCAAAAAGCACTGTGATGATATGCGGTTCGCCAACTGATGGCAACGTGCCTATGGTAAATGCTGGATTCATCTCTGTCATGGAAAAAAACAATGTAAAGATTTTGGATACCTATTACTGTGACGGATGGAAGGCGGAGCTGGGAGGTTCCTATGTATACGACCATATGGATAAAATCAATGAAGCTGATGCCATCATGTGTGGAAATGACGATGTGGCCACATCGGTAATCAGAGCTTTGGCAGTAAGCCAGCTTGCCGGCGTAAAATATGTGGTAGGCCAGGATGCAGACCTTCCTGCATGTCAGCATATCGTAGAGGGCACTCAGCTGATGACAGTTTACAAGCCAGTGGGTAATCTGGCATCCCAGGCAGCAGAGCTATCAGTAAAGCTTGCTAAGGAAGAGGATATTGCTGTAGATGGTGTCATAAATGATGGTATGAATCAGGTACCATATCTTGCTGTAAAACCAATAGCAGTAACCAAGGAAAATATGGATGAAATCGTTATAGATGGCGGCTTTCACACCAAAGAGGATGTTTATATGAACGTCAGTGAATAGCAAATTATTGTAGCGAAATTTTTGGACTAGCACAAAATTGTGCTAGTCCTATTTTTTTGTGTGGAAAAAGTTTGACAAAAATGTGAAGAAAGTGACAACCATTTTTAGAAAGGTTAATGGTATCTTTTTTACAGATACAAAAAACACCTAATGAAAGGGAGGTTTTCACAGAGATGAAAAAGAAATTATTAAGTGTACTTTTGACAGGTGCTATGGCAGCTTCAATGTTCGTAGGTTGCGGTACTAGCACAGAGACAACAGACAACTCTGCACCAGCTTCAACAGACACAGCTACAGAGTCGACAGACGGTGGGGCTGCAGCTGCTACTGGCAAGAAGGTTGGTGTAGCAATGCCTACAAAGGATCTCCAGAGATGGAATCAGGACGGCGAGAACATGCAGAAAGAGCTTGAGGCAGCTGGTTACGAAGTTGAGCTTCAGTATGCTTCAAACGACACACAGACACAGATCTCTCAGATTGAGACAATGATCAATGACGGATGTGATGTTCTTGTTATCGCAGCTATCGAAGCTTCTTCACTTGGTGAGGCTATGGATATGGCAGCTGAGCAGAACATTCCAGTTATCGCTTATGACCGTCTTATCATGAACACAGATGCTGTTTCTTACTACGCTACATTTGATAACTACAAAGTAGGTCAGGTTCAGGGACAGTACATCATCGATACACTTGGTCTTGATGTAAACGATACTTCTAAGACATACACAATGGAAGTTACAGCTGGTGATCCAGGTGATAACAATGCTAACTTCTTCTACAGCGGTGCTATGGATCTTCTTGATGACTACATCGATGCTGGTATCATCGAAATCAAGTCAGGTCAGCAGGAATTCGCTGATGTAGCTACAGCTCAGTGGGCAACAGAGAAGGCTCAGTCAAGAATGGAGAACATCCTTTCAACATATTATGCTGATGGAACAAACCTTGATATCTGCCTCTGCTCAAATGACTCTACAGCACTTGGTGTTGAGAACGCACTTGCAGCTAACTACAAGGGTGAGTACCCAATCGTAACAGGTCAGGATTGCGATATTGAGAACACAAAGAACATGATCGCTGGTAAGCAGTCTATGTCAGTATTCAAGGATACACGTACACTTGCTTCACAGGTTGTTAAGATGGTAGGCCAGATCCTTAATGGTGAGACAGTTGATGTTAACGACAAGGAAACATACAACAATGGTAACAAGGTAGTTGAGTCATTCCTTTGCGAGCCTGTATTCGCAGATGTTAACAACTACAAGGAGCTCCTCATCGATTCTGGTTACTATACAGAGGATCAGTTAAAGTAAAAGTAAATGATTTTCTGAGCGAAGCTCAAGAAATATCATTTACCACGAACATTAGTTGTAAACTTTATAGGGCGAGCTTAGCTCGCCCTATTTTAAAGAGAATGATTTGAAGAAAATAAATAATGAATAGAGCTTTTCATTGCTAAGGCATTCTTATATGGAAGTTCTACATAATTTTATTTTATTGAAACAAAAAGGGAGGTATATCAAGTGGGAAATACAATACTTGAGATGAAGAACATCACAAAAGAGTTCCCAGGAGTAAAGGCCCTTGATAACGTTAATCTTAAAGTAGAAGAAGGCGAAATTCACGCTCTTGTAGGTGAGAATGGTGCTGGTAAGTCTACTTTGATGAATGTTTTAAGTGGTATTTATCCATTTGGTTCTTACACAGGTGACATCGTATATAACGGTGAGGTTTGTAAGTTCCAAAAAATTAAGGACTCAGAGGAAAAAGGAATCGTTATTATCCATCAGGAGTTAGCATTGATTCCATATATGTCAATTGGTGAGAACATGTTCCTTGGAAATGAGCAGGGAAAGAAATCGGCAATTGATTGGAACAAGACATATTCTGAGGCAGACAAGTACTTGAAGATGGTTGGTCTTTCAGAGAGCAGCCGTGTTCTTATCAAAGATATCGGTGTTGGTAAGCAGCAGCTTGTAGAGATTGCAAAGGCTCTTGCTAAACACGCAAAACTTCTTATTCTTGATGAGCCTACATCTTCTCTTAATGAGACAGATTCAAGAGCTCTTCTTGATTTACTTCTTGAATTCAAAAAGCAGGGAATGACATCTATTATCATTTCTCATAAGCTTAATGAGGTTTCTTACGTAGCAGATAAAATCACAGTTATCCGTGATGGTTCTACAATTGAAACACTTGATAAGGCAACAGATGATATTTCTGAAGATAGAATTATCAAGGGCATGGTTGGTCGTGAGATGACAGACCGTTTCCCAAAGCGTCATGATGTTAAGATTGGCGATGTTGCTATGGAAGTTAAGAACTGGACAGTTTACCATCCACAGTTCACAGAGCGTAAGGTAGTTGATGATGTATCAATTAACGTACGTAAGGGTGAGGTAGTTGGTATCGCAGGTCTTATGGGTGCTGGACGTACTGAGCTTGCTATGAGTATTTTCGGTAAGGCTTATGGCTCTAATATCTCAGGTCAGCTTTTCCTTAATGGAGAGGAAGTTCACCTTAAGAATATCAAGGATGCAATCAAGCATAAACTTGCATATGTTACTGAGGATAGAAAGGGTAACGGACTTGTTCTTTCTAACCCAATCAGAGTTAACACTTCTCTTGCAAACCTTTCAGAGCTTTGTACTAGAAGAGTTATCGATAAGGATAAAGAGTATCAGGTTGCTGAGGAGTATAGAGGCAAGCTTAAAACAAAGTGTCCTACTGTTGATCAGAATGTAGGTAATCTTTCAGGTGGTAACCAGCAGAAGGTACTTCTTGCAAAGTGGATGTATGCTAATCCAGATGTACTTATTCTCGATGAGCCTACACGTGGTATCGATGTTGGTGCTAAGTATGAGATTTACTGCATTATCAATGACCTTGTTGCAGCTGGAAAATCAGTTATCATGATTTCTTCAGAACTTCCAGAGGTACTTGGTATGTCTGATAGAATTTATGTAATGAATGAGGGCAAGATGGTTGGTGAAATGGAAGGTGCTGAGGCATCTCAGGAGAGCATCATGTCTTGCATCTTGAAGTCATAGAAGGGAGAGAAAACATGGGTTCACTTAGTTTTGGACAAATCATAAAGAAATATTCCATGGTAATCGCCCTCGTGGTAATCATTGGAGTATTTACAATAGGAACAGGTGGAAAGATTCTTTTTCCACAGAACATTAACAACCTTCTTTCACAGAATGCATACGTATTCGTGCTTGCAACAGGTATGTTGATGTGTATCTTAACCGGTGGTAACATCGATCTTTCAGTTGGTTCGGTTGTTTGTTTCATCGGTGGTGTTGGCGCATTACTTATGAGCAAGGGCGTTAACATGGTAGTTGCTGTTATCATCATGTTACTAGTTGGTGTTGCAGTTGGTGCATGGCAGGCTTTCTGGGTAGCATATATAAATGTTCCACCATTTATCGCTACACTTGCTGGTATGTACGCCTTCAGAGGTCTCTCTAACGTAGTACTTAATGGTAAGGTTGTTGCCATTGCAAACCAGACATACTTAAATGTATTTGGTGGTGGTGCTGATTGCTACGTTCCAGATTTCCTTGGCGGTGGCGAGTTTAACACAACATGTATGATTATTGGTGTTATCGCTACAGCAATATTTGTATTAAATGAGTTCCGTTCAAGAATTTCAGCTACAAGAAAAGGCTATGAGACAACAAGCATTGGCGGTTTTGCTGCAAAAATTGTACTTATCTCAGCTGTAATCCTTTTCTTAAGCTATAAGCTTGCAGGATACAAGGGTATTCCTACATCACTTATTTGGATTGTTGTTGTTGTTCTTGCTTATCACTACTTTACAACTAGAACTACAATGGGTCGTTACCTCTACGCAGTAGGTGGTAATGAGAAGGCTACACAGCTTTCTGGTATTAACACAAAGAAGGTTTACTTCTTTGCTTACACAAACATGGGATTCTTAACAGCAGTTGCTGGTATCCTTACAGTTGCTCGTTACACAAATGCACAGCCTACATACGGTATGTATTTCGAGATGGACGCAATCGGTGCTTGCTTCATCGGTGGTGCTTCTGCATACGGCGGAACTGGTTCTGTATTTGGAGCAATCGTTGGTGCCCTTCTTATGGGTGTTATCAACCAGGGTATGTCTATCATGGGTGTAGATGCTAACTACCAGAACGTAGTAAAGGGTCTTGTACTTTTAGTTGCTGTTATCTTTGACGTAATGTCTAAGAGAGAGAATAAGTAGGAAGGGAGGAACAAAAAGTGGCAGACAAAATTTTAAATGTAATCAAGAATAATACAATGCTCATTGTACTGATCATAGTTGTTCTCTTCTTTAATATTTCAACAGGCGGCAAAATGCTTCAGCCTAGTCAGTTCAATGCTTTAATCACACAGAATGCATACGTTTATGTTCTTGCAACTGGTATGCTTATGTGTATGCTTACTGGTGGTAATATCGATCTTTCCTGCGGTTCTTTCGTATGTTTCGTAGGTGTTGTTGGTGCTAAGCTTATGACAAGCCTTATGGCTGGTGGCATGGATCCACTTGTAGCAACAATCATCGGTATTCCAGCAATGCTTCTTATTGGTGTTATTTATGGATGTATCTTAGGATACGTTATCGCATACATGAACATTCCACCTTGGATTGCAACCCTTGCAGGTTTCCTTGCTCTTAGAGGTCTCGGTGTTGCATTGATGGATGGTGCTTCTAGTATCAGTAACCTTCCAGAGAACTTCTGTGTACTCTTCACAGGAAAGCTCAACGACTTCTTCGGTGGTCCAAGAATCGGTGGAGTTCAGTACAATCTTACAAGTATTGTGATTGCTATTGTAGCAGCAGTTATATTTGTACTTTTAACTTTAAGAGAGCGTAAAAACAAGCTTGCTAAGGGATATGAGGTTTCAAGCTTCACATCATTAGTTGTTAGACTCGTACTTGTTTGCTTCGTAATCTTACTTTTCGGTTACAAGTACTCACTTGCAGGTGGCGTTCCTTATCCACTTATCTGGGTGGCTGTAATTGTACTTATTTATAATTTCATTACATCTAAGACAGATATTGGACGTTACTTCTACACAATCGGTGGAAACTCAGAGGCAACTCGTCTTTCTGGTATCGATACAAAGAGAATCATGTTCTTAGCTTACATGAACATGGCTGTACTTACAGTAATCTCTGCATTCATTACAATGGCTCGTTATAAGTCAGCTAATTCAACAGCTGGTCAGAACTACGAGATGGATGCAATCTCAGCTTGTGTAGTTGGTGGTGTTAGTGCATACGGTGGAAGCGGTACTATTTTCGGTATGATTATCGGTGCTACTCTTATCGGTGTAATCAACATTGGTATGTTCCTTATGAACATCGATGCAAACTGGCAAAAGATTGTTAAGGGTGTTGTACTTCTCGGTGCAGTAGTATTCGAAATCCTTAATAATAAGAAGAACGCTACAAAGTAATAACTAGTTTATTTTCTTCATTTTGTTCTCTTATATTTGGCCTGCAGGTTTCCTGTGGGCCTTTTTTATTTAATAGGATATTCCTAATATGAAATGAAAACGGGCTTGCTAGGATTTGGAATTTGAAAAGAACAATAATTTGACAGAAAAAGTAAAAAATAATAGTAGAAATATTCAGAAAAAGTGGGATAATATACTTAATTATCATAATAATTTCACAAAAGTGGACGATAATATCATTAGAGGGTTTTCCCGATGAAAGGAGTGGATTACATGAAAGGACGTACTAAAAAGTTAATACAGACATATCTTGTACTATTACTCCTAGTGTTCACTTGGTTTGGTGGCGCTTTTAAAGTAATGGCAAAGTCGTCTCCAAGAGTTATTGTTATTGATCCTGCATTTCAGGAAGTGGCTGACGATTCCAAGGAACCTGTAGGTCCAGGTGCTTTTAGAACTAGTGCTGAGGCAAGTTCAGGTAATGTTGGAGCAACAACAGGATATCCTGAGTATGAGTTGACACTTCAGGTGGCATTAAAGCTTAAGGCAGACCTTGAGAATGCAGGCTATGAAGTAATTCTCACCCGTTCATCAAATGATGTAAATATCAGCAATAGCGGACGTGCTATGATAGCAAATATGTTTGATGCTGATCTGTTTATAGTTGTAAGCGCAAAGGAAGATGGAAATGGTTCATCTGGCGTTCAGGTTGTTTGCCAGTCAGAGGACAATCCTTACAATTACGGAAATTACGAAGATGGCAGACTTTTGTCAGATACAATACTTGGTTCTGTAAAGGCAGCCGGTTCTAAAGCTCGTCTAGTAGAAGATGATGATATGGCAGTAATGAACTGGTGTCAGGCTCCTAGCACAGTAGTTGAAATTGGCTCCCTTGCCAATGAAGACGAAGAAGAGAAATTACTTAATGTTGATTATCAGCAGGAACTTGCTGATGGAATCGCCGCTGGCGTAGACAGCTATTTCACACAGAGGTAAATAGAGCGAATATCTAAAGAAAAATTAAGAGGCAGTCCTGAAATTTTAGGATTGCCTCTTTTTATTAGTCTAATTGCACTAGAACTACCTGTAAAACAAACAAAAATTGTAGCTATGCACGTAGAGTGGTATTAATCTATAATACATTTTTTGTAGTGGAATATAGATTATTATATTTCTTCGCCGTTGAGCATGAATGTCTCATCTGGTTCGATAGGTACGCAGACACATTTCTTGCCGTCTACAATGGCTGTAGTTACAGAGGCGGCCTTGTCCTCGGAAACCTTAACTACGATGTCAGGAAGCTTACCCTCAGAAGTAACTCCTGTGGCTTCCTTAAGTTGCTGAGTAAGGTCTACAACGCGTTCCTTAAGGACGTTTTTCTCAAGGCGAAGCTCATTGTTCTTGAGAGCTTTTTCATCTAAAAGTTCATCTGCAAGTGGAAGAGCAGTCTCAAAATAGTTTTCAAAGTTAGCCTGAATCTTTTCGACCTTCATATCAGAAAGTCCTGAGTCAGTAAGGATGTTTGCAACATCCTGAGGCTCCAGGATGATTGGCTCATCTTCTCCAAGACGCTCAGTCTCTACTGTGATGAAATCTGAAAGATTCTGCTGGATGTCTAGCTTCTTTTCGATTGTTTCTTCTGTTTCCTCTCCAAGAGCCTGGTCGAGCATATTGTTGAATGCGTTCTTTTTCTGAGTAGAAGTCTTTTTAGTGCCACAGCCGATGCAGTTTTCCCAGAACTCTACGTGAGGCTCCTTTGTGTTTTTAGTGTAAGCAAGGCATGCATGTAAATCAGTAGAGCGCTCTGTGAAGCAAGGGAAAGTAAAGGCGGTATCAACAGGTCCTACAACCCAGTCTCTGATACGAGCACCGATTCTATTTTCGTCCTCACGGTATCCAAGACCTGGCTTTGAAAGCTGTACTGGGCAGATAGCGCAGATAATATAGTCGTATACTTCCTCAGACTCATCAAGCATCAAATCATCTGTGGTCTTAACCGGAATATCATAGGTATCGTGGTAAAGAAGAATAAGGAAATTACCTACAAAATCATATGACTCGATAATTCTGTTGTAGTATTCAATGAGAAGCTTCTCATCCTGAAGACGGCTCTCGCGAAGTTTCATTAATAAATCATGTCCGCTGCCTTCGATTTCCTCACTAGGGTCAAATGGAAGCTCAAGAAGATTGTTACCAACTGTTCCTGAAAGGGATTTGTTAGCAATTTCAAGATACTTGTGGAATTCTTCATCTTCAAGATTAAGAAAAGTCTCCTTGAAAGTGAGAACCATTTCCTTGTTGGAATCTACATAGCAACCTACCATTTTGTCAAAGTTACAATTATCCTTTTTAAAACGTCTTTTTATCTCGTTAATTTCTTTTTTATTCAATTTTTTTCACGCTTTCTTCAAAAAAATATATTATTCTCGTATATAGGATATATGTGTCAAATTCGGCTTATGATTTGCACATATTTTAAACGATCAACTTCAATTATATGGACTTGTGAAAAGTAGTTCAAGAGTGAAATTGATTATAAAAAACAAATGGTTTATTATTGTTGTATAAAATATAATTTTTTTATTTGGAGGAGCAAATAATGAACGGGGTACAAATTAAAAGAGCTAACAAGATTTTACTAATTGTGTTATTGGTATCGAGCTTCTTGCTTATTGTGGGCAATTTCTCGCAGCTACAATTTGCGGTAGATTTCGCTCCATATCGAAGCATCCTTCCTATTATAATGTGCATAATAGGAATAGTATGTTATATTGTTTTGTATTTTTCTAATAAGGAATCTCTTAGACTTGAGAGAATTGGCACGGGCTGGTTTCTCTTAACATATACAGCTTGTCTTATGTTGGGGCAGGGCAATTCACCATTCCCATTCTATATTCCGGTTTTAATGGTAATCTTAATTATGCTTGATGCGCCATTTGTAAGGTTGGCAGCAATCTGGGGACTGGTTGTAAATGTTATTAGAGGTATGTCTATGTTTGCCACAGCTGCTGAACCAACAGCGGTAGCTGATGTAGTTATGATTGAGATAATCGTATCTATCTGCGCAACAGTTGGCGCTTTAAACGGAATTAAGCATTTGAAGATGCTTCTTGATGAAAATACAGGCGAGATTCAGCTCCAGGTTGAAAAGAGTGATAGGCTCATTGGCAAAACAAGAGATACTTCCAGAGTGGTTTCTGATTTAATGAAGGAGAGCCAGGATAGCATCCAGTCAGTACAGAAGGAAGTTGAGGCTATCAGCCGAGCCCTTAATGAGATTTCTCTTGGAACAACTGGTGCAGCAGAGGCTATCGAGAGCCAGTCTAGCAGAGTTGTTGATATTCAGGAACTTATCGATGGTATCTACTCTCAGATTCAGGAGCTTGTAGATATTGCTAAGGAATGTATGACTGAGATTAAAGAGGGTGCAGATGCTGTAGAGTATTTGCAGACTAGCACCGAGAAATCTAAGTCTTCTAGTGAGGAGATGAAGGTAGCTGCAGGCGAGATGATGGATAGAGCCTCAGCTGTTAGAGATATTATTAGCATCATTCAGGGAATCAGTGCCCAGACCAATTTGCTTGCTCTTAACGCATCTATTGAGGCTGCTAGAGCTGGTGAGGCAGGCAAGGGCTTTGCCGTAGTTGCAGATGAGATTAGAGCATTGGCAGAGCAGACCAAGGATTCTACAGAGAATATTTCATCTATCCTTGACGAATTATCAAACGACACAGAGCTTGTATCTGAAAAGATTAACGAGACTGTTGAAATCTCAAACGAGCAGGTTGAATACATCGAGATTACAAGAGACAAGTTCTCTATTATCCATGATGGTTTCGACAAGCTTAATAGCAACGTAGACGAAGTAAATAGAAACGTCAACGAGCTTAAGGATAACAACAACAAGATAGTTGAGGAGGTTACAAACCTTTCTGCTACAACAGAAGAGATCTCTGCAAACTGCGAGAATGCTTCTAACAATAGTTCTTCAACAGTATCTGTTGTAAACAACTTTGTGGACCTTATGGACAAGATTGCAAACAAGGTTTACGAGCTGGATAAAAATAACTAGTTGGATTAGTTATAAGTGCTTGACATCAAATGCTTAAATAACTATACTTTAGTCAAATAAAGAAGGGGAACAGTCATGGCATTTACATCTATGCTTAATAATCTCAATAATAACAATAATAATTCCGTGAATAATAATCAGGGAGTTTAATTTTATTGTGTTGATGAGATTTGAATGTTCCAGATAAACATGAATTAGAGAGCCTCATCAAGCTAGAGTTTGATGAGGCTTTTATTGTGTCAAAGAGGGGCCCTATAGGGAAGATTCCTTGATACACAGAACTGCCCATTGCCAGAGGCAATTATTAATGGCAGTTCTTCATTAATCAAAAATGAGGAGAAAAACAATGAGCGTTAAAACCACAGACGTAAGAACACTTTCGAGAAATTTCAAAGATTATGGGGACAAGGAAGTTACTGTTGCTGGATGGGTTCGCAATATGCGTGATTCTAAGACATTCGGTTTCTTGGTACTTGCTGATGGTACTTTCTTCAATCCAGTGCAGGTAGTATTTAATCAGGATAATATCGACAATTTCGATGAGGTTAGACGTCTTAATGTTGGCGCCGCAGTATATGTTACTGGTATTGTTACACTTACACCAGAAGCTAAGCAGCCATTCGAGATTCAGGCTACAAAAATTGAGGTAGAGGGCAAATCAACACCTGACTATCCAATTCAGCCTAAGAGACATACTATGGAATACCTTCGTACACAGACACATCTTCGTCCACGTACAAATACATTCCAGGCAGTATTTAGAGTTCGTTCACTTTGCGCTTATGCAATTCACAAGTTCTTCCAGGAGCGTGATTTTGTATATGTTCATACTCCACTTATTACAGGTTCTGACTGCGAGGGTGCAGGTGAGATGTTCCAGGTTACTACAATGGACCTTAACAACATCCCTAAGACAGAGGATGGAGCAGTTGATTTCTCACAGGATTTCTTTGGCCATGCTACTAACCTTACAGTTTCAGGACAGTTAAATGGTGAGACTTACGCACAGGCATTTAAGAACATCTATACATTTGGTCCTACATTCCGTGCAGAGAACTCTAACACAACTCGTCATGCAGCAGAGTTCTGGATGATTGAGCCAGAGATTTCATTTGCAGATCTTGAGGATGATATGCAGCTTGCTGAGGAGATGATTAAGTTCATCATCAACTATGTATTAGAGCATGCTCCAGAGGAGATGGAGTTCTTCAACAACTTCATCGACAAGGGACTTCTTGATAGACTTCATCATGTAGCTACATCAGACTTTGGCCGCATCACATACACAGATGCAGTTGCAGAGCTTGAGAAGCACAACGACGAGTTCGATTATAAGGTATCTTGGGGTTGTGACCTTCAGACAGAGCACGAGAGATACTTAACAGAGAAAATATTTGGAAAGCCTGTATTCGTTACAGATTATCCAAAGGAAATAAAGGCATTCTACATGAAGCTTAACGAGGACGGCAAGACTGTTGCAGCTATGGACTGTCTCGTACCTGGCATCGGAGAAATCATCGGTGGCTCACAGCGTGAGGATGACTACGATGTACTTCTTAAGAGAATGCAGGAGTGTGGACTTAAGGAAGAAGACTACGGATTCTATCTTGACCTTCGTAAATACGGTTCATCTCGTCATGCAGGTTTCGGACTTGGATTTGAGCGTTGCGTAATGTACCTCACAGGCATGGGTAACATTCGTGATGTCATCCCATTCCCACGTACCGTAGGAAATTGTGACTTATAATCCGTATTCATTATCGTTGAGATATTACATATCTTTCTAAGACACGCTTTCGCTCTTGTCGTGCTCATTGCCCTACATAAGATGCTGCTTCGCACCATCTAAGTAGGGACGGCACTTTAAGGTCTTCAGAAAGACATGTAAATCTCAACTCTATGAATACTCACTTATAAACCTTTATGAGCCAGTAGTAGACAAGCTCTTAGATTTCTCAAGCGAATCGTGTTAGATGAGCGGAGAAATACTAAGGCTTGTCCACGTAACTGGCGGGCTAGAAATTAGGAGGATATACGTTATGAGTAAGATTTACATCCCAGATGGGTACGCTTCGGCGTTGGACCTTAAAGAGACACAGATTGCGATTAAGAAGGTAAAGGACTTCTTCCAGGCACAGCTTACAGCAGAGCTTAACCTTCATCGTGTAACAGCTCCACTTTTTGTAGAGCCAGAATCTGGTCTTAACGACAATTTGAATGGCGTTGAGAGACCTGTTGCTTTCGGAGTTAAGGAGCAGGGCGACAAGGAAGTAGAGGTTGTTCATTCTCTTGCAAAATGGAAGAGAATGGCTCTTGGCAGATATAAATTCAACGTAGGCGAAGGTCTTTACACAGATATGAATGCTATCCGCCGAGATGAGGATACAGATAATATTCATTCGATTTATGTTGACCAATGGGATTGGGAGTGTATAATAGATAAGTCGGCTCGTAACGAGGAGACTCTTAAAAAATATGTTAAGAGTGTCTACGCAGCACTTAGAGTCACAGAGAAATACATTGCGAATTCTTACGATTATGTTGAGTGTATTCTTCCTGAGGAGATTCACTTTATCACTACACAGGAGCTCGAGGACAGATGGCCAGAGCTTTCATCTAGTGAGCGTGAGTATGAGGCAGCCAAGGAATACGGCGCAATTTTCCTTATGAAGATTGGTGATTTACTTGCTTCAGGTAAGAAGCATGACGGTCGTGCACCTGACTATGATGATTGGCAGTTAAATGGAGATATCATTGTTTACTACCCAGTTGATGATATTTCACTTGAGCTTTCATCAATGGGTATCAGAGTAGACGAGGATAGCCTCAAGGCACAGCTTGACAAGGCTGGATGTCCTGAGAGAGCAGAGCTTCCATTCCAGAAGGCTGTACTTGAGAAGAAATTGCCATATACAATTGGCGGTGGTATTGGTCAGAGCCGTATCTGTATGTTCTTCCTTCGCAAGTGTCATATAGGAGAGGTTCAGTGTTCTTTCTGGCCAGAGAAAGATATTGCTTACGCAGGCGAAAGAGGCGTAATCATTTTATAATTTGAGTTGGCCCCGAAAGGGGCTAATTCTCTGTTTTTTATAAAAATATATTTACTTTAAAACTTTACTGTGCTAAACTATAGGAAAACAAGCACAGTAGTTTTGTGCGTCGTGGGCATACGGTGTCCACTTTTGTTATGTAATGATATTTCCATGTTTTTCATGGAGTTTATAGTTTGTCGCAAGCATAATAATATGCAGCGATTTAGTTAGTTTTGGAAATTCTGGGTGGGTTATTTATTTTAGTTAAATAGGAGTATATGATTAATGAATAAAAAACTTGAGACAGCAGAAATGGATGAGCTTCTTCGCGCAATACTTAGTCTTGAGACAGTTGAAGAAGCATACGAGTTCTTTGAGGATTTATGTACTGTTAACGAGATGGTTGCCATGAAGCAGCGCTTTGAGGTGGCTAAGATGCTTCGTGAGGAGCGCACATATCAGGACATCGCAGATGAGACTGGTGCTAGTTCAGCTACTATCAGTCGTGTTAATCGCGCATTGAATTATGGCAATGATGGCTATGATTTAGTTCTCAACAGAATTAGTAACGATTAATAGATAATAATATGACCAGGCTTTAAGCCTGGTCTTTTTTGATATTTAGAGTTCGTATTTAGATTTCTTCTTTGTTATCTCTGCCATGTAGGCGGCGGTGATGATACCAGTTGGAAGAGCGATGACTGCCATGCCAACGAGAGCTGATATCATAGTTATCAGTCGGCCCACTGTGGTAACGGGATAGATGTCACCGTAGCCGATGGTTGTAATTGAAATCGTAGCCCAGTATAGGGCATCGAAAAAGTTGTTAAACAGATTTGGCTCAAGCTGGAAGATGAGCATTGCCGCACCAAATATGTAAATAATAATAAGGAACAAAACAGCCATAAGCTGGGACTTAACTTTTCTTATTACATTTCTGATGATAATCATTGTCTTAGAGTAGCGAACTAGTTTTAGCATTCGAAAGACTCTGAACAATCTAAGAAGAGAAATAAACCCTGATACAGGTACAAAAAGATAGATGATAGGAATAATAGATAAGAAATCAAAAATTGCCAGGGGTGTAAAAATATATGCTATATAGGCCCTGTAGTTTTGATATCCCATTTTGTAGTCGGCAGTGTAGACTCTGGCAGCGTAGTCAAAGATGAAAAGTATGCTGACAAAGATATCTATTGCCACAAGATAATTATTCATTTCTTTTACAGTCAGCGGAAGTAGACCTACGATGATGGCTGTTGTCATAAGCCTGTCGTAGGCGCGGCTAGATATATCACCTATGCTGGATACTTCAATTACTTCGTATATGCGTCGTTTAAAATCGTACATAGTAGTCTCCTAGAAAAATCCTTTGCAAAAAGCTATCAGACCAAGAATGGCAAGAGCAGCAGTTATAATATTGCACAAGAAAACAAAGCGTCTTGCCTGCTTAGTCTTATTGCTTTGGATTACGCCGGAATCACTTATGAAATTGTCTGTGTTGTGATCTGCCATATATACCTCACTTTTTTACTGTTATGGGTTTATAGTAGCATTAGTGTGTGAAAATTCTTTATCTAAATAGTTAAATCTAAAAATAAACTAAATATTTGTTGACATAGGGATGTGATGGTGCTAATATTACTTCAACACAATAAAGTATTAAACCGATGAGGGAGAAGAGTACCTCTTCATGATGTCTAAGAGAGAGCTGCGATGGTGGGATGCAGTAGGATAGTGATTTGGGAATGGACTCCTGAGGGCGTGAGGAAATAACAGTTTTGTTAGAGTATTGCACGACGTAGGACATACGTTAGTTGTCATGGATATGTTAGTATCCTGTAAGAGCATGGCATAGCCCATGAATTCAAGGTGGCACCGCGGATTAGATTATTCGTCCTTGATAGAAACTAAAGGTTTCTGTCAGGGGCTTTTTTATTTCCTCAGAAACCGAGACAGGATTACAAAGGAGGAGAAAAAATGATCAAAGAAGCAATCGTTAAAATCGTTAACAAGGGAGATTTAACATATGATGAAGCGTACGCTGTTATGAATGAGATTATGGATGGTGAGACTAGCCAGACTCAGAATGCAGCATTTTTATCAGCCCTTTCAACTAAGAGCGCTAAGGCTGAGACAACAGAGGAAATTGCAGGTTGTGCAGCAGCCATGAGAGAGCATGCAGTAAAGGTTAACACAGGCATGGAAGTGTTTGAAATCGTTGGAACAGGCGGAGACAATGCACACAGCTTTAACATTTCCACTACATCAGCTCTTGTAGCAGCAGCCGGCGGAATGAAGGTTGCAAAGCACGGCAACAGAGCAGCTTCATCTCTTTGCGGAACAGCTGATTGCCTTGAGGCTCTCGGTGTTAACATTGCACAGGACCCAGACAAGTGTGTAGAGCTTCTTGATAAGGTGGGAATGTGCTTCTTCTTCGCTCAGAAATATCACACATCAATGAAGTACGTTGGTGCTATTAGAAAGGAACTTGGTTTTAGAACAGTATTTAACATTTTAGGACCACTTACCAATCCAGCTACTCCATCCATGCAGCTTTTAGGTGTTTATGATGAGTATTTAGTAGAGCCACTTGCTCAGGTACTTATTAGCCTTGGCGTAAAGCGCGGCATGGTTGTATATGGTATGGACAAGCTTGATGAGATTTCAATGAGTGCTCCAACAAAGGTTTGTGAGATTAAGGACGGATGGTACAAGACATACATTATCGAGCCTGAAGATTTTGGTTTTTCAAAGTGCACAAAGGATGAGTTAAAGGGTGGTACACCAGAGGAAAATGCAAAAATTACACGAGAGATTTTAAATGGTGCAAAGGGACCTAAGAGAGATGCAGTTCTTATGAATGCAGGTGCTTCACTCTATATTGGAGGCAAGGCAGATTCATTTAAAGAAGGAATTGAGCTTGCAGCAAGCATCATCGATTCAGGTAAGGCTCTTGAGACATTAGAGAAGTTTATTATAGTTAGCAATGAAATCAAGGAAGATTCTTCAGCTAGCGAAGCAAAGACAAGTGCAGTATAGGAGATGTTTATGAATATACTTGATGAGCTGGCAGAATATGCAAAGGTACGAGTAAAAGAGGCAAAAAAGCTTAGACCACTTGATGTAGTTAAGACCGAGGCATTATCAAAACCAAAGGGTGATTTTGAATTTGAAAAAGCCCTGAAAAAAGATGGAATGAGTTTTATATGCGAATGCAAAAAGGCATCTCCATCAAAGGGAATAATAGCCGAGGAATTTGATTATCTTACAATTGCAAAGGATTATGAGGCCGCCGGAGCTGATTGCATTTCAGTTCTGACAGAGCCAAAGTGGTTCTTAGGAAGTGATCAGTATCTACAGGAAATCACAGACGCAGTTAGCATTCCTGTTATCCGCAAGGATTTTACAGTAGATGAATACATGATTTACGAGGCTAAGCTACTTGGTGCCAAGGCAGTACTTCTCATTTGCGCAATCCTGACAGAGGAGCAGATAAGAGAGTATATTTGTATATGCGATACACTTGGAATAAGCGCTTTGGTGGAAGCTCATGATGAGGTAGAGATTCAGATGGCCGTCCGCACAGGAGCTAGAGTGATTGGAGTAAATAACAGAAATCTCAAGGATTTTTCAGTTGATACTTCAAATAGCAGGCGCTTGAGACAGATGATACCTGATGATGTAGTTTTTGTTTCAGAAAGTGGAATCAAGGACGCTAGCGATATAGAGCTTTTAAAGGAAGCTAAAGTAGATGCAGTTTTAATTGGTGAGACATTGATGAAGGCCCAGGATAAGGCCACTAAGCTAAAGGAATTAAGAGGGAATTGATATGACAGCAATTAAATTATGTGGACTTACAAGAGAAGAAGACATTAAAAAGGCAAATGAAGTAAAGCCAGAATATGTCGGATTCGTCTTCTATGAGAAAAGTAGAAGAAAAGTATCAAAAGACCAGGCTAAGAAATTTAGAGCAATGCTTAATCCTGAAATCAAAACAGTAGGTGTTTTTGTGGATGCTAATCCAGTGGAAATCGAGGATTTATTCCAGGAGAAGATCATTGATGTAGCTCAGCTTCATGGACATGAGGATGAGGAATATATTAAGGAGCTTCAGGACAAGAGCATTCCTGTAATCAAGATGTTTAAGGGAGATTCTCCAGAGGAATTGCTTAAGGCAGAAAAATCCAGTGCAGACATGATTATGTTTGATGCAGGCAAGGGAGAGGGTAATACTTTAAACTGGAACCTTCTTACATACGTAGAGCGACCATTTATTTTAGCAGGTGGCCTCAATCAGGAAAATGTAGCAAAGGCTATAAAGGCAACTAATCCTTATGCTGTTGATGTCAGCACAGGTATTGAGACTGATAAATTAAAAGATGGGCAGAAGATGAAAGAATTCGTAAATGCGGTAAGAGAGGATGCAAAAGTGGTGAAAAGCAAGGGCAGATTTGGTATCCACGGTGGACAGTATATTCCTGAGACACTGATGAATGCAGTAAATGAGCTTGAAGAAGCATACAATCATTATAAAGATGACCCAGAGTTCAATCGTGAACTCAAAGACTTACTTGACAATTATGCAGGTCGTCCAAGTCTTTTATATTATGCAGAAAAGATGACAAAGGATCTTGGTGGAGCCAAGATTTACCTTAAGAGAGAGGATTTAAATCACACAGGTTCTCACAAGATTAACAATGTATTAGGTCAGGCACTTCTTGCAAAGAAGATGGGCAAGACAAGACTTATTGCAGAGACAGGTGCAGGTCAGCACGGTGTTGCAACTGCAACAGCAGCAGCTCTTCTCGGAATGGAATGTGTCATTTTCATGGGAGAGGAAGATACTAAGCGTCAGGCACTTAACGTATATAGAATGAAGCTTTTAGGTGCAGATGTTGTTCCAGTAACTAGCGGTACAGCTACACTTAAGGATGCAGTTTCAGAGTGTATGCGCGAGTGGACTACAAGAATCGATGATACACATTATTGTCTTGGTTCTGTTATGGGACCACATCCATTCCCTACAATCGTTAGAGATTTCCAGGCTGTTATTTCTAAGGAAAGTAGACAGCAGATTTTAGAGGTAGAGGGTAGACTTCCAGATGCAGTTATCGCTTGCGTTGGCGGTGGTAGCAATGCTATGGGAAGCTTCTATCACTACATCGGTGATGAGGGAGTTAAGCTCATCGGATGTGAGGCAGCAGGTAGAGGTATTGATACATTTGAGACAGCTGCAACAGTTAATACTGGTAAGGTAGGTATTTTCCACGGTATGAAGTCATATTTCTGTCAGGATAAATATGGTCAGATTGCTCCAGTTTACTCTATTTCAGCAGGTCTTGATTATCCTGGCGTTGGACCAGAGCATGCTTATCTTCACGATATTCATAGAGCAGAGTATGTGCCAGTTACAGACGTAGAGGCTGTAGAGGCTTTTGAATACATTGCAAAGACAGAAGGAATCATTGCAGCTATCGAGAGTTCCCATGCCATTGCATACGCTAGAAAGCTTGCTCCTACAATGGACAAGGACCAGATTATTATTGTTACAGTTTCAGGCCGCGGTGATAAGGACTGCGCAGCAATTGCCCGCTATAGAGGGGAGGACATCTATGAGTAAGATTACAGAAGCATTCAACAAAAAAGCATTTATCCCATTTATTACATGCGGAGATCCAGATTTAGATACAACAAAAGAAATCATAAAAGAATTGGCTGCAAATGGCGCTGATTTAATTGAGCTTGGTATTCCATTTTCTGACCCAACAGCTGAGGGGCCAGTAATTATGGAGGCCAATATCAGAGCTCTTAAAAATAATGTTACTACAGATGATGTATTTGAAATGGTAGCGGAAGTAAGCCCTACAGTTTCTACACCACTTGTATTTATGACATATGCCAATGTGGTTTACTCTTATGGAATCGACAGGTTCTTTGAGAGATGTCAGGATACAGGAATTTGCGGCATCATTTTACCAGACGTACCATTTGAGGAAAAAGCAGAGTTTGAGGATGCTGCAGCAGAGTATGGAGTAGAGTTTATCTCAATGGTTGCTCCTACTTCTGAGGACAGAATAGACAAGATTTCTGCAGATGCCAAGGGATTTATTTATATCGTCTCAAGCCTTGGAGTTACAGGTGAGCGTTCTAAAATCAATAGCAACATCAAGGCAGTAGTTGAGCGAGTTCGCAAGAATACAGATGTACCTTGTGCAGTAGGATTTGGTATTTCTACACCAGAACAGGCTGCAGAGATGGCTGATATTGCAGACGGTGCAATTGTTGGTTCTGCCATTGTGAAAGTGGTAGCTGAGTATGGCAAAGATTCGCCACAACAGGTAGGAAAGTTCGTTAAATCAATGAAAGAGGCTTATCATGTTTCCTAGTATCGAAGAAGTAGTACGACTTGCAAAGACAAAAGAATACAAAAGAATTCCAGTTGCTATAGAGATGCTTTCAGATAGCCTTACCACTATTGAGGCAGTGCGCATTTTAAGAAATGCAAGTCATCAGTGCTATCTTCTTGAAAGTGCTAGTCAGACAGAGACTTGGGGAAGATATTCATTCTTAGGATTCAATCCTAAAATGGAAATTACCTGCCAGGATGGAGTTGTCTCTATCAAGGAGAATAGTGGTAACAGCAAGACTCTGATTGAAGAGAGAAAAGTGGCTCACCCTGGAGAGATTTTACGAGAGATCATCAAGAAATATAAGTCTCCTACAATTCAGGAGCTTCCTACATTTACAGGCGGTCTGGTAGGATATTTTTCTTATGATTACATCAAATATAGTGAGCCAAAGCTAGTTCTTGAGAATCATGGTGAGGATGAATTCAAGGACATGGATTTGATGCTGTTTGATGATGTTATTGCATTTGATAACTTCAAGCAGAAAATCTTTTTAATTACAGGAATTCAGGTTGCAGATAACGGAAATTCCGAGGAGGAGATTTCAAGAGAATACGTAAATGCGAAGCAGCGACTTGAGGCTTTAAAAGATATTTTACGAAATGGTCAGAAGAAGGCCTTTGAACCACTTAAGCTTGAATCTGAAATTACTCCAAAATTTACAAAAGAAGAGTATGGCCAGATGGTTGAAAAGGGAAAGCATTATATTAAAGAAGGTGACATTTTTCAGGTGGTTCTTTCAAATCCACTTACAGCAAAGGCAAAGGGAAGCTTGTTTGACGTGTATAGACTTCTTAGAGCTAGCAATCCATCGCCATATATGTTCTATTTTTCAAGTGATGACATTGAAATAGCAGGAGCATCACCGGAGACACTTGTTAAGGTGGAGCAGCGAAAGGTAAGCACTTTCCCTCTTGCTGGCACAAGGCCAAGAGGAAAAAATCAGGCTGAGGATGAGGCACTAGAAGCAGAGCTTCTTGCAGATGAAAAAGAGCGAGCAGAGCACAATATGCTTGTGGATTTAGGTCGCAACGATATTGGAAAAATCAGTCGAATTGGCTCTGTAAATGTGGAAAAGTACATGGGAATTGAGCGATATTCTCATGTAATGCATATAGGTTCAACAGTTGTTGGAGAGTTGGCCGAGGACAAGGATGTAATCGATGCGGTAGATGCCATCCTTCCAGCTGGTACACTTTCTGGTGCACCTAAATTTAGGGCCTGTGAGATTATCGAGGAGCTTGAACAAAGCAAGCGAGGCATCTATGGTGGAGCACTGGGATACATTGATTTCTCAGGAAATCTAGATGTGTGTATCGCCATAAGACTTGTATATAAAAAGAGTGATAGTATATGCATTCGCTCAGGAGCTGGTATCGTATTTGATTCTGTACCAGAAAAGGAAGCTGAAGAATGTATTAACAAGGCCAAGGCTGTAGTGAAGGCTGTGGAGCAGGCCGAGGGAGGATTAGAATGATTTTATTAATTGATAACTATGATAGTTTTTCATATAACTTGTATCAATTGATAGGTGACATCGAGCCTGATGTGAGAGTTGTAAGAAATGATGAACTTAGTATACACGACATTGAAAAGCTGAATCCTAGCCAGATTATCATTTCCCCAGGGCCAGGTCGTCCAATTGATGCTGGGATCTGCGAGGAGGTAATAGCTCATTTTGCAGGCAAGATTCCTATTCTCGGTGTGTGTCTTGGACATCAGGCTATCTGCGAGACATTTGGTGCTGAGATTACCTATGCTAAGGAGCTCAAGCATGGCAAGCAGTCTAGGGTAAAGATAGACAAGGGGTGCAAGGTATTTAGAGGTCTTCCAGATGAGATAAAGGTAGCTAGATATCATTCTCTTGCAGCAGATACTAACACACTTCCAGACAATTTACAGGTGGTTGCATTATCTGATGACAATGATGTGATGGCTGTAAAACACAAGGATTACGAAGTATATGGATTACAGTTCCATCCAGAGTCTATTTTGACTCCAAATGGCAAGCAGATGTTAGAAAATTTCCTTATGGCATAATTAAATAGTGATGGAAGAGAATAGGATAGAGATTTAATCCTATTTTCCACGTGTCAATTATGATAAAATCTAAGATGTAGTTTTAGTAACTACATCTTATTTTTTTGACTACGTATCTTATGATGAGGTGGGAAATGGATAATTCAAAAAAGAGACTTAATGATATATTGCGCCAGTTGGCAGAGATAGATTATGTGCATCCTGAGGATATTCCTAATATTGATTTATACATGGATCAGGTGCTGACATTTTTAAATCAGGAGCTTGGTACTGTCCGAGAGGTTAATGAGGACAAGGCTATGACCAAGACCATGATTAACAACTACACCAAGAATCAGATTTTGCCACCACCTGAGAAAAAGAAATATTCAAGAGAGCATATGCTCAATTTGATTTTTATTTACTATTTCAAAAATTTCCTGGGGCTCAAGGATATCAAGAGTATATTAGACCCAATAAATGCCAAATATTATGGTGATAGCGAGGGTGTTGATTTCTTTGACATCTACTGCAACATGGTAGGCTACGAGCACACTGTTGCAAAGGAAGTTACAAAGGATATTATTAAAAAATATAATTTCAGCCGTGCGGTGTTTGAAGAAGAGGATGAAGAGAGCAAGGATATTTTGCAGGACTTTACATTTATCTGCCTTCTTTCATTTGACGTGTTTGTAAAGAAGATGATGATAGAGCAGTATATTTCTGACCGCAGGAAAGAAGAAGAGGAGCAGGCTGAGAAGACTGGTGAGACTACTGCAGGCGACGAAACTGATAAGCAGTAGAATAAATTGTTCTTTATACAAAGCATTATAAAGGTGGCGTGGGAGTTGATTCTATGTTACAATAATAGAACAAATTTTCGAAAATCTATCATGAGAGAATTGATAGATGACTGTTACTTGGGGGATAAATACAAGGGACAGTTTAATAGTTTTTAGTAAGGATAATAATAGTTATGGATTTAAGTATGTTAAATGATAGGCAACGAGAGGGTGTTGAGACTACTGAGGGCCCAGTTCTTATTTTGGCAGGTGCCGGCTCAGGAAAGACTAGAGTTTTGACACATCGAGTTGCTTATTTGATTGAACAGGGAGTGATGCCATACAACATCATGGCTATCACTTTTACTAATAAGGCAGCTCGCGAGATGCGAGAGCGTATTGATAATATAGTAGGATTTGGTTCTGATGGTGTGTGGGTAGCCACATTCCATGCTTCTTGTGTTCGTATTCTCCGTCGTTTCTGCGAGAATTTAGGACAGGGATACTCTAGCAATTTTACAATTTACGATACAGATGATTGCAAGACTCTAATGAAGGAGGTATGCAAGTATCTTCAGATTGATACTAAGCAGTTCAAGGAGCGTACTTTTTTAAATGTGATTTCCGATGCGAAGAATAAATTGATTGGTCCAGAGGAATTCACTAATCGTGCTATGGGAGATTTTAATATGTCCCGTCAGGCTACAGTCTATAGAGAGTACCAGGCTAGACTTCGTCAGAATAATGCATTTGATTTTGATGATTTGATTATGAAGACTGTTGAGCTTCTCAAGCTTGATGGAGATGTGAGAGCTTACTACAATGACAAGTTCAAATACATCATGGTAGACGAGTATCAGGATACCAATGCAGCTCAGTTTGAGCTTGTGCGTTTGCTTACTGGAGCAGCTCAGAATATCTGTGTGGTTGGTGATGATGACCAGTCTATTTACAAATTCCGTGGTGCTGATATTTACAATATTCTCAATTTCGAGGAGCATTTTCCTGGGGCTCATGTAATAAAGCTGGAGCAGAATTATCGTTCTACAGGCAACATTTTGGAGGCGGCTAATTCTGTTATTGCCAACAATGAGGGACGTAAGGAAAAGGCACTTTGGACAGAGGCAGAATCCGGAGATAAGATCACGTTCCAGCAGTTTGACAGTGCATACGAGGAGGCTAGCTATATAGCTGGCAATATTGGCGGCTTGGTTAGAAAAGGCGAGGCAGACTACAGAGATTGTGCTGTACTTTATCGTACCAATGCTCAGTCTCGTCTTATAGAAGAGAAGATGATTTATGAGGGTATCCCTTATAAAATTGTAGGCGGCGTTAATTTCTATAGCCGTAAGGAAATCAAGGACGTACTGGCTTATTTGAAGACAGTTGATAACGGCAGTGATGATATTTCTGTTCAGCGTATCATCAACATTCCAAAGCGTGGAATTGGTGCTACAACTATTGCAAAGGTATCTGATTTTGCAAGAGAGCGTGGACTTAATTTCTATGAGGCATTAGTTCACTGCGAGGATATTCCATCAATTGGCAAGGCGGCCACTAAGATTCAGGGATTTACCAGCCTCATTGAAAAGCTTCGCAAGATAGCTGCAGAGGAGTCAGTATCTGCTCTTGTGGAGGAGATTTTAGATCAGACAGATTATGTTGCTGAACTTAGAGCTGAGGGCACAGACGAGGCTAAGGCTCGTATTGAAAATATCGACGAGTTGCTTACTAAGGCAGTAGCTTATGAAAAGGATACAAGAGATGATGGTGGTGAGCCTACACTTTCTGGATTCTTAGAGGACGTGGCTCTCGTTGCAGATATTGATAGTTATGAGGAGAGCGACAACTATGTTGTACTCATGACTCTCCATGGAGCTAAGGGACTTGAGTTTCCTAGAGTATATATGGCAGGCATGGAGGATGGATTGTTCCCAGGTCAGGGTGCTATTTTTGATGGTGGTGGAGCAGATTCTGAGCTTGAAGAAGAGCGCCGTCTTGCCTATGTAGGAATCACTCGTGCCAGAGAGCATCTTACTATGACAGCAGCCCGCATGAGGATGATTAGAGGCGAGACATCTTTCCACAAGATTTCTCGATTTGTAAAAGAGATTCCAGAGAGCCTTGTACAGGGCAATCTTTGGGAGCCAAAGCCTATGGATGATTATTCTAGCACTCCTATTGGTGAGTACTCGGTATATCAGAAGCCTACTGGTTTTGGTAAGCCATTTGCTGCATCTACAAGCTATGGCAGTGCAGGCTCTACTGCATCCACTGGTAAGGGTAGCTACAGCGCTAGCAGATTTTCTGTTGGCAGCTCTACTACTGCAGTTGCCAATAAAAATGGCACTAAGATAGAAAAAGCTGAGCTTGACTACGGCATTGGAGATCGTGTCAGCCATATTAAATTTAAAGAAGGTACAGTAAAGGATATCATCGATGAAGGCCGTGACTACGAGGTAACGGTTGAGTTTGATGGTGCGGGAGTGAAGAAGATGTTCGCATCCTTTGCAAAATTAAAAAAGATTTAGATAGAGGTATATATGAAGCGTGGAGATATAGTTCAGGGAAAAGTAGTTAAGGTTTCTTTTCCTAATAAGGGAATAATAGAGACAGCTGAGGGAGACCGCCTTAGAGTTAAGGGAGTACTTCCAGGTCAGACTGTGTCTGTGAGAGTCAAAAAGTCATCAAAGGAAAAGGCCCAGGGCAATTTGCTTTCTGTAGATGCACCATCTCCACTTGAGATGGACGCCCCTGCATGTGTCCATTTTGGCAGATGTGGTGGGTGTACATACCAGTCTCTTTCCTATGAGAATCAGCTTAAAATAAAAGAGGACATGATTCATGACCTTATGGCTCCGGTAATTGGAGAGGATGTATGGAATGAAACATACGAGGGTATCAAGGCTAGCCCTAGTCAGTTTGAGTACAGAAACAAGATGGAGTTTTCTTTCGGAGATGAGGTGAAGGATGGTCCTCTTACTCTTGGTATGCATAAAAAGGGCAGCTTCTATGATGTTGTCACAGTAGACGGTTGTCAGATTATCGATGCTGATATGAGACAGGTTCTTACCATCACTTTAGATTATTTTGCAAGAGCAAATCAGCCATACTATCGCAAGAACACTCATGAGGGATATCTACGCCATCTTCTAGTTAGAAAGGCAGCCAAGACAGGTGAGATTCTTGTTGATTTAGTTACAAGTACTCAGATTTCATCACTGTATGAGATTGCACTTTTAGAGGGCTGGAAGCAGGAACTTCTAGCTGCTACATGGACAGGACAGATTGCAGGTATTCTTCATACTAAAAATGATAGACAAGCAGATGTGGTTGCAGATGAGGGCACAGAGATTTTATACGGCCATACTTCTTTTAAGGAAGAGATTCTTGGGCTTTCATTTACAATTACACCATTTTCATTTTTCCAGACTAATTCTCTTGGCGCAGAGGTTCTCTACAGCACAGCCAGAGACTTTATTGCAGCAGGGGCAGATGGAGCAGAAGTATACGACCTATATTCTGGTACAGGTACAATAGCTCAGGTTATAGCTCCGGCAGCAAAGCACGTCACAGGTGTAGAAATCATTGCTGAGGCAGTTGAGGCTGCTAAGGAAAATGCTAAGCTAAACAACCTTGATAACTGTGATTTCATAGCAGGAGATGTACTGAAGGTCCTTGACGATATCACTGAAAAGCCAGATTACATTATCCTAGACCCACCACGAGATGGAATCCATCCAAAGGCTCTCGATAAGATTATCGACTACGGGGTAGATTCGCTCGTGTACATCTCATGCAAGCCAACAAGCCTTGCCCGCGACCTTGAGGTATTCCTCGCCCGTGGCTACAAGGTAACACGCCTTGCATGTGTGGATATGTTCCCAGGCACTTACCATGTAGAAAGTTGCGTGCTTTTAGAACGCGTGAGCAACCGAAAAGCGGATTCTTAAGTGAAGCTGAATGTGAAGATGGAAGATTACTATCGGATTAAAGATGCAGAGGGCGGTGAAGCGGATGGATAAGGAAAGTATTATATACGATACAGCAACAATAAGCGATATTCCGGAACTTGTCAGGCTTAGAATTCTGTATATGATAGATGATTTTGGCTCTTTAACTGATGAAGAAAGAGAAAGCATGGAAAAACAGCTCCCGGGATATTTTGAAAGAGAACTTGGAAAAAAGCTGATCGCGTTTGTCGCAAGAGCAGGGGGCAGGCTTGTTTCTGCAGCATACCTGTTGATCATCGAGAAGCCGGCAAATCCATTTTTCCTAAATGGTTTGGATTCAGAGGTTCTTAGCGTATACACAGAAGAAGAATACCGTGGAAAAGGAATCTGTACGAGCCTTATGAAAAATATGATTGAATATGCCAGAGAACATCAAATATGCCGCATTGATCTGGTAGCAACGGATGAAGGGTATCCTATATATAAAAAATTGGGGTTTGAAGATAAGGCTCAGAAGTATACGGATATGCGATTAAAACTCTAGAATCCACGCATTGCGAATTCTATATGATTGCTGCAACAGGAATTCCGGAAATGATAGGAAATATTCGTTGGTAAGCATTTTAGAGAGAATCGGGAAAAAAGCATAATGGTCCTAGGGGACGGGGTTAGTGGACCATTAAGAAGCGATGGGGGAGCAAACGATGCATTTTGTTGATGCCAAAGGGATACTTAATGGAAATAGTAGCCACTATGGAATGAATATATACAGGGGATGTTCCCATGGATGTATTTATTGCGATAGTAGGAGTAGATGTTATCAGTTTGATCATCCATTTGAGGACATAGAGGTAAAACGCAATGCACCAGAGCTTTTGGAGCAGGCACTAAAATCTAAAAAGAAAAAGTGTATGATAGGAACCGGCTCTATGTCTGATCCTTATATGCATTGTGAAGAACAGCTGCAGCTTACAAGGCGCTGCCTTGAGATTATTCGTAAATACGAATTCGGAGTTACAATGATTACAAAATCAGACCGAATTCTTCGTGATATAGATCTTTTAGATGAGATTAATCGTTCTGCAAAGTGTGTGGTGCAGATGACACTCACAACCTATGATGATGAGTTGTGCAAAATAATAGAGCCTAATGTCTGCAACACAAAACGACGCATAGAAGTTTTAGAAGAAATGCAAAAGCGGGGGATTCCAACTGTTGTTTGGATTACACCAATTCTTCCTTTTATAAATGACACCGAGGAAAATATTACTTCAATTTTAAATGAGTGTGCCCGTGTCGGAGTTAAGGGAATAATTGATTTTGGAATGGGACTAACCCTTAGAGAAGGAGATAGAGAATATTACTATCAGGCTCTTGATAAGTATTTTCCAGGCTTGAAGGAGAAATATATCGAAACCTATGGGAATGCCTATGAACTGCCAAGCCCTAACGCAAGAGAATTAAGAAATATACTTAAAAAGATATGTAAGGAAAATGGCATTTTATCAACTCCAGAGGAATGCTTTACTTACATGAACGAATTACCAGAGAAATATTCTCAGATGAGTATATTTGATTTGTAGACTAGATGCTATTTTCTATGAATTATAATTAGGGGATTTATAAATAATTAAGAGGTATAAATATGAAAATAAAGTGTGACTATTGTGGTCAGATGATTGATGAGGGGCTTGATAGGTGCCCTAATTGTGGCGCATCAATTTCAGCTGTCAATCGTATGGCAAGTGGTGAGCCAAAGACAATCGAAGAGCTAAAACAATGGTATGTGGCTCACAAGTTACCACCTGAAGAGACTACTAGATTTTTTATAGGCAAAGACATCAAAGAACCAAAGGCCTTTGGTATATATAAAAATAGCAAAGGCGATTTTGTTGTATATAAAAACAAAGCGTCTGGTGAGCGAGCTGTTCGCTATGAAGGTAGCGATGAGGGTTATGCTGTAAATGAGCTTTACCAGCGACTTCGTGCCGAGATAGCAGATCAAAAGGCAAATAGAACTAGAACCAGCAGATCATCAGGAAGTCGCTCAAGTAGTTCAAGCGGAAGTGGTATTTGGGCACTATATGCAACAATAGGTCTTTTTATCTTTACTTTTGTAGCAATTGGAATGGTCGCTTGCGTAGTGGCTATTACTGATAAATCTCCAAGTGAGGGATATTACAGATATAAAGGACAGGATTATTACTATCAGAATGATGATTGGTATATTTATGATTTGGTAACAGACACTTGGGATTCTGTTTTTGATGAGAGCGAGCTGGATTCTACCATTAATTCAGACACTGATAGTGATTATCGTATATACGATCATGATGGTTCTCAATTTGAAGATTCTTCCTGGTATGATGCAGGAAGCGATGACGACGATAGCGATTGGGATAGCGACAGCTCTTGGGATTCTGATTGGGATGACTGGGATTCAGGAGGTACAGACTGGGATTCAGATTGGTAAATATTTATAACTGCAAATGGTAACGGCTTTGATGCATTTATGATACATTTATAGAGTAGGATTATTGTAGAATGATAGATTTATTGGGAGAATTGCTATGATTAATATACTAATTGTAGATGATGAAAAACCTATCGCGGACTTACTTAAAATGGGCATGACTAAGGCTGGCTATAATTGTGTGTGTGCCTATGATGGAAATGATGCACTAGAGAAAATTGAAAAGCATCTATTTGATTTAATTTTACTTGATGTGATGATGCCAGGCATTGATGGTTTTGAGCTGATGGAATATATAAGAGACATGAATATTCCTGTTGTCTTTTTGACAGCAAAATGTGCTTTGGATGACAAATTAAAAGGCCTGCGTCTAGGCGCAGAGGACTACATAGTAAAGCCTTTTGAGATGCTTGAAGTAGCAGCGAGAGTTGAGGGTATTTTGCGACGTCATGGCAAGCTTCAAGATACTATTAATATAGATTCATTGGTAATCAATACTTCTGCCATGACAGTATTACAGGATGGGCAGGAGATTAATCTGACTAAAAAGGAATATGACCTCCTTTTAATCTTTGCCAGAAATCCTGGGATTGTTCTCTATAAGCAGACCATTTACGAGCAGGTTTGGGGTGGAGAATATCCAGAAAATACAAGAACAGTAGAGTTACATATTCAAAGACTGAAAAAGAAACTTGGGTGGACAGACAAGATCAAGCCTGTTTATACGGTAGGTTATAGATTGGTGGTGAACTGATGAACTATAGGCTGAAGCTCATTGTATCTTTTGCACTTTTAATTTCTCTTGCTTTTGGTATAGGTGGAACTTTGCTTATTTCTTCATCTTACTACTCTCTTTTAGGAGAAGAGGAAAGTGCAATTATAAATGAATATGAGACATTGCAAAATAATCTTATGATGATTAATCATTTTTCTTCAGCTAGTTCTGCACAAAATATGCAGGAATTGATTGATCAAATGGTTGAGAGAAATATGGCCCATTGGCAGGCTCTTTCCATAAAATCATCAGGAGAGACTATTTTGGAAAGTGGTGATCAGTCCCTTATTTTAAACTATGTAAATAGTACAAAAGAAGGGACCTATTCTTATGTTCATATCAATGAGGGGAGCAGCCGACGATTGCTACTTTATAGCAAGATGAGTACCAAAAATGATGTATTAGACCTGCGTGCTTCATTTGATCTTTCTACATCATACAAGCAATGGAAAAGTCAATTGCGAATGTTTTGGGCTATATATGTTATGGTGGTAATTTTAGGTGTGGCAGTGGCAATACTGTTTGCAAATATTCTTACAAAACGTTTGCAGACTTTGACAAATGCTACAAAAGAAATAGCTGGCGGTAATTTATCTATGAGAACAGGTCTTAGGACAGATGATGAATTTGAACAGCTATCTCGTGATTTTGACATCATGGCAGATCAGTTACAGGAGAACATTCAGCAGTTGAAAGAGGATGTTCAGCGTAAAGAAAACTTTATGGGTGCTGTTGCCCATGAGTTAAAAACTCCACTTACCTCAATTATCGGATATGCGGATTTGATGAGGCAGGGAGCCCTAGAGTCGGACGATAGATTAACCGCCGCTAATTATATTTATTCAGAAGGACAGCGTCTAGAAAAGCTTTCTCATAAGATATTAGATTTGCTTTTAATGGAAAAGGATACTTTTACATTAAGAAAAATCAGCATGAGGGCTTTTATGGAGCAGATTCTTACTACTACATATCCTCTTGCTAGAAAGAAAAACGTTAATCTTGTAGTATCAAGTGATGATGCATATATATTTATAGAGCCAGACTTGGCCAAATCTCTTCTTTACAATCTTATTGATAATGCCATTAAAGCTACTCCTGAAAATGGTAAGGTTAAGGTTATAGCAAGAGGTATAAAAGGCGGCTGTGAGTTTGATATTTCTGATACGGGATGCGGTATGGAAAACAAGGAATTAGCAAAGATTACCGAGGCCTTCTACCGTGTAGACAAATCTCGTTCAAGAGCCCAGGGAGGAGCAGGTCTAGGTCTTACACTTTGTAAGCGAATAGTTGATCTTCACAATGGAAATATGGTCTTTACCAGCAAGCCAGGAAGTGGAAGCCGTGTAGTGGTACAGCTATTTGGGGACTCAAGTCAGGAGGTGGATTATGAAAAATAAAAAAACATCTCTTATAATAGTGTGTTCTCTTGTAATCATGGCATTCTTTTTTAGTCTCCCTGTTATAGTTTTAAAATCGAGCGATGCAATATCAGATGGCAAGATTTATACATCAGATATAAAAACCATCGAATTTGGGAAAAAGATTGATACGGAATCTTTAATATACCTGATTATTAATGGAATACGTATGGAAACACCAGAAAGTGAAATGAATCTGGAAGCTGATAACTTAAGGTCTACAATAAAGGACAGTCTTTCTTCATATTATGAGAATGGCTTAATTACAGAGGATTTTGATGATTATAGTATAAGACAATATTGGAGCTATAGAGTATATAGCGATAGTGATTCTAATATTTCGGGAGCCTATTGGGTAATAGATATGCAAACCCAATCATTTCCCAAAAACTATTTGTTTTTGACAATAGATGATGAGACAGGGAAAATTCTTTTGATAACCTATGTCACTGAAGAATCAACATACGATGTGGCTGATTTGGAAACGTATCATGAAAAGCTATTTGAGACTTATTCTGAAGATGTTGGAATCAAGTTTGACGATTATTATGATGAGGGTTCATTTTACAACAGAAATACTAAGCAATACTATATAGAAACAGCATATGGTAGATTTTGTCTGAATTTCTACTTAACAGATTATGGGTTTAATGTCAGTCCGGGAATAGATACTTTCGAATGATGCAATTTTGATGCATTAACGAACAATTATAGATGCACCTCTTTATTATCATGTTATGAGTAAGGAGGTGCTATTTTATGTGTGGAATAGTTGGTTATACACAGAAGCAGAATAAAATGGTTCATGTATCGGTATTAGAAAAAATGATGGATAGAATTGCCCATAGAGGACCAGATGGAAGTGGGCTTTATTATGATGCGAATATTGCAATAGGACATAGAAGATTGGCAATTATTGATGTGGATGGTGGCGAACAGCCTATGAAAAATGAAGACCAATCCATAGTATGTGCCTTTAATGGAGAAATCTATAATCACAAAGAGTTAAGGATTCAGTTGGTGGCAAAAGGACATGAATTTAAAACAAAATGTGATACAGAAGTTTTAATCCATGGTTTCGAGGAGTGGAGATATGAATTACCTAAAAAACTCAGGGGAATGTTCTCCTTTGTTATTTGGGATGCAAAAAATAAAGAACTTTTCTGTGCACGAGATTATTTTGGAATCAAGCCATTTTACTATTATTTAAAAGATGGAAATTTCATGTTTGGAAGTGAGATAAAGAGTTTTCTTGAACATCCTGATTTTGAAAAAGAGTTAAATACAAAGCAATTAGAACACTATTTATCTTATCAGTATTCGCCAGGCAATGAGACTTTCTTTGAAAATGTATATAAGTTGCCTCCAGCACATTATTTGATTAGACGTGGTGAGGAAATGAAATTGGTTCAGTATTGGTATCCAGTTCAAAACGAAGATAAAGAAACATCCATAGATGGATTTGCAGATAAGATAAGTGAGATTATGGAAGATTCTGTTAAGGCTCACAAGATAAGTGATGTGGAGGTTGGAAGCTTTCTTTCTTCAGGAGTTGATTCTACATATTTATCTGCAGTTTCAAAGGTAGACAAGACATTTACTCTTGGCTATGAAGAAGAAAGATATGATGAATCATCGAAAATTAGAAGCTTTCCTAAGTCAGAGGATTATAAGAATTACTCAAGAATTCTTGGTAAAACAGAATTTTTCGATAGAGTTAAAGATGTTCAGTACTATATGGATGAGCCACTTGCTGATGCAGCAAGTATAGCGCTTTTCTTCTTGAATGAAGAGGCCTCTAAGCATGTAAAAGTTTGCCTTTCAGGAGAGGGAGCAGATGAGCTGTTTGGCGGATACAATGTCTATAAAGAGCCATTTATGTGGCAGGGCTATAATAAAATTAATCCTATCATAAGAAAGGGAATTGGAGCCATTGCAGAATTATTACCTCCAATGCGCGGAAGAAATTTCCTTGTACGTCATGCTAGCTCTGTAAAGGAAAGATATATTGGGCCTACATGCCTGTTCTCTGAGAAGGAAAAGAGAAAGCTGCTTAAAAACTATGTTGGAGCAGATAAGAAAAAGATTACTTTGTCAGCCCACGCAACTGACTCTGTAGAAGATGATATAAATTACATGCAGATGACTGATTTGAATCAGTGGTTAGTAGGAGATATTTTGCTGAAGGCAGATAAAATGAGCATGGCTCATAGTCTAGAGGTTAGAGTTCCATTTTTGGACAAGGAAGTTTTTGATGTAGCCAGCCGTATACCGGTAGCTTACAGAGCAAATAAAGAAGAGACAAAAATTGCTTTTAGAAAATGTGCAAAAAAGGTAGTAGGAGAAGAGCCTGCAAATAGAATGAAAAAAGGCTTCCCAGTACCTATTAGAGACTGGATAAAAGAAGAGCCATATCATCAGAGAATAAAAGATGCATTTGAAAGCCAAACTGCAAAGAAATTCTTTAACAGTAAGATGTTAGTGCGGATGCTAGAAAAGCATGTGTCTGATAAGGGAGATTACTGGAGATATATTTGGTGCGTATATGTATTCTTAATTTGGTATGAAAGATTTTTTGAACCAGTTAGAGAGGATGTAAAAATCAATACTCCAAATGAGCAGATGAAACCAGTTTATTTACATGCATAAGAGAAGTTGTTTTATTGTAATTTGCTGCTAGATAGTGATAATATAATAGCAAGCAGACAATGAAGTCTAAAAGGGACTCATTGTCTGCTTTTTTGTTTGCTAAAAAGTTATTAAAAAGGAGAAATAGAATTGAAAGACGGTTTCGTAAAAGTGGCAGCAATAACTCCTAATGTTAAAGTTGCTGACGTGGATTATAACTGCCAGGAAATAGTGAAGAGAATACAAGAGGCAGCTCAAAAGGATGCTAAGGTAATGGTGTTTCCAGAACTTAGCATTACAGGCTATACTTGTCAGGATTTGTTTTTGCAGGATGCTTTGCTTGAAGCAGCAAAATCCGGCTTAAAGACTATAAAAAATTATAGTAGGAATATTGATGGAATAATATTTGTGGGCTTGCCATTAGATTTTAATGGAAAGCTTTATAATGTTGCAGCAGCAATCTCTAGGGGGAAAATAAAGGGAATAGTGCCTAAGATATATTTGCCTAACTACAGTGAATTTTATGAAGCAAGGCATTTTATGTCAGGAAAAGATATTCAAACCACAATAGTAATAGATGGGGAAGAAATACCTTTTGGAACAAATCAAATTTTCACTTGTGAGGATATGCCATCTCTTAGAATCGCAGTAGAGCTATGCGAGGATTTGTGGGTGCCAAATCCACCTAGTGTTAATCATTGTTTAGAAGGGGCAAATGTAATTGTAAATTTATCTGCTTCTGATCAGATCATAGGAAAGGCCAGATATAGAAGAAATCTCGTTAATAGCCAGTCAGCGCGGCTTGTGTGTGGATATATATATACATCAGCAGGTCCTAGTGAATCTACTCAGGATGTAGTCTATTCCGGACATAATATCATATCTGAAAATGGTAAAATCCTTTCGGAATCAAAGCTTTTTGGGGAAGAAATGACTGTTTCAGAAATTGATACTAAGTATCTAGAAGCGGAGCGGAGGAAAATGACGACTTATCAGACTTCGCAGAATAGTGAAAATAGATACGTATATACGAATTTCGCTCTAGAAATAATTGAGACGAATTTGACACGAATCATAGAACCGAAGCCATTTGTTCCTTCAATGATAGCGGAGCGTGAATTGCGAAGCAATGAAATTCTTACTATTCAGGCAATGGGGCTAAAAAAGAGACTAGAGCATATAGGATGTAAGACAGCAGTAATAGGTATTTCTGGCGGACTTGATTCTACACTTGCGCTACTTGTTACTGCAAAAGCTTTTGACTATTTAGGTCTCGATAGAAAAGGAATAGTTGCTGTGACTATGCCTGGGTTTGGAACCACAGACAGAACCTATGACAACGCAGTCAGATTAATAAAAGAGATTGGAGCTACATTTAAGGAAGTTAGTATCGTAAATGCGGTAGAGCAGCATTTTAAAGATATAGATCAGGATCAAAATAATCACGATGTAACTTATGAAAATAGTCAGGCAAGAGAGCGAACTCAGATTTTGATGGATATAGCTAATAAAGAAAATGGCATTGTAATTGGTACAGGTGATTTGTCGGAGCTTGCACTTGGATGGGCAACATATAATGGTGACCATATGTCTATGTATGCTGTAAATGTTTCCATTCCAAAGACTTTAGTTAGATATTTAGTTCAATATTATGCAGATACTTGTGAAAAAGATGTTTTAAGTAAAACTCTCTATGATGTGTTGGATACACCTGTGTCTCCAGAACTATTACCTCCAACAAAAGGTGAAATATCCCAGAAAACAGAAGATTTGGTGGGACCATACGAACTGCATGATTTCTTCATTTACCATATGCTTAGACTTCAGCAGAGTCCCGCTAAGATATATCGTTTGGCAAAAATCGCATTTACGAATCAGTATTCGGATGAAGAAATATTAAAATGGGAAAAGATTTTTTGTAAGAGATTTTTTGCACAACACTTTAAGAGAAGCTGTCTTCCAGATGGCCCTAAGGTGGGCTCGGTTGCAGTATCGCCAAGGGGAGACCTTAGAATGCCATCAGATGCCAGCGCAGCTATGTGGCTAAAGGAGTTAGAATGTCTTCTTTGAATCTCAGCACTTTAATTTTGTCGGAGGTAATTTTATGAATAAGAGATTAGCAATAGTACCTATTGTTGCATCTATAGTTGATTTTACAGTGGTTGTGGAATAATAGTTGATGCCTGTTTTAGGGGCAGCAGCTGTCTAAAAAGCTGGCAGATTGTACAAAAACGTCCTAAAATGGTACACTTATTGTGTCTGTTTAGGACGTTTATTTTTTTGCTTTTTGCACTGATTGATTTTTACAGTGTAATTTATAGTAGGCTTTTTGAAAGGACTTGATATAGATGAAAGTAGTTTTCATGGGTACACCAGATTTTGCGGTGGAGACATTAAAGGCAATATATGAGGCTGGTCATGAGGTAATACTTGTAGTTAGTCAGCCAGACAAGCCAAAGGGACGTAGCGGCAAGCTTCAGCCTACTCCGGTCAAGGAGTTTGCTGTGGAACATGATATTCCCGTATATCAGCCAGTTAAAATCAGAGCTGAGGAATCAGTGGAATATCTGAAGCAATATGAGGCGGATGTGTTTGTTGTAGCTGCATTTGGCCAGATTTTACCAAAGGTAATTCTTGATATGCCACGTCTTGGATGTGTAAATGTCCATGGCTCGCTTCTTCCTAAGTATCGCGGCGCCGCTCCAATTCAGTGGGCAGTTATAAATGGCGAGAGAGTATCTGGTAATACAACTATGCTTATGGGCCCAGGGCTTGATGATGGAGATATGCTCCTTAAGTCGGAGGTAGAGCTTGCAGCTGATGAGACAGGCGGCAGCTTATTTGATAAATTGGCACTTGATGGTGGCAAGCTTGCAGTTAAAACTATCGAGGCTCTTGAAAGAGGAGAGATTACTCCTGTTCCTCAGGATGAATCACAGGCCACACACGTTGGCATGATTAAAAAGGAAATGGGAAATATTGACTGGAGCAAGCCAGCGGAAGAGATAGAGCGCCTTATTAGAGGCCTCAATCCATGGCCATCAGCATTTACATTTTTAAATGGCAAGCAGGTGAAAATCTGGAAGGCCACAGTGGTAGATAAAACTGGTACTCCAGGTACTATTATTTCTGTAGATAAAAACGTATTTACGGTAGCATGTGGCAAGCAGGCTCTTGAGATAAATGAGCTTCAGCTTGAGGGCAAGAAGCGTATGAATGCAGGTGATTTCCTTAGAGGTAATGCACTTGAAGCGGGAGCAACATTCTCTTCAAATAGAGAATAATAGCTATTACTTTGGATGTTAATCCAGAGTTATGAAGTAAACGAGGTTATTAAATGGCAGGAATTAGCAATAGAGAAATCGCCCTTGAGACTTTGATAGAAATATTGGAGCATGGTCAGTTTTCTCATATTTACCTAAAGGCTGTCCTTGATAAATATTTCTATCTGGATAAAAACGAGAGGGCATTTATCAATCGCTTGGTAAATGGCACTGTTGAGAGGAAAATCCAGCTGGATTACATTATCGACAGTTTTTCTAAAACAAAAGCAAAAAAGATGAAACCTCTCATTCGTACCATTATGCGCATGGGAGTTTATGAGATATTTTATATGGACGCAGTTCCTGATTCTGCCACTTGCAACGAGTATGTTAAGCTGGCAAAAAAGAGAGGGTTTGCAGGTCTTTCTGGATTTGTAAATGGTGTTCTTAGAAATATTTCTAGAAATAAAGAAAAAATAGAATTTAAAGAGCTAGGCGTCAAGTACTCAATACCTCAGTGGCTAGTAGATAAATGGACAAAAGACTACGGGGCAGATGAGGCCGAGGCCATTATGGCTGGCTTTTTGGAGCCACAGGATCTTTGCGTAAGAGTTAATACATCTAAAATTAATAGAGAAGATTTAGTAAAGAACTTAGAGGAATCTGGAGTTAATGTTCGTATATGCGATTCACTTGACAGCGCTTTGTATATATCAGGCTACGATTCATTGGCATCCCTAGATGCATTTAAAAATGGTCTGTTTTACGTTCAGGATTATTCTTCGCAGCTAGTGCCAAAGCTTGCAGGTATTAAGGCTACAGACCATATTATTGATGTATGCTCTGCTCCTGGAGGCAAGGCTCTCCACTGTGGAGAATTGGCAAGTGATGGACTGGTTGTTGCCAGAGATTTAACAGACGCCAAGGTCTCACTTATTCAGGAAAATATTAATAGAACAGGTGCTACTAATGTGACTGCAGTCAAATGGGATGCCACTGTTCTTGATGAAGATGCAGTTCGCAAATACGATATTGTAATTGCGGATTTACCTTGTTCTGGATTAGGAATTATTAGAAAAAAGCCAGATATAAAATACAATCAGACAGAAGATACCCTTGCCGAGCTTGTTGCTCTCCAGGGACAGATACTTGATACTGTTTGTGAGTATGTTAAGGATGGTGGAGTATTGTGCTATAGCACATGCACCATCAATAAAGATGAAAATGAAAATCAGGTAGAGCACTTCTTATCATCACATAAGGATTTTAAGATGGAAAAGATGACTCAGCTTTTACCTGACAGAGAACATGATGGATTTTTTATATGTGTAATGAAAAAGAATTAGTTGATATTAGATCCTTTAATTTAATAGAGCTTACAGATTATGTTACAGGGGATTTAGGTGAGCCAAAGTTTAGAGCAAAGCAGCTCTATGAATGGATGCATCAACATCTGGCATTAGACTATGATGAGATGAAAAACATTCCAAAGTCCCTTAAGGAAAAGCTACTGGCTAAATGCAATTATAATAATCTTGAGCAGATAGATTTGCAGATTTCTAAAATCGATGCCACTAGAAAATATCTATTTAGATTATACGATGGCGAGATGGTAGAGAGTGTGTGGATGAGCTACAAGCACGGCAATTCTGTGTGCATTTCATCTCAGGTGGGATGTAAAATGGGCTGTCGCTTTTGCGCATCTACTTTGGATGGTTGGGTGAGAAATCTGACACCTTCAGAGATGCTTGGCCAGATATATGCTATCCAAAGAGATACCGGTGAGAGAGTTTCTAATGTTGTTGTCATGGGCACAGGCGAGCCTATGGACAACTATGATAATATAGTAAAATTTGTTAGACTATTATCTGATGAGAATGGACTGAACATTTCTCAGCGAAATATCACAGTGTCCACTTGTGGCATTGTTCCTAAAATCAAACAGTTGGCAGAGGAGGATTTAACAATCACTCTTGCAATTTCTCTCCATGCACCTAATCAGGCTAAGAGAGCTGAGCTTATGCCTATCGCTAACAAATACGATATTCACGAGCTTATAGATGCATGTCAGTATTACTTTGAGAAGACTGGAAGGCGCATCACATTTGAATATTCACTTGTGGGTGGCGTCAATGATCGTGATGAAGACGCAAAGGAATTAGGAGAGTTAATTGGCCATCTTAATTGCCATGTTAATCTGATTCCAGTCAACCCAATCAAGGAACGAGATTTCGTTAGTCCTAGCATGGACAGAGCCTATGCGTTCCAAAAAAAGATTGAAAAATATGTCAATAATGCTACTATTAGAAGGGAAATGGGCCGGGATATTGACGGGGCCTGTGGACAGTTGAGAAAGCGCAAAATGGATGCTTCGAAAGGGACTATTTAATGATAAGTTGTGCAAAAACTGATGTAGGTATTAAGCGTAAGGTTAATCAGGATGCCATCTTTTATTCAGACACAGCTGTTGGCAAGTTACCTAATTTATATTTGGTTGCCGATGGTATGGGCGGAGAACTGGCAGGCGATTATGCTTCTGCAAAATGCGTCGAGACAATTATTAATTGCATAAAGAAGTCAAAAGAGACAGAGCCTGTTAGAATTCTTGAAGAGGCAATTCAGACGGCTAACAATCTGATTTACGCTGAGTCTAAATCAGACCCTGGCAAGGCAGGTATGGGCACTACACTTGTTATGGCCACCATTATAGATGGTCACTTATTCGTGGCAAATGTAGGTGACAGCAGACTGTATGTTGCCAACTCATCCAAGGTATTGCAAGTGACCAAGGACCACTCGGTTGTTGCAGAGCTGGTTCGCACAGGTGAGCTTGATGAAGATGATGCTCGCACTGACAAGCGTAAAAATATGATTACAAGAGCAGTTGGTGCTGAGAGCGCTATTGCTGCAGATTATTTTGATGTTGCTCTTAAGGGCCGTGAGCATATTTTACTGTGTTCAGACGGTCTTACAAATATGGTTTCAGACAAAGAGATTCTTTCAATACTCAAATCAGCGGACAGTATTGAAGACCGTGCTACTCGTTTGGTAGAACTGGCAAACAGCTACGGTGGCAAGGATAATATCTCAGTTATTATTGTTGAATAATCTTACAAAAAGGAGAATACATGATTACACAAGGCGTTTTTATAGCAGACAGATATGAGGTAATAGATAGAGTTGGATCAGGCGGTATGTCTGATGTCTATCGTGCCAAGGATCACATTCTCGGAAGAGAAGTAGCTATTAAGATATTAAAGCAGGAGTTTTCAGAGGATGCTACTTTCGTAGCAAAGTTTAGGACTGAGGCTCAGTCAGCTGCAGGTTTAGAGCATCCAAACATCGTCAACATTTACGATGTAGGTTCTGAAAACGGCATGTATTTCATTGTTATGGAATACGTCGAGGGTATTACTTTAAAGACATATATCGAGAAGAAGGGACAGCTTAATTTCAAGGAGGCTATCTCTATTGCGATTCAGGTTGGCCGTGGTATCGAGGCAGCTCATCAGAAGGGCATTATTCACCGTGATATCAAGCCACAGAATATCATTATTTCTACAGAAGGTAAGGTTAAGGTTACAGACTTTGGTATTGCTAGAGCTGCAAGCTCTAATACTATCCATGCTGATGTGATGGGTTCTGTTCATTATTCATCACCAGAGCAGGCTAGAAATGGTTTTGTAGATGGCAAGAGTGATATATATTCTCTTGGTATCGTTATGTATGAGATGGTTACAGGCCGTGTTCCATTTGACGGAGACAATACTGTAGCAATCGCTATTCAGCATCTTCAGGAGGAGATGGTTGCACCTTCAGCTTACGCTCCAGACCTACCTATTTCTCTTGAGAGAATCATTATGAAGGCAACAATGAAGAGCCCAGATAGACGTTACAATACTATCTCTGATCTTCTTATGGATTTAAAGAAGGCACTTGTTAGCCCTGATGAGAATTTCGTTACTATCATGGAGTCCTCAGAGCTTGGCAAGACTCAGGTTATGTCAAAGGTTAATTTAGAGCCTGAGGAGACTATCGCTAAGAAGGCAGCTGAGGCCCTTACATTCAATGATGAGTACGATGATGATGAAGAGTACTATGACGATGACGAGTACTATGACGATGATGAGTACTACGATGATGAGGAAGAGGACGAGTCTAAGATGGACAAGATTCTTACCATCTCTGGTATTATTGCAGGTATCGCCATTGTAGCTATATTAGTTGCAATTCTCGGCAACGTTTTTGGTTTATTTAATTTTGGAGCTAAAAAGGTAACAATGATTAATGTCGAGGGAACTCAGTATGAGGAGGCTGTTGGTAAGCTTGCAGAGCTTGGTCTTGACGAGGACAATATCAAGGTCATCTACGAATCAAGCTCAGAGGAAGACGGCACAGTCCTTGAACAGTCTACAAAAGAGGGCGATGAGTTCTCACTTAAGGATACACTTAGACTTACAGTTGCTGGACAGGAGTCATCAGGAGATTCTGGTGAGTCAGGAGAGTCAGGTGGTTCATCTCAGCCAGCACAGACACAGCCAGAGGAGACTACCGATGGAGAGGAAGTTACAGTTCCTAGTGTAGTTGGATTGACACAGGCTGAGGCTACAGAGCAGCTTACAACTATCGGTATTGTGGTTACAAGCACTTCTCAGGAGTACTCAGATGATGTGGCAGAGGGCCGTGTTATCAGCCAGTCTATTGAAGCTGGTGAGAGTGTTGAGGCTCATTCAAAGATTACACTTGTAATCAGCAAGGGTAAGAAGGAGACTACATACAGCTATAGTATTGCTAATCCATACGATGGAGAGTGTACATACTCAATAGTTGAGCTTAATAAATCAGGTACTATTCCAAAGAATGGTGCAATCAATATTTCTGACGTAACACGTTCAGAGCTTACAATTACTCTGACTTATACACCTACCTTTACTACAGAAGATGGTAATACAATCACTCTTGATGATAAGAAGGAAACATCAACACAAACCATATCAGGAACACCAAATTAATGCAGGGTAAAATTATTAAAGGTATCGCTGGTTTCTACTATGTTTATGTAGTGGATTCTGGTGTATACGAATGCAAAGCCAAGGGCGCATTTAGAAAAGATAAGATTAAGCCTCTAGTAGGAGATGATGTTGAGATAGACATCATCTCTGAGGAGGAGAAGACGGGCAATGTTATTAGCATTGGTCCACGCAAGTCTGAGCTTATTAGACCTGCGGTGGCTAATGTGGATCAAGCATTGCTCATTTTTGCGACTAAGAATCCTGAACCAAATCTCAATCTTCTTGATAGATTTTTATGTATGATGGAAGAGCAGGATGTACCTGTAGTGATTTGCTTTAATAAGGACGATTTGGTTGATGATGATTTTCAAAAGCAGATTCGTGATACCTATGAGCGAGCTGGCTATAAGGTGATTTTCACCTCTGCGAAAAATGAAGAGGGAATCGATAAAATAAAAGAGGTTCTCAAAGGAAAGACATCTACCGTTGCTGGACCATCAGGCGTTGGAAAGAGCTCTATAGTTAATCTTCTCACTGAGGGCCATTCTATGGAGACTGGCGAGGTGTCTGCCAAAATTGGTCGAGGCAAGCACACCACTAGACATTCAGAGCTTTTATATCTTGGAGATGACACCTACATCATGGACACACCAGGCTTTTCATCATTATTTGTACCTAAGTGTGATCCGGTAGAGCTTTATTCATTGTTTCCAGAGTTTATTGAGCCAGAGCAGCACTGTCGATTTGGCGGTTGTGTTCACTATAAGGAGCCGGGCTGCGGCGTAAAAGAGGCTGTGGAGAAAGGTGAGATAGCCGCTAGCCGTTATGAGAATTATTTACAGATATATTCTGAAATGGTACAGCAGCAGAATTCAAAATATAGATAATTACTTACAGGGATTTGTTTAAGTATAGGCCTGTAAGATGTTATAATTATGAGGAGAATAGTAGGGGTAATTCCAAATTATTAGGAGAGAATCATATGGAAAAATGTTTGGCGCCATCAATTTTATCGGCAGATTTTGGAATACTTAAGGAGCAGCTTGAGATTATTGATCAGGCGGGAGCTCAATATGTTCACTTTGATGTAATGGATGGAGTATTTGTCCCAAGCATCAGCTTTGGACTTCCAGTACTTAGAACTATTCGTAAATACACTGACAGACTTTTTGATGTGCATCTTATGATTGTCAACCCAGAAAACTATGTTAAGGAATTTGCCGAGGCTGGGGCAGATATTATCACAGTTCATGCAGAAGCATGCAAGCATCTAGATGCTACAATTGATTTAATTAAAAGCTGTGGAGTGATGGCTGGAGTTGCTATTAATCCAGCTACTCCTATTTCAGAGATTACACATGTTCTTGAAAAGGTAGATATGGTTCTTGTGATGACTGTTAATCCAGGTTTTGGCGGTCAGAGTTTGATTCCATATACTTTAGATAAAGTTAGAGAGCTTTCAGTACTTGCTCGTCAGAAGAAGCTTAAGATTGACATCGAGGTAGATGGTGGTATAAATATGGACACTATCGAGGATGTATTAGAGGCAGGAGCCAATATCATCGTTGCTGGTTCCGCTGTGTTTAATGGTGATATTAAGTCAAACACAGAAGCCCTTTTGGAGAAGATGGAATAGCTGCAGATTGTTAGAGAATAACATCCTGGATGAAATGGGATAGATATTGCTTTTGGAGAATGATTTGATGCGATATGTAATAGTTGCTGGTGGGACAATTGAACTTGATTTTTTACAGGATTTTTTAAGCCAGCGTGAGCGGGATAGAATGTACATCATTGCATGCGACAAGGGTTATGAGGCTTGTGAGAAGCTTGAAGTGATTCCGAATCTTCTGATTGGCGATTTTGATTCCGCAGGCGAGGGCGCAGTTGAACGAGCCATTGCCAGGGGTGTCAAAGTAAAGAGGCTTAATCCTGTAAAGGATGACACTGATGTGGAAGCCGCTCTTGTGATTGCTATGGATATGGCGGCATCAGATGAGCCGATATTTATCCTTGGGGGCACAGGAACACGTCTTGATCACGTTCTTGGAAATATCGCACTTGTAGCCATGGGGATTAAGAATAATCACTTTGTTGTTATGAAGGATTCTCATAATAGTATCTATGTGATAAAGCCAAATACGGTTCACTTGGTTGATAAACAGCCAGGTTCATACGTATCTATTTTCCCATACATGGGCAAAGCCACAGGCGTCACAATGGAGGGCTTCAAATATCCATTAAAGAACGCCACAATTGAGGGCTTCAACACACTGACCGTCAGTAACGAAGTCGTCGCAGATGAAGGAAAAATATTCTTCGAAGGCGAGGGCTACCTCATCGTGATGGAGACAAGAGATTAGCAGTAACGTAGATAATAATTAAAGATAAAGAGGATTAATCTACTTTGAATAATTTATAGGATTCTTAAAAGCATAGCTTTTGGGAATCCTTTTTTATTTCTTTCAACCTGCTGTTTACATGATATCCGCTTGGACTTCGGGTCAAGGGCAAGCCTTCGGAGCTGCGCTCCCTTGACTCCTCATACCATCGCGGATACAGGATAAACAAGCGGGCTTGAAAGTGGGACTGTGGCCTTGCCACAAGTACAAAGTACTGCCTAGAATATGATTTTTAATATAAGCAGTAGTAGTTTATAGAAAAGGTACTGCCTGAAATGTGATTTAAAAAATAGGCAGTAGTGATTGTAAGAAAAGATACTGCCTAGAATGAGATTTAAAAAGTAGGCAGTAGTGGCTTATAGAAAAAGGTACTGCCTGGAATGTGATTTTAAATATAGGCAGTAGTATTTTATAGAAAAGGTACTGCCTAGAATGAGATTTAAAAAATAAGCAGTAGTGGTTATAAGAAAGGGTACTGTCTAGAATGTGATTTTAAATATAGGCAGTAGTGTATCGCGATATTTTTATTTGAGAACCATATATTTCATAGATTGATGAAGCGGTGAGTATTAGATTTGCCTATAATCGAGCACTTAATACTTTTTAGTGCATTTGCAGATGTCAAAAATTTGGTCAAAGTATTAGATTTGGACTTTTTAAACAATCTAATACTTATTAATTGTCTAGTGACCAGGCAGGATAATAGTTTTACCACTGCCGATAAGAGAATTCACCTTCCGGGTGGTAAACTGAGCTTGTGGCAAGCCATAGCCCCACTTTCAAATCTGCTTGTTTATCTTATATCTGCGACGGGATGAGGAGTCAAGGGAGCGAAGCTCCGAAGGCTTGCCCTTGACCGGAATCCCGAGCAGATATCATGTAAACAGCAGATTGAAAGTGAATGAAGTTTTTTAAACAAATAAAATAAGCATCTTAAAGCTATGCTTTAAAGATGCCTATCGTACATTTTAATTAGATAAATGTTATTTTATTTAGTTCCTGTGTATTTCTCTTCGCAATACTTGCAACGATATACTTCATTCTCAGGGTCTGTGAGAATGAAAATCTGATCAAGCTCTTGCTCCACAGTGCTGATGCAACGTGGATTCTTGCAAGAGATTACATTTTTTATCTCTTTTGGAAGGGAAAGCTGTCTCTTCTCTACGATTGCGTCATCTTTAATGATATTGCAAGTGATATTGTGGTCGATAAAACCGAGAATATCTAAATCAACTCGCTCAATCGGACATTCGATTTTGATGATGTCCTTTCTTCCCATTTTGTTGGACTTAGCATTCATAATCATGGCAACTGTACAATCGCTACCAAGATTTGCAAGATGTAAGTTGTTATATATTGTCATGGATTCGCCAGCCTTAATATGGTCAAGAACAAATCCCTGATGGATTCCGCTTATGTTTAGCATAGGTTGTTCTCCTTTCGAACTATTTGCCTAGCATAAATGCCAGACGATACTAAAGAATTAGCATGGAATTTCAAGCAGTGTCAATATGAGAGCCATTCTGATAAAGACACCGTATTTAGCCTGTGTAAAGTACATTGCACGTGGGTCATCGTCAACATCAACTGCAATTTCATTTACACGAGGAAGTGGATGAAGAACCATCATGTCTTTTTTAGCTAAGTTCATTTTCTCTGGTGTGAGAATGAAGAAGTCCTTCAAACGGATGTAATCCTCTTCGTTGAAGAAACGTTCTCTCTGAACTCGTGTCATGTAGAGGATATCAAGCTCACCCATGACATCATCAAGAGTATCAACTTCTTTGTACTCATATCCATTTTTCTCAAGAACATCCTCTCGAATGTACTCAGGAACTCGAAGCTCCTCGGGAGAAATAAGGACAAATTTAATTCCAGGGTAGCGTACAAGTGCATTGATAAGAGAGTGAACTGTACGACCAAATTTCAAATCACCACAAAGTCCAATAGTAAGGTCTTTGATTTCACCACGCAATGAACGAATGGTAAATAAATCAGTGAGTGTTTGAGTTGGATGTTGGTGACCACCATCACCTGCATTAATAACTGGAATTAAAGATCGCTGAGAAGCGACTAAAGGAGCGCCTTCTTTTGGATGACGCATAGCGCAGATATCTGCGTAAGAAGAAATAACACGAATAGTATCGGAAACACTTTCGCCTTTGGCTGCTGAAGATGAATCAGCTGAAGAAAAACCAAGGACAGAACCACCAAGATTAAGCATGGCAGCCTCGAAAGATAAACGGGTACGAGTACTAGGCTCGTAGAAACAAGTGGCAAGCTTTTTGCCGTGGCATTTTTCGGAGTATTTGTCCGGATGATTCTTAATATCATCTGCCAAGTCCATAAGCTGCTCTAGTTCCTCTCTGGTGAAATCCAGAGGGCTCATTAGATGACGCATAGGATTCTCCCTTCATAGAAAGCTAATTATAAATCACTTTATTATAGCGAGTTTGATTTCAAATTAAAAGACTTTATGCTAAAATATTTTTCATGAAATACGCAGATATTATCATTGATATATCTCATGAGAGATTGGATAAGACATTTGAATATATAGTGCCTGATGAGCTGGAGAATCAAGTCGCAGAAGGCGTGCAGGTGGTTATCCCTTTTGGACAGGGGAATCGTGCAATTACAGGATATGTGGTTGGGCTACACGACAAGCCAGAGTTTGATGTTACAAAACTAAAACCTATAGCACGTGTTATGAGAGACAGCATTGCGATTGAGTCACAGCTTATTTCTTTGGCTGCATTTTTAAAACGCAATTACGGTTCCACTATGAACCAGGCTCTTAAAACTGTTATTCCTATCAAGAAAAAGGAAAACGAAAAATTAAAAAAAGAGATTAGTCTTAATATTTCTTTGGAGCAGGCTAAAATCGAGTTGACAGAGCTTCTTACTAAGAAAAATCATGCAGTAGGCAAGGAGCGCCTGCTGAAGGAGCTTTTAGATGTGGATGTGCTTGATTGGGAGCTTGCCACTAAAAAACTGCAGGTACCATCTGGCAACATTCGAGATTTGGAGAAAAAGGGAATCATAAGAGTTGAGTCAGTACGTACTTTTAGAAATCCTCATATGCACAAATCCCAAGCAAAGCACATTGTGTTAAATGATGAGCAGGAGGCTGCAGCAGAGCGGATAAAGGCAGATATTGATACAGGCCGCCGCAAGACATATCTTATCCATGGTGTCACAGGTTCAGGCAAGACTGAGGTCTATATGGATGTGATGGAGCATGTTATTAATATGGGACAGCAGGTTATCGTGTTGATTCCAGAGATTGCTCTTACCTACCAGACTGTTATGAGATTTTACAGTCGCTTCGGGGATAGGGTCAGCATTCTTAATAGCCGTATGTCTCCAGGAGAGCGCTTTGACCAGTTTGAGAGGGCTAAGTCAGGTGACATCAGTATAATGGTGGGACCTCGTTCGGCACTTTTCACACCTTTTGCAAATTTAGGGCTTATAATCATTGACGAGGAGCATGAACCTAGCTATAAGTCTGAGGTGATTCCTAGATATCACGCTAGAGAGACAGCTGTATACAGAGCTCATCTTTCGGGAGCTACAGTTATTCTAGGGTCGGCTACACCTAGCCTTGAGGCATATAGCAGGGCTCAGTCAGGTGAATATGAGCTTATCACATTAAACAACCGTGCCAAGGGCCAGGATATGGCTGCTGTTGAGATTGTTGACCTGCGAGAAGAGTTAAAAAGAGGCAATCGCTCAATGCTTAGCCATCGTCTGCTAGAGCTTATGGCAGACAGACTTAACAAAAAGCAGCAGATTATGCTTTTCTTAAATAGAAGAGGACTTATGGGCTTTGTTTCCTGCAGAGCCTGTGGTAAGGTGCTGAAGTGTCCACACTGCGATGTGGCCCTTCATCTTCACAAGGACGGCACCATGAAGTGCCATTACTGCGGATTCACTACTAGAGCAACCAAGACTTGCCCTAGCTGTGGCAGCAAGTACATCGGCAGTTTCAAGGCGGGGACCCAGCGCTTAGAGGAGATGGTTAAAGAAACATTTCCTAGTGCTAGAGTACTTAGAATGGATGCGGATACCACAAAAGGCAAGGATGGACACGAGGAGATATTATCTGCTTTTGCAGCCCATGAGGCTGATGTGCTTATAGGCACACAGATGATTGTAAAGGGACATGATTTTGCCAATGTTACCTTGGTAGGTATTGTGGCCGCCGACATTTCCCTCAATGAATCGGATTACCACAGCGGAGAGCGTACATTCCAGCTTCTCACTCAGGCAGTGGGTAGAGCAGGGCGTGGAAGTGAGCCTGGAGTTGCTATCATCCAGACATATCAACCGGAAAACTACGCGGTGGTTACCTCTGCAGCTCAGGACTATAATGGATTCTATGAGCAGGAGATAGCATATAGAGGACTTCTTGGTTATCCGCCATGTTCTCACATTTTGGGAATTCAGGTTAGCAGTGAGAGCGAGAGGGATGCAGCCTCTCAGGCAGATATTTTGGCCAATCTCATTAGAAAAGTGGATCCTCAGGTTATAATTATGGGACCACAAGATGCCTACATAGGCAAACTCAAAGATGTTTTTAGAAGAGTTATCTATGTAAAAGACCAGGATTATGATAGACTAGTTAAGATTAAAGATAGCATAGACTCATTTTTATTAGAGCAAAAACAATATAGAAACACCACCACATGGTTCGATTTTGATCCGATTAATACATTATAGTGGTGGCATTAGAAAGGAAATAAAATGGCATTATTAGAAATTAGGGAATATGGTAAGGACGATGTTCTTCTTAAGGTTTGCAAGCCGGTTAAGATTTTAACACCTAGACTTAAGACTTTAATTGAAGATATGTATGACACAATGTACGATGCAGATGGAGTTGGACTTGCAGCTCCTCAGGTTGGCGTGCTTCGTCGTATCTGTGTAATCGATATAGGTGAGGGCCCTGTTACCCTCATTAATCCAGAGGTACTTGAGACATCAGGTGAGCAGACAGGAAGCGAGGGATGTCTTTCAGTTCCTGGTAAGACAGGTATTGTTACACGTCCTAACTACGCTAAGGTTAAGGCCTTAAATGAAAACATGGAAGAAATCATCGTTGAGGGTGAGGAGCTTATGGCAAGAGCCCTTCTTCATGAGATAGATCACCTTGATGGACACATCTACACAGAAAAGGTTGAGGGTGAGCTTTACAATGTAGATGAGTTGTTTGAAGAGACAGAAGAAGAATAAATATTTTGACATTTAGCCAAATAAGAGAAAATTAATTGACTATTTCTTGTCTGATGATGCATAAAGGATTATAATAATTATCGTATATACAGATTAAGTATGGGGGGTGTAGTATGATAATTAGTGAGAGAATTTTTAAAATCATGGAAGACAAGGGGATGAATCAGTTGCAGTTTTCTAATGCAACAGGTATTGCCCAAAGTACAGTCAGCGATTGGAAGCGCAAGAAGACCAATCCTACTGCTGACAAGATTATGACTATTTGTGATGCACTTGATGTATCGCCATTCGAGCTTCTTCAGGATACCATTCCTTCTAAGGGAGCAGGAGAGGTTGATTTCCTTATTGCTAGCCAGGGAACTAGCGAATACGCTGTTCTGAAAAAGATGGAAAAGCTTAGCAAGAAGTCAAAAGAGAAGTTAAATACCTTTGTTAAAGGATTGAAATAAGCTAATGGACAGAAATAAAAAAATCATTCAAACAAGTATTATAGGAATAGCTGCCAACTGTTTGTTGGCAGCTTTTAAGGCATTTATAGGGCTGTTATCTGGCTCAATCGCCATCGTTTTAGATGCGGTCAACAATTTAAGTGATGCTCTTTCTTCGGTTATTACCATTGTTGGTACCAAGCTTGCCAACAAGGCGCCAGATAGAAAGCATCCACTTGGACACGGAAGAGTTGAGTATATCAGTACAGCAGTTATTGCAATCATCATTTGCTACGCTGGTATTACTTCCCTTGTGGAGTCTATTAAAAAAATAATGAACCCACAGTTGCCAAAATACACTACTGTGACACTTCTTATCGTGGCAGTAGCAGTTTTTGTAAAAATTATTCTTGGAACCTACGTAAAAAAGGTGGGAGAGTCAGTTAAGTCTGAGTCCCTAGTAGCTTCAGGTGAGGATGCCAAGCTTGATGCTGTTATCTCTACTTCCACTTTGGTAGCAGCTATTATATTTATTCAGTTTGGCGTGAGCCTGGAGGCGTATCTTGGTGCTATCATTTCCATTGTTATCATCAAGGCTGGATACGATATGATTTCTGAGACTATTTCCCATATTCTTGGTGAGCGTGTTGAGATAGAGCTTTCTCATCAGGTTAAGAGAATAGTAGTTTCCTTTGATGAGGTTTCAGGTGCTTATGATTTGAGCCTTCACAATTATGGACCAGATAGATATGTGGGATCTATCCACATCGAGGTAGATGAGGATATGACCATGACTAGATTAGACCAGCTACAGCGTCAGATAGCATATGAGGTATTCAAGGAGACGGGAGTTACCTTGGAGGGCATTGGAATCTACAGCAAAAATAAAAAGGATTCTGAGGCTGACATGCTTCAAAAGGAAATAGCCAAATATGTTAAAACCTTTGATTATGTAAAGCAGATTCATGGATTCTACTATGATCCTAATCAAAAGCTATTGAGTTTTGACGTTGTAATTACTTTTGATTCCCCAGACAGGGATGCTACTTATCGTAAGATAGTAGAGGCATTAAAAGAAAAATATCCAGAATATACTTTTAGTGTGAATATGGATGTTGATCTCAGTGATTAGAGCAAAGGCTAGTAGTTGAATGGCTACTAGCTTTTTTATGCAAAAATCTATTTTATAGGTGTTGACAGAAAAAAGAATAAGTATTACACTACTACCATGTGATAAAACGACATAAGATATTGATTGGAGAAAAGTAATGTTTTGTAAGAAATGCGGAGCACAACTTAATGAAGGCGCAAGCTTCTGCAAGAACTGCGGTACACCAGTTAGTCGCCCGGTTCAGCAGCCACAGCCAGAGGTTAAGGTACAGCAGAGGGTGGCACCACAGCCTACAGTGGCACCACAACCAGAGGTTAAGGTACAGCCAAAGGTAACACCACAGCCTACAGTGGCACCACAGCCTACAGTAGCACCACAGCCAGAGGTTAAGGTACAGCCGAGGGTGACACCACAGCCTACAGTGGCACCACAGCCGGAGGTTAAGGTACAGCCAAAAGTAGAGCCACAACCTACAGTGACACCTCAGCCTAGGGTACAGCCACAACCTACAGTTCAGGTGCAGCCTAGACCTGTGCAGCCTGTTCAGGCAACTCCACAGGCTCCTCAAAAGAGTAGCACTGGAAAGACAATAGCTATTATTCTCGGTATATTGGCTCTTATAGCTGCTATTATTTGTGGTATTTTTGCGGCCAATGGCGGTTCTTCTAATAAGAAGAGAGATAGAGAGGAAGAAATAGTAGAGGACGAAGTAGATTCAACAGCAGCAGAGGATGCTGTTAGAACTCTTATGATTTATATCGTAGGAAGTAACTTAGAGTCTGGCCCATATGGAGGTGCTGCTTCAAGAGATATAAAGGAGATGCTTAAGGCAGATATTCCAGATAACTGCAACGTGGTACTCCAGTGTGGCGGCGCTAAGGAATGGGATAATAAAGACATTCCTGATGGAGAAGTTACTATCTTTACAATTAGAGATGGTAAGCTTAATAAGGAGAAGAGTCTTGGTAAGACTACTATGACTCAGGAAGGGGATTTATCAGAGTTTATTAAATACTCTAAGGAGAATTTCCCAGCGGAGAACTACTCACTTATCCTTTGGGATCACGGCGGTGGAATTCCTATCGGTTTTGGTATGGATGAGCTTAGCAACGATCCAGAAGATTTTATTTATGATTATGAAATTAGGAACGAGTTGGATAAGGCAGGCGTTGATTTTGATGCTGTAATTTTTGATGCTTGTAACATGTGTACACTTGAGATGGGATTATGTCTTAAGGACCATGCTAAATACATGGTAGGTGCAGAGAGTTATGTAAATAACAAGGGTATCTACTATACTGACTGGTTGGGCATGCTCGATGGTGATGCTCAGGCTTTCTCAGAGAAAATTGTCCAGGATTATATGTCTGATATTAGTTCTGACGGATTGGTTGGTTCTATGTCAGTTATCCGTCTTGACTACATCACAGATGTTTATGATGCCTATATTAATTATGTAGGTGACATTGCAGATAATGTGGAGAATGGTGGATTTGCAGCTTACGCAAAAGCTAGAGGTAACTGCGGCTCATTTGAGGGCATAGATTCAGTTGACCTTATCGCTCTTGCTACAGCTTATGATACAGATAATGCATCAACTCTTATTAATTCAGCTGTTAATGCTGTAGCATACACAGAGAGTGATTTTGCATACGGCCACGGACTTATGGTTTATTGTCCATTTGAAATAGTGGAAGCTTATGACATTGGACGTGAGGCCTTTGTTGAGCTTAACTACGATAATGAGATCACAGATTTCTACGATAAATTTGTTTCAGCTGAGCTTTCTCTTATGGGACAGAGCTATGTAAGCTCATACGGAGGAGATTGGTATACTACTGCCTACGCAGATCATGTTTCTTCATCTGGCGGTGTAAGTAGCAACAGCATTGGATTGGTAGAGACTGATGATTACTACGCAGTAGAGCTTAGTGATTCTGATTGGGAGGTTATCGATCATGTAGCACTTACAGTTGCTGTAGAAAGCGATGGAGAGTACTTGATTCTTGGTCAGGATTATACATATCAGACAGATTCCCAGGGAAGACTTGCACTTGTAGACCCAGAGGCATGGACATTTGTAAATGGTAATATTGCATCATATTACTGTGTAGATTACTATTCAGATCCAGAGTCAGAGGAATGGTCGCAGATGGGATACATTCCATGTACGATTAATGGCGAGGGTGCATTGCTTTATGTATACTATGATGACAAGCATCCAGAGGGTACAATCCAGGGTTACACCACATACGATTTCGATACTGAGGAAGAGGGCTCATACCTCTATGATTTACGTTCTGATGATGAAATCGACTTAGTATTCTATGTATTATCAGATGCAGGTGATACATATTACACAACAATGGATGAGCCATTCTTAGCTAGTGAGCTTGAGCTTTCATATTCATCAATTGACCTTAATGAGTACACTACATTAGGTTACTACACAATCTATGATGTATATGGCAACGAGTACGAGACAGATGCAACATACCTCGGTAGTACAGATGCAGTGTAGACTAAATCTAGTTTAAACAATCAATATATGATAATATTAATTCAGGGCTTCAACTTATTGAGCCCTGAATTTTTCTATTTATATAGGAGGAAAAATATGGATTACAATTCTAGATATAATGAGTGGCTTGAACATCTTTTGGATTCGGACCCTCTCAAGGCGGAATTGCTTTCAATAAAAGATGACGAAAAGGATAAGGAAGATCGTTTCTATCAGGATTTGTCATTTGGTACTGCTGGTCTTCGCGGTAAGGTAGGGGCTGGTACCAATCGTATGAATTTCTTTACAGTAGGCAAGGCTACACAGGGCGTTGCTGACTTTATCGTATCAAAGGGTAAAGAGGCTATGGAGAAGGGTGTAGTTATCGCTCACGATCCTAGACATTTCTCTAAGGAATTCTCGCAGCTTGCAGCAGGTATTTTTGCTGCAAATGGAATAAAGGTATATGTTTTCCCTGATCTTAGACCTACTCCAGAGCTTGCGTTTATGATCAGAAGACTTGGAACTGTATCAGGTATCAATATTACAGCAAGCCATAACCCTAAGGAGTACAATGGCTACAAGGCATATTGGGACGACGGATGTCAGGTGTCTTCAGAGATAGCTGATGGAATGTATGAGCGCATCAAGGCAGTTGATATTTGGTCAGGTGTTAAAAAATCTGATTTTGAAGAGGGAGTAAAATCTGGCAAGATTATCGTTCTTGGTGAGGAGTTTGATAGAGAGTATCTTGATAAGATAGAATCACTTGCTATCCATGAGGGAGATGAGCTAGACCTTACAATTCCTCTCGTTTATACACCGCTTAATGGATGTGGCTCTATTCCATTTAGACAGATGTTAAATGACAGAGGTTTTTCTAACTGGACTATAGTACCAGAGCAGGAGAACCCAGACCCTGATTTCACTACAGTTGGTTATCCTAATCCTGAGGACCCTAAGGCATTCAAGCTTTCAGAGGAGTATGGTCGCAAGTTTGGCGCAGAGCTTCTTATGGCTACAGACCCAGATGCAGATAGATTTGCTATTGAGATTCGCGATAGCCAGGGTAACTATGTACCTCTTAATGGCAACCAGACAGGATACTTACTTGTTAACTATGTACTTGAGGGTCACAAGGACGCCGGTACACTTCCTGCAAAGGGAGCTATGGTCAAATCCATCGTTACCTCTACACTTTCTACAATCATGGCCAAGGCCTATGGCGTGGAAATGTTTGAGACACTTACAGGATTTAAAAATATATGTGGTAAGATTCCATATCTCCACGATAATGGCTATACATATCTCTTCGGCTATGAGGAGTCAGTAGGATATGCTATTTGCGAGGATATCAGAGATAAGGATGGTATCTCAGCTGGTATGATGGTTGCAGAGGCAGCTGCTTATTATAGAAAGCAAGGCAAGACTCTTTGGGATGTACTTCAGGAGATATATGCTAAATATGGATTCTTTGCAGAGGATGAGCCAAATATCATATTAGAAGGAATTCCAGGAGCTCAGAGAATTCAGCGTATGATGAAGTGGTTTAGAGATAATATTCCTACAGAGGTTGCTGGCTCAAAGGTTGAGAAGGTAATCGATTATATTAATGGATACGAGGATATTCCACCTCAGAATGCAATTCGTATTTTCCTTGAAAATGGTTCATGGTTTGCAATTAGACCATCAGGTACAGAGCCAAAGATTAAGTTCTACTTCTATTCAAATCAGGACTCAAGAGAGAATGCATTAAAAGTAAACGCTTCTATTAAAGAAGAGATATTTGCTCTTATTAATTCAGTTGAATAAAGTTATTTAAATAACAATGCCCCAACACTATATGTTGGGGCTCTCATTTTTGTCTACACAAGAAAGGCTTTTTTATATATAATGAATAGTTGAGTTGTGATGTGATTAGTGGAGAATAAATAATGAAATACGAATTTGTTTTTGATAAGTTAACCAACTATAAAAATAATATCTATAGAGAGTGGCTTTTGACTAACGGCCTAGGCAGTTATGCAGGCAGCAGTATTATCGGTTCTCACATGAGAACACAGCAGGGCTATCTCATCGCAAGTATTCATCCTCCAGTGGAGAGATTCTTGGTTTTTTCCAAAACAAATGAGCGTCTTGTATGCGGCAGCAGAATTTATGATTTGACCACTGCCCAGCACAAGGGACCATACGCCAGTGAATTTAATCAGGGCAACATGCATCTTAAGAGTTTTACTTATGATGGCACTGTTAATTTTGTATACGAAGCAGGAGGTATGCGTCTTACTAAGACAATAGCTTTGGTGCAGGGCAAGAATCAATGTGTTATCGCATATACGTTAGAGAATAATGGACCTGCAGCAGGTGTGGTTATCACTCCTCTTATGAACTATAGAGATCACGGTGAGCATATGACTGTGGAGAGTCTTAAGTACGAGCTTCCAGATAGTGTCTTCGGTGAGATTAGAGATGAGGCTACAGGCAATACAGGATTTTATTATTCTCCAGTTAGCAATAAAAATGTGAGAGTATCACTTGTTAGCGCAGGTTGCGAGATGGTAAAGCGCAACAACATCTACGATGAAAATATGGAGCTTCAGTTTGAGCTTGATAATGACGCGGAGGCACTTGATTGCCATCTCAAGCCATATGATTTTGTAATGGAAGTTGATGCTGGTGGAGTTTCAAGGGCATCTTTTGTCTGCACAGTTGATGTCCGTGACCAGGTAGGAAGAAAGAAAATCGAGTGGTCAGATATTCCAGAAGTTGAGATAGATACAGCATTTATAGAAATAGAAAAGGCTAAGAATCGAGTGGCCGACTTAATTGAAAAGTCTGGCTTTTCTGATGAGGAAGAGTTGGGGCAGATTCTTACTGTCGCAGCAGACCAGTTTATTGTTGATAGATTGTCTACAGGCAAGAAGACAATCATGGCAGGTTATCCATGGTTTACAGACTGGGGTAGAGACACCATGATAGCCTTCACCGGTCTTTGCCTTGAAACAGGTCGATATGAGGACGCCAAATCTATTTTACTTTCATTTTCTAAATGCATTAAAAATGGACTGGTTCCTAACATGTTCCCAGACAATGGCAAGGAGCCTCTTTACAATACAGCAGATGCTTCACTGTGGTATTTTTACGCAGTGTACAATTATCTGAAATACGTAGATACGGATGAGGCTTGGAAATTTGTGGAGGATTATATTTATTCAAGCCTCCAGGAGATTATGGCTGCTTATCGAAAGGGCACCCAGTTTTCAATTGGCATGGATGACGATGCGTTGATGACAGCCGGCTCGGGACTTGATCAGGTTACATGGATGGATGTGCGCATCGGCGATGAGGTGGTGACTCCTAGACATGGCAAGCCAGTTGAGATTAATGCTCTTTGGTACAATGCACTTATGACTATGGAGGAAATCTCAAGAGGCATCGCAAGACGTACCCATGACAAGCCAGAAAACTATCTTGCGTACGCAGGCGGCTGCAGTCAGCTTGCTATGTGGGTTAAGGAAGCATTCAACGAGGAATTCTGGTACGAGGAGGGTGGCTATCTCTACGATGTAATCGGAGAGGATTTCAAGGATGCCACACTTAGACCTAATCAGATATTTGCAGTAAGTCTTCCATTTACAATGCTTGATATCGAAAAAGAAAAATCAATCGTAAGAGTCCTTAAGGATAGATTATACGTGGGTGTAGGTCTTCGTTCCCTTGATACAGAGGATGAGAACTATCAGGGTACTTACCAGGGTAGCCTAGAGAAGAGAGATCATGCATACCATCAGGGTACAGCCTGGGGATTTTTGCTTGGAGCATTTATCGAAAGCTATTTAAAAGTAGGCGGCGGAAGTGCTCAGTCTATAGAGGAGGCTAGAGCTATGTTTGAGCCAATAGAGCAACATCTATTTAGCAACTGCATCGGTTCTGTTTCTGAAATTTTCGATGGTGATGAGCCACATGCTGGCAGAGGATGTTTCGCTCAGGCTTGGTCTGTTGGTGAGATTCTTAGAGCTTATGCTCTATTAAATAAATAACATGAAAAAGAATGATTTGATTTTAATCTTTGGAATTTTAATACTGTCACTATTTTTCTATGGTGGGATGCATTTATGGCAAAAGAGTCATACTGATGACAGCGCCTATGTAGAGGTTAAAATAGACGGAGAGGTATATGGCACATATCCTTTGGATGAGGATATAAGAGAGCGCATAGAGACTGCAGACGGCGGATATAATATTCTAGTGATTTCAGATGGCAAGGCATCTATCGAGGAGGCCAACTGTCCTGACAAGATATGCGTTAATCACAGGGCCATTCACTATTCAGGTGATTCGGTGGTCTGCTTACCACATAAGCTGACTGTTACAGTTGTAGGTGGGCAGGAGGATGAAATCGATGCATCCACTAATTGATAGGAGAGGATTATGAAGACGAAAGATATTGCTGTTCTTGGACTATTAATAGCCCTGGCATTTGTACTCTCCTACGTGGAGTACCTGCTTCCAATTAACATAGGTATACCAGGAGCAAAAATAGGACTTGCCAATATAGTAACTTTGGTTGCCATTTACAAAATAGGATATAAGAGAGCCTTTGCATTATCTCTTATCAGGGTACTTTTAGTGGCCCTTACTTTTTCCAATATGGCAATGGCAATGTACAGTGCAGCAGGAGCTTTGCTTTCATTTGTTGCAATGCTAATCGGTAAGTCTACAAAAAAGTTATCTATTACAGGAGTTAGTGTTCTAGGTGGCGTTTTTCACAATATTGGACAGATAATGGTGGCTATGGTGATGATGGAGACTAGGGAATTAGTTTTCTATCTTCCAATACTTATAGTGATTGGAACTATTTCCGGTGTGGTAATTGGTATACTTTCAGGTATGATTTGTAGTCGTATCAAGGTTGCATTTTAATATTAAGATGGGGTATACTCAAACAGGCTATAGATTTAGTAACAAAGGAACAGGTATAAAAATGGGAGATTACATTATTAGTTGCTGTTCGACTGCGGACGTGACAGCTGAGTATCTTAAAGAGAAAAATATCGAATATATTTGCTTTCATTATTATTTAGATGGAAAAGAATATGTTGATGATTTATTTAAGTCTATGTCAGTTCAGGATTTCTATCAGGCAATGGTTGATGGAGCTATGACTAAGACTTCACAGGTTAATGCAGATGCATTTACAGAGTATTTTAGAGGATTCCTTTCACAGGGCAAGGATGTAATTCATTTGACACTTTCTAGTGGTATCTCAGGAGTTTTAAATTCTGCTCGTATTGCAGCAGAGGAGATGAAGGAAGAGTTCCCAGATAGAAAGGTTGTGGTTATCGATAGTTTGACAGCATCATCTGGTTATGGACTTTTCATGGACAAGCTTGCAAGCCTTCGTGATGAGGGATATAGCTTTGATGATCTTTGCAGCTGGGCTGCAGACCATGTTCAGAATCAAAACACATGGTTCTTTACAACTGATTTAACATTCCTGATTAGAGGCGGTAGAGTTTCAAAGGTATCAGGTTGGTTTGGTACAGCTCTTAACATTTGCCCACTTATGAATATCAATGACGAGGGTAAGTTAGTTCCACGTCAGAAGTGCCGTGGTAAGAAGATGGTTAAGAAGGCTGCTCTTTCTGCTATTAAGGAGCGCATCGACAATGGCGCTGACTACGATGAGAATATTTTCATCACTCACTCAGTTTGCTATGAGGATGCAAGGGAGATTGCTGATATGATTGAGGCAGAGTTCCCTAAGATGAAAGAGAAGATTCGTATTTTCGATATAGGACCTACAATTGGTGCACATACAGGCCCAGGTACAGTTGCTATTGGTTTCTGGGGCAGCAAAAAAGAACATTAATAACAAAGTGTTGGGTCAAAGGACTCAACACTTTTCTTCATTGGAGGTAGAGGGATGAAAGAGAAGATCAAAGGACTACGACTTAATATTACAATTTCAGCAGTGATTAGTATTATCATCGGCATGCTTTTAATGATATTTCCTACAGAGACTACAGAGATACTGAGTCGTATCATTGCAGGCATTATTATTTTGGCTGGTGTTGCTATTATAATTAGTCAGATTTTTGAAAACTCTAAAAATGTTATGGGGATTGTAGTAGGTGCAATACTTGCTATTCTAGGAATTTGGATGTTTATGTCTCCACAAGGCAATATCTTCATTAATATAATTCCTATTGCTATTGGCGTTATCTTAGTGGTACATGGTGTTCAAGATTTAGGGATGGCATTTGAGGTCCTTAAGACAAAACAGGGTGGCTCACTTCTATTATTTATAGGAGCAATTGTAAATATAGTTCTTGGTCTCTTATGTATTGCCATGGCATTTGATATTATCACTACTATTGTTTGGCTTATTGGCCTTATGATGGTATTTGACGGCGTGACAGATATTTTCTTTGTACACAAGGTTAGAAAGTCTACTTCTGCAGTAATTGTTGATTCTACAATCGTAGAAGAGGAAGTTGTAGAAGAAGTTAAGAACGAAGAGACAAAAGAGGAAGATGTCTAATGGGACAGATGGAATTTAAGATGGAGCGCACAGGACTTCTTGAAGTGGGGGATGTGCTTTCCATTACAGAATATGAGTTGCCTAATTCTTACTATTACGTGTTGGGTAGATCTTATGCCATGTCAGGCAACTATACCACCCTTCAGCGCATATCTGCTAAGGAAGGGAAGGTAGTAGATATAAAAGAAACCCCAAAGGGATTCTATGTATCAGTGGAATATCAGGATTCTTAAGGAGCATTAATGAATAACCAAACGCAAAACGCAATTGATATTGTGTTGGCTGAGAGCTTGAAGGAGCTTGCCGCCACCAAGCCAATTGATAAGATTACAATAAAAGAAATAACCAACAAAGCAGGCGTTATTCGTCCTACTTTTTACAATCATTTTCAGGATAAGTATGAGCTTTTAGAATGGATTACAGTCAATGAGCTGTTCGCACCAATTGAGCCCCTTCTTGCAAATGGAATGCTTAGAGAGGCCATCACATTTCTTCTGACTACCATTTTCAAGGGCAAGGATTTCTACAGAAGAGCTGCCCAGCTTGAGGGACAGAATTCATTCAATGAAATTTTCAATAGATGTGTGGCTAACCTAGTTAAGAAATATATTGATATTGATAGTTTGCTTAGCATTGCCAACTATGAGTGGGTGGATGAAAAGCTTGTTTCTGAATTTTTGGCTCACACTATTTCCTGGGTGACTATTCAGTGGATTAAGAGAGGTATGGATACACCAGTAGATGAGCTTGCAGATGTCTATGTAAAGATTTTCCATAGCCCTATTATTCAGGTTATTTCAAAGAATGATAAGTAGAATACAAAAGCTGATTTTTGTAGCTTGTATTAAAACTACTTTTAATGATTGAATATTTTTGGAGAAAATATATACATTATAATTATAGATATATCGTTTTAGATTGATTGGAGCGTATTTGTTTATGAGCTGGTTAGAAAATATGCTAATTATGGCTGGAATATTGCTTGATGTATTTGCCGCTATGGAGATACAGGGAGCGATGCTTGCCAATATAAAAAAGAAGACATTAATAATAGCCTGTGCGGTTGTGGCAGCAGTGGAGTTGGTATTCTATCTGGTTGGATATTTTATTTGTTGGGTATTATCCGCTAATGGATATATACCTAATCCAATATATTATGGAGAGGCAGTTGCTGCTATAGTACTTGCTCTACTTGGAATGAGACTTATAGTCAAGGCTGTTCAGCGAAAGTTTATTCAGGAACGCAGACGTGATACAATTAGAGTCTGGGACTACATTAGACTGGTTGTTATGTCTAGCATTTACACTGCAGCAGCTGGTTGCGTATGCGGACTTGTAGGTGTTACGGTTTGGCAGGTTATTATCATTATATTAGTTATTTCTATTGTGATGGTTATATGTGGTTTCTACACAGGCCTTCACTACGGATTTGAAATTAAGACAATTGCTTATGTGGCTGGCGCATTACTTCTTTGGGGCGTTAGCATTGAGATGTTACTACATCGCATTTTAGATGTAATTTAGTTTACGAGGAGATTATTTATGAAATTATTATCTTTTGCAGTACCTTGTTATAATTCGGCTGCGTATATGGAACACTGTGTTGAGACTCTTTTGCATGGTGGCGAGGAGGTAGAGATTATCATTGTAGATGATGGTAGTCAAAAGGATAACACAGCAGAAATAGCAGATAGACTTGCAGCAGAGCATCCTTCTATTATCAAGGCTGTCCATCAGGAAAATGGTGGACATGGTCAGGCAGTAAATACTGGTCTAAAAAATGCTACTGGTCGTTACTTCAAGGTAGTTGACTCAGATGATTGGGTTGATGAAAAAGCTTACGACAAGATTCTCGATGTACTTCGTCGCACAGTCGATGAGGAAAAAGAGCTTGATATGCTTATTTCTAATTATGTATATGAAAAGGAAGGGGCTATCCATAAAAAGGTTATGTCTTACTCAAACCTTCCAAAGGATAGATACTTTACATGGGATGAGACTGGTCGCTTCAAAAAGGGACAGTACATTCTCATGCATTCAGTAATATATCGTACAGAACTTTTAAGAGATTGTGGATTAGAGCTTCCAAAGCATACTTTCTATGTGGACAATCTTTACGTATTCTATCCACTTCCTTACGTTAAGACAATGTACTATCTGGATGTGGAGTTCTATCGTTACTATATTGGTCGCGAGGATCAATCTGTTAATGAAAAGGTTATGATTAGCCGTATCGATCAGCAGATTAAAGTAAACAAGCTTATGCTTGAGTCATTTGATTACAAGAATATAGAAAATGAGCATGTTAAAAAATACATGTTTAACTATCTTGAGATGATTACTGTTATCTCTACGGTACTTCTTATGAAGAGTGGTACCAAGGAACACCAGCAGAAGCGTCATGACCTATGGAGCTACATCAAGTCAAAGGATGAGTTCATTTATAAGAAGCTTCGCTACGGAATCCTTTGCGGCACTACCAATCTTCCAGGCCACACAGGACGTCTTATTTCTGTCTCAGCCTACAAGATTGCACAGAAGGTAGTAGGATTTAATTAATCATTGTTTTGCGAAGCAAAATTTAATTAATCATCAAGATTAGGCGAATAGTTATAGTATATAATTCACTAAACAGCATAGTCGAAATTGGCGTATATTACTCCAGGAAAGTTTCCTGGAGTTATTTTTTGCCAAAAAATGACACTTATTGCCAGACATCTTTTAAATGAAAAAAATGTGCCGTAATATACTATTCGGACACATGTTGAGCACATATTTCTGTAAGACAGACCTAAATGTAGAAAGATGTGTTTGAGAAGAGGGAGTAACAATGTCTATGAAAAAGTTGACTATGCTTAATAGAATACTGTCTTTGGGACTTGCAACAGCGCTCGCTTTATCGTCACCGATAGTAGCCTATGCGGAGGGTGATAACGAAGCCGTTGCTGCTGAGTACTCAGTTAATAATAATTCTGAAGAGGTCTCATCTTCTGATGCAGGGAGAGCAGAAGATGATGCCACTAGCAGCTCCGAGGAGGACGCATCCATTTCTGGTGATGCAACTTCTGATGATCTAGATGGAGATGCTACATCAAATGATTCCCATGAGGAACAAATTAATAATGGGTCAGAGGACGAGTCAGTAGCCAATGAGGCTGAGGCTACTGATGAGGAGGCTGAAGATGATGAGCTTGAAGATGAGGAGCTTGAGGACGAGGAACTCGAGGAGCTTGAGGATGAAAAGGAATGCAAGCACGAAGAGTTCGAGTACGAGTCTAATTACGATGGAACTCATATCAAGCGCTGCGCAGAGTGTGGCGAAATCATCGAAGAGGCTGAAGAGTGCGAGTTCGACGAGGATGGAATCTGTATCTACTGTGGATACAGAGAAGAAATCGAAGAGGAAGACAAGGAAATCACTCTTGAGTTTGAAAATGATGAAGTAATCGTTACTGTTACAGCAATGAAGAGTGTCTTAAATGGAGCTACATCAGTTAAGGCTGAAAAAGTAACTGATGAGGACCAGTTAGAGGAAGTTGCTAGCTCACTTGAAGAGGATGCAGAGGAAGCTGGTAAGGAGCTGAAGGCATTTTTAGCTTATGACATTTCTCTTATGAATGATGATGGCAAGGTAGAGCCAAAGGACGGAAGTGTTTCTGTTAAAATTGTTAGCTTAAAGGCACCTGAGACAGATGAGGAGCTTGATGGCACAGATGTAGGTATCGTTCACTTTGAGGAAAAGAGCGATTCTACAGAGGCTGTTGATTTGACAGAGGAGTCTACTACATCAGTTGAGACTGGTGATGACATTGCTACAGTTGATGTTTCTTTTGAGACAGAAAGCTTTTCAGTTTTCGCAATCAAGTGGACGACTGCTAGCACAGATAAAAAAGTGGGAACCATTATTTGGAAGGATGGGGACCATGCAAGAACTACTCAGACAGTTAATCTCTATGTTGTAAACCAGTATGGTGACCCAATTGAGAGTGCAACTGGTGAGATTAAATACGAAAACATTGCAACAAATGAAAGTTTGTCTTCTCGTATATCGGCAACATACAACAATTACTTTACAACTCTTGCTAGACAACTTTCTGTAGAGGGATATACATATAGAGGCGCTTATCTTAATGATAAGAGAGAGCTTACAAATATTAGTTATAAATATGAGCCAGGCCGTGTATATTGGGCAGCTACAATCTACGGACAGGGCGAGAATAACTGGCAGTATATTGCAAATGGAGCAGACAGAGATAATCAGAGAACATCTGTCAATGTTTTCTTAGTATATCAGGACAATAGAGAGATTGCTGATGACAAGTATTTCTCAGCAAATCTTTTCAACTATAGCAAGGATTCAATTAACAATGCTTCTCTTAGCACAGGAAATGCTAACAATGCATTAATTTTCCATGATGGTGGAGACATTATCACAAATGGTTCTGCATACTATCAGCCATGGAACAGATGTAATACTAATTCATCAACAGATAATCCAACAGCATTCCAGGGAATCGTAGGTAATACATTATCAAACAACATGCCTACATTTAACTATGCTGTAGCACCACTTTTTGATCCAGATTCTTGGCTTTTCTCATCTAGAACTGGAGCTAATACCTCTTGGGATAGAAAAGATGATGTTTTAGCATACAAAAATGTAGCTATTCCTTTCTATTTTGAAAATGGATATTACACATTTGATTCTAAGGTAAACGATTATAGATTTGATGAGCCAAATAACCGAATGACTCGTACCCAGAGAAATGATAGTGAAGGTCAGTTCTGGCCATTCTCTGGAACAAAGGACGAGCCACATTTCGGTATGAATTTACAGGTTAACTTCAACATCGCAGAAAATGGCAAGGATGACAATGGAAAAGACACAGTCTTTGAATTCTCTGGCGATGATGATGTTTGGGTATTCATCGACAACAAGTTAGCTCTTGATATTGGTGGTATCCACGGCGTTGTATCAGGACGCATCAATTTTGCAACAGGTGATTGCATCGTTGATTCTGCAGCAAGATCTGTAGTTAACAATGGTTCACAGAGCAGAACAAACCTTTATACAAATGTTTTAGGTTATAAGACAGTTGAAGAAGGACGCAAGGCTTTGGCAAAGGGTGGACACACACTTACATTCTTCTACCTTGAGCGTGGCGCTTCTTTATCAAACTGCAAGATTACTTTTAACTTTAAAAATCAAAATATCGCTGTTCCTACAGATGTATATTTCAACAAGGCTGATGGCGCAGGACGTGCATTAGCTGGCGCAGAATTTGGTCTCTATGGTGAGGCTGATACAGAGTGCAAGGGTACAGCACTTTACACAGCAAAATCTGATTCAACTGGTAAGGTTTTATTCTCTAATGTAGAGGCTGGAACTTACTATTTGAAGGAGATGACTGCTCCAAAGGGCTACCGAGTAAGCAAGACTATCTACGTAGTAGAGGTTGTAAATGGTACTTCTTCAATAGTAGATGGCTCTGTTAAATCAAAGACACAGGGTTCCTTCAAGATTTACAAAAAGGATGATCAGAATAAGAAAGACATTACTACAATTAAGAACTTCAAGAATGAGAATTACAAGAAGAGTCTTACGATCAAGAAGGAATGGGATGACAATAATTCAAGCAGCAGACCAGACAGCATCACATTTGATGTATATGGTACATACGCAGATGATTCTGGTATAAAGTACATCAAACTTGACGGAACGATTTGCAGAAGCAAAGAAGTTGCTATAACTCCTGTAGTTGTAACAAAAGATGACAATTGGACTCGCACACTTGAGAATCTGAAGATTTTCGCTGATGAGGATTGTACACAGATTATCAGCTGGAATGTAGAAGAGCATGATATCTCAGGATACGAGTTAGTAGATCATCAGGTTACTTATACAGAGAACACAAATATCACAGAAGAAATTTTGATTCCTACTCCAGCTACTGAGGGTGGGGAGCAATACAGTCACATAGATATTGAAGTAGATGCTGTTTCTGATGGTGATGATTCTGGTAGAAAAATCACTAACATCTACGATTTAGATGGAAATAGCGGAAAAATAACACTCATCGGATACTACGATGACAACTACAATTGGGTTGCTGATTCCAAGAGTGTTCAGATGACTAAGCAAAACGGCTATGAGTGGAGAGCTGACTCTCAGAAACTCGGTCAGAATTCAGTTCTAGCATTCAAGGTTAGATATGAAGGCTCAAACGAGACAAAGCTTGTTGTAATCGACAGCAATTCATACTATCCAGAGGATTCTAGATACTATAAGCCATCTACCCAAAAGGTAGGAGGAGACCACGAGCCATATAGAAATGTGGCTATGTACTACACAGGTTACTATAACCCAAGAAATGGTTATGTTGATTTAAGCGGAGCAAACCTTTTCACAACAGCAAAGGTTGAGTGCCCAGTCACAATTAGTAATTCAAAGGGTAACTATTACTCAAGCAATTACGGTTATGACAGAACAGGACTTGATTTTATTCTTTCACCAAAGACAATTGCTCAGGTTTCTGTTGAAAAGCTTGGCAACGAGACACATACATTTACAAATAAGAACGTAATGGGTTCTCTTACAATCGAAAAGAAACTCACTGGTAATTCAGCAGTTGCTTCTACAGATACAATGTATGGAATCAAGGTAGAGCGAGTTCTTGAGGATGGCACAACAGAAGTTGTTAGTCCAATTGTAGATGGAGTGGTTCAAACAAATATCATTTCTTACTACAACGGAAATAGATTACTTGGTGTTGGCTACAGCAATGATGCATTTAATATTTTTGCCGACCAGTCAGTGACAATTATCGATTTGCTTCCAGGCGAATATAGAGTTACAGAGTGCTATGTTTATGACAAGAATGCAAATGGTGAATACGAGAAGGCTGACTTAGAAAGATACGAAACTACAATGTACCAGGTTGTAGACGGAGCTGAGACAGCACTTTCTCTTACAGGAAGATCTACATCAGTCAATGTAGAGAGTGGAGAAGATTATCAAGTAAAGATTGTTAATGAACTTAAGCAATCTTATGAATTCAAGATAATCAAGAGAAATGCTAATACATATGAGACTCTTGCTGGAGCACAGTTTGAGTTGAGAAACGAAGATGATACATTCACTGTATTTTACGGTGTGACAAATAGCGAAGGTGAAATCATTTGGTTTAACAGTCTCTGGGAAGTAGAAAATCCAGATGCTGAGAATTCGAAGCCTCAGACAGTTAAGGATGGCACATACATCCTTAGAGAGACAAAGGCACCAAAGAGCTTCGCACTTAGCACCGAAGAGTGGATTGTCAAATATGAAAAGTATGAGGGCGTATCTGTAAAGATTAGGTCTTCAAACAAGGTAGTACACGCTACCGTAAACAATGCAGGCAGCATCAAAACATACGAATACAGTTTCTTTGATGTTGTTGCATATACGCTACCTGAGACAGGTGGACGGGGAGTCTATGTATATACAATCGGCGGAGTTCTGTTAATGATGGGGGCGGCGCTGTTGTTATATAGATCAAAGAAAAACAATAAAACAACAAATAAAAAAGGAGAGAAAAAATGAAAAGAATCAGAAAAATCGTTGCTCTTGCGCTTGCGACAGTAATGATGATGGCAATGAGCATTACTGCTTTTGCCGCAGAGAACAACACAACAACACTTACTATCAACAATTTCCCTACAGTAGCTAATGGTTATACTGTAAACGCATATCAGATTGCTTCTGTAGACGAGAACAACCAGATTCAGGTAGTTGACTGGGCAAAGGATGCTTACAAGGCAGTTCCTACAGATGATGACACAACACCTATCGAGATGACAGCAGCAGATGCTAAGGCTTTAGCTGCAGCATTTAAGGCTGATACTAAAGTTGATGCTTATGCAACAATCACAAACGGTGTTGCTACATTCACAGGCCTTAAGGCTGGTGCTTACTTCTTCAAGGTTGCTAACTTTGATGGAGATCTTGAGTTCAACGCTATGGTTGCTGTAACTGTAGAAAAGGATGCTAATGGTAACTATGTTGCTAAGTCTACAGAGACTCTTTCAGCTAAGAGTGAGCCAAAGAAGGTTAAGAAGGAAGAGGATGACAAGTACTCTTCAACAGAGACAGAGAGAGAAATCTCATATACAGTTGAGACAACAATTCCATATGTAAAGTCTAATGAGATCATTACAAAGAAGTTTGCTCTTTGCGATAAGATTACAGGTGGTGCATATGCACTAAATGCTGATGGAAAGCTTGATATTACAGTTACTTATGGTGATGTGACAGAGGTTAAGTCAGTAGACGTTGTTGACAACGGATTTGAGTTAGATCTTAACTACATCGTTGAGGAAAATGCTCATGCAAACGAAGTAATCACATTTACATATAAGGCAATCGCTTTAGATGTAAAGATTTACAACGATGCTTACACAATTACACCTAGTCATCAGGAAGAACCTGATTTTGATAAGACTACAGTATATAACTACACAGGAAAGCTTGTAGTTGAGAAGTTAGATGACGAAGAGAATCCACTTGAGGATGCTGAGTTCATCATCTTAAAGAAGGTTGGCGAAGATAAGTATGAGTATGCTGTACTCGATAAGAACAATAATAACAAGCTTGTAGGTTGGACAGATGATGAGACAAAGGCTACAGCTATTGTTACAGCAATTGATGAAAATGGTAAGGCAACAGCTTCTGCATTCGGTTTCGATGTAGCTGATAAAGATGCTAACGGAGAGTACGTTAAGAATACATACTTCTTCAAGGAGACAAAGGCTCCAGATACATGGACAATCAACCCACAGATTAAGGAAGCAGTTTTCGATGGTACAGTATCACTTGATCAGGCTTCATCAGACGAGGAGTTCGTAGGTGAGGTACAGTTCATCGATTCTAAGCTTGTACAGCTTCCATTCACAGGTGGTATGGGTACAACAATCTTTACAGTACTTGGTGTAGCTATCATGGCTATCGCAGCAGCACTTTTCTTTGCAACAAAGAGAAAGGCTTCTAAGTAATTAGAATTGATATTTAATCTAACTGGTACTTAGATATAAATATAATTGGTGCAACCCTGGCGTTTGCCAGGGTGTACAGCACCAAGGAGAGGACAGCAATAATGAAGGCATTTTTTCTAAAATATTATAAGACAATAGCCATCGGCGCTCTCATGCTTGCTGGTTTGTCCTTGTTGGTGTACCCACTTGTTGCCAACACTTGGAATAATCACGTTCAATCTACAATAGTTAAGGATTATGAGGCGACAGTTGAGGCAGCCATTCAGGAAGGAACACTTGATGTACAAGCAGAGCTAGATAAAGCAACTGTATACAACGAGGAATTACTTCCAAGTATCTTGCCGGATTCCTTTGCAGAGGCAGAGGCCAATGGCGTAGATAGCAATTACATGAGCATTTTAAATGCAAATGATGATGGAGTTATGGGATACATTCAGATACCTAGTATCAATGTAAAGCTTCCTATTTTCCATACAACAAATGATGATGTACTTCAAATTGGTGTAGGACATCTTGAGGGAAGTTCACTTCCAATAGGTGGACCTGACACACATTCAGTACTTAGTGCTCATAGAGGTTTGCCAAGTGCCACACTTTTTACAGACCTTGATAAGGTAGAGATTGGAGATGATTTCTTCATTATCATCATGGATGAGTACTATGCGTACGAGGTTGATAATATTGATGTGGTTGAGCCTGATGATACAAGCTTGCTTGCAGTTCAGCCTGGCAAGGATTTATGTACACTTATCACATGTACACCATATGGAGTAAACACTCAAAGACTTATGGTTACAGGACACAGAGTTAAGTACACACCAACACTTCTTGCAGATGCCAAGACTCCTACATTTGGAGCTGTAAGTCTTCATACTAATTATCTTTTATGGGTAATCGTAGGACTTGCAATCGTAGGTGCATTTATACTTTTACTTTATTTGTATGACAGAAAGCGCACGAAAAAGGAACAAGCGTGAAACAGAAATTAGTTAGGTTTTTAGTAATTTTATTATTCATAGTTGGAGCTGGTTTTTTAGCTTATCCAACCATTTCAAATGAATGGAACAACTATGTACAGAGCACGGTAATCCGTCAGTATGAGGATTCTCTCAGTGAGATGACAGAGGAAGATTATTCCGCTTACTGGGAAGCTGCTAGGGCATTTAATGCAAATATTACTGAAAACGCCATTGGTACAGATGCATTTGGCGCAGCAGCTGATGGAAATGCAGTTACACCAACTGAAGAGTTTCTGAATTCTCAGTACTATTCAGTTTTAAATATTAATGGCGATGGAGTTATGGGCTATTTGTCCATTCCAAAGATAAAAGTAAAGTTGTCCATTATGCATGGTACTTTTGATGAGTACATACAGAAGGCAGTTGGACATATGAATGGAACAGCACTTCCTATTGGAGGTGAGAGTACACATTCAGTTATTGTTGGTCATAGAGGTTTGCCAAGTGCAGAGCTTTTTACCAATATTGACCAGCTTCAGGTTGGAGACAAGTTTTATATCCATGTTTTAGATGAAACACTTGCCTATCAGGTAGACGAGATTTCGGATGCTATACCAGCGGAGGATATTAATACTCTTGCTGAAGCAATGAAAGTAGAGCCTGGCAAAGATTACGTTACTTTGTTTACATGTACACCATACGGTGTTAACACTCACAGACTTTTAGTGAGAGGCACAAGAGTGGAGTACCTAGGAGAGGATGAACCTCCAAAGGGTGCCGAGGCCGTTGTAGAAACTGTTAAGAATTATTATGTGATTATCGGTATAGCTGGTTTAATCGTAGCAATTATTCTTATTCTTATAATTCGAAAGTTATTTAAAAAGAGTAATAAGAAAGCTGAAGGGAGAGCTCAGTGAAAAATTTAGGGTTTAGTAGGAAAAAACTTATAGCGATCGCTGCAACAGTAGTTACGCTTGCGGCTTCATTTGGAGCCTACAGTGTAAATGCTGCTGGTCATATTGATTTGACTGCAGATGTAAATATTTCTGCTGCTATTGGAGCGGGAGATGCTTCTCAGTTTGCCACAAGCTATGAGGGTGAGATAGTCATTGATTTGTATAAGATAGCAGAGCTTGATGAAAGCGGTAATATCAAGGGGCTGACTCCTGACTTTGCAAACAGTGGTGCAAAGCTTTCAGTGCTTTCAAATAAGACTTCAGAAGACCAAGTTAAGACTGAGATAGTAGAAAAGGTAAAGCCGGTTGCCCAGTCAGATGCAGTTGAGCCTACTGAAACAATTACAGCTACTAAGACAAAGGACGGTCTGACAAATGCTTCTGCGAAAATTTCAAATGGCGCAGGTATTTATTTGTTTGTACCACATGATTGTTCTGACGATGATTTTAATTATACATTTACATCATACATTTTATACGCACCAACAAGTGATTATATAACCCTTGGTTCAGGTAGTGATGAGTGGAAGTACGATGCTAGTTTTTTACTTAAGTCAGAGGCTAAGCCTAAGTACGGCAAGGTAATTATTACTAAGAATCTTAAGACATTTAATGATTCTCTTGGAACAGCAAGCTTCATATTTGATGTAGAGGCAACAAGAGATTCAAAGACTGTTTTCAGCAATGTTTACACACTTACATTTGATAAAAATGACAATTATGTAGACGGAGCTTTTACAAAATCAATCACTATTGACAATGTTCCAGCAGGAACAACAATTACTGTTACAGAAGTGTATTCAGGGGCTAGCTACCAGATAGATGTTGAGGAGAACAAGACTCAGACAATTGAGGATTTAAAGGCTGGTGAGACAGGCACTGTAGAATTTACAAATGATTACGATGAGCATCTTGATGAAGGTGGAATTAGCGTAGTAAATACATTTGAAAAAGTAGAGACCACAACTGATGGACTTGAAACTGTAAATTATAAGTATACAGGAAACAATATAGAGGGAGGCAATTAAAGTATGAAGTTTAAAAAGTATCTTATGATTGCCGCAGCTCTAGCGCTTGTGAGTTTGGCGTCAGTCAAAACTACAATGGCATATTTTACAGACACTAAGATGGCAACTGGTGGAGTGACACTTTCTCTTGGCGATTCAAGGCTTACTCCACATGAGACAGTTGACGGTCTGGTTAAGCATATTACTGTTGAAAACACAGGCGACTATGATGTGTTTATCAGAGTAAAGGCTGTATATGGAAGCAATTATGATGCATCTGTTGTTGATAAGACATCAGCTGGTTGGGAGCTTAAGGACGACGGCTACTACTATTACAAGGATGTAGTTAAAGCTCACGAGACTGCACCAGAGTTACAGCTTCAGATTAAGGTTAAGGATAACACAGCTGTAGAAAATAGCTTTAATGTGGTAATCATTCAGGAAGCTACACTTGCTATTTATGATGGCGATAATGTATCGGCTGATTGGACCAAGACAGTTATGAGCCGCAGCGACTATGACGCAAAGTTTTCTAATCAGGGTAATGAACCAGCAGCTCAGCAAAATCAGTCTACTTATACAGATAACGGACAAGGGGAGGGTGATAACTAATGAAAAAGATAGTAAAGAATCCTCTTGTAATACTTGCAGTTGGTATGCTTGTTGTTGCAGCAAGCTCTGTGGGAGCCACAAGAGCGGCAATTACATATTCAAGCCAATCTGAGCAGGTTGATTTTTCAACAGCCAAGCTTCAGGTAGAGCTTCAGGAAAAGCAGGGAGATGATTATGTTGCAGTTAATTCTGCAGATTCCCTTACATTTCCATCTATTGCTGAGGCAATGAAGACTAATGATTCGGATAAGTCTAATGACATTCCTTTTACAGTTGGTAAGAAATACGATGAAAATGTGAGAGTGGTCAATACTTCTGAAGGTGGCTATGACGAGTATGTGAGAGTATATGTGTATAAATACTGGCAGGATGGAAAAAATAAAGATACATTCCTTGATCCTGAACTCATAAACTTAGAGGTAGCCGATGGTTGGTATGAAGATAAGACAGAAGAGACCCTAGAGCGCAAAGTTTATTATTTAGCTAAGCCTCTTGCTTATAATGAGTCTCATGACCTTATTAAATCAGTCACAATCGGCAACGAGGTCCTTACTTACGTAAAGACAGTTGATGGTGACAAGACAGGTGTTGTTGTTGACGAGTACAAGTACAACGGCAAGACATTTTATGTAGAAATTATGGTAGATGCAGTTCAGACACACAATGCTGAGGATGCAATACTTGGAGCGTGGGGTGTTCATGTAGAAGTTGATGATAATGGCGTTATTACTTCAATGAATGGAGCAGCAGTTAACTAATAGGAGAGAATAATGAAAAAGTTACATTTTAATATAGTTCTTGCTCTCATGGTGATGACCGCAGGCTTCGCTTTTGCAGGAACGACAGCACATGCAGAGACACTTAAAATTGAACCATGGGATGTTACTTATACAGGTTCAGCAATGAAATCTAATTATGACCCGGCAAAGGCAGTTATCAAGGATACTATGCCAGGGGATACAATCGAATACACTGTAAATTATATTAATGGTTCAAAATCAGATGCTTCATTTTATATGAGTGCAGATGTTGTTAAGACTTTGGAAGAGGGATCTATAGCAACAGGTGGATCTTATACATACAAGATTACTTGTTCTGAAATGGAGGAGCCACTATTTGACAGTGAGACAATCGGTGGTGATGAGAACGCTTCAGCAGTTGTAGGTCTTAATCAGGTTAATGGCAATGAGGGTTCATATTTCTCCCTTGGTTCATTAGAAGTTGGCAAGTCAGGTCATGTGACAGTTACAGTTTCTCTTGATGGCAACTCACAGACCAATAATTATATGTCTACATTGGCAGAGCTTGAGATTAAATTTGGTGCAGAACCAACTGACTCAGCTCGAGAAGGTGACACAGAAGAACGTCGCAACACAGTTGTAAAGAGGGTTGTTAACACTCTTGATGGTGGTACAGAAGTGGTAGTTATCGAGGATGATTCTATCCCTCTTGATGGAGGCAATCCACTTACTGGTGATTCACTTTTCCCACTTGTAATGTGTGGAATCGCTCTTTTTGCAGGTCTTTTGATGATTTTATGGTATTTCATCATTACAAGAGACAGGAAAGAAGAGGAGGTGGCCTAGATGAAAAAAGCAAAGAAATTACTTGGCCTCATCCTTACATTTATCTTTGTACTTACACTTGCAAATCTTAACCCTAATGTAGTAAAGGCTGAAAGCTATACATACCAGGTTAAAATTTTAATAGGCAACAATGAGGATGCCTCATTTATTAGCGAGGGAGTTGATTCTCTTAAAGCTAAATATGGTGATGAGCGTGTATCTGTAAAAGATGATGTGCTTACTATCAAAGAGCTTGAATATGGCGATGAAATAGATATTCGCGTAGATCAGTTGATTCAGATTAGTCCAAATGCTGAGACAGGAAATACAAAATATTATCTTAGCGGACTTAGAGTTTCTGGTGGAGATACAATTGTTACTCAGGCAACAAAAGATGCAGATGGTAACAGAGCAGTGACTTTAAATGGAACTGTTGAGGGTGATGAGGATTACGTTGTAGCTTATGGCGTAGGTTCTACCATTCCTTATACAGTCAAATATGTGGATGCTGATGGTAATGCACTTGCTCCAGATGATATTTACTGGGGTACACCAGGTGAGATTGTTTTAGTTCCAGCAAGACATATTGATAATTACTATCCAGATGCACTTTATCGCACAACATCTGCAGGTCTTAAAGAGAATACAGTATTTACATTCCAGTATACTAAGTACGATGGCAAGGTTAGATACATCGACGAGACGACCTACTCATCAGAGACAGTCTATGGTGAGCCAGTTTACGAGTATCAGTATGTAAACCGTGGCACTAGAACAGTAGATGGTGGAAGAAATACCCGTCCAGCTGCTGGTGGCAATGGTGCTGCAAATGCAGATGCAAACGCCGGTGAAGAGAATGCTGAAGCTGGTGATGGAAATGACGGTGCTGGCCAGACTACTATCGAGGATGAGCAGACACCACTTGATGTAATCGACATCGACGACCCAGATACTGCAAAGCACGGCGAGACTGCAAAAGATAATTTCAGACGTAATATGATTATTGGAATCTTAATCGCTATTATCGCAGTAGTTATAATCCTTATCACACTACTTGTTGCAAACAAAAAGCGCAAGGCCGTAATTGCCAAGTCAGTGAAGAAAGAGGATACAAAAGAATAATTTGTAATTCATGGCGCCCAACTTCGGTTGGGCGCTTTTTTGTGGAATGGACCTAGGGGACGGGGTTAGTGGGCCATTTTCTGAAAAGTCTTAAAATGGCCCACTAACCCCGTCCCCTAGGTCCATTTTTGTGCTATAATTGGCCTATGGAGAAAATATTAAGAGTAATAGGGAAGATATTATTAATAATGGTGATTGTGGCATTTGTGCCTATAGTGTTTCCTAAGTTGCTAGGATACCAGAGCTACAATGTCATATCAGGTTCGATGGAGCCGACTATTCCGGTTGGGTCCATAGTTTATGTTAAGCCAGTAGACTTTTCTGAGATCTCAGAGGGAGATATTATTTCATTTGAGGCAGGCGCCAGCGTAGTCACTCATAGAGTGGAGTCTATCGACGAGAGTCAGATGCTCATTACTACAAAGGGTGATGCCAATGAAACCGTTGATTTCACACCAGTGGCTTATACCAATGTCTTAGGAAAGGCAGAGAAATATTTTCCTATAATGGGAAATGTGGCCGCTTTTATATCGGAGCCAGTAGGAAAGATAGTAGCCATTGTTATGGTGCTTGTTGGGGCTATATTATCTAGCGTTGGAGAGAAATCAAAAAAGAAAAAGGCAGATGAGGATGAGCCTGAAAAGAAAAAGAAATCAGGTTTAAATCCTAAAATTATTTTGTTCACTGGACTTGTAATTGTATTTGGCTCTGTTGCTGGTTTCCTTTTTATTTACATGGGATATCAGAAGTCTAATGATTTATATAACAATTTAAATGAAAAATATGTAAATTTATCCGAGACTAATCAGCAATGGTATGATATGATGGATGTCGATGTTTCGTCGCTTCAGGCGATTAATCCTGATGTAATAGGCTGGCTATATGTTGAGGGAACAGATATAAGCTATCCTATATTATATTCAGGGGATGATGACAAATATTTGCGTATGACTATGGATGGGGAGAGTGCTACGGCAGGTAGTATTTTCCTAGAGGGATATAATCTCCATAATTTCGCTGACAGTCATAATGTAATTTATGGCCACAACATGAGAAATCTTTCAATGTTTGGCAGCTTGAAGTTCTATAAAACAGATGATAACTATCTGCAGGAGCATAAGTATTTCCAGATTATCACTGCAGATAAAAAGTATAGATATGAGATATTCTCATATTTTGATACGGATGCCGCTTCCTGGGTATATGGCGTGCCTTACTCGGATTCCGATGAGTTTGGTGATTATATCAGTGAGCTTTTAAATCATTCGTATAAAGATATTGAAATAGGAAAGGACCTAACTTCTAAAGATAAGGTGACCACACTTTCTACTTGTTCAACATCGGGGAGGAGATTCACAGTGCATGGCTACCTTTGTGAGACCTATTGATTATCTAAAATAGACATATAGGGACAGGGTAACATTGGTTACTTTGTCCCCTTTTTTTTACTTTAAAAGAGCGTTATATTAAATAATGAAAACAGTGAAAAAGGTGTGTTACATAATTATTTGGCAAAAACGTCCATTATTTGGCAAGAACAGTTACGAAAAGCTCTTTTAAAATAAAATCAACGTGATACAATAACTCATACATTGAGGTTAGATTTAATTTTTTGTATAAACGAGAGAGGTTATACATTATGTCAAAGAAAAAAGTTGAAAATTTATTAAAAGGAGTTGCCATTACAGGTGCAACAGTTGGAGGTGCTTCTGTATTCGGGGACGCAAATTTAGCATATGCTGCCGAGCTTGGAGAGGAGCAGGCGGCCGCCAATGCTGGAGGGGTAATTACAGTAGAGGTTACTCAAGAGCAGGCGCGAGAAGTTGTTGAAACTACTGTCGAGAGCGTACAGGAGGAGACAACCCAAGAGACTGTGGTCGAGGAGACGGCTACGGAACTTGAAGAGGTTGACCTAACAGCTCAGGCGACAGCGGTAAATGCCGAGGGGGAAAACGTAGAAGCTCAAGGAACAATGGGGGATGATGTTTCTTCAGAAGTAATAGCTCAATCTGAAGCAGCTAGCACTTCTTTTTCTACAGAAGAGTCACAGATTTCTTCGACATCAAATTCAGCAGCCGAATCATTAACATCAGAAAACGAGTCAATCGCTAGTACATCAGAGTCAGCAGCAGAGTCTTTAGCATCAGAGAACGAGTCTCTTGCCAGCACATCAGAGTCAGCAGCAGAGTCTTTAACATCTGAGAATGAGTCACTTGCTAGCACATCAGAGTCAGCATCTGAAAAAATGAATTCTGAGAGCGAGAGTCTTTCTGAGGCTATGTCTGAGGCAGAGTCTTCATATGATTCAGCTTCAACTTCTTTCTCAGAAGGTGCAGAAGATGATTATCTTGAAAATCTTATTAAGGAAATCGAAGAAGCAAGAGCTGAGCTTGAGGCAGTACAGAGAAGAGCTATAAGAAATGGTCAGTATCTTAACCATGATGATAGATCAAATAACTACTATGGTTATGGTGATAAGCTTGCGAACCTTCTTATTCAGTATTCTTTCTATCAGGAAGGTTACGTTGGAGAAATCCTTTATAGTGATTGGGATTTCAGCAACTACAATACTAACGGTGTAAAGGTTACTTACATCGATGCAGCAGGCGAGACAAAGTATGCGTATTTTGATTATGTAACAGTAGATAAAGCTGGAAATGCATTAGTTCCAGGATTCTATGATAGCCCTTCTCAGGGTAAAGAGCATGACAATCCAAATGTAGTATCTGGAATCATGGTTGTTAAGAAGACAAACCAGTATACAGACGCTAATGGCAATGTGCTCACATGGAAGTATGAAACAGAGACAGCTGCTGATGGTACTGAGTCAACAGTATGTCGTTATTATGTAAATGGCCAGCAAATAGCTGACGATGTAAAGGTTACAATCAAGGAAGATGATTCATTTACTCTTTCTTGGAATTCATATAATGGAACTACAAAAAATGTTGTAGCTCAGAATAATAATCCATGGTCAAACATTTATTATTCAGAAGATGGACAGGTTATCTATCATGATTTAGGTAGCTATACATCTGCAGATAATATTTGGAATGGACAGCTTTCAGGTGTTTGCAGAAACTCTGCAGACAATACCCTTGGTGTAGTCGTTTCTAATTCACAGGGCGTGGGAACATACTCAACACTTACAGATAGCGAAGGAAATACAGTTTCTTACAACAATCAGAGAATCAAGATTGGTGGTAAGACTTATTTCTATAGAAATTCTAGAATTGTTAACAATGGAAACGGCACATATACATTTACAGCTACCATAGATAATCATGGTGCTAACAATTGGACACAGACTGTTACTTTATATACATCAGCTAGCTCAACAAGCTACAGTGTTAATTTTAAGGATAACTTTGTAGCAAAAGCTAAGGAAGACACAGATGTATACTTCAATAATGCTGGGCAGGCAAAAGACGGCAACTTTGGAGTTAAGGGATATACATATTTCTCAATCAATGATTTTGATAAGGGAAAAGATGATTACGCTCATGAGAGAAGTGAGTTTACTTCGGTTTCAGATTCTGTAAGTGAGACTGTATCTGAGGTTTCTTCTGAGTCTGATTCTTGGACAGAGTCAATCAGCGAGAGTGCAAAGGCATCTGAGAGTTCATCAGCTTCACGAAGTGAGTCAATGTCTGAAAGTGCATCTGCATCTAATCAGTCATCTCAGTCAAGAAGTGAATCATTATCAGAGAGTGCATCTGCTTCAGCTCAGACTTCTGAGTCACGTAGCCAGTCATTATCAGAGAGCGCAAAGGCATCTGAAAGCGCATCTCTTTCAAGATCTGAGTCAGTGAGTGCTTCTAATTCAGCAAGTGCGTCAATGAGCCAGAGTATAAGCGAGTCACTTAGCGCAAGCCTTTCACAGTACATCAGTGAGAGTATTTCAGCAAGCCAGAGTGCATCATTATCTGCAAGCACAAGCGCAAGTATCTCAGCAAGTGAGAGCGCATCGACAAGTGCAAGTACATCAGCAAGCGAAAGTGCATCGACGTCAGCTTCACTAAGCAACAGTGCATCAGCTTCTGAGTCAACATCAGCAAGCCAGAGCAGCTCAGCATCAGCAAGTGAGTCGGCTAGTACAAGCGCAAGTATCTCAGCAAGTGAGAGCGCATCAACAAGTGCAAGTACTTCAGCAAGCGAAAGTGCTTCAACAAGTGCAAGTACTTCAGCAAGTGAATCTGCATCAACATCTGCTTCACTAAGTAACAGTGCATCGGCTTCTGAGTCAACATCAGCAAGCCAGAGCAGCTCAGCATCAGCAAGTGAGTCGGCTAGTACAAGCGCAAGTACATCAGCTAGCGAGAGTGCTTCAACAAGTGCCAGCACATCATCAAGTGAAAGCGCATCAACATCAGCTTCACTAAGCAACAGTACATCAGCTTCTGAGTCAACATCAGCAAGCACAAGTGCATCAACAAGCGCAAGTACATCAGCTAGCACAAGTGCTTCAACAAGTGCAAGCACTTCAGCAAGCGAGTCGGCAAGCACAAGCGCATCAACAAGCGCAAGCACTTCAGCAAGTGAGTCAGCAAGCACAAGCGCATCAACAAGCGCAAGTACTTCAGCGAGCGAGAGCGCTTCAACAAGTGCAAGTACATCAGCAAGCGAGAGTGCTTCGACAAGTGCAAGTACATCAGCTAGTGAATCTGCATCAACAAGCGCAAGTACTTCAGCATCAGCAAGTGAGTCAGCAAGTACAAGTGCATCAACAAGTGCAAGTACTTCAGCAAGTGAGAGTGCATCAACATCGGCAAGTTTATCAGAGTCAGCAAGTATCTCTGAAAGTATAAGAGAGTCAGAGTCAGCAAGTGCCTCTGCAAGAATAAGTGAACTTGAGAGCCAGAGTGTTTCAATGAGCATAAGCTTATCTGAATCAGCTAGTGCAAGCGAAAGTGCATCTACATCAGCTAGCACTTCTGCTTCAACTAGTGCATTAGAAAGCCAGTCAGCAAGCACAAGCTCTTCAACAAGTGCAAGCACTTCGGCAAGTGAATCTGCATCAACATCAGCTTCACTAAGCAACAGTGCATCAGCTTCTGAGTCAACATCAGCAAGCCAGAGCAGCTCAGCGTCAGCGAGTGAGTCAGCAAGCACAAGTGCATCGACAAGCGCAAGTACATCAGCAAGTGAGAGCGCATCAACATCAGCAAGTTTATCAGAGTCAGCAAGTATCTCTGAGAGCATAAGAGAGTCAGAGTCAGCAAGTGCCTCTGCAAGAATAAGTGAGCTTGAGAGCCAGAGTGTTTCAATGAGCATTAGCTTATCTGAATCAGCTAGCGCAAGCGAAAGTGCATCTACATCAGCTAGTACTTCTGCTTCAACAAGTGCATCAGAGAGCCAGTCAGCAAGCACAAGCGCTTCAACAAGTGCAAGCACTTCAGCAAGTGAATCTGCATCAACATCAGCTTCACTAAGCAACAGTGCATCAGCTTCTGAGTCAACTTCAGCAAGCCAGAGCAGCTCAGCATCAGCAAGTGAGTCAGAAAGCATAAGTGCATCAACAAGTGCAAGTACCTCAGCGAGCACAAGTGCAAGTACTTCGGCAAGTGAGAGTGCATCGACATCTGCAAGTACAAGCGCAAGTACTTCAGCATCAGCAAGCACAAGTGCATCAACAAGTGCAAGTACTTCAGCGAGCGAGAGCACATCAACATCAGCAAGTTTATCAGAGTCAGCAAGTATCTCTGAGAGCATAAGAGAGTCAGAGTCAGCAAGTGCCTCTGCAAGAATAAGTGAACTTGAGAGCCAGAGTGTTTCAATGAGTATAAGCTTATCTGAATCAGCTAGCGCAAGTGAAAGCGCTTCAACAAGTGCAAGTACCTCGGCATCAGAAAGCCAGTCAGCATCTACTAGTGCTTCACTAAGCGAGAGTGAATCAGCTTCATTGAGTGCATCAACATCGGCAAGCTTGTCAGAATCAGAAAGCACAAGTGCATCACTTAGCGCAAGTACATCTGCTTCATTAAGTGAGTCTGAATCAACAAGCGCTTCACTTTCTGAGAGCACAAGTACTTCTATTTCCCAGAGTATGTCACTTTCTGTAAGCTTAAGCCTTTCAGAGAGTATGAGTATTAGTAACTCTGAGAGACAGTCTGCTTCAGCTAGCCTTAGTGCATCAGAGTCAGCTAGCACATCAGCTTCACTTAGCCAGTCTGAGTCAGCATCAGTAAGTGCAAGCGAGAGCGCATCAGCATCAGAGAGCGCATCAACAAGTGCTTCAACAAGCATGAGTACATCAGCTTCTGAAAGCGCTTCAACTAGCACATCAACAAGTGAGAGTGCATCTACATCAGAAAGCACAGCTGCAAGTACTTCAGCTTCAGAGTCTGCTTCAACTAGTGCAAGCAACTCTGCTGCAGCAAGCACTGCAAATGACAATTCAGGCAGTGGTGCTGGTTCAAATGGTTCTGCATCTGAGAATAATGGTGTGGCAGGAAGCACAACAGATAACACAATTACAACTTCATTTAATGAGGTTACAAATAATACAGTTTCAAGAGTTTCTAACTTCAATGAGCTTGAAGGTGATGAGATTCAGGGAATTGCAGACGAGCAGGTACCACTTGCTGTAGTTCTTGATGATGATCACACAGCAGCAAACGTTGGAGATGAAGACCTTACTACAATCGAAGACGAAGAGACACCTCTTGCTATTTCAAAGAGTGGTCTTGCTGGAAGAGTATGGTGGTATTGGATTCTTATCATCATCAGTGCTTTAGCTGGAAAGAGAGCAAAAGACAAGAAGGAAGCTAAGACTGAGGCCGTAAGAGCAGAAAACGAGAAATAATTCACAGTTTCTTTACAGAATGTAGTTAAAAGTGAATTATAATTAGAGAGTGATATACTTTGTCACTCTCTAAATTATTTTATGGAGGATATGGGAATGAATAAAAAGCTTAAAAGATGTTTAGAATTTTTGGGGGTTCTAGCGATTACATTTGTTATTTCGTTATCCAGCCCACTAAATCCATGGATGAATAATGCATTTACAGCAATGCAGGAGGGGATTCTTGATATTGCCCATCAGATTCGTGATGGATTTCTAGCTTACGTGGAGGTAGATGGAAATTATGGCCCAGTGCTCTACGAGTTCTATGGCCTAGGATATCTTCCAACAGACACTCATATTGTTCAATTTATAATGGAAACAGTTGGAATCTTTTTCCTTGTGTTATTCCAGTACAAAACAGCGAAGCTATTTACATCTGAAGTTTTCGCGATGATTTCTGCGGGTCTTTTAACTGTTTTTGAGTGGGGTGCCCTTACTCATGCAGGTGCAGAAGAAATGATGTTCTTCATCCTTACATTAACATGCTATCACGTAGCAAGACAGCTTCAGCAGGGATTCTTGTCATATCACACATACTTACTTACAATTGATTTAGGCCTAGTATTTTTCTTGCAGCCAGGCTATATCTTTATCTGGCTTGTATTGCTTATTTTCTTTGCTATCAAGTTCAAAGCAGATGGTCTAAAGGGCAAAGAATACAGAGCATATTATGTATCAGTATTTGAAGGTTTAATTACAGTGGGAGTTCCTATGGGACTTTATCTGTGGTACTTTAAGAATGCAAAAGAATTCTTCCAGCATGTTGTAGTTTACAACATGAACAATATTGGAGGATTTGCTGAGGGCATGAAGATTATTTGTGGAAGTCCATGGATTATTCTTTTGGCAGTACTTGTTGTAGTTACAATTGTAAAAGTATTCCTGGGAGAAAAATTCCTTACATATTGTTTCTGGATTGGATTTACAATTTTGACATTTGTTGTAATTGCAATTCAAGGAGACAACTTAAGCACATTCTTACAGCTTTCAAAGGCTGTATATATAGTTCCAATTGCCGGCGTATTCTCACTTATTGACAAGGCACTGGGACTAAAAGTAGAGGAAAGAGAATATTAAAAACAACAAAAAGGGGCCTAGCTGGCGTATGCTGGCTAGGCTAATAGTGCATTATGGAGAAAATACGAATACTACAAATTGGAACTGAAGATTGGAAAAATAAGTATAGTTTCCCTTCATATATAAAGCACATCTTTGTTGATGGCGAAGTGAAATATAAAAAGGAAATATATGAAATAGTTGTTCTAGAGAGAAATCTAGAGCCAGAGGAGATAAAGGCAGTGAAGGATATGTCATATTCCTACTGTCTTTTTGCTGTAGATAGCTTTGAACCGGATGAGAAAAATGGTGTCCTATTTGAACAGAGAATGGGAAAACTTTTGCCATCATATAACATTCAGGATTTTATTAATAATGAAGCAAAAAAATATTTTAGCAAGCCTTATGGAGAAAAGTTTAATCCTGGTTCTGTAGGAATAGCTAATGGTTTCAAGGGGCAGGTAAAATGGAATGGCCAGTATAGCGTCAGTCTAGATGGCGATTACGGTTATGATATGAAGCAGATAGCTTTTTGGAGGGGAAATATTCCTATGGAAGAAGGTCAGGCTATCGACTTTTGGCTGGAATATAAAAAGGATGAGGGAGTAGAGATTTCCCTTTCAATCAAACAATTTGTTTCAGGAAGCCTTTCGGATGTGTTGGATTCCTGGGAGTTCTCCGAAGAGGATTTACAAAATGAAGTGCGTATAGAAGGAAGAAATGGTGCCGGAACTATTTTTGTCTCTCTAAGAGCCAGAGGTAGTGGGCATCTTGAGATAGTTGGACTCCACGATAGAATTTCCAGATGGGATATAGGAGAATTCATGGTAGGTGGAGAGAGGTATGTTACCTCTGAGAGAGAAGAAATATTTGCATATTTTGATCCAGGCGATTTGAAACCACCTTTGGCGGTTTATTTTTCTGGTTACAAAACCATGGAGGGTTTTGAGGGATATTACATGATGAGAAAAATGGGATGTCCTTTCTTATTATTAGCTGAGCAGCGTTTTGAGGGTGGCGGATTTTATATGGGTTCGCCTGAATTTGAGCGCACAATGGTTAAGATTATAGATAAATATTTAAGTAAGCTAGGATTTTACCCAAGTGATTTGATTCTATCAGGAATCTCCATGGGAACCATCGGTTCTATGTACTACGGATGTGATTTGAAGCCACATGCGCTTATATTGGGTAAGCCTCTAGCTAGCCTTGGAAATATAGCGCAGAATGAGAGACTTAAAAGACCTGGTGGCTTTCCAACATCACTTGATTTGCTCCAGAAGTTTTCTGGGGACATGTCAATGGCAGGTGTGGAGTCATTAAATGAGAGAGTGTGGAGTAAAATTCGAAACACTGATTTCAGTCACACCAAGTTCATTGTCTCTTACATGTTTGAAGATGATTATGATGACACCGCTTATGAGACTCTATTGTCAGAGTTGAATTCCGCTGGTGTTCAAGTATATGGAAAAGGTCTTCATGGCCGTCATAATGATAATACTGCTGGTATTGGTGCGTGGTTTAAGGGCCAATACGAAAGGGTTTTGAAGGAAGATTTTTACCGAGAATAGTGCTCTGTGGCTTGTGGCAAGAACGCTTTAAATTTGGCAGAATGTATACAATTTGTACATTGTTTTTTCATACTTAATTTCTATAATACCTTTACAGAAAAGATAATAGTCGACCGATATACCTTATAAGAGAACAAGATAGGGCGAGTAAAGGAGAGAGTAGTATGGGTAAGAAAGTACAAGATCTCGTAAAAGGAATCGTAATCACTGGCACAGCAGTTGGGGGCGCCAGCGTTTTTTCTAATATGGGCTTAGCTTATGCGCATGAAATAGAAACTACAGGCGAAGAAGTAGTATATGATTCTGCACCTGAAGCAGCACAAGAGGCACCTGCTGAGACAGCTTCACAAGAGCCAACAGTTACAGCAGAGGTAACACCTGAGGCACCAGCAGCGCCAGAAGCAGAGGTAACACCAGAAGCAGAGGTAACACCAGAAGCACCAGCAGCGCCAGAAGCACAGGAAGCAGCACCGGAAGTACAGGCAGCAGCGCCAGAGGCACAGGAAGCAGCACCAGAAGTACAGGCAACAGCACCAGAGGCACAGGAAGCAGCACCAGAAGTACAGGCAGCAGCACCGGAAGTACAGGAAGCAGCGCCAGAAGTACAGGCAGCAGCGCCAGAGGCACAGGAAGAACCAGAAGCACCAGTTGCAGTAACACGTAAGGCGGCTCCGAAGCTCATGGCAGCGCCAGCACGTAAGGCGGCTCCAACTCTTATGGCAGCGCCAGCACCTCAGGCAACTCCAGAATCAGCAGCACAGGCAGCAACAGCTGCAACTACAAGCAGCATAGAAGAGCTTGAAGAAACAATTAGTTCTGAAAGTGCATCTGTATCTGATGCGGAATCTGAACTCTTATTTACGTCAGAGTCTACTTCTGCAAGCCAGTCAGAGGCTATTGATAGCATGTCTGTAGCTGAAAGCGAGGCAGCTAGCGAATATATAGCAACATCAGAGACATTTATTACAAACGGATATGATAATGCTGGCGTAGCAGAAACTCAGCAGAAAATTGCTCAATTGGAAATTGAAGAGAAAGCTCAAAGAGAGGCGATTGCTTTACAGAAAAAGCCTGCTCTATCTTTGAATGAGTATTATATACCTTATGGTCGTCCTTTAGCAGAGGCTATGATTGAGTATAAATTGCTTGTTGAGGGCAAGATTTTATACGCTAATATTCAAAATGGTAACTTACATACTGGATGGTATGGAAGTACCTATTATGACAAGAGATACGTTGTTAAGTGGATTGATTTAGATGGAAATTATAATGAAGAATACTTTGACTACGTTACTGTAGATGAATTTGGTAATTCTCTTTATAAAGATGAGACTCACCAGACTGATATCAATGGAATTCCACATGAAGACTATGCTCCTGGAGTATATGGTATCAATGTAGTACAAAAGGCTTATACAGTTACAGATACTGTAAGTCCTAAAAAAGAAACATTTAAGAACGTAGTGATGCCTGATGGCTCAGTTATTGCTAAAATAGTAAGCACAAGATATGAGTTTGACTATACATTAGATGATGAAGGCAAAATGCTCAAAGGTGGCGATTGGTACACCGAAGGAACATACCATTCACAGGCATCAGAGCGTAGCGAAATGATTACAAACATGAACTCTCTTGCCAGTGCAGCTGAGCAGTTCAGTGAGGATGCAAATGCATTCTCAACAAGTGTAACTGGTAGTACATCAGGATTTGTACAGTTATCTCAGACGATTGCAAATTTGGCAAGTCAGGTAAAGGCTAATTCTCAGAGTCTTAGCACATACAAGAGTGAGAGCTTAATAGCTGCTTCAGAAAGCGCAGCTGCATCAACTGCAGCAAGCTTGTCTGCATCTACAGCTGCTAGTGAATTGGCAAGTACAGCAAAGGCTGAATCAGAAACAGCAGCTTCATTATCGACATCAGCTTCAGAAGCAGCTTCAATAAGCGCATCTGAATCAGCATCAGTTGCTTCAAGCGAGTCAAAAAGCACAAGTACTTCAGAGAGCACTTCAATAAGCACATCAACTAGCACAAGCTCATCTGTAAGTGCTTCAGAGTCAGCATCTGTAGCTTCATCACAGAGTGGCTCTACATCAGCATCAACAAGCGCTTCAGAAGCAGCATCTGCAAGTACATCAGTTAGCGCATCAGAAGCAATTGAGGGCTCAGAGAGCATTACAATTTCTAATGCAGCAACAGAGTATATCAGTGATGCAGCAGGCCGTGTTGATACAAATGTAGCAGCAGGCAACACATATAGACAGGCAGCAGTAATTACACCTATAGATAATGATGCAAGAGTTCCACTTGCAGTACTTGATCAGGAGATTCTTGATGATGACATTGTAGATGCACCTGCAAATGTAGATGTAATCACAGGCATCGATGATGATCAAGTAGCTAGATATGGTGAACTTGGCCCTAATGGATGGGCTGGAGCATCACTTCCAATAATTGGAGGTCTCACAGGATTATTTGTAGCAGCAAAGCGCAGAAAAGAAAAAGGGACTGAAGAAAGTTAATTAATAGTTTTTTTAGCCAGGCCTATTTGAGGCCTGGCTTCTTCATGTTTATGGATTGTTACTATTCACAGTGACTCCAGTTTACAAATATTTAAAGATTATTCTTTTACAAGCAAGCTTGACAAGAATTAATCCTTAAATATTTATAACTGTGAATAGTAACTTTGAATAAGCACTATATTTTGTATAATTTACAAATCCACTATACAAATAATAGTGAAAAGTGATAATATCTAAGTAGGTATAGGATGCTATATTCTATGAATTTTTTGACGGGAGGATGCTTATGAAGGGAGAATTTTCTGGAAAATCTATTTTTAAGCATAGATACATAGGCATGGCTGAGGATGATATTCGTCAAGAAATAGATAGACTTCAAGGCGAAGTGTTTGAATTGCAGCAGCTTTTACAGCTCTATGCTATTGAAAATGGAGAAATAAAACAGAAAATCTATGAGTCTCAGACTACCAATGAAAAGCTCTGTAGAAGTGTAGAGACCAAGGTCCAAAATCTGCAGGATGCCCTTGACTACACCAAGCCAGTCAAGGCACAGATGGACAATCTGATTAAGGAATTTGAGCTTAATCTAGAATCAGTCTACAACCACGACGGAGTTAAAAAACAGCAGCGAGACATTAGGATTTTTTCTGCGTTTACAGCAATTAATACATTGTTACTATTGTGTTTGATAGGATTATTGAGTTATTCAATCTTTTTCTAGATTATTGGAGTTTATACTATGGATTGGCTGACAATTAATATATTTATCTGTGCAATAGGCGTGATGCTTTTGTTTCTGATGCCTGTCTATTTCAAACAGAAAAATACCAGACGAGCAGTAGAGGCCGAGTATGAGTCATATATTTCTAAAATGGAAAAAGATGACAAGCTATACGCCCAACACACAAGACAGCTTAATAAAAACCTTAACATCATTAATTTTTGGCTTAAGACAGGCAAGGACCCTTCTGAAAATGAGGAGGATTCTGAGACGGTTGAACAGGAAGACCGTTTCTTTGCAGGTCTGATGGATCCAATGGAGGCCAAGCGATGGAAAAAGTCAGTAGAGAAGTCTACCTCGGATGATGCTGAGGATGAAGAGGTAAAATCTATTCGCGTAGATGAGTTCAAGGTCACTGAGATGGAGCCTATGGAGGTCGAGCAGGCTGAGATGACTTTCTATTATATGACTGACTACGGCGAGTATATATACTATTGTGTTACACCGGAGTATTTAGAGAACAATGATTTCACTCACGTGATTTACTTTACCACATCACGTTCGACTAATATTCCGCTTGTGTATCCACATAAATATGAGGGAGCGCAGATGCTTTCACTTTACAAGCATCCAGCTCAGACTGTCTGGTTCCTTAAGAACTGGAAATTAATTCGTGAGGGATTAGAGGGCAATGCAAGTGAGATGCCTCCTCTCGACGAGAGTATTACAGATGAATTTGATTTATAGTGAGGATTTTTATGGCAGGTAAAGACCCTGAAAAAGAGAAATTTGTTAAAGAATTCATGGAGCGCAAGCCTACTAGATGCTCTGAGTGTAAGGGACGCATCAAATACATAGGCGGCGGTCATTATGAGTGCTATGATTGCGGTCATCAGGAAGTAGATGACTTTGGTAAGGTTAAGGATTACATTGACGAAAATGGGGCCAGTCCTGCTATAGTTATTTCTGAGAACACAGGTGTACCTGTAGATATGATTAACGCTATGCTTAAAGAGGGGAGACTTGAAATCCCTGAGGGAAGCGTAGTTTACATAGAATGTGAAAAATGTGGATGCAGTATCCGCTATGGTCGTTTTTGTCCTGACTGCATTCGCAACCGTACTAACAGCCTTAAGGGTATATATTTCAATCCTGATGTGGGGGAGAAGCCAAAGAATGCCCCTAAGAAGAAGGATGACGGCCGTATGCATTTTCTCGGTCTATAGGTTTTTGCTTTAGTCTGCTAACGCGTTACCGTGCTGTGCTGACAAATGTCCGCAATTGGTGTACAATCACAGCTGTTTGAAATAATTAATGAAAGCGGTGTTGTGATGAGGCAGATAATAAAAACAGCATTGATTGTAGTATTGGGAAATTTTGTTTATGCTTTAGCGGTAGCATTCTTCATTGAGCCATCTGGGCTCATTACTGGTGGTGGTACCGGTCTTGCTTTGTTCTTTCATCACACTTTTGGATTTCGTACATCTTATGTAGTATTTATCATTAATACTATTCTATTTCTGATTGGCTGGCGATTGATGGGACATCGATTTGCAGCCAATACATTACTTTCCACATTTTGTTTACCAGTTGAAATTCATATAGCAGAGATGATTGCAGCCAATTATTCGCCTATAGATGATATTGTGCTGTGCACTGTCTTTGGCGGTCTTATGATAGGCGCTAGCCTTGGAATCGTTATTAGAACTGGCGCGTCAACAGGTGGTATGGATATTCCGCCTATTCTATTAAATAAGTACTTTGGCCTTCCTATTTCTGGAGTTATGTGGGCATGTGATTTATGTATATTAGGAGTTCAGGCTCTTTTTACCGACAAGACCAAAGTTCTTTATGGAATAATGCTTGTGATTATATACACTCTTACATTAGACAAGACACTTATTCTTGGTAAATCAAAGAGGCAGATTAAAATCGTCAGCAAAAAACATGATGAAATTAGAAGAGCAATTCTTCAGGACATAGACCGTGGCGTTACGGTTATGTATGGACGCACAGGTTATCTTGCCAAGGACACAGAGATTACCCTTTCTATAGTTTCTACCAGAGAGCTTGCTAGAACAGAGCGAATTGTCCATGATATTGATCCAGAAGCATTCATTATTATCAGTCGTGTTTCAGAGGTAAAAGGCCGAGGTTTTACTGAGCAAAAGAAATATTTATAGAGGATTTTCATCCACCTATTGAGATAATAGGTGGATTTTTTAAAAAAATTTATTGCACTAAAGTGTTAAATGATGTACAATCGTCTCTAGGTTGCGCAGGGAAGACAAATGTCCGCGCCCACTGAACGTTTATCATGGAAGGAGAATATAAAAACATGAATTTTAAGAGCAGTTATTTACAGCGCGTTTACGACGGTCTTGAGTCAAGAAACGCAGAGCAGAAAGAATTCTTACAGGCAGTTAGAGAGGTTCTTGAGTCATTAGAGCCAGTTGTTGCTGCAAATCCAAAACTTGAGGAACTTGGCGTTATCGAGCGTATCGTTGAGCCAGAGCGTATTATCCAGTTTAGAGTTTCTTGGGTTGATGACCAGGGTAAGGTTCAGGTAAATCGCGGTTACAGAGTTCAGTTCAATTCAGCAATTGGACCATACAAGGGAGGTCTTAGACTTCACCCTTCAGTAAATCTTTCAGTTATCAAGTTCTTAGGTTTCGAGCAGATCTTTAAGAACTCACTTACAACACTTCCAATCGGTGGTGGTAAGGGTGGTTCTGATTTCGATCCTAAGGGTAAGTCAGACATGGAAATCATGAGATTCTGTCAGTCATTCATGACAGAGCTTGCTAAGCACATCGGTGCTGATACTGACGTTCCAGCTGGTGATATCGGTGTAGGCGGACGTGAGATCGGTTTCATGTACGGTCAGTACAAGAGACTTCGTAACGAGTTCACAGGCGTTCTTACAGGTAAGGGACTTACATACGGTGGTTCACTTGCTCGTACAGAGGCTACAGGTTATGGTGTTTGCTACTTCACACAGGAAATGCTTAAGTCTGCTAAGAACACATCATTCGAGGGCAAGACAGTAGCTGTTTCTGGTGCTGGTAACGTAGCTATCTATGCTATCCAGAAGGCATATCAGCTTGGCGCTAAGCCAGTTACATGTTCAGATTCTACAGGTTGGATTTATGATCCAGAAGGAATCGATGTTGAGCTTCTTAAGGAAGTTAAGGAGGTTAAGAGAGCACGTCTTTCTGAGTACGCTGCAGCTAGACCTTCTGCTGAGTACCATGAGAAGAAGAATGGTGAGCACGGTGTATGGCAGTACAAGGTAGACATCGCTCTTCCATGTGCTACACAGAACGAGCTCGATGAGAACGATGCTAAGATGCTTATCGACAACGGCGTTCTTGCTGTATCTGAGGGTGCTAACATGCCTTCAACTCCAGAGGCTGTAGAGGCATTCTTAAAGGCTGGCGTTCTCTTTGGACCAGCTAAGGCTGCTAACGCAGGTGGTGTTGCTACATCAGCTCTTGAGATGTCACAGAACTCTGAGAGACTTCACTGGACATTCGAGGAAGTTGATTCTAAGCTTAAGGGCATCATGGAAGGTATCTTCCACGCATGTGATGACGCTTCTAAGAAGTACGGCATGGAAGGCAACTATGTTGCTGGTGCTAACATCGCAGGCTTCGAGAAGGTTGCAGAGGCTATGATGGCTCAGGGTATTGCATACTAATTCAATAAAATAGACTGAGATACTCCGGTTATGCTCTTAATCTAAACTCCCCTTCACTTGAGGGGGAGCTAGAGATTGAGGGGTGCCGGAGTTTTTTGTTTCTAGTATTAATTGGTATTTTTGTTACTATTTATAACTGTGAATAGTAACGTATTTTTCTGTTAACTTATGGAATATGCCTGCGCAGTGAATTATAATAGAACATATACAATACACTATGGGGCGGGAAATTGAAAAAACGATTTTTTCCAAAAACACTTATTCAAAAGTTAATATTCACCCTGATTATCATGACTGTATATTTGATAGGCCGTGAGCTTCCACTATATGGTGTGGACTTGGAGGCCTATGCTGCATTTAGAAACGATGCAGAAGATTTGATTATGCAGACTATCGGTGGTGATAGATACAGAACTAGTATTTTTGCTCTAGGTATATCGCCTTTTATGTTTTCAATGCTTTTTGTGCAGGTGGTTGTTTCCTTTAAGAGAGCTGATAGCAAGGCTCACACCTCACCAAGGAAAACCACCAGGGCGACTCTTATTTTAATGCTTATTTGGGCATTAATTCAGGCTGTGCTCACAGTTCAATCCACTCTTTTTATATACGAAGGAGGACTACAGCTGATTGCTGCCAAAATAGTGGCTGCAGTGCAGATGATTACAGGTTCATTTGTAATTCTGTGGCTGGCTACTAGAAATGGTAAATACGGAATCGGCGGTCAGACTGTACTTATCTATGTGAATATTTTGGATAGCGTGGTAAATACTGTTAAGGGAGCGCCTATTAAGGAGCTTCATGTGGTTGGAGCCATCTGTGTAGTAGCTCTGCTTATCACTATTATTTTCGAAAACAGTGAGTACCGCATTCCTATGCAGCGTATTTCTATCCACAGTATTTATTCAGACAAAAACTATATTCCAATTAAATTAAATCCAATAGGTATGATGCCGGTTATGTTTTCATCAGCATTTTTTATGCTGCCAGTTTATTCATGCCAGTTTTTAGCAATGGTATTTCCTGACAATGCCACCATAGCGTGGGTTAGTGACAATATGGATACAACTCATCCGCTAGGTCTAGGTGTTTATATTGCTGTACTTTATTTCATTACAGTGGTTTTTTCATTTATTTTCATCAGTCCAAAGAATCTAGCTGAGAATTTACAAAAATCTGGAGATAGTATCACTGGACTTAAGGCAGGTAAGAAGACTCGCAGATTTATTAGCAATAGAGTATTCTCGATAGCTATATTTTCAGCATTTTTCATGAGTATTTTCCTAGGGCTTCCACTGGGGCTTCATATTAGAGGATTTATAGATGCATCCCTTAT
>JAEEGJ010002484.1_pt1 | contig 93750 bp, 69 predicted proteins | sample 8958761 | NCBI WGS metagenome assembly JAEEGJ01 (sample SAMN16246546, study PRJNA631951) | gut metagenome | biome: gut microbiome; feature: rumen; material: RS-attached | host: Bos | place: Iran: Karaj | collected 2018-10 | reverse complement strand
GGTCGTTGTGCTTGCCGCTCACGCGGAGGCACTTCTGGCTGTCTGCCGCCCGGAGAAACTTGGGTGTGCTGTTACCCAGGAAAATATCCTTGAACTGGTTCATGCCCGCATTGGTGAACATGAGCGTGGGGTCGTTCTTGATGACCATGGGGGCCGACGGAACTACGGTGTGGCCCTTCGAAGCGAAGAAATCCAGGTATTTCTGGCGAATCTCTTTAGATGTCATATATACAAATTAAATATAGCCTGCAAAGTTAAACATTTTTGGCCGATTTTCCTTGTAGAAGGCACAGAATGTGCAGAAAGGCTTGCCGTTTGCAAAATTTGGTTACCTTTGTAGATTGTGGCTAAGAAAGAGCAACCCCAATATATTCTGGATCCGGAGACGCTGACCTTCGAAGTGCAGGAGCCCGCCAAAAAGGAATGGTGGTCGCTCCCGCTGGTGAGCGTGTCGGGGCTTGCCGTGTTCATCCTGTATATGTGGCTCTGCGTTTCCCTGGGGGGCGTGAGCCTTCCCAAAACGGCCATCCTGCGTTTCCAGAATTCGGAATGGAAGGCCCGTATAGACCAGATGAGCATGCAGCTGGACCAGTGCGAGGATATGCTCTCCCAGCTGGAAATCCGGGACGACCGCATCTACCGTTCCGTCTATGGCCTGGACGAGATTCCCCAGAATGTACGTCAGGCCGGCTTCAGCGGAGAAAACCGCTACGAGGCGCTGCAGGGAACCTCCCTGCTGGATATATCCCGCCGCCTGGACGTCCTGGAGAAGCGCCTGTTCATCCAGTCCAAGTCCTTTGACGAGGTGGCCCACCTCCAGCAGACCGCCGGTGACAAGGCTTCGCATATTCCCGCCATTCCGCCGGTGAATACGGACCGTTCCACCTATCGGCTCTCCAGCGGCTTCGGCTACCGCTCCGACCCTTTCACCGGCGCCAGCAAGCGGCACACCGGCATGGACTTCGCCTGTAAACCCGGCAACCCCATCTACGTAACCGGAGACGGAATGGTCACGAAGGTATCGACCGAACGCAAGGGCTACGGCTTCCACGTGGAAGTGGAGCACGGATTCGGCTACAAGACCCGCTATGCCCATATGTCGCGCATAGACGTCTCGCTGGGGCAGCAGCTCAAGCGGGGAGACTGCATCGGCCTCACCGGTGACACCGGCCGTTCTTCCGGCCCGCACCTGCACTACGAGGTGATGTACCGTAAGGAGTACCAGAATCCGGCCCTTTTCCTGGACCTGGACATCTCCCCGGAGGATTACTTCACCATGGTCCGAAAACCTGAATCCTAAGCATGGCGAAAAAGAAAAAACCGTCCCGTTTCCAAAGGCTCCTTTCGGCCGTCCTCCGTCACTTGGTGGCGGCGGTTTCCTTTGCCGTGGTACTGTATGTGCTGTTCGCCCTGGTTTTCTCCACCGACGAAGAGAAGAAACTCGAGCGTGAGAACCGCCTGTACCGCGCCCGCTATGAACGGATGGTCCAGCAGGAGCAGCTCATTACGGATGTGGTCAAAGGCTTGATGGAGAAGGACAACGGCATTTACGAGGGCCTGTTCAAGACGTCGGTCCCGACGGCAGACCTGATTACCGCCGCAGGCCTTACGCCGCTGGCCGATTCCCTCACCGAGGGTTTCTATGTGAAGTCTGCCGCCTCCACCTCCGAAACGCTTATGCTCATGGCCGGCAGCGTGGAGTCCAACTTCGAGGAGGTGTTCCGTATCCTGCGGGAGAAGCGGGACAGCGTGCCGCCGCTTTCCCTGCCGCTGCACGGCATGTCCTACGTGCAGACCGGCGCCTCCGTGGGCATGAAATACAATCCCGTTTACAAACTGCCCGTGCAGCATGAGGGCCTGGACCTCGTGGCCCCGCAGGGCGCGCCCGTGTATGCCGCCGCGGACGGCGTCGTCTCCCAGGTAACGCTCACCCGCAAGGGGCTGGGCAATACCGTGGAGATCGATCATGGGAACGGCTATGTGACAAGGTACTGCCTCATGGGTGAGGTGAGCGCCGTGCGCGGCCGCCGCGTGCGCCGGGGCCAGCAGATCGGGACCGTGGGCGTGTCGGCCACCCTTCCCGCTCCGCACCTGCATTTCGAGGTGCGCCGCGACGGAAAGGCCCAGGACCCCGTCAATTACTTCTTCGCCTCCCTTTCTCCGGAGGAATATGCCCGAATGATGTATCTTTCCGTGAACACGGAACAGAGCATGGACTAATAGTCCCCGCGATCCATTTCCCGCCGTACGTCCTTCTCTTTGATGGACTGGCGTTTGTCGTACTCTTTCTTACCCTTGGCCAGGGCGATGACCAGCTTGGCGAAGCCATTGTCGGCAATGAACAGCTTGACGGCCACGATGGTGAGGCCTTTCTGTTTGTCGGCCTGCTGCAGATGCCTGAGCTCCTTCCGGTTGAGGAGGAGCTTGCGGTCCCTTACCGGCTCGTGCTGGCCCCAGCTGCCCCAGTGGTAGAGCGCGATGTTGATGCCGCGCACAAAAAGCTCGTTCCCCACGAAAAAGCAATAGGAGTCCTGCAGGGAGCATTTCCCCGCACGGATGGACTTGATTTCCGTCCCCACCAGCTGGATGCCGGCGGTATATGTCTCCAGGAACTCGTAGTCGAACGAGGCCCTGCGGTTTTTGATTAAAACGGTGCTCTTGGCTTTCGGCATAGGACTGCAAAGTTAGTTAAAAATGTGTAATTTTGCGGTATGAACAAGACAGAACTGCTTCCGGACAGGCCGGGCATCCCGCCGATGGCCAAGTTGCCGGACCCAGAGACCATCGATCCGGCGGCCCTTGGCAGGGCGTATGAGTCCGGAGAGATCGATCTCATCTGCGTGCTGGGCCCCACCGCTTCCGGCAAGACCCGCTACGCGGTGCAGTTGGCAAAGGCGCTGCGCGCCGAGATCCTGTCGGCCGATTCCCGCCAGGTGTACCGGGGGATGGACATCGGCACGGGAAAGGACCTGAAGGAGTACGGGGACGTGCCGTACCACCTCATCGACATTGCACCCGCCGGGTCGAAGTTCAACATCTACCGCTACCAGGCCGCCTTCGCCGCCGCCTGGGCCGATATCCGCCGCCGCGGGGCCGTTCCCATCCTGTGCGGAGGGTCGGGCCTGTACATCGAGTCCGTCACACGCGCCTACAAGTTCTCCTGCGAGAACGGGGTCGGGGCCGATTCCCTCCCGAAGAACGTCTTCTACATCGGCACCCTCGTCTCCCGCGAGGAGAGGGTCCGCCGCATCGACGTGCGTCTGGAGGAACGCCTCCGGGAAGGCCTGGTGGAGGAAATCCGGGGCCTCCTGGAGAGCGGAATCCCGGCCGATGACCTCCTGTATTACGGGCTGGAATACAAGTTCGTGACGCAGTACGTGCTGGGGCAGATAAGCTATGAGGAGATGGTAATTTCTCTGGGAAACGCCATCCATCAGTTCGCCAAGCGGCAGATGACCTGGTTCCGGGGCATGGAACGCGACGGCGTGCGCATTCACTGGGTTACTCCGTAACAAATTCAATATTATTTTGCTACCTTTGTAAAGTTATGGCAAAACTTCTTTACACTATGGGCGAAGTAGCTGCGGAACTGGGGGAAAATACCTCTGCCGTACGCTACTGGAGCAATTACTTCGAACAGATGGTGAAGCCGCAGCGCAACGCCAAGGGGAACCGTCTGTACCATCCGGAAGACCTGGAAACCCTCCGGCAGATCCAGTATCTGCTGAAGAACCAGGGCCTCACGCTGGAAGGGGCGCGTCTGCGCCTGAGCGAAGACCGCGCCACCGTGGAAAAGCGCGTCAAGGTGCTGGGGATGCTCAAGGAAATCCGGGAAGACCTTGTTCAGGTGAAAAAATCGCTTTAACTATGAAAGTAGGGGACATTACGGCGGTGCTGGAATCCTTCGCACCGCTGAACATCCAGGAAAGCTGGGACAACAGCGGGCTCATCATCGGCTCTCCGGAGGACGAGGTCCACGGTGTGCTGGTGGGCTTTGACTGCACGTCGGCCCTCATCGAAGAGGCTGTGGAAAGGGGCTGCGACATGGTTGTGACGCATCATCCCCTGATTTTCAAGGGAATGAGCCGCATTGACGGAAAAGATCCGGTGGGCGCGGCCATCATACAGGCTGTCCGCAGCGGCGTGGCTGTCTATGCCGCCCATACTACCGCCGACAAAGTGATAACAGGGGTGAGCGGGGCCATGGCCCGCCGGCTGGGCCTGAAGAACGTGTCCATCATGGTCCCCGAGGGGGACGGCACGGTGGGGCTCGGCATCATCGGGGAGTTCCCCTTCCCGATGGACGGAAGCGAGGCCTTGCACTATGTGCAGGGCAAATTCGGCCTGCCGGTCATCAAAAGTTCCAAGCCGCTGGAGGAGAAGATCACCCGCGTAGCCCTGCTGGGCGGCAGCGGCGGGTCCGAAATCGCGCTTGCCCGGGCCAGGGGCGCCCAGCTGTACATCACGGCCGACATTTCCTACCATAATTACTTTACGCCGGAGGGCTTCATGATCATGGATGTGGGCCATTTTGAAAGCGAAGTGGAGATTGTGGACATTTTCGTTGCGCAAATCCGGAAAAAATTCCCTACCTTTGCAAGCTACAAAAGCAGCGCGCTGGACAGGAGCAATCCGGTCCACTATTTTGTGGTGTAATAAAATAAATCGATTTATATATGGCAAGTACCAAGAAAACCACCGCCGCCAAAGTGCAGGCCCCTATCGACAATCATGAAACTTTCGTCTCCCTGCAGAAAAGTTTCGCAGATTCCGATATGCCCGTAGAGGAGAAGCTCAAGACGCTCTACGAACTCCAGGCAGCGGATTCCGAAATTGACAAGATTCTCCAGCTGCGTGGTGAACTTCCCCAGGAAGTCGCCGCCCTGGAAGAAGAAATCGCAGATCTGAAGGAGCGCAGCGCCGCCATCAACGCCGTTGTGGACCAGTACAACCGTAACATCGCCGATGCCAAGCTGGATATCGCCGAACACGAGAGCGTCATCGAGAAATACCAGCACCAGCTGGAGTCCATCGCCAACTCCCGTGAGTACGATTCCCTGAACAAGGAAATCGAGAACCAGGAACTGCTCCGTCAGATTGCCGAAAAGACCATCAACGATACGCGTTACGAGATCGGTGCCAAGAAGGCCGAACTGGACGAGCTGAAGGACCGCCTGGCCATCCGTCAGGAAGACCTCGCCGCCAAGAAGCAGGAACTGGACACCATCGTGGAAGAGACCGCCAAGGAAGAGGCCGTGCTGCGTGAGCGCCGCGACGCCTGCGCCGCCAAGATCGACGCCCGCACCATGAGCGCCTACGAGCGCATCCGCGCCAGCGTGCACAACCACCTGGCCGTCGTGGGTATCTACAACGGCGACTCCTGTGGAGGCTGCTTCAACACCATCACTCCCCAGCGCCGCGTGGAGATCGCTTCCAACAAGAAGCTCATCATCTGCGAGCACTGCGGCCGTATCATCATCAACCCTGACTTCTCCGAGTAGTACCCGCCATGGCCGCAGCCAGCAGTAAAAAGACACGTTCACAAGAACCGGTTAACCTGGAAACCCTGATGGGGAACAAACCCCCTCAGGCGCTGGACGTGGAGGAAGCCGTGCTGGGCGCCATGCTGGTAGAGCCCACCACCATCGACGAATCGATGGAGGAGCTCTCCGCCAACTGCTTCTACGACCCGCAGCACCGCATGATCTTCGAGGCCATGTCGGAGCTGGTGAACGAGCACGTGAGCATCGACCTTGTCACCGTGAGCGAGAAGCTGCGGCAGAAAGGCAACCTGGAGGCCATCGGCGGTCCTGTCGTACTGGCCAACCTGTCCCAGAATATCGGCGCCGCGGCCCATATCGAGTACTACATCAAGATTCTCAAGCAGAAGACCATCCAGCGGGATCTGATCACCGCTTCCTACGACATCCTGAAGCAGTCCTTCGACGAGTCCACCAACGTGGACGACCTCATCGACAACGCGCAGACCAAAGTGTTTGCCGCCATTCAGAACAACGTGAAGCGGGATGTCCAGGATATCGGCTCCATCATCAATTCCGTGCTGGACAATCTGCAGGAGCTGCAGAACATTACCGGTCCTTCCGGGGTTCCCAGCGGCTATCCTTCCATCGACCGCGTCACCCAGGGATGGCAGAAGAGCGACCTTATCATCCTGGCCGCCCGTCCTTCCGTGGGTAAGACGGCCTTCTCGCTGAACATCGCCCGCAATGCGGCCGTCGAGGCCAATATGCCCGTGGCCGTGTTCTCCCTGGAAATGAGCGCCGACCAGCTGGGCAAGCGTCTGATCACCACGGAAAGCGGTCTTTCCGGAGAAAAGATCAAGGGCGGCGTCAAGCTGGAGCCCTACGAGTGGGTCCAACTGGAGGATACCCTCAAGCGCCTGGCCAAGGCTCCGCTGTATATCGACGATACGCCGGGTATTCCCATCATGGAATTCCGGACAAAAGCCAAGCGCCTGGTCAAGCAGAAGGGCGTGCGCCTGATCGTGGTGGACTATCTTCAGCTCATGCAGGGTCCGGTGGAACTCCGTGGACTGCGTGAACAGGAAGTGGCGGCCATCTCCCGTACCCTCAAGGCTACGGCCAAGGAACTGAACATCCCCATCATCGCCCTGTCCCAGCTGTCCCGTAACGCCGTACAGCGCACGGGCGGTACCGGCAAGCCGCAGCTGAGCGACCTCCGTGAATCCGGATCTATCGAGCAGGATGCCGACATGGTCATCTTTATCCACCGTCCGGACTTCGTGGGCATGTCCGACAATCCGGAGGACAAGGAGAAGGCTATCATCGTCATCGCCAAGCACCGTAACGGTGAGGTCTGTGACATCGAAATGAAGTACAAGGCCGGACAGGTGAAGTTCGTGGAACCGGACCAGAGCCTGGACGTCTATGCCAGCCAGGGCCCGGTGGCCAGCGCCGCCAATCAGCCTTCTGGGGATAACACCCCGGACTACAATTTTGACAGTCAGAGTGACTTCTAATATGCGCAAGGCATTGTTTTCCATTTGCATGCTGCTGGTTTCCCTGTCGCTTTCGGGCCAGGGAATTCCGCTTTGTAAAGAGACCCCTTTCCAGGCCGGTGAGACCGTGGAGATGGGTGTCATGTTCAAATGGGGCGCCGTGAATACGGAGGTGGGTCGCGCCCGCCTCACGCTGGAAACCGTTCCCTACGGTCCGGATTCCACCCTGGTCAACCATGCCTGCTGCAGCATCAAATCGGCCCCGTTCTTCGACGTCTTCTTCAAGATGCGGGAGAACTTCCAGACCTGGTTTACGCTGGACGGGCAACGTCCGCTGGAAGCCATCCGCGACACTTATGAGAACGGCTACAGCGCCACCAACCATTACTTCTACGATTGGGACGAGGGCGTCATCCGGGCCGATGTCTCCTTCTACGGAGAAGCCCCGAAACACCACGACCTGCCCATTCAGGGCATGTCCAACGATATTGTGAGCCTGATCTATGCGCTTCGCTCCGTGGACTGGACGGCCTGTCAGGAGGGAGAACCGGTGGAGGTTCCCTTCGCCATCGACGATTCCGTCTTCCAGGTGAAGGTGACGTACCAGGGCAGGGAAGACTTCAAAGTGCGCAGGATCGGCTGGTGCCGGGCGCTGCGTTTCTCCTGCTCGGTGGTGGCCGGAGCCCTGTTTGCCGGGGACCAGCAGTTGCAGGTATGGTTCAGCGACGACGCCAACCACCTTCCGCTGGCCGTGATGGCCCCTCTGAAAGTGGGCAACATGTGGGCCTGGCTGAAAAGCTGGGACGGTCTCAAGGCTCCTTTTGAAGCAAGATATTGAATGAAGAAAAACGACAGCATATCCCATTTGGGAAAAATCGTCAGTATGACCCCGCAGACAACTACGGTGGTCTTTTTGCAGCATGGGGCCTGTTCACAGTGCCACGCTGCGGGCCTGTGCGGCATGGCCGATATGTCCGAGAAAACCCTCCAGGTTCCTACGGACCCCTATGCCGGCTATAAGGTGGGCGACGAGGTTCAGGTGCTGCTGAAAGCGTCCATGGGCATGAAGGCCGTCTGGCTGGCCTACTTCATTCCCCTCGTGGTGATGCTCTCCGTCATCCTGGGTCTCATCGGCCTGGATGTGCCGGAGATTCCCGCCGCGCTCTCGGGCCTCGGCGTCCTGGGCCTTTACTACCTGGGCCTGTGGCTTTTCCGGGACAAATTGCAAAACGAATATATATTTACAATTAAACCACAACTATGACAAGTACGATTATCTGGACTATCGCGGTGGTAACCGTTCTGGGCCTGGTGCTTGCGCTGGTTCTGTACCTTGTTGCACAGAAGTTCAAGGTAGAGGAAGACCCGCGCATCGACGAGGTGGAGAAGGTTATGCCCGGAGCCAACTGCGGCGGCTGCGGATTCGCAGGCTGCCGTGCGTTTGCCGAGGCAGCCGTAAAAGCCCCCAACCTGGACAACAACTACTGTCCCGTGGGAGGCAACGACACCATGGCCAAGGTGGCGGCTATCCTGGGTTACGAGGTGAAGGCCAAGGCTCCCATGGTGGCCGTCGTCCGTTGTAACGGCACCTGCGAGGCCCGTCCCCGCGTGAACGATTATGACGGCGTCTCCTCCTGCATGGTGAAATCCACCCTGTACAGCGGCGACACCGGCTGCGCTTTCGGCTGCCTGGGCTGCGGCGACTGCGTGAACGCCTGCCAGTTCGGCGCCCTTTCCATGGATCCCGTCACCGGTCTTCCGGTGGTAGACGAGGAGAAGTGCACCGCCTGCGGCGCCTGCGCCAAGGCCTGCCCCAAGCTCATCATCGAACTGCGCCCGAAGGGACCCCGCGGCATGCGCGAGTTTGTCTCCTGCGTGAACAAGGACAAAGGCCCGGTGGCAAAGAAGGCCTGCGCAAACGCATGCATCGGATGCGGCATCTGCGCCAAGACCTGCACCCATGAGGCCATCACCGTGGAGAACAATGTCGCCTACATCGACCCGGCCAAGTGCAAACTCTGCCGCGAGTGCGAGGCCATGTGCCCCACCGGCGCCATTCATGGCGTAGGCTTCCCCAAACCGCTGGACAAGGATGCCGTGAAAACCCGCATCAAGGAACGTCAACAAAAAGCAAAGGAGGCTGCCAATGTCTAAGCATACATTCTCTATCGGCGGCGTACACCCGCATGACAGCAAGATTTCCCGGGAGTGTGCCATTGAGGTGCTTCCCATTGCACCTACCGTGTACATTTCCGTCGCCCAGCACATCGGCGCCCCGTCCGTGCCCTGCGTTGCTGTGGGCGACAAGGTGAAGGTGGGCCAGGTCATCGCCGAACCCGGCGGTTTCGTGAGCGCCTTCATCCACTCTTCCGTTTCCGGAACCGTCAAATCCATCGGCCCCCGTCCGGATCTCGCCGGCCGTCCCGCCACCCATATCGAGATTGCCGTCGAAGGTGACGAATGGATGGAGGGCATCGATACCAGCGATACCCTTGTCACCGAGATTCCCTCGGACAACAAGGCCATCATCGAGAAAATCCGCCTGGGCGGTGTTGTGGGCCTGGGTGGTGCCACCTTCCCCACGCATGTGAAACTGAGCCCGCCTCCGGGCTCCAAATGCGAGCGCGTCATCATCAACGGCTGCGAATGCGAGCCTTACCTCACTTCCGACTTCCGCACTTTGCTGGAGAAAGGTGAGCAGGTGGTTGTGGGCGCCGCCATCCTGAAGCAGGTGATGGGAGATGTTCCCTGCACCATCGCCATCGAGGAGAACAAGCCCGAGGCCATCGCCCACATCAAGGAAGTGATTGCCAAGCTGGGATACAAGGGCATCGAGGTCATGACCATGAAGATGATGTATCCCCAGGGCGGTGAAAAACAGCTCATCGACGCGGTAATGCACCGTCAGGTGGGTTCCGGCGCCCTGCCCATCAGCGTAGGCGCCGTGGTCCAGAATGTCGCTACGGCCCTGGCCGTGTACGATGCCGTACAGAAGAACAAGCCCATCGTGGACAACTCCGTGACCGTCACGGGCGAGTGCTTCCCCCATCAGGCCAACCTGCTGGTGCGCGTAGGTACTCCGCTGTCCTATATCCTCGATTATCTCGGAGGAATTCCGGCCGATGCAGCCAAGGTTATCAGCGGCGGTCCCATGATGGGACGCGCCGTCGCCAACCTGGATGCCGCTACCGTGAAGGGAACCGGCGCCCTGCTGCTGCTGACGGAAGCCCAGACCCGGCGAGCCCCCGAGACCAACTGCATCCGCTGCGGCAAGTGCGCCGATGCCTGCCCCATGGGCCTGGAGCCGTTCCTGCTGGTGAAACTCGCCCGCAACAAGGATGTGGAGGCCCTGGAGGCCAATGCCGCGCAGGACTGCATCGAATGCGGTTGCTGCCTGTATTCCTGCCCCGCCCACATTCCGCTGCTGGACAACATCCGCATCGGAAAGGGTTCTGTTATGGCTGCCATTCGTGCACGTGCTAAGAAATAGTTCATCATGAGTAAATTAATCGTATCACCTTCTCCCCATATCCACTCCAAGGACTCCACCCGGTCCCTGATGCTGGATGTAGTGATCGCGCTCATCCCCGCCGTCATCTGCTCCGTGGTCTTCTACGGCTGGCAGGAACTGCTGGTGCTGGGCGTGAGTGTGGCCTCCTGCGTACTGCTGGAGTGGGCCATCACCAAATATATGCTTAAGAAGCCCTCTACCGTGGGCGATTTCTCGGCCGTCATCACCGGTATCCTGCTGGCCTTGAACGTGCCTTATACCACTCCCTGGTGGGTGATTGTAATCGGCTCCGTCGTTGCCGTGGGCGTCGCCAAGATGACTTTCGGCGGTATCGGCCAGAATATCTGGAACCCCGCCCTGGTGGGACGTGTGTTCCTCCTGGTTTCCTTCCCCACTTACATGACCACCTGGAGCCAGCCGCAGGGGCTGTTCGGTGTGGACGCCGTGTCCGGCCCCACCCCTCTCGGCACCATTCAGGAAGGCCTCATGCAGGGGGCTACGGTTCAGGAACTGACATCGGCCTACAACTATTCCGACCTGCTGTTCGCCAATCTGGGCGGCAGTGCCGGTGAGGTCTGCGCCCTGGCGCTGCTGGCCGGCTTCGTGTACCTGTGCATCCGCAAGGTTATCAAGCCCTGGATCACCCTCAGCATCTTCGCCACGGTGGCCCTGACTTCCCTCATCTTCTGGGGCATCGATCCTTCCCGTTTCACGGATCCCGTCTTCAACCTCCTTACCGGCGGTCTCATCCTCGGCGCCTGCTTCATGGCTACCGACTATGTGACTTCCCCGATGAGCCTGTGGGGCGGCGTGGTCTTCGGCGTTGGGATCGGCTTCCTCACCATGATGATCCGTTACTTCGGTTCCTATCCGGAAGGCGTCTCTTTCGCCATCCTTATCATGAACTCCGTGGTTCCGCTGCTGAACATGTGGTTCCACCAGAAAAAATTCGGGAGGAAATAGGCTATGGCTGTGAAATCCAATCTTACCAACATGGTGCTGGTGCTGGGCCTCACCTGCCTGTTCTGCTCGGGCGTCCTGGGCGGTGCCTATGTGCTCACCAAGGAACCTATCGACAAGGCTGCCGCAGAGAAGACCAACAAGGCCATTGCCCAGGTGCTTCCTCACTTCACCGAGGTTACCTATAACGAGGAGGGCAAGTATTACACCGCCACCGACGGCGAGACCCTCGTGGGTTATGCCATCGAAACTACGACCGTAGGTTTCGGCGGCCCCCTGTCCCTGATCGTGGGCATCACGCCGGACGGGGTCATCTATAACACGTCCGTCCTCTCGCACGCAGAGACGCCCGGCCTGGGCGCCAAGTGCACCACCGACGAGAAATTCATGGGCCAGTGGAAGGGCTTCGATCCCTCCATCAAGAAGCTTTCCGTCAAGAAGGACGGCGGTGACGTGGATGCCATCACGGCTTCTACCATCACTTCCCGCGCCTACACCCTGGCGGTGGAGAATGCGCTTAACACCTTTAAAGCACTGAGCCATGAGTAAACTTAAGATGATTACCGACGGGCTTGTCAAGAACAACCCCACTTTCGTGCTCCTGCTGGGCATGTGCCCCACGCTGGCAACCACAACATCGGCCATCAACGGCCTGTCCATGGGCCTGGCTACGCTCTTTGTGCTGGTCCTGAGCAACATGGCCATATCGGCCATCGCTCCCGTAGTGCCCGACAAGGTGCACATCCCCGTTTATATCGTTGTCATCGCCACCTTCGTGACGCTGCTGCAGTTCCTCATGCAGGCCTTTACGCCGGCCATGTATGAGACGCTGGGCCTGTTCATCCCGCTCATCGTGGTGAACTGCATCGTGCTGGGCCGCGCCGAAGCTTTCGCCAACAAGCATGGCGTGGTGGAGAGTGCCTGTGACGGCCTCGGCGTAGGCCTGGGCTTCACCTGCTCGCTCACCGTGCTGGGTCTCGTGCGTGAGATCCTTGGTTCCGGCAGCGTGTTCGGCTACAACTTCATCGGAGGCAACGACGGCATGCTGGCCTTCGTGATGGCTCCCGGCGCCTTCCTGTGCCTGGGCTACCTGATGGTCCTGTTCAACAAACTCGTTAAAAAGAACTAGGCTATGGAATATTTTCTGATTATCATTTCGGCGATTTTCGTCAATAATATCGTTCTGGCGCAGTTCCTGGGTATCTGCCCCTTCCTGGGCGTATCCAATAAACTGTCCACCGCCACCGGTATGTCCATGGCCGTGTGCTTCGTGATTACCCTGGCCACCCTGGTTACCTATCTGATCAACCAGTACCTTCTGGTGCCCTTCGGCCTCACGTTCCTGCAGACCATCGCCTTCATCCTGGTGATCGCCGCCCTGGTACAGATGGTAGAGATTGTGCTCAAGAAGGTTTCCCCGTCCCTGTATCAGGCCCTGGGTATCTTCCTGCCCCTTATCACCACCAACTGCGCCGTGCTGGGTGTGGCCATCAACGTGGTTACCAAGGAGTTCGCCTTTGTTCCCGGCGGCATGCTCAACCTGGGCCAGGCCCTGGTGTATGCCTTTGCCACCTCGCTGGGCTACGGCCTGGCCATGGTCATCTTCGCCGGCATCCGTGAGCACCTCTCCCTGAACAATGTTCCCAAGGCCTTCAAGGGCGTTCCCATCGCCGTCATCAGCGTGGGTATCCTGGCCCTGGCCTTCATGGGATTCAGCGGCATGGTGAAATAAGCTCCGTCCCCGTAAAGCAAAAAGCCCGGCCTTTTTCGAGGCCGGGCTTTTTGTTATTGGATGAAACTGGCGAAGTAGCCGGGGAAGAAGACGTTGGTGATAAGGTAACTCAGGACCGTGGAGACGAAAACGCTCACCAGTCCCGGCATCATGAACGAGTGGTTGAGCAGGTATTTGCCGATCACCGTGGTTCCGGAACGGTCGAAGTTCACCGTGGCGATATCTGAAGGGTAGTTGGGGATGAAGAAGTAGCCGTACACGCTGGGCAGAACGCCCAGCAGTACGGGACCTGCAATTCCCAGCTCGTATGCCAGGGGCAGCATGGCCACGACGACGGCTCCCTGCGAGTTGATGAGGACGGAGACCAGGAAGAACACCAGCGCGATGGTCCAGGGATAATGGGCCACCAGTCCGGTGAGCATTTCCTTCATCTGGTCCAGGTAATTGCCGAAGTAGGTGTCGGCCAGCCAGGCGATACCGTAGATGGCGATGACCGCCACCATGCCGGATTTCCAGACGGAGCCAGACACGGCGCTCTTGAGGTCTATCTTGCACAGCATGATATTGAGCGCGGCCGCTACCAGCATGATGATCTGGATGCACAGGTTCATCTTGGGAAGGGTGACGGCCTGGGCCAGCGTCTGCCCGTCGGACATGTGGATCATCTGGCAGAAGGCGAAGCCCACGATGACCGCCAGGGCCCCGAGGAAGATGAATACGGAGAGCCGGGCCTCCCGGGTGATTTCGATGTCCAGGGTGGTAGCCCCTTTGTTGACGTACATGTATTTGTAGATCTTGGGATCCGCCTTGCGGGCCTGGAACTCCGGGTCGTCGTCCAGGTCTTTGCCGCGTTTGTAGGAGGCGGCCGATGCACACAGGATGCCGACGATGCAGGCGGGGATGGTGACCATGAGCACCTGCGGAATGCTTACCATATATCCGTTTGCATTGGAGATGGTGACGAAGGCCACCACCGCCGCGGCGATGGGGGAGCAGGTGATTCCTACCTGCGAGGCGACGGAAGCCACGGCGCAGGGCCGCTCCGGACGGATGTTCTTCTTGAGGGCAATGTCGCAGATGATGGGCATGATGGTGTACACCACATGGCCGGTTCCCACGAGAACGGTGAGCAGGAAAGTCACCAGCGGACCCAGGAAGGTGATGTGTTCCGGGTGCCTGCGCAGCAGTTTCTCGGCTATCTGGATCATCCAGTCCATGCCGCCCGAAGCCTGCAGGGTACCTGCGCAGGTGACGGCGGCGATGATGATGTAAATGACATCCGTAGGCGGGGTGCCGGGCTTGAGGCCGAAGCCGAAAACGAGGATGGCGAGGCCGATGCCGGCGATGGCGCCAAGAGCCATGGATCCGTAACGGGAACCAACGTACAGGCATGCCAGAACGATGAGCAGCTGTACAATCATTAGAGCGGTCATAGTTTATGTGGTAGTAGTTATACTATACAAATATAGGAATAATAAAGCAAATCTTGTAACTTTGTCCCTATGGAACTTAACTCTCGTAGGATGCTCGGCGTCCTGTTTCTGACCATTGCCCTCGCTGTCTGCGCGCCAGCACGCGCTCAATCTTTTTCTTACAATCCCGTAGCCGACGAATCGGCCGTCGTGGTATGCGGAAACGCCCGCTTTACGGTGCTCACCTCCCGTCTGGTGCGCATGGAGTGGGCCGATGATGCCGTCTTCGAAGACCGGGCCACCCTGGCAGTGGTGAACCGTCATCTGGAGGTTCCCGCCTTCCGCGTAAGCCGGACCCGCAAGGGAGTCACCATCCGTACGAAGGACCTGACCCTGCGCTACAAGGGACCTGGCAAATTCGCCGAGGGAAACCTCTGCGTAGAGTTCACCCTGAATGGGAAAAAGGTAAAGTGGCACCCCGGGGCCGACGAAAACGGCAACCTCATGGGAACCTTCCGCACCCTGGACGGCTGCACGGGCTACTCGCGTATCAACTACAAGGGGGACCCCTATGAGCAGGGCATCCTCTCGCGTGACGGCTGGGCCCTCGTGGACGAAAGCAAGCGCCACGTCCTGCAGCCGGAGGACTCCGACTGGGGAGAGTGGGTGGAAGCCCGCCCGGAGGGAGACCGCCTGGACTGGTATCTGTTCGCTTATGGCCATGCCTACAAGGACGCCCTGGCGGATTTCGCCCGCGTCGCGGGCCGCATCCCCCTTCCTCCGAAGTATGTCTTCGGTTACTGGTGGAGCCGTTACTGGCAGTACTCGGACTTTGAATTCATCGGCCTGGCCAAGGAGATCCGTTCCCACAGCATCCCGATGGACGTCATGGTCATCGACATGGACTGGCACGACACCTGGACGCTGATGAGCCGGAATTCCCCGAAGGATGAATTCGGCCAGCGGATTGGCTGGACGGGTTATACCTGGCAGAAGGAGTTGTTCCCGGATCCCGCGCGCACGCTGTCCCAGCTGCACGCGATGAACCTGCGCACCTCCCTGAACCTGCATCCCGCATCCGGCATCCAGCCCTACGAGGACTGCTATGACAGATTCGTGCCGGATTACCTATCCCGCACCACGGACTACGACGGTCCCAAGGACTACCTTTCCGAGGACGGAAAGAAGCGCCCGGTGCCTTTCCGGATGGACCAGCGTGCCTGGGCCGATGCCTACTTCAACTCCGTCATCCATCCCCTGGAACGGATGGGCGTGGATTTCTGGTGGCTGGACTGGCAGCAGTGGAAGGAAAGCAAGTACGTCAAGGACCTGAGCAACACGTTCTGGCTCAACTACACCTTCTTCAACGACAAAGTGCGCCGTTCCACCAGTCTCTCCGACGAACGCCCCCTGATTTATCACCGCTGGGGCGGACTGGGGAGCCATCGTTACCAGATCGGTTTTTCGGGAGACTGCTTCGACACCTGGGATGTGCTGCGTTTCCTGCCCTATTTCACGGCCACTTCCTCCAATGTGGGGTATGGCTACTGGGGACATGATATCGGCGGGCATCAGTCGGACGGGAAACCCTACTACAAGCCGGAGATTTATACCCGCTGGCTGCAGTATGGTGTGTTTACGCCTATTTTCAAGACCCATTCCACCAAGAGCGCGCTCATCGAGCGGCGTATCTGGACCTATGCGCCGGAGTATGCCGGCCCCATGCGTGAGGCGGTCCGCCTGCGCTACAGCCTCTCTCCGTACATCTACACCGCCGCACGGGAAACGTTCGATACGGGCGTGTGCCTGTGTCGGCCCCTCTATTACGAGTATCCCGAGGCGGCCGAGGCTTACAGCCATCCCGAGGAGTTCTTCTTCGGGGACGATATCCTTGCCACGGCGGTCTGCGAACCGGTGGACACGCTTACGGGCCTGGCCCCGCGTGAGATCTGGTTCCCTGCCGGCAACGACTGGTACGATGTGGCTACGGGCTGCATCTATGAGGGCGGACAGACGCGTTCGCTTTCCTACACGCTGAACGAGAATCCCTGGTATGTCAAAGCCGGTGCCATCATTCCGATGGCATCTGAAGAGATTGCCTCCCTGCAGGAGCACAACAATCTGCTGCGTCTGCTGGTTGCGCCGGGGGAAGGGGAGAGCAAGTGCTCCGTCTATGAGGATGACGGCGTCTCCCAGGCCTACGAAAAGGCGTTCGCCCGTACGTGGGTGACGAAGCGGGCATCGGCCGGTAACTGCACGGTTACGGTGGCTCCGCGCGAAGGCGCCTATGAGGGCATGGACCCCATGCGCCGTCTTGAGTTCGTGCTGGAGGGCGTCTGGGTGCCCACCGAGGTCACGGTGAACGGTGCTCCGGCCACTTGGCATTATGAAGGGAAAGACCTGGCGGTAGTCGTCAGCGTACCGGAGATGTCTGCCAGCGAAGAAGTGGTGCTCTCCTGCACCTTCCCGGAGGACGCTCCCGTCTCCCTGCTTCGCGGAAAGAAGGGCGTTTTCCATCGCATGATGGCCTATACGCCGGTTCTTAAAGATATCTTCAACACGTCGGTGGACCTGTACAAACTGCTGTCCCGTCCCTTCCTGAGATGGGCCCAGTGCGCCAGCCATATCGATGCGGATCCTTCCCGTCTGAAAGAGTATCTGGAGGGGCTGGATCTGGAAGCCGTCCGGAAAGATCTTACCGCCGAACATCTGGAGGCGGCACTCGCCACGATTGAAGCCCAGGTAGCACTATGAGAATGAACGTGAAAAGGACACTTGTCTCTTTTATCCCCCTTGTTGTCCTGGTAGCGCTGCTCGCCTTCGACATTTCCATCTTTGGTTCGGATTCCATCCTGGGTGCCTCGCAGGTGTCGCTGCTGGTCGCGGCCGGCGTGGCGGTCTGGCTGGGAATGTGGTTGTACCGGATTCCCTGGAAGGAGTTTGAACGGGAGATCTGTGCGAATATCGGCAATGTGGGATCGGCCATCCTGATTCTGCTCCTGATCGGTGCCATTTCCGGCACCTGGACCATGAGCGGTGTGGTTCCGTCCTTCATCTATTACGGAATCCAGATTATCAGCCCCAAGCTGTTCCTGCTTACGGCCTGCGTGCTGTGTGCGCTGGTTTCCGTAATGACCGGCTCCTCCTGGACCACCATCGCCACGGTGGGCGTGGCCCTTCTGGGAATCGGCCGGGCCGAGGGTTTCTCGGATGCCATGACGGCCGGCGCCATTATCTCGGGCGCTTACTTCGGAGACAAGATCTCCCCCCTGTCGGACACGACGGTGCTGGCCTCCTCGGTGAACCGGGTGGGCCTTTTCGAGCACATCCAGTACATGTATTATACGACGGTTCCCTCCTTCCTCATTACGCTTGCGCTGTTCACGGTGCTGGGGTTTGTGGGCGGCGGGTCGCCCGATATGCCGGCCGAGGTATATTCCGGCACGCTGGCTGCGAAATTCCACATCACGCCCTGGCTGATGATCGTACCGGCCATCACGGGCTTTCTGATCTGGAAGAGAATGCCGGCCATCCTGGTGCTGTCCCTGTCGGTCCTGACGGCCTCCGTCGCCGCGCTGGTGTTCCAGCCGGAGATTGTGCGGTCGGTGGGAGAGGCGGTGACGGAGGGATCATCGGCCCGCATATTCTTTACGGGCATCGTGGAGAGCATCTATAATTCGGTGACGCTGGATACGGGCGTGGCCGAGGTGAACCAGCTGGTCGCTACGCGCGGCATGCTGGGTATGCTCAACACCATCTATCTCATCCTGTGCGCCATGTGCTTCGGCGCCGCCATGCAGGCCAGCGGCATGATCGCGGACATGTCTTCCGTCCTTCGGCCCCTCACCCGTACCCGCGGCGGGCTGGTTGGTTCCACAGTCCTGACGGGAACGGCCTTGAACGGAATCGTCTCCGACCAGTACCTGTCCGTCATCCTTACCAGCAACATCTACCGGAACGCCTTCGAAAAGGGAGGCTACGAAAACCGGCTCCTGAGCCGCAGCGTGGAGGATTCCGCTACGGTCACCTCGCCGCTTTTCCCCTGGTCCAGCTGCGGCATGACGCAGGCCACCATCCTCAGTGTTCCCACCCTGGTTTACGCCCCTTTCTGCTTTTTCTGCCTCCTGTCTCCCCTGATGTCTTTCCTGGTGGCGGTCATCGGGTGGAAAATCAGGAGAAAATAAATAGCTATAAATAGGGATTGAATGCCGCGGAAAGGTTCTGTATCTTTGCCGCGGTTTTTAGTTGCGTTTATGAAGAAGGTGTTACTGAGCACTTGTTTTCTTGTGCTTTTTATCCAACTGGCTTTTTCTCAGTCCTTCCGTTTGTCCGGCCGTGTGACCGACGAAGACGGCCTTCCCGTGGAACTGGCCGTGGTGTCGCTCAACCGTTCCCTCTGGGTAACAACGGATAAAGACGGAAAGTATGAGTTCTCGAATCTGAAAAAGGGAAAATACGAATATCTGGTATCTTTTGTCGGTTTCAAGGAAATAAACGGATCGGTGGAGCTGGCCTCCTCCCGGACGATGGATTTTCGCCTGCAGGCGTTAAGCCTTGTCCTGGACAGCGTGACTGTCACTGCAGAACGGGAAGATCTGGGTTCCAAATCTGTCATTAACGAAGAGGCGGTCCGCCACCTGCAGCCCAAGAGCGTGAGCGACCTGCTGCAACTGGTTCCCGGCAACCTGGCCCGGAACCCCAACCTGAACGAACTCTCGCAGGCAAGCGTACGGGAAATCGATCCCAAGTCCAATGCCTCCCTGGGCACCTCCGTCATCGTGGACGGAACGCCCCTCAGCAATGACGCCAATCTCCAGGCCATTGCCTCTACCCGTTATGGCTCGGCTTCCGGAACGCAGACCGACGGCATGAGCGACCAGACTACCGCCGGTGGTGGCGCCGACCTCCGGACCGTCAGCGCCGGCGTGGTGGAATCCATGGAAGTGATCAGCGGTATTCCCTCGGCCGAATACGGGAATCTTACCTCCGGCGTTGTTATCGTAAAGACCAAGGCCGGCCGCACTCCCTGGGAAATCAAGTCGCAGATAGACCCCCAGTCCAAGCTGGTCTATCTGGGAAAAGGTTTCGCCCTGAAGCGCGGCGGCTCTTTCAACATAGGCGGAGACTGGAGCCAGAGCTACGCCGACCCTCGCCGGAAGTATCTGGGCTACGACCGCCTGACCGCCGCGGCTGGTTACTCCAAGGTGTGGAACCGGGCCAGCCTTCATGTGAGAGGTTCTGTCTATTCCAATGTCAACGAGCGTAAGACAGACCCCCAGCTGGCCCAGAAGGAAATCAATTACACCAACCGGAACATGGGATTCCGCCTCTCGGCAAGCGGCAGCTTCCAGCCCGGGAAAGATGCCTTTCTGAGCTCCCTGGACTACAATTTCTCTACCCAGGCTTCCCGCACGGAAGACCTCCACGAGAGCAAGGTCTGGAGCCCGGACGGCGCCGTTACCGACACCCGTGAAAGCGGCCTCCACCAGGCTGCCCAGAAAATCAAGCCCTATTATGCCGCGTACAGCCTGCACGGAGTGCCTGTGAATGTCTTTGCCCAGCTCATTGCCGGGAAATACTTCCAGACAGGACAGAACGATTATAACAAGATAAGGGCAGGTGTGGAATATACGCTGGATGTCAATCTGGGAAGAGGCTTCACCTATGACGCGGAAACCCCGCCCCAGGCTGCGTCGGCCCATACGCTGAGGCCGCGCGCCTACAAAGACATCCCCGCCCTGAACACCTTGTCGGCCTTCGTGACCGACAAGGGCCGCCTGTCCCTCGGCGGGCGCACGGCCCTCAAATCCGAGGTAGGCTTGCGCGTTTCCAGCCTGAAGGGCTACTTCGTGGTGGAACCCCGCTTAAATCTGTCCCTGGGCCTGCTGGACGAAGCCCTGTCCCTGAATGCCGGCTTCGGCATCTCCAACAAGATGCCGCCCCTTCTGTATCTGTACCCGGAGCCTGCCTACTACGACTTCATCTGCCTGAACCGCTATTCGGAAGTTTCCGGAACCGGCCTGGCCGTCATTGATACGCAGATTGTGAACGAAACGTCCAATCCGGACCTGAGGCCGGCCCACGCCGTGAAAAGGGAACTGGGCCTGAGCTGGAAGACAAAGGCGGCGACCGGCTTCGTTACCTTCTTCCACGAAACGCACACCGACGAGTTCGGTTATGACGGCCAGCTGTACTACGGGAAATACAAGCAGTTCGTGGTCCCCGACGGCGCGACCGACCTGGCCCTGGAGGGGAACAAGGTCTTCTATACCCTCTCCGGAGCCCGCCAGGCGGCCGATGAGGTGCAGAAGATGGAGTTCTCCAGCTGGAGCCGTCCGTCCAACAACGCCCGCAGGATCAAGTACGGCATCGAATACGGTCTGGACTTGGGTACCATCCGTCCCATCCGGACGTCCGTGAGCATTAACGGCGCATGGTTCCACATCCAGAGAACCCGGGAAACCGCCAGCACCAGCTATCGCAGCAAGATAGACCTGTACGCGCCCATGATGCCCGCCGGACGCGGCACCGTCCAGAACCGCGTCAATACCAGTTTCCGTTTCATCACCCATATCCCCGAGGTGAAACTGGTCCTCACTACCACGCTGCAAGTCGTGTGGTATGAGTCCCTCCGTTCCGTTTACCTGGATGAAAACGGGCATTCAAGAGCCTTCGACTACACCTATCAGGGCAAGGACTACCTGGCTGTGGAGCCGCTGGGCTTCTACGACCGCGACGGACAGTTCACGGCCTGGAATGGCGCCGCCATGAACGCCGACCCGGCCCTGAATTACATGCTGGACCGCTTCTACACCTACGGTTTCCTGCCGGATGTCGTCGAGCCCTGGGCCCTTCTCAACATAAGGCTCACCAAGGAGATCGGCTCCCACGCCCAGATTTCCTTCACGGCCAACAACGTAACCAATACAAGCCGCTATCATGTGGACAGGAACAGCCAGTCCAAGACTCAGCTATACCCGAGTATGTACTTTGGAGCAGAAATCAAAATCAATCTATAGAATATGAAGCGCATTATGAACATGTTGGGCGCGCTGGCTGTAGCAGCCACCGCCCTCCTCGCCTCTTCCTGCGAAAAGGCCGAGACTGCCAAGAAATTCACCCTTACCGTAAGTGTCGCCCTTCCTGAGGGAGTGGCAGAACTCGGTGACATTACCGTTGAGGCTGTAAAAGGCACCGCCACCACTGCCCTCGAGGTGGTAAAGGCCGAGAATGCCATCACGGCATCGGCCTCCCTCCCGCAGGGCGAATACAAGGTCTCTGTGAGCGGCAGCATCTCCGCCGCCAAGAAGGTAGTGGGCGCCGCCGAGGTCTCCCTCTATGAGGACAAGACCGTCGAGGTGGCCCTTGCCGTGGCATCGGCCTCTCCCATCATCATCAAGGCTGTCCAGTACACCCCCGGCAAGCAGTATTACATCCAGCCCCTCAGCGATACCTGGATCGAGCTGGTGAACAACTCCGACGAAGTCCAGTACCTGGATCAGATTATCCTGATGGGCGGTATGGGCCGCCAGAGCAAGGCCAACCCCTGGCAGGCCAACGGCATGGAAAACCTGTACGGCGGTAATTGCCAGAGCCCGGTTTACGCCTTCCCCGGCGAGGGTACCGACTACCCCCTGCAGCCCGGTGAGAGCGTCGTGATTGCCAACGCCCCCATCAACCACTCCGCCCAGGGCGAAGGTTTCGAGGGCTGCGCAGACCTTTCCAAGGCCGATTGGGAATTCTACGGCTCCTACAACGCCAAGGATACCGACTATGACGGCATCCGCAACATGGAACTCGTCACCGCCTTTTTCACCAGCCAGCTCAACTGGGGCCAGAACTTCTTTGGCTGGGCCGGTCTCATCGCCAAACTGCCCGCCGGTGTTACTCCCGCCCAATATGCCGCCAACCCCGAGAACGTGATGACTACCCCCGGAACCACCTCCTCCCTGCAGTATCTCATGATTCCCAGCGAGTATGTGCTGGACGCCATCGATGTATGGGAAGCCGATGCCGAGGTTCACTATCCCACCTTCCTCCCCGTTGACGACGCAGAGGGTATTGCCGGTCCTGCCGCCTGGAGTGGCCTGGCTGTCCGCCGCAAGGTGACCAAGATCGAGAACGGCCGCGCCTACTACAAGGACACCAACAAGTCCTCCGCCGACTTTGTGGTGGAGAAGGTCGTCCCCGGCGCCAAACCCACTGAAGTAGATGCAGAATAAGTTTCGTCGCACATTTCTTCTCCTGCCGATGCTCCTCCTGGTGCCGGCAGGGGAAGTTTTTGCGCAGGTGTGGCATGCCGAAAGGGACAACACCGCCCGGAACGTCCGCAGCGAAAGCGCCTCTCCCGTCTCGCTCTCCTATCATCCCGTAGCCGACTGGAAGGCCGCCGTTGCCGCCTGGAACTTTGAAAAGGGAGATTACCACCGCCCCGACCGTCCTGCCGGGAAGAGCGAGCTGGACCTTTCTGTCCAGGAGGTGGGAACCCTTGGCAACGTTCGCACGCAGGGACTTCTCCAGTACCGGAACACCCGGGAGTTCGAGCGAAACTGGAATTCCCTCACGGGCAACGATCCCGACAATCCCTATACTCTGGGAGACACCGTAGCGGACGACGCCACCACCGAGCGCTTCGACCTTGAAGGCGCCCTGTCCTGGAACATCGGTTCCCGCTGGATTGCCGCCGGGAAAATCGGCCTCACCACCGCGAGACTTACCGACACGCGGGATCCCCGCCCCAGCAATGACTTCTCTCGCATTCCGTTCACGCTGGGCCTGGAATACCGCCAGGGTGAAGGCTGGAGCGCAGGCCTCTACGGAGGAGCGGAGCTCTTCTTCTCCCAGTTCGCCTACAGCCTGGAGGATGGCCAGACGGCCTACCGCTACTACAAGATGAAGGGCATGGGAGACTATTTTGCCTTCAGCTCCTCGGAAAGCGCCAGTGCGCCCCGCGAGTATTCCGGCGCGGCATGGAGGGTCGGCATCAACATGGCCCTTACCCGCAGCCGCCTGGAAAACTTTATGGAACTGGGCTTCGAGACTGGCAGCGAAAATGCCCGCGACGGTGGGGCCGCCTATGAATGGAAGGCCGGAGACTACCGCTATACCCGCCTTACCTTCCTGGAACGGCTGGATATCAAGGGGACCTTGCGCCAGAGCGTCGTCCTCCAGGCCAGCCTCAAGCTCATGGATGGCTTCTGGTACGACCAGAAACAACGGACAGACACCGAACACGGCAACCTCTCCTATTACGAGATTATGAGCCGATACAAGAACAACGCCGGCTCCAGGCTCACGGTGGAGGCCTGTTACCGCGTGAGCCGGGCGCAGTCCTGGGGCATGTCCGCCGGTGCGACGCTACTCGCCGAAGGCCATACGCACTATACCGACGGAGACCCGCGGAAGCAGGCCTGGAACCTGCTGGAATGTAAGGCCGATGCCTGGAAGACGTTCCCCGTCGGCGCTCATACCCTGGACCTTTGGGCCGGCGTGGGCTATCGGCTTCCGCTGGGAGAGGCTGTCTATGCAACGGGCAATGCAGCCTCTGCAAAGGACGATATCTCCGAGGCCTATGTGGCACCGGTGTTTGCCTACGAGACATCGGCCCGGCTGCACGCCTTCCTCAGGGCCGACTGGGTGTTTGCACCCGTCGGACAGCTCTGTCCCGGCGTCTTTGTGAAGGGCCATATACTGAAAGCTGGAACCGCCTGGTACGGAGCTTCCGCAGGCGCTTTCCTCAGGTTTTAAAAGCAAACATGAAAACAAAGATTTTTATCTCCCTCCTCTCATTCATCCTTTTGTGCTCCTGCTCTCACCGGGCAGGTGTCGCCGTCGTTATCGACCCTGTGAGCGAACGGGAGGCATCGGCCCAGCTGGACCGCTATGAAACGGCGCTGGAAGAGGTAGATGGCTACAAAGTCTACCGCCTGTGCCGGGACTGGGAAAGCCCCGATGCCGTCAAGGCCTGCCTGGAAGCGCTGTACCGGGAGGGAAAGATCTGCGGCGCCGTCTTTATCGGCGACATCCCCATCCCCATGGTGAGGGATGCGCAGTTTCTTACCAGCGCGTTCAAGATGGACCAGACGCGTCCCCGTAAGGAATCCAGCGTGCCGTCGGACCGTTTCTACGACGACTTCGACCTCACCTTCGAGTATCTGGGGAAAGACGATGACGGAGATCCTTTCTTCTATTACAGCCTTACGTCCGGCCGGGAGGTTCCCCTGGAACCCGATATCTTCAGCGGCCGCATCCGCCCTACGGATACCGAGGGCTCTACCCGTTATGAGAAACTGCGGCTGTATCTTGACAAAGCCGCCCGTGCGCACCGGAACCCCGACCGCCTGGACCATGTCTTCGTTTTTACGGGCTCCGGCAGCATCGCGGAGAGCCGGTGGGCGCATATGGACGAGCAGATGGCCCTTCGGGAGCACCTTCCCTGGATGCGAAACCTCCCCGGGGCATTTACCTACATGGACCATACAGACCTGGATCCGGTGAAGCCCCGCGTGCAGAACGAACTCATGCGCCCGGAGCTGGACATTGCCATCCTGCACCATCACGGAGACTACGACACACAGTATTTCAAGGTTAAGGAAGAGGACAACCTCACCCTCGCCGACTTCGGCCGTTTCCGTCCGCAGGCCAAAGTGGTCCTCATGGATGCCTGTTTCAACGCGGCATTCAACAACAGCGACTGTATAGCCAACGAATACATTTTCCAGGAAGGCGGCACGCTGGTCGCCTGGGGCGGTACCGTGAATGTGCTGCAGGACAAGTGGCCCGACGAATTCCTGGGCCTGGTGGCGCAGGGATATCCGGTGGGAGACCTCAACCGCTTTTCCCCCTACCTGGAAATGCACATCGTGGGAGATCCTACCTTTACCTTCAGGAAGGAGAAACTGAGCCGATCCGCCGACCAAGCCTGCCTGGACATCCGGTATGGCCGGAAGAGCCCGGAGCAGCTGCTCCGCATCCTGCGCACTTCGCCGGTATCCATCGAACGGCACGAGGCCTTCAACACCATTATCCGCGACTGTGACCATGCTGTGCGCATGAAGGCCGTCCGGATTGCGATTGAGGACAGCGCCGAACAGGTACAGCGGGAGGCCGTCAACTGCCTGGGCCCGCTGGGAGATCCCGGTCTTATCCCGCTGGTGGCGCGTATGGTTACGGAGAACCACACATCGGCCCGCATTCGCCAGAATATGTACGAGACGCTTCAGTTCTTCCCCCGCGAGCCCATGCTGCGGGCTATCGACGCGTCGCTGGACAGCCTGGCCGTCCAGAGCGCCGACACCACGTATTTCGAGACGGTCCGTTCCATCGCCCGGAAGCGCTGCGGAAGCTGGGACGAGGACATTGACGCCCTCATCCGCGGGGAACTGAGCGAGAAGTGGTCCATGTTCTACGCCCGGTCCTTCCGCATCTATCTCCCGGCGCACAAACTCCCCGAAGTGCGCGCCTTCGCCGACACCTGTTCCAACAGGGTCTTAGGAAACACCATCCAGGAAGCCATAGAATGGCACCGACTTGCATACACTTATTAAGAATATGAAAATCAGCCGTATAGTTATTTCCTTCCTGCTGCTTTTTGCCAGCCTTTCCGCCCTCGCAAAAGGCGAGCGCTTCGCCATTGTCATCGACCCCTCCAGCTACGCGGCCGCGCAGGCCGAAGTATCGGCTTACGCCGACGCCGTCTCGAAGGCCGATGGTTACAAGGTGGAGATTGTCCAGGATGTCTGGGGCGTACCGGACAGTATCCGCGTGGTCCTCAGGAAGATGCACTTTGACGCCCGTCAGCCGCTGGTGGGAGCCGTGTTCGTGGGGGACATCCCCGTCGCCATGGTGAGAGGCGCGCAGCATCTGGCCAGCGCCTTCAAGATGGACGAGGAGCGTTTTCCCCGGGAAGAGTCTTCCATCCCCTCCGACCGTTTTTACGACGACTTCTCCCTGGCGTTCGAGCCCATCGGCCACGATGAAGGGACTCCTCTCTTTTATTACAGGCTCAGCGCTGAAGGGGCGCAGACGCTCTCTCCCGACATTTTCTCCGGGAGAATCCGTCCTGTCGATGCCGACGGGAAAGTGCGGACCGATGCGCTCAAGGCTTTCCTCCTCAAGGCGGCCGATGCCCGTCTGAACCCTCCGGTGATGGACCAGCTGATGTTTTTCAGCGGTCACGGATACATCTCGGAGAGCAAGACCGCGCGCCTGGACGAGAAACGCGTGTGGCTGGAGCATTTCCCGCTTATCGACGACGGACGCCATCATATCAGCTACATAGACTATTCGGATGCCGTCCCGGTAAAGTTCCACCTCATGAACGAGATTATGCGTCCGGACCTGAACGTGGCCATGCTGCACCATCATGGCGCCCCCGAGAAAGAATACCTGAATGCGATAGCGCCGCCCTATACGGAGAAGGATACTGACCTGGATCTCCATATCCAGGATTTCGCCGGCTATGGCTACAAGCCCGCCGCGCAGCTGGTGGTGCTGGATGCCTGCTACAATGGCTCTTTCCAGCTGGACAACTGCATTGCCGACGAATACATCTTCCAGGAAGGAGGAACCGTGGCCGTGCAGGCCAACAGCGTCAATTCCCTGCAGGACAAGTGGCCCGACCGCTTCTTTGGTCTGGTGGCGGCGGGCGGCTGCGCAGGAGATCTGGTGCGTTATGCCCCCTACATCGAGTCCCACCTGATCGGAGACCCGACGTTCCGTTTCGCTTACAAGGGAGAGAACCTGGATGTGCTCATTCAGAAAGACAGTAAAGCTGCCTGGAAGCGCTTGCTGCGCAAGGGAACGCCGGACGAGAAAGCGCTGGCCCTGGAGCACCTGTACAGGAAAGGAGCCCTGAAGGCGGCGGAAATCCTGGAGATTTACCGCACGTCTCCTTATGCCGTGGTGCGGCTGGAGGCCTTCTACTGCCTGTCCCGGAGCAGGGGCGACGCTTTTGTGGAAGGTATTTCGCTGGCATTGGACGATGCCGACGAGTTCATCCGCCGCACGGCAGTCAAATATGCCGGAAAGAGCGGGGATGCCCGTCTCATCCCCGGGATGGTGAAAATGTTCCTTACCAACAACCCCACGTCTCGCATTGCTTTCGATACTTCCTATTCGCTCCTGTCCTTTGACACGGATGCCCTGTCGGCCGAATTCGAAAGGCAGCTTGCGCTCCAGAACATGGTGAAGGCGGCGGAAGAAGCTGCAGCCCTGAGGGAAGCTTTCGGGCGCTCGGCCACCCGTTTCCATCAGGATCAGGCAGCAGTTTTCAACCCTTCCACCAGTGCGAAGGAGCGCCGCTCCTGCATCCGGCAAATCCGTTCCCATCTCAATTACGGCTTTGTGCCTGCGCTGCTGGAATACCTGCGTGCATCGGCCCCCGCTACCGAGCAGGTGATGCTGCTGGAGGCCCTGGGCTGGCACGGACATGCCTGGAACGCCGCCGAAATAGTGAAGGTGGCTGGCGAGATGAGCGCCGACTCTTCTCTCCCGGAAGAGGTTCGGCGGGAAGCCCTCAAGACATATAAACGCCTGGCACAATGAAGGTAATCGTTGCACTTCTTCTGGCCGTCCTGCCGCAGTACGTGGACAATTCTGCCAATAAGTATTTTCCGCCTGTCTTCGACCAGAGCGGCGGCTCCTGCGCCCAGGCGTCCAGTATCGGCTATGTGTTCACCTACGAGATGAACCGGTACCTGGACCGGGATGCGTCGGCGAGTCCGGCCAACCGGTTCAGCTACCAGTATATCTGGAACCTGGTGAACGACGGCGTGGATCAGGGGGGATTCGCAGAGGACGGCCTGTTCGTGGCCATGCGCTCCGGCGTCATGACGGAGGAAGACTTCTCCACCCTCACGATGTCTTCCTTCACCTGGCCGTCGGGTTTCGAGAAATACCACAATGCCCTGCGCTACAGGGTGTCCCGCTTCATTTCCATTCCCAAGGACGTGGATGCATACAAGGCCTATCTTGCCGGCACCGACGGGAAGCCGGGTGGCATCCTTTCGTTTTCCGGCCACTGCTACGGATGGGAAATGGTCTCCGACTATTCCGGTCCTTCCGGAACTGGGTACAAGGCCCTCGTGACCTCGCTCCCCGACGACGGAGCCCACGCCATGACCATTGTGGGCTACGACGACCTGGTCACCTTTACCGACGCCTCGGGCGTAACCCACACGGGGGCCTTCATTGTGGTGAACAGTTGGGGAACCCGCGCGCACGACAGGGGACATTTCTACTATCCCTACGACTATTTCCGTGAACGGAATCTGCCTTCTTCCGTGATCAGTGACGACGCCATTTCGGCCGAGGTCAAGTACCAGGAGCCGCAGATCCTGTTCAAACTCACCATTGACTACACCTCCCGCGACGACCTTTCCTACAGCCTGGGCGCCACGGAGGAGGTTACGGCCAGCCATCCGGAGAACTACTATCTCCAGACGGGGATGAGCAACAAGGGCGGAGACCATTACATGCGGGGTACCTATGACAAGGCGCCGCTGGAGTTCGCGCTGGACTATACCGATTACATCTCCGGGGAGCACGCCGACTATTGCCGGTATTTCCTCAAGATTGTGCGTTCGGCGCGGGGAAAGGTGAAGGGGGAAGGCATGCTGAAAGCCGTCTCTGTCATCGACTACCGCAGCGGAGAGCCCGTGGAGTATCCCTACCGGGGCCCTCTTCCGCAGCCTCTCGTGGACGGGGAGAACTATTTCGTGATAGGGCTGGTACCCCGTTATAAGGTATCCTGCTCACCTGTCCGCGTCAGCACCGACCTTCCGCTTTATCTCAAGACCGCTTCCGGGCTACCGGCCAGGATTACCCTCAGCCGGAACGGACTCCATGTAAAACTGAAATATTCTGTAACGAAATGAGAATTCTTCGAGTAGCATTGCTTTCTGTGGCCGTCCTTGCGGTCTCCTGTGTCCGCGGTGGAGAAAAAGAACCCGAGGTAGTGACCGGCGAGGTGGAGTTTGTCTCCCAGCACGGCCGCTGGACCTACATCTCACTGGAAAGCGGCGAGGTGGTGGGGACAAGCGTCCTTGGCGACGAAGGGGCCGATGCCGCCTGGTCTGCGCGAGAGGACTGGGATATCGCCGTGTGCGACTCCCTTTTCCGTACCAATGGAGGGACCTCCGGCCCGGGCCAGGGCGCCCTGTCTGCGGAGTCAGTCTCCGCTGCCCTCTCCGACACGGAGCAGGAAATCTGGTAGGGTCTTTGCCCCGTCAGGCGACACCCTCGCGGGCTAATCTACCAGGGAACCATCGGCCGGGTCCAGGTGGTGCCAGGTGTCGTCTTCCAGCTGGATGTACAGGCTGGGCTCTTCCTTGAACTTCCAATCCTTCACGTCATTGTACAGGCGCTCACCGTCCAGGTTAAAAACGGAGTAGCCTTTTTTGTCCTTTTCGCGGAAAACGCCAATGATAAGGGCATGGTGCGGCACAAACTTGAAAAAACCATAGCGAGCTTCCCACAGGTAGGCTTTCTCCAGAGAACTCCCGGACTCTATGATGGGAACCAGCTTGTCGTCCACAATCCTGTACACCCCGCACTCTCCGTTGCAAAGCCACTTCGCGTTGGGATTCTCTATGCCCTTTGCCCAGCAGAAAGCCCAGTCAATGTTGACAAGCCCCTGCGCCTGAGGGACATAATCCTCTCCCTCAATGAATTCCACAGTGGTAGTGGGCAGGAAGAACATCGCCCCATTCTTTTTGTCTATGACAGGAGAGGTAACCCACACGCCGGTTTCGTTGTTCCAGATAGCCGTAACCGGCGCATCTTTCATGTATTTTCCTTTCCCGATTTTAACCTCATAGGGGCCATACTTTTTCCCCAGGTTTTCGTTTTTCCGCTGGGCGTTCACGGAAACGGGAACAAACAGAAGCGCTGCCAGCGCAAGAAGTGCTAAACGTTTCATAGTCAATACAAATCTGAATAATTAACGATAGGTCCGGTATAGCCTTCCAGGCCCGGATTTACATAATGATAGGTTTTGCCGTCCGGCAGAGTGATGTCCAGGGTGGCAATCTGCGCAAAGTGCTGATAGATAAAGATTTTGGCGGTCTGTAGCAGGTCCTTGGTGCGGACCGATGCCAGCGCCTCCCGGAAAGCCGGGCCTTCCTCGATGGGGACGGGCAAATAGTAGATGGGGATGGGCGAGAGGTTGCTGCTGAAAGGAAAAGCTTGCCGATCCACATCGTAGTCATGCCAGCCAATGGTCATGCCGCTTCCGGACTCGGCCGCCTTTTTAATCTGCGCCCGGAGGAAGAGGAGCGGGAAGCCTTCCATCTTTTTATCGACATAAACTGCGTTGGCGGCAGGATCGGCCTGACGGGCCTCATACTGAGCCTGGGTCTCAAACTCGTCCTTGACGGAGCTGTACAACGCGCGCTGATCCCTTTCCATCATCTCGTAGTCGAACGTTTTGAGCGTTCCCAGGTAATAGAGAACCTTGCTTCTGTCCAAGACGAGCGGCTCCATGATGTAGCTTCCGTCGGCCCAACGCTTTACACCCCATTTCCCGTCCTGTTTTACAAAGAACATCTTCTTCCCCACATAGTCGTCGTTGATCTTGGTGAACTTCACCAGTTCGGGGTCGTGATTTACAATCTGGATGCTCTCGAAGGCGGGTTCCAGCACCGTTTTGCCTTGCTGGTTCGCAAAGCCGTACAGGCCGTTCTGCTCGAATACATAGCCGTCTTTGGTGAAGGTGACGTCGTCGTAGAGGGCAGGCGTTTTGGTGCCGTCGGAGAGCAGCACAAAGTACTTGTCCTCTCCGTCCCGGCGGGCCGATACGCCGTATTCGTCCACATGGATGCTGCCGTGCTCGAAGGGCAGAATCACCTCTCCCTTGGTGTTCACCAGGCCTGCGTTGCCGTCATCGGCCACAGCCCAGGCCCATTTGTTCTTGCCGATGACCGTGCCTACATCTTTGTATTTTACGGGAATGAGCTCCTTGCCGTTGTCGTCGATGATGCCCGCGTGGCCGTTCTTCCAGACGCAGTTTTGCGTGCCGTAGAACTGGATGCTGTCAAACTGCGGCTCGGCCAGAGGCTTGAGGGTGATGGGGCGCTTCTTGATTTCATTGGGCCCGGAGCGGGCTACCTTGTACAGACCCCAGAGGCCGTCTTTCTGCAGCATGAGTTTGTCGGTTTTGAGGGAGAATTCCACATCCTCCGCCGTGAAGGGAGAGATGATGGTGGCGTGCCCCTTGTAGCACATGCTGCCCAGGCCAAATTCATAGACCTGCCATTCCTGCTTTTCTTGTCCTTTTTTGGTCTTTGTCTGGCAGGTGATTGCGAAGGCCTTGCTCATGTGTTCGCCCATATAAATTTGATCGAACACAGGCTGGAGAATCCAGAAACCGGACGTAGGCTGGGGGTCACTCTTGTGGTTGAAGACATAGGCGTTGTGCCAGATGCCCTTCTTGCCGGACTTGGGGTCCCGGAGGACAACGCAGGTGTGGTCATCGTCACTATACCAGTCAGTCTTGAAGGAGATTTGGCCGCCGAAGGCCTCGTTCCGGTAGTAGTTGTTATCCCCGCTGCTGTGGTCCATGGCGCTGGTAATGAGGCTGGAGATGGCGCTTCCCAGAACGGCGGCACCCGTGCTGATGGCTGTTGCCGTTACAGAGGAGGAGGAACTGCTGCTGGATCCGGATCCGTTACTCCGGTAATAGGGGCACCAGTTTTCATGTTGCCAGGGATAGGTAATATTGCCCATAGTGATGCCGCAGTGCGGGCAATGCTTTTTGGCCTGCTGGGGGTTGCCGGCAGGGTTCACGACGGCCTCACCCCGACTCAGCCCCGCCTGTGCAAAAACGCTTACTGTGGTTAGCAGAGCGAAAAAAGAGACAAGAATTTTTTTCATAGCTTTCAGTGTTTGGCACAAAGGTAAGCCTTCGAAAAAACTCTTTTGTGGCGGAATTCGCCACAGTTCGCTGATCTACAAGGTTATTTCCGCAGGAAAACTTATCTTTGCAATGGAATGACATGCCTTGCCTTCATCGTATCTCTGCTCGTAGCTGCGCCGCGGTTCATCCATTACAACGCCGCGGACGGGCTGCCGTCCAATACGGTGTATGCGGTCACGCAGGATGCTGAGGGCGCGCTGTGGATAGGCACCCGGAACGGCCTGGCCCGCTACGACGGCGCACACTTCCAAAGCTGGAAGGAGTACGGCCGGGTGAATGCGCTCACGGTGGACAAGGCGGGCCGATTGTGGGTAGGAACCACGCAGGGGCTCCGGGTAAGAGATGATGACATTGCGGGGAACATCCGCGCGCTCCACACGGACACGGAGGGCTTCGTCTGGGCCACCGTAGGAGATACGCTGCTTCTCAAACTCTCCTACCGGGACGGCATCCTGGAAGAAGCCCGCTGTCCCTACAGAAAGCGGGACTCGGAGGGCGATTACCCCTATTATCAGATCTATGAGGCGCAGGACGGGAAACTGTGGCTCGCCGGCCGGCTGGTCCAAAACCAGTTTGTGGAAGACAGGCAGGACCCGCATAGTACGCTTGCATCGTGGGATGGCGTGCTGTGCATCGGAAGCTACGCCGAGGCTGGCGGGAAGCTCTACGCCTTCGAAGACCATACCTCCATTCTCTACAGCTGCAACGGCAGCCAGCCCATTCCCCTGGGCCGCCTCCCCATTGCCCATGCGCGGCTCCTGACAGACCATACGGGCCGGCTCTGGGCGGCAGGCTCCTACGGCGCAGGGCCCGTGGACACCGAAAAACCAGCAGACACGCCCGTCTATAAAACGCCCTCCACCGAGCTCTACTGCCTCTTTGAAGACCGCCAGGGCAACCTCTGGCTAGGCGGCGACAACGGCCTCTCGGTCCTGAGCCCCGCCCTCCGGCAAGTAGAAATCCTCTCCCGGGACAACGTCACGGCCCTTCTGGAAGACCACACCGGAAAGATGTGGATCGGGAAGGCCGATGACCGTGTCTCCAGCCTCTACGAAGACCGGGAAGGCACCGTGTACGTGGGCCTTTGGAACAGCACCGGCTGGGAAGTGTGGAAAGGGGGCCGCAAAGCATATAAAGACCGACTCACCGGTCCGCTCCCCGAGGCGCAGGTAGAAGCCCGGTACCTGGACGGCGCCAACTGGATCTCCGATTTTCTCGAAGACAGCGAGGGCCGCTTCTGGGTAGTCACGTGGGAAGGAGTCGGCCTCAACGAATGGGACCGGAAGGCTCGTAAGAGTTTTCCGCCCCGGTGGCTGAGCCCGTTCCGGTATCCATCGGCCCAAAACGATTCCGTCATTTATCTGAGCTCCCGCCTGGGCAGCCGCCTCATCGAGGACGCCAGGGGAAACCTCGTCTATGCCACCACCGAAGCGGGCCTCAATGTCATTGACCGGGAAACCGGCCTTGTCACCAAGTACTACAGGGGGAACTCCTCCATCCCCGACGACTACGTCACCGACCTCTGCCTCTCCCCGGACGGCGCCATCTGGGCCGCCACCCGAAGCGGGCTCTGGAGCCCTTCCGGTGCGCATTTTCTGGACGGCATGCTGGTGCAGTCGGTAGAGGCCGATGCCCGTGGCCGCCTCTGGGCCGGCACCGAGGACGGACTGTATTTCATTGACACAGACGGCACCACGGGCCGCGTACCCAAAGAACTGGGCTTCCCCTCAGACATCTACGGCGAGCACGTCTCCTGCCGGCGGGCCGGCGGCGCCCTTGCCTTCGGAGGCTCGGCCGGAGCCGTCTCCTTCCACCCCGACAGCCTCCTCGCCATCCGGGCGCAGGGGAGCCTGCCGCTGGAAAAGCTCATCCGCCACCGCTACCGCCTCAATGAGGGCGAGTGGACGGAAGAACGCTTTGCAGGCCTTCCGGACAACATCAGCCCCGGGCGCTACACTCTCGAGGAGCAAAGCTCCGACATTTTTGGCCGATGGGAACACGGCTCCACCGCCGTCCGTTCCATCCGAATCCCGCCCCCGCTCTGGCTCCGCTGGCCCTTTCTCCTGGGCTACCTGCTCATCATGATGGCCGCTGTCTACCTGGTGATCAAACTCCGGGAACGCCGTCTCCTGGAAAAGGAACTGGACATGCGCAACCGCCTGTTCTCCATCATCTCGCACGACCTCCGGAACCCCGTTTCGGGGGGCGCTTTCCTGTCCCGCCAGCTGCTGGAAAACCTTGACAGACTGTCCCCGGAGGACCTTCGCGAAGGGCTGGCGCAGCTCTCTCAATCGGCTCAGGGTACATCCCTCCTCCTGGAGAACCTCCTGCTATGGTCCCTCAACCAGAAGGGGATGCTGGCACCGGTCATGCGCAGCGAGGACCTGACGGCGCTGGTGGAAGAAGCCCTCGGAGTGCTGCCGAAAGGAAGCCTGGTGACCGTCGACATCCCTGCCGGCCTCACGGTGAAGACAGACCGCAATATGCTCCTCACTGTCCTCCGGAATCTCCTGGACAACGCCTTGAAAGTCTCCTCGAAAGTAGAGCTGCACGCAAGGGGAACCACCCTTCGCATCACCGACGAAGGACCGGGCCTTCAGGAAGGAAAAACGCAGTTCGGTCATGGAATGGGCCTTGTCATCACCCGCGAACTGCTGGAAAAGATGGGCGCCACTCTCAATATGAAAAACCGGCCCCAGGGCGGCCTTGAAATAACCATTGACTTATGATAAATGTCCTTCTCATCGAAGACTCCGCCGTGTTTGTAATGGGACTCAAACTGGCCCTGAGCGCGCATTTCAACGTAGATTCCGTAGCTTCACCGGGCGCTGCGGTGGCCTTCCTCAACGCGCATCCGGAAACGGACATAGCCGTTGTGGACATCACCCTCGAAAGCGAAACCGACGGCCTCACGCTGCTGGACATCCTCCGGGAAGCCTTCCCGGCCGTAAGGACACTGGTGCTGTCCCACTATAAGAATCCGGCCTACATCCTTCGCTCCATTACCAGCGGTGCCTGCGCCTATCTGGCCAAGGACTCGGCACCCGAATCCATCGTGGAGGCCATTGAGAATGTGGCCGATGACAAGTGCCTCTTCTTTGGCGAGACCATCGATGCGCACAAGATCCTGAGCCTGTTCGGCGGCCGTGACAACCTGGACGCCCGCAAGCCCCAGGGCCTCACGCCCCGTGAACTCGAGGTACTGCAGCTCACTTCCTCCGGCTACAGCAACGGACAGATTGCATCGGCCCTGAGCATTTCCCTCAATACGGTAGACAGCTACAAGGAACGCATTAAGGGCAAATTCGGCCTGGACAGCATAGTGGAATGCGTTGCCACCGCCGCCGCGAAGGGAATGGTGACGGTGTAACCTTGTAAATCGCGCTGTAGTGGAATCCGCCACAAGACAATGGTCGGAGAAGAATACCTTTGCAGAAAACACTTAAACGTATGAAAAAGGTAATTTCACTTGTCTTGGCCATGGCGGGTTTTATTCTGCTTACCGCCATGGTTTCCGGTGACCGCGAGTGCTCCCGATGCGACGGCACAGGAAAACTTACCGAAAACTGCTCCTTCTGCGGAGGACGCGGATGGAGAGATTGCTCCCTTTGTAACGGGCACAAGAGCATCCGCTGTACGGTTTGCGGCGGTGGCGGAAACTACACTTGCCCGCATTGCCATGGACGTAATGACGAATGCCGTTACTGCGGCGGAGACGGCTCCATCAAGTGCGAGCGCTGCTCCGGAACCGGTTCCATCACTTGCACCAGTTGTGGCGGTGCCGGCAATCAGCCTTGTGGCCAGTGTGGCCAGACGGGCGTCAAAGAGTGGAATTGTCCGGACTGCCGCGGGACGGGCAGGGTAGATGATTAAGAAGCCTATGAAAAAGATTGCTCTTATTGCTGCGTCACTGCTGTTAAGTGCAGTGTGCGCCTGTGCCCAGGAGATACCCGGGGCCGTGGATCTGGGGCTCAGCGTGCAGTGGGCCGATGAAGACATTGCCCCGGAGACAGTCATTCCCTCGGGGTGGCGGTTACCCACGCTGGCGGAAATCAAGGAACTCCGCGAGGCCTGCTCACAGACCGCCCTGGAAAAAGACGGGGAAGAGTGGATGGTCTTTACCGGGAAAAACGGGAACAGCATATCCTTCCTCTATCCCATGGGAAGCCGCTCGGCGAGGGAGTTCGGCATTGCGGGCTCTGACGGGTGTTACCTGAAAGTCATCATCCTCAATCCCATGCTGAAGACTCCCGGCCGAGATGGCTACTATACCTGGGAAGAACTGGGAGAAACCAGCCTGGGGCAGAGAAGGTATCCGGTACGTTTAGTAAAAGAGTAGTATCATGAGACGCGTTCTTTTTCTCCTTTCCCTTGCCTTGCTGCTCCTTTCCGGCTGCAAGGAAAAGCGTTATTTTACAGAAGTTACCGGGGATGTTTATCTTTCCCGGATTAGTTTTGAAGATGAAAGCTTCCGGGACTTCACCGTGGTAACGGATGTTTTGTACGCCGGAGAAGATACATCTTCCCGCTACAAAATGGTCTTCTATATGCCGGACGGCTGGGATGAAACCTATCCCATTTTCCTGGACCGATATGTCCCCAATGAGCAAATGCAACCGTGGGCGGCTTATCAGGGTGCTCCAGTAGCCGAGGCAGCACTGGATCGCGGTGACATGATTGTGGTCCTGGTTGCCTACGATGAATGGACCGCCATCCCGGACATCCTCCTGGCCGAGCACTTCATCAAGGAGCACGATGCCGACCTTCCGGGAGACAGTAAGAAGATTCTCACGGCCGCTTACTTTGATTTCGAATGAGACGCTGTTTTTTCCTTCTGGCACTTCTGCTGAGCTGGAGCGCTGCTGCCCAGACGCCGGAGGAACTGTACGCCGATTACATCACGCCGGAGACACGCGCCATCCTGGAACGGGCCCGGGAGGCGGAGAGAAGGGCCGAGGAAGCCGAAGCCGCCGCAAAGGCGCAGAAGACCCTGGCGCTTTGCGGTGCCATCCTCATCGGCCTGGTCCCGCTTTGCGTCATCGGCCGCAGAATCCTTCGGAAACAGTCCTGGAAAGATAATCCCGCCGGCACGGTCCGGGCGCTGGGTGTGGGACTTTTCGGCGGGGTTTGCCTGTTTGCTCTGAATTACGGCATTTTCCTTCTGAAAATCCGCATGGGTGATGCCTTCAACTCGGCCCTGGCCTTTTTGCTGGTCGCGGCCTTGATTGCCGGCAGTATCTACCTGCTCAGAAAGAAAGCCTGACGATCTTAAGCATCTTTTACGGCAAATCCTGCTTAAGATCGTCAGCACTGACGAACAAAAGCAGGATTCGGGCCATATTACGCTTAAGATCGTAACCGCCTGCAGGAAATCTGGTGATACTTTCCGGGCAACCGTTTTTTTATCATAAAAAAACACTAACTTTGCAGTCCCAAATGTGGATGGTTCCGTAGCTCAGCTGGATAGAGCAACAGCCTTCTAAGCTGTGGGTCTCGGGTTCGAATCCCGACGGAATCACGAAAGGCGCGGACGCCACGGTTTTATCCGTGGCGTTTTGCGTACCAGTGGGGCATCCAAGCTTGCTTGGATGCCCCACTGGTACGTAAAGCGCTAAGATGCGAAGCATCAGGCGTCCGCGCTATGCTCGTGATGAGCCCCCCGCAGGGGACGGGAAATGGCCCGCAGGGCCAAATCCCTCAAATCCCTTACCTCGGACTCATGGAAAGCAGGAGCTGGAGCTCCTGGTTCACGGCCTCGGAGAAAGAGTAGGCGCCGTCCTCGCGGGGCGGGAAAGTGTCCGTAAGGATACCGCCTTCATAATCAATGGAAATGGTCTTGATGCCGACGGTCACCATGCGGGAAAGGTCCTCCAGCGTGGGGTAAACGTAAACGAAATTCACGTCGTCGCGGGTCTGGAGCAGGCCGATGACCGTGCCGTCATTGAGCATGAAGCGGACGGCTGCGTCGTAAGGAATATGGTACTGCTCCTTGCTGCCGATGACGAAAGCCAGGTCCAGGTCCTCCTCGTTGTTGTTCTTGTAATAGAGGTGGGACAGGAGGATGTTGTAGTCAAGGGTGGCACCGCGCCCCACCAGCGGTTCCGTGGTGGAAAGGATGCTGTTGAGGTTCTCCGTATAACTGGCAATGCTGGCGCCGAGTTCGATGGTATGGGCGGCGGCGTCGCGGATGGTCTCACAGTGGCGCTTGAGGAGGTCTCCCAGCTGGTTTTCGGGGAAAGTGGCCTGCAGGTAGTCGTCCGGGTTCCAGCCGGTGATGATGTCAATGCTTTTGACGCCCCTTACCATCTTTTCCATATCGGGCGTCTCGACGGCATACTTGAGACGGTTGAGGAAGAACCCGTTGTCCAGGCGCCGCTTGGTGGCGGAGTCTTCGCCGATCTGTTCCATGCGGACCAGTTTGCCGCCGGGGAGGGTAGCGGCCATCTTCACGCCCTTGGGAACGACGGAAGAGGTCTTCTGCACCAGATTCACATACAGCAGATACAGGGTGGAGCCGTCCGGGAAGCCGGCCAGTTCCACGCGGACCTGGGCCGGAGTGGCATCCAGCTGAAGGTCTTCGTATTCGGTGGAGATGTGGGTCATGCCGCCGGAACGGTAGTTGGTGCGGATGGTCTGCGCGTTCAGTGTGACGCTCATCAGAATGGTCAGCGCAAACAGGATGGTTTTCTTCATCATTTTGGTTTTATGGGGCAAAAATACGAAAAAATATCTTACTTTTGTTTTTCAGAATGTATTTCCTGCAAGCATGAAAAGCATATTTCGTACCATGGCTGTCGTGGCCGCCCTGCTTTGTGTCCTGTCCTGCAGAATGGATTTTCTCTATGTGCAGGTTCCCGACACTTCCTGGAATATCACAAAGGACGACCAGCGGGCATTCATCCATTTCTCGCAGGAGCGGGCGTCGCTGCTGCAGCGGGAAAACAGTTCCGGCCTCGTCAAGGTCCTGCACGGCGACTATTCCACCCGCGGACATGTCATCAACATTTCAGTGGACAATGCGGATAACGTGAAGATTACCCGTACCTTCTCCCACCTGAAAAACGCATCCAACAAGAATTATTCTCCCTTCTGGCCCGAGGCCTGCTCCCTGGAGCAGACCGTCTGGCACACGCTGTACCGGGACAGCCTCCGCATCCTGTATTTCCGGAATGGCGCCGTGCACCGTTACAGTTTTTCCAACGTGGAACGCAGGGAAGGAATCCCGTCCGTCTGGAGCAAGGACAGAAGCAGTTATTCCGTGGCCGGCAACCAGGTGTCCATGGGGGACGATACCGCCACGCTTTTCCCGGAAGTCATGCTGGTCGGGGACCACTGGTACATGCACTTTGTCCAGCCGATGGAAAGCGGCTGCAACGAGATGACCGGCAGCTTGTGGACCCTGCAGGGCGGAGGCTATCCCGGCTGCATCCTGTTTGATTCCAACAGTACCTTTACGCGTATTTCCCTGATCAGCAACGTGCTCTACCAGGCCGACCGGGGAACATATTCCCGCAGCGGCGATGTCCTCACCCTCACCCTGGGAGACGTTACGCAGGAATGCCCTGTCTCCGGCGACAGTTTTGAATTCCTGGACAAAACGTACGAAATTTTTAATTAAAGATATGTATCAGTTTATCAAAGATGCAGACCACTATGTCCTGAGCGTGGACAACCATGAGAGCCTGATGACCGCACTGGCCCGTTTCTGTGAAGAACAGCACACATCCTTTCCGCCGTCATCGGCGGCCTGGGTGCCATTTGCGAGGCTACCTTCCGCTTCCTGGACCCCGCTACCAAACAGTATGTGGACAAGACTTTCTCCGAGCAGATGGAAATCACGAATCTTACCGGAAACGTGTCGGAAAAAGACGGGAAACCTTACCTGCATGTGCACATAACGGCTTCCCGGCGGGATTATACCTGCGTGGGCGGTCACCTGCTGGATGCACGCATCAGCGGCGCCTGCGAGCTGGTGGTCGATGCATATCCGAAGCTCGCTCCCGGACGTCGTGCCGACGCCGAGACCGGCCTCAATCTTTACAAGTTCTAAAAACTAAGCGGCGAACATTTCCTTGACCTTGGGAAGGTAATCCTTTCCAAGTACGATACCGCATCCCAGGATGAACCCGAAGAAGGTCCATACCAGGAGTGTTTTTGCACGGCTGTTGGAAGGCTGGCGCGGTACGGTGACGGGCTGGATGATGGCCAGCACGGGCGTGTCCCGCTTGACCTGCATCTTAGCCTGTTCCAGCTGTTTGGCCATTTCGGAATAGATGGAGCTGGCCACGTTGTACTTGCTCTGCAGACGGTCCCGTTCGATACGGGAACGGGTGGTGGTCATGTTCTGGGAACGGTCCGTCACTGCGGCCAGGGCCGTCTGGTAGGATTCGGCCTCGGCCTTGATTTCGTCGTAGCGGGCCTGCACATAGTTCAGCTGGTTCTGGGCCTTTTCGGTGCGGAAACGGGTAATCTCGTCCTGCAGCAGCTGCTGGGCCTTCATGGCCAGTTCTGCGGTCTCGAGGGGCTCGGAGCCCGTGACGGTGAGGGTGAGGTAGCCTTCTTTCTTATCTACGCCCAGATTCACGCTCTGGCCGATGAATTTGATTATCTGCTGCTCTTCCAAGGTAAGGACGATGGGTCTGGGCGTTTCTTCCGCAGAGGTGGCCGAGGGCAGCGCCGGCTCCGGCTTCTCTCCGCGGATGGCGTTCAGGATGACGCCGGGAAGGCCGACGGTGTATTTGAGCACAACGCTCATGACGCCGGGTTTGGCGTATTCCTTCATGTAGGTGTAGATGGAAACGGCCGTGTCGGCTTTCTCGAAGTGCAGGGGCGTGTACATGAGCTCCTTGCGGAACGTCACGCTGTTTACGATCTGGGGGTAAACCAGCGGTGAGAGCTCGGATGTGCTCATGTTGGAGGCGCCCAGGTCGAAGCCGGCCAGGGAGGCCAGGCTGGAAAGGGAAGAGGCGCGGGAAGAGCCCAGCTGGGGCACCATCACGGTACTCACGGTGTACGTGCGCTTCATGGTGAGGGCGGCCACCAGGCCCAGGGCGATGAATACGACCGTGCAGATGATGACGGTCTTACGTCCTTTCCACAGGTTCTTGACAAGGGCGACGATGTCGATTCCCTCTTCTTCCTCGTACTGTATGTGCTTGTCTTCCATAAGTTTAGTTCAGTCTTTCGATGAGCAGGATCATAGACACGATGGAGGTGAGGGCGCTCAGCGAGCTGGCGGCAATCTGGTCCCAGTGGATCTTCTCCTTGGGCTCCTCGGCCTTTTCCTTGCGTTGCTGGTCGATTCCCAGGGTGATCACGGCGCCGGGTTCCACCTTCGGGTAGGTGCGGAAGAACAGGAAGTGTCCCACGCTCTTGCTCTGGTTGTTGGGCATGGTGACGGTGACGCTGTTCCTGTCGGCGTACTTGTGGTAGCCGCCGGCGAAGTTGCGGATGTACCAGTCTGCGTTGTGGGGACCCTGATAGGAGACGGTCTTCTGTGTGGAGGCGAAGTCTTCGGGGACATACTGGGCCATGCGGGTACCGGTCTCACGGATGGTAACGGTGTTCTCCATGCGCACGACGTTGATGACATCCCCTTCCATGAGGATGGGGTCGTCTTTCATCTTGAGGGAGTGACGGCTCGCATCCTTGAGGTTGACGCCGATGCTTCCGCGGTTCTTGTAGGTGCGGAACAGGGTGGAGTAGGGGCTGGCATCTTCCAGCAGGCCGCCGGCCATCTCGATAACCTCGGAGAGGTGGGTGCGGCTGTCGGTGAGGACATAGACGCCGGGATAGCGGACGCGGCCGTTTACTTCCACCGTACGGCCCTGGGTGAAGTTGGGGGTCTGGCGGACGACGACCTGGTCGAAGGGCTGGAGCTGGAAGTTGGCGTCCACAGGATAGTAATCCTCGGAGACGGAGAGCGTGATGCGGTCCATGTCCAGTTCCTGCGTGGTGGAGATATTCATGCGGAACACTTCCACGCGGTCATAGGCGGCGCCCACCTCGAAACCGCCGGCCATGATGATGAGGTCGTGCAGGGTGAGGGAAGGGTCGAAGGTGGTACCCATCGGAGAGTTGACGGCTCCGCTGATATGTACCTCGCCCATGTTGGTGTAGGTGCTGTTGTCATATACGCGAAGCTCGTCGCCGGGCTGGAGGAGACGTTCCCCGTCATGTTCCAGGGACACGGGAATGTACTCCATCTTTTCGCTGTTGGTGATATCCTTGCGGAAGATGTAGGCCACGGGATATACGCTGGGCTTGAGGCCGTCGGCCATCTCGATGGCCTGGTTAATGGTCATGTGGTCGTTCACGCCGAAAGCGCGGCTGAAGGGAGTACGCACCTGACCGGTGACGCTCACCTCGGCGTCCTGGCGGAAATCGGCCATCTGGAGGACCTTCACGGAGTCCCGGGGCTGGAGCTGGAAGTCCGGATGGCCGTCAATGCCCGGGAAGGGAACGGTGATTACTTCTACAGTCTCGTCCGGGCGGGTGCGCTGGACAAGGACGTATTCGGTACGGGCCGTATAACGGGGCTTGGCTTTCTCCAGGAGACTGGCAAGGCTGGTGCTCTGGGAGAAGTCGTAGGTGCCGTCGTAGTAAACGTCACCGGCGACGTTCACATAGTTCTCCATGGGCTTGTTGATGCTCTTGATGCGGACGATGTCGCCGCCCTGGAGCGCCACTTTCTGGGCCCCGGACATGATGGTGGCAAGGTCGTATTCCTTGAACATCTTTTCACCGGCTTCAAAGCGTTCTACCTGTACGAAGTCCGGGTAAACGTCGTCGGTAAGGCCGCCGGCGTATTTAATGAGGTCCGCGATGGTTTCGCCGGACGTCATTTCGTAACGCATGGGACGGTTCACGGCACCTTCAACGGTGACGATCTTGTCGGCCACGGGAACGAAGAGAATGTCGTTGTTCTGGAGGTCGAAATGGGAGCCGGATGCGGCACCCGTCATGAACTGGTACAGGTCCAGGCGCTCGGTCTTTCCGCCGCGGGAACGCTGGATGTTACGCAGGGAACCCATCTGGGTGGGGCCGCCGGCAGCGGCCAGGGCATTGAAGGCCGTGTTGAGGGCGCTGAGCGTGAAGCCGCCCTGTACGTTCACTTCTCCGTAGATGCTCACCGTGATGGTGCGGGCGGTTGAGATGGTTACGGCAATCTGGTCCTGACGGAAAGAGTAGTGCTGTGAGAGCTTGCTCTTGACGGCCGAACGGGCCTGGGCAAGGGTGAGGCCCTTGAGGAAGATCTTGGTGGAACCGGCGGGCTGGATGGACCCGTCCGGAGCGATACGCTGGTGGATCTCCGTCTGGGAAGAGCCGAAGATGGAGATGTGCACCTCGTCACCTTCGCCGAGGACGTATGTGTCCGGGGCCTGTGCGCCGTCCGTGGTGCGGAAAATGTCCAGGGACTTGCCGGAGAACAGGCTGTGACCATAGATCTCGTCGGTCTTCGGGGCGGGATGTACTTCGCTCTGGGCCAGCGTTTCCTGGATGGCGGCCTCGGCGGCTGCTTCGCCGGGAGTGGTCAGGGGGTCGCGGAGAACACTGACCGTATCCATCTGTGCGGGGAAGGCCCCGGCCGATTCATTGGCAGCTTTCTCGCTCTGCATCTTGTTGAGGATGTCAAGCACACGGTCTTTGTAGGCCGGATATTCGGCGGGGGAAATGGCGTCCACGTCAATGCCGCTTTCAAGCAGGCGAGCCCGGACGGCATTTTCATCCAGCCCTCTTTTCTGAAGTTCTCCACGGGCCATGCTCAGCAGGGCTGCCGACTGTGCAAAAGCCACGGCGGACAGCAGCACGCACAGGAAAGTCAAGGTGATTTTCTTCATATGGATGGTTCTTTTTTTTCGTGAGTATTGTTATGCCAGAATACAAATATACGAAAATTATTTTGGTGCGATGACAAATTGATAGTTGTATGCCTGGTCTTCCCAGAGGCACCGTTCCGGTTCGGGGCGGTTTTTCCAGCTGTCCAGCCCTCCGACTCCGGTCATCCTGTAGTCTATGGAGACCTCGGTATAGCCCAGTTCCCTCACGTCGCAGAGGTGCGTCTGGGGCCTCTCTGCGTGAAGCTCGGCCGGGATGCCTTTCGCCACGGCGTTAAACTCGAACGGGACATTGGAGGTGACTCTGAGCGCGCCGGCTTCCAGCCAGCTGGTCTCCGTATGGTGACCGCTCTCCTGCGGGCGCACATAGGGATAGTATTCCTCCAGGGCCGATGCCTTCCAGATGCGCTTGAACGTGCCGCTGCAGCGGTCCTGGTAGTTTTCCACGGGGCCCCGGCCGAAGTAGCGGAAGGAATCCTCCGCCACATGGAAACGGAAGCCCAGACGGGGGATGAAGACCCTCTCGCGAGGGTCCTTGGGGCCGGGAACGCCCTGTGTGCTTACGCTGATGCGAAGCGTCCCGTCCGGGTAAACGGCGTATTGTTCGCTGGCGCGGACGCCCTTTCCGAAGACGCTGATAATCACGCATTCACCTTCTTTCTTAACCGTGACGGCGTCGGGCTTTGAGGGTTGGAAATATGCGGCCGAGCGCAGATGCTCACCGCTGCCATAGTCGTTGTCCACCGGCTCCCGCCAGAAGTTGGGGCGCAGGCCGAAGGCGGGATCCACTACATCGGCCCCCTTTATCTTCCAGGACTTCACGAAGCCGTCGGCCTTGTCGAAGACCAGCTCCGTGCGGTCGCTGCGGACGACGATCTGCGTATCGGCCTCGGTGTAGCCAACGGTGCCGCGCGGGGTGCGTCCTTCCCGGGCCGATGCTTCCTTGAGCAGGATTTCGTCGCACGCGACGACCTCCTTGCCCGCATAGACCTCGAAGAAGATGCGGTACTCGCCGTCTTTCTTCATGCGGGGAAGCCTGGCGCGGAACTGTTCGGCGGTCTGCGGGGCGGTGCGGAAACGCTTGCGGTGGGTGAACCACCAGAAGGGACGCTTCCCGTCACGTTCCACCCAGTATTTGACGCGGTAGCCGCCGAGGTCTGTGAAATAGTGACGGTTGAAAATTTCGAAAAGGCCCTTCTTGGGATCTATGGCGCGGATGCTCACGTTCTGGTACTGGTGCTTGACCTCATAGAAGGCGGGGTGAGGGTCCCGGTCGGGGCCCACGATGCCGTTGCAGCAGAAATTGCCGTCGCTGGGCGCGTTCTCCCCGTAGTCTCCGCCGTAGGTCCAGCCGCGCCCGCTGTCGTAGAGGCCCTGGTCCACCCAGTCCCAGATGAAGCCGCCCTGCATGTGCAGGTGGGCATAAAAGAGGTCCCACATCATGTCCAGCGAGCCGTTGGAATTACCCATTGCATGGGAGTATTCGCACAGGATGACGGGTTTGTCGGAGTAGCGTTCGCTGGCGTCCCGCAGCCAGTCCATGTAAGGGTACATGGGATTCTGGATGTCTGAGTTGGCGGCGCTGCGGGCCTGCTCGTAAACGACGGGGCGGTTCTGCCCGTCTTTTTCCAGCGCCTTCAGGGCCTTGTAGGTTTCCTGGAAATTGCTTCCGTTTCCGGCCTCGTTGCCCAGCGACAGGAAGGTGACGCAGGGGTAATTGGCCGTGCGGTAGTACATGTTCAGGGTGCGGTCCATGTGTTTGGGGAGCCATTCGGCTTTGCCGGCGAGGGTCTTTCCGGGCTCGTAACCCATGCCGTGGCTTTCGATGTTGGCCTCGTCATAGACGTAGAAGCCCAGGGAGTCGCACAGCTCGTAGAACTCGCGGCCCTGCGGATAATGGCTGGTGCGGATGGCGTTGATGTTGGCCTTTTTCATGAGCAGGAGATCCTCCAGGAGGTTCTCCCGGGTGAGGTGGTGGCCCGTGTGGGGATTGTGCTCGTGGAGGTTTACGCCCTTGAACTTCACCGGCTGTCCGTTGAAAAGGAACACCTTTACGTCATGCCCGGCCTCACCGGGCATCTTTTTGATTTCTAAGCGGCGGAATCCCACGTGGAAGCGGGTATATTCCCCGTTCACCTTCAGCAGGAGGGTATAGAGTTCCGGCGTTTCGGCGCTCCAGGCGCGGACGTCTTTCAGGGTGTCGGTCACGGTGGTGAGGGTGCCGTCGCATTCGTAGATGGCGTCGGCGATGGTGCTGCCGTCCCGGTCGATGAGTTCGTAGGAGACCTCGGTGGGGGCCGATGACCTCATCTGCAGCCGGAAGTAGCCGTATGCCAGGTCTTCGGACAAGGTGGAAACCACGGAGAAGTCGAAACCTGTATGGGAGGCTTCACTGGAGAGGTAAACGTCTCTTTCCAGGCCGGAGATGCGCCAGAAGTCCTGGTCTTCCAGGTAGGAGCCTGCAGTGTAGCGGTACACGCGCAGGACCAGCTCGTTGTCTCCGCTGCGGAGAAGATCCGTGATGCGGAAGCGGGCCAGGTTCTTGGAATCCTCGCAATAGCCGGCTTCCTGCCCGTTGACGTACACGTAGGTGCCGCCCTTGCTGCCGCAGAGGTTCAGGTACACTTCACGCCCCTTCCAGGATGCGGGTATGCTGAAGCGGCGGCGGTACAGTCCGGCCGGAACGGCCTCCGGCAGCTTCGGGGGCTGGGGATTTACCGGGCAGAAGTCGTACTGGACATTGGTGTAGATGGGCACGCCGTATCCCTGTACTTCCCAGTTTCCCGGCACCTTGACCTTGCTCCAGGTTTTGGTGTCCTCGGCTTCGCGGGCGTCGTCGAAGTATTTGAAATCCCAGATGCCGCAGAGACTCCGGTAATTCTCGCTTTCGCGAAAATCCCGGGTGAGGGCGTCTTCCCTGGAGGTATAAAAAACGACTTCCGTGCGCCGGGTTTCGGCCTGGACGGAAGTGGTCTGGATATCCTGCCAGTACGGCAGGACGCTTGCCAGCAGTAAAAGGGGTGCGATCATGGAATCAAAGATACGAATATTAATTGTATCTTTGTGCTTTCAGAACCGATTATGCGTCAAAAATACCGTCTTGTGGTCTTCCTGATGACCCTTTCCTTCAGTGCCGCCGCCCAGAGCGAGTGGGTGAATCCTTTTGTGGGTACGTCCAATTTCGGAGCCTGTCATCCCGGTGCCGTCATGCCCCACGGAATGATGAGCGTGAGCCCGTTCAACGTGATGGGATCGGCCCTGAACACCTGGGACAAGGACAGCCGCTGGTGGAGTACGCCCTACGTGAAGGAGAACAGCTATTTTACGGGATTCTCCCACGTGAACCTCTCCGGCGTGGGCTGTCCGGAAGCGGGGACCCTCCTCACCATGCCCACCACGGGTCCGCTGCAGGTGGATTACCACATCTACGGAACGGAATACAAGGACGAGACCGCTCATCCCGGCTATTATTCCCTGGAGCTTCTCAGCGGCATCCGGGCCGAGGTATCGGCCACCACCCGCACCTCCGTCGAACGCTATACCTTCCCCGGCGGAGAGGGCAACATCCTCCTGAACCTGGGGGAGGGGCTCACCAACGAGAGCGGCGCCACGGTGCGCCGCGTATCGGCCACGGAAGTGGAAGGCTCCCGCCTTCTGGGGACCTTCTGCTACAACCGGGAGGCAGTTTTCCCGCTTTACTTCGTGCTGCGGGTAAGCAAGGCGCCGTCGGCTTCCGGCTATTGGAAAAAGCAGCGTCCGATGACCGCAGAGGCCGCCTGGGACGCCGATGCGGGCCGCTATAAAATCTACGGAAACTATGCCCGCGAACTGAGTGGAGATGAGATCGGGTGCTGGTTTCATTACGACTCGCTGGCCCCCGGTGAGGAGGTTCAGGTGCAGATCGGCGTGTCCTTCGTGAGCGTCGATAATGCCCGCGAGAACCTCGACGCCGAGCAGCGGGGCTTCTCCTTCGACGAGGTGCGCGCGCAGGCCGATTCCGCCTGGAACAGCTACCTGGGCCGTATCCGTGTGGAAGGTGGTTCCGACGACGAAAAGACCGTCTTCTACACGGCGCTTTACCATACGCTCCTGCATCCCAACGTGCTCAGTGACGTCAACGGAGAGTACCCTCTCATGGAGTACCGCCAGCCGGGCCCTTCCCGCGGCGTGGGCCGTGTCGAGAAGGGACATGAACGCTATACGGTGTTCTCCCTGTGGGATACGTACCGCAATTTGCATCAGCTCATTACGCTTTTATGGCCCGAGGAGCAGCTGGACATGGTGCGCTCCATGATCGACATGTACCGGGAGTGGGGCTGGATGCCCAAATGGGAGCTCTTCGGCCGGGAAACCTGGACCATGGAAGGCGACCCCGCCGTGTGCGTCATTGCGGATACCTGGCTCCGCGGTCTCCGGGACTTCGACATCGCGACGGCTTATGAGGCATTCCTGAAATCGGCCGACACCCCCGGTGCCGCCAACCTCATGCGCCCCGACAACGACCCTTACCTCCGGGACGGCAGCATTCCTCTGAACTTTTTTGCGGCGGACTTTTCCGGGGACAATTCTGTCTCCCATGCGCTGGAATACTATGTGGCGGACTATGCCCTGTCCCGTCTGGCGGAAGACCTCGGCCATCCGGAAGACGCGCAGCGCTTCCGCGCCCGTTCCCTGGGCTACAGGAACTACTATTCCCCTGAGTACAAGTGCCTGAGACCCCTCAATGCGGACGGAACCTTCCTCACGCCTTTCAATCCGGAGGATGGCGCCGACTTTTCCAACGCGCCCGGTTTTCACGAAGGCAGCGCCTGGAATTACACCTTCGCCGTTCCCCATGACGTGGCCGGTTATGCCCGTCTGCAGGGCGGGACCAAAGCCTTCGTGAAGAATCTGCGCCATGTGTTCGACCAGGGCCTTTACGATCCCGCCAACGAGCCCGACATTGTGTACCCCTATCTCTTCTCCCGCTTCAAGGGGTATGAGAAGAACACCTGGGAACTGGTGGAGGGCATCCTTCGGGACCACTACAGGAACGCTCCCGACGGTATCCCCGGCAATGACGACACCGGCACCATGAGCGCCTGGGCCGTTTTCTCCATGCTGGGCTTCTATCCGGACTGCCCCGGCGAGCCTTCCTTCACCCTTACGCGCCCCACGTTCTCATCGGCCGTGATTACGCTGCCGGACGGGCACAGGCTCACCATACGCCGGGCATCGGCATCGGCCACCCGCGCCCTGCTCGACGGCCGCTCCCGCGGCTACCGCATCCCCCACGCCGCCCTCTCCTCCGCCACCTCCCTGGTCTGGAAGTAACTGATTCTTAGCACTATATAAAACCACGGGTGCACCGCGAAGTGCACCCGTGGAGTTGTAAGTCGTTGGTGGATAGCGAATTGCGCTCCAGGCTAGAGGAGGCTGGTTTTCTTGGTCCACTCCACGATTTCGGGGATGTAGCCGAAGGCGAGACCCGTGACGGTGTCTGCGCAGCCGTAGTAAACGGCGACGCGGCCGGTGGCGGGGTCATGCAGGGCGGCGCAGGGGAAACACACGTTGGGAACGTCTCCCATGCACTCGTAGGGCTGCTGGGGGCTGATGAGGTAGGGACCGCTGCGGGCCAGCACTTCCCAGGGCCGATCCAAATCCAGCAGGGCGCTGCCGAAGCTGTAAACGTATCCGTTGCAGGAGCGGAGCACGCCGTGGTAGAACAGCAGCCAGCCTTCGGGGGTCTCGATGGGAACGGGACCTGCGCCGATTTTCATGCACTGCCAGGCGCTCACCTCGAAGGGGGCGGGAGCCATGACGTGCCGATGGTGTCCCCAGAACTCCATGTCCGGCGTCTCGCTGTAGAAAATGTCGCCGAATGCGGTGTGGCCGGTGTCGGAGGGACGGGAGAGCATGGCGAACTTCCCGCCGATCTTGCGGGGGAAAAGTACGCCGTTGCGGTTGTAGGGAAGGAAGGCGTTCTCCATCTGATGGAAGGTCTCGAAGTCGGTGGTCCAGGCTATGCCGATGGTGGGGCCGTGGTAGCCGTTGCACCAGGTGACCCAGTAGCGGTCTTCGATGAAGGTGACGCGGGGGTCGTAGGCGTAATCTCCTTCGAGCTGCAGCTTTTCGGGCTTGATGTTCCAGGTGATGCCGTCCTTGGAAAAGCCCACGTGAAGGGCCATCCGGCGGTTGGTGTCATCGCAGCGGAAAACGCCGGCGAAACCGTCCCGGAAAGGAACGACGGCGCTGTTGAAAATGCTGTTTGAGTCTGGTAGTAAATTTCTGGGAATCACCGGGTTGGCGCTGTAGCGCCACATTACTTCGTGAGAGCCGGAAGGTCTTTCCTCCCAGGGCAAGTTGGTCATATAAGGTTTGCTTTTAAAACGATTCTTTCTTTTTCTTTGGTGATGTCGTCCCCATGGTCTTTCTTGTCGATGAGGCGGAACAGGCAGTCCGCGCTCTCCTTGGCGATGAGGGGCAGCGGCTGTTCCACATGGGGGATGTGGGGTGTGAAGATATCGTAAACGTTGGAGTAGTCGAATCCGGCGATGCGGATGTCCTCCTGCACACGTACGCCTCTGTGGATGAGCTCCTTGATGAGCAGGACGCTGGCTTCGTTGGAGGCGCAGACCATGCCGTCCAGACCGGCGTCCAGAATGGCGCCGGCCGCTTTCCGGGTGTCCTGTTCCTTGCTGTAGAAGCCCATGCGATAGATGGGTGCGTCTGCGCCGGCGGTCTCCCGGAAGGCCTGTTCGCGTTCCATCATGGTCGATGTGCGCATCTCGTAGGAGAGGAGCCCCATCTTGCGGACTCCCTGTTTGATGAGGGCGCCGACGGCCATGTGCATGGCCTGTTTGTTGTCCAGAAGAACGTAGGGAATTTCATACTCGGGGGAGTGGCGGTCGATGGCGACGAACGGCCTTCCTGCAGCCTGCAGGCGCTGGATGTAGGGGCCGCAGCCCACGCAGGGGACGATGATGAACCCTTCCACATCCTTCTCCAGGAAGGACTGGACAAGGCGGCCGAAGCGCTCCGGGTCCTCCTCCGTGCTGCCGAACAGCACGGTGTATCCCTTGCGGGTGACGATTTTCTCTATCTCCTTGGCGATGCTGCCGTAGAAGATGTTGCCGATGTCTGAAAGAATGACGCCGATTACGTGCGTGCGTCCCTGGCGGAGCATGCGGGCTGCGGAACTGGGCTGGTAGTTCATGCGCGCCGCAACCTCCCGGATTCTTTCCTCGGTGGCCTGGCTCACGCGGTACTTCTGTTTCCCGTCCGCCCCGATACGGTTGTTCATCACAAAGGAAACCAATGCGATGGACACCCCTGCTTCCCGGGCGATATCTTTGATGGTGACATTTTTTGTCATATTCTTTACAAAGATAAGGAAAAAAGGCGTAACTTTAGCCATTCTACTAAGTTTGTATCGTTTTAGCTATGAGAAAAATTTTTTTCCTTGCCGCAGCCCTCGCTCTGGTTTCCTGCGGTAAGGTCGCGCATGAGGACTATTGTTCCTTCGTAAATCCCAAAATCGGCACGGGTGGCCACGGCCATGTTTTTGTGGGGGCCAACGTTCCCTTCGGCCTTGTCCAGCTGGGACCCACCAGCATCCCCGAGGACTGGGACTGGTGTTCCGGCTACCATGACAGCGATTCCACGGTCATCGGCTTCAGCCATACGCACCTTTCCGGTACCGGTATCGGCGACCTCTTTGACGTGACGGTGATGCCCGTTATCGGCCCTACTGCGGCAGAGCGCAGCGGCGCGTGCAGTTATGCGCTCCGTTCGCAGGAGGTCTGCGAGCCCGGTTACTACAGCGTGCCGCTGGAGCGCTTCGGCATCCTGGCGGAGATGACCGCCACTTCCCGCGTAGGTATCCATCGCTATACTTTCCCCGCCTCGGAAGATGCCACGCTGGTTTTCGACCTGGTGAACGGCGGCTGCTGGGACGAGGTCACGGATGCAGGCTTCCAGCTCGTGCGCAACGAGGAAGGTCAGGTGACGGCCATCGGCGGCTATCGCTTTTCCTCCGGCTGGGCCAGCGACCAGAAGATTTTCTTCTGGGCCGAGGTCTCCCGCCCGGCATCGGCCTTCCCTACCCTCGGCGAAGGGAAATACGGCTACTTCAAGCTGGGCCACACCGACGAAGGTGAGCAGGTCCTGGTGAAAGTGGCGCTCTCTCCCGTTTCCGTGGAAGGCGCCCGCGCGAACATGGCCGCCGAGCTTCCCGGCTGGGATTTCGACGCCACCCGGAAGGCTGCCCGCGAGGCCTGGAACCAGGAACTGGGCAAGGTCCAGGTGGAAACGTCGGACGTGGACCGCAAGACGGTCTTCTACACGGCTCTCTATCATACCATGATCGCTCCCTCCGTGTTCAATGACGTGAACAGCGACTTCCAGAACTACACAACCTGGAGCCTGTGGGACACTTACCGCGCCGCCATGCCGCTGGCCACCATCCTGCATCCGGAGAAAATCAACGATTTCGTCAAGACATTCTATCACATCTACAAGGAGCAGGGCGACCTTCCGGTCTGGCACCTGATGGGCAATGAGACGGACTGCATGGTGGGTAACCCAGGCACCATCGCTTTCGCAGACTTCATCATCAAGGGCTTCGACGCCGGCATTCCGGCCGATGACCTCATCAAGGCCATGGTGGATACCGACCAGCGCGACGACCGCGGTCTGGACCTCCTCCATGAATATGGCTACATCCCGGCCGACCTCTACCGCGAGGCCGTGGGCAATGACCTGGAGTATGCCATTGCCGATGCCGCCCTGGCCAACGCCGCCGCCTTCCTCGGCTATCCTGAGGTGGAGGCAAAGTACCGCGAGCAGAGCCGCTCCTACCGTCACTACTGGGATCCCGAAACCCGTTTCCTGCGTGGGCGCAAGACGGATGGCTCCTTCACCGAGTCTTTCAACCCGTTCGCTCCCGAACAGGGCAATCATGACTACACCGAAGGCAACGCCTGGCAGTACCGCTATCTGGTTCCCCAGGATGTGGAAGGTCTGACGGAACTCTTCGGCGGCCGCGAATCTATGGTTGCCGCCCTGGATACGCTCTTCTCCGTTTCCTCCGAACTGGAGGGTGAGGCTCCGCCGGACATCTCCGGCCTTATCGGCCAGTATGCCCACGGCAACGAGCCCAGTCACCACATCATCTACCTGTATTCCATGCTGGGAGAACCCGCCAAGGCCGCTGCCCGTCTGCGCCAGGTGTACGACCAGATGTACTTCAATGACGTGGAAGGTCTCTCCGGCAACGAGGACGTAGGACAGATGAGTGCCTGGTACGTGCTTTCCGCCATGGGTTTCTATCAGGTAGAACCCGCCAGCACCCGCTTCTGGTTCGGCCTTCCCATCTTCCCCGAGATGAAGGTCCGTGTGGCTGGCGGCGACCTGGTTATCAAGGCCCACGGCCCGCTTGACGGCTCCATCGCTTCCGTCAAGCTCAACGGTAAGCCCTACGACAAGCCCTACATCGACTACGCCGACATCGTCGCCGGCGGAGTGCTGGAATACACGCTGGAGAGGATCTAACTGATTCTAAGCGCTTTACGCAACGACGGGTGCACCTCCAGGTGCACCCGTCGTTTTACATTTGATTGAGATAGAGCGACTTATGCAGCAGGGTTTATTCTGCTGCTACAGGAGCTTTGATAGCGGGGTAATCTTTCCAGGACACGAACGGGCTGGCGTCGAAATCCACGTAGCTGGATTCGTCGTTGCAGCGGGTCATGTAGCGGACGTCGATGTCGTAGTTGACATATTCCGTATGCTCCTTGACACCGGCGCTCTCGACGAAGGTGGTGCCTTCGCCGTCGGTCATCTTCCAGAAGAGCTGGAGGCCGTCTCCGGAAGGAACCTTAAACACGTTGGCGGCTACTTCTTCGTCGGTGAGGGCCTTGTTCCAGATGGAGATGTAGGCGAAAGCGCCGTTGAAGTGGGAACGGTAAGCATCGCCCCAGGAGTTGGCGAACTCGAAGCCCTGGAACTCCACGCCGGAGGCAGGGAAGCTTCCGGCCTTGGTGTCGGTAAGGACACCGTTGGCATACATCTTGGCGGTACCGTCGGTAGCATAGGAGACTGCTACGGAACCCCATTCACCTTTCTTGAAACCGCCGGCGTAGAGCTTGATACGCTGGCTGCTGTTCGGAGCATCTACCATCCATTCCAGCTGGTTGTTGTCATTCTTCTCGCCGAAGCGGAACATGTTGCAGGGGAACTCGGAAGCGCTGCCGAAGTTGCAGAGGCGCTGCTTCTCGGCCTCTTCGTAGATGAAGTGGATGATGGCGGTGTAGCCGTTGGACAGGTCGATGGCGGCAGGGAATGCCTTGAACCAGGCCGATGCTTTGGCATCGCCCCAATAAAGGGCCTTCACAGTCTGCTCTTCGCCGCCGGGCTGGTCACCGCCGGGCTGATCGCCGCCGGGCTGGTCGCCGCCCTCGGCCTTAACCTTGGAGCAGATGCCGTTGATGGCAGCACCTTCAAGGACGGTCCAGGCCTTGGAAGCGGCGTCGCCGTTGTCCTTAGCGTTTCCGTTACCGTCCCAGCACTGGGTGAAGTCGAGGTCCATACCGGCGTTCTTGGCGGCCTTGTTCAGGATAGCCTTGTCGTCTTCCCCGTTGTAAACCCAGTTGATCTCAAGACCTTCGGCCTTGTCGGCGGGAACCTCGCAGAGCGTAGCGGCGACATCTTCCAGGCTCAGGGCACGGCTCCATACGCGGGTGTAGGCGGAGTAGCCGTTGAAAGCCTGGCGGAGAGGATAGCTGGAACCGTCATCCCAGGTCATGGAGAGGTCGAAACGCTCCAGCTTCCAGGCGGAACGTCTGGGAGTATAGGAGTAAGAGTTGATCAGCTTTTCGTTGGAGTAGATGCGGATCTTGGAGCCGTCTGCAACGATGGTGAGCACTACCCATTCTCCGGTAGGGAAGACATAGGGTTTGTTGTCAGGAGTGGCTATCTGGATCTGGTTGTTGCTGGAGGCAAGTGCACTGAAGTTGAGGCAAAGCTGACCGTCTGCGCTACCGTCGTTGGAGAAGCGAAGGAGCACGGCCTTGCTTTCGTCGGCGTTGGCGAATTCACCAAGACGGTTGCAAAGGAGATTGGTGGAGGAGGGGAAGGTGTGATCGTTCCACTTGTTGGAGTAGAACTTCCACTGGAGGGTGAGGGAAGAAGCAGTCAGGGAAACGCCTTCCGAGAACTTGAAGGTGGAGTTGATCGAGTAATCGGCCATGTTGAAGACCTTGTCCCATCCGGCGGGATTGTAATATTCGTATTCAATCTTGTGAGGCTTCTGGGCCACTTTGATGGTCTGGACCTTGTTCTCGGTGCCGGCCTCATAGATGAATACCTCACCGACACGGATTTCGTCAGAGGTGTTGTCCTCCAGGGCGAGGGTGATGGTGTAGTTGTTGGCTTTCACGTCCACCACGGAGATCCAGGAGACCTGGGGCTTGATGGATTCCTTGTTCAGGGAAACGTTGGAAACGATGTGGGCCTCCACGGAGCCGTTGGCATCCTCGCCGATGTAGTCGATACCGTTGTCGGGATCGGCCTGGGGATCGGTGGGATTGGCATAGGGCTGCTCTTCTTCACCGCCGAAGGTGAGCTTCACGATGGAGGTGAGGCCTACCTTGGAATCGGCATAGGCGAGACCCCAGCCCTCGGCTACGGTCTTGGGAGTGATGACAAATTTGTCGGCCTCCACGGTAGCCTTGAAGTTGGAGTCGGTGACGATGTCAACCTCGGTGCCGTCAACCTTGGCGTTCACGGAGTAGGGAACGTCGAAGGGATCGGTGGAGGTCACGGCGTAGGTGGTCTTGGGGATGACCAGCTTGAAGGCGCTGCCGATGGGGATGTTCACCTTGGAGTTGTCGGCGAGGGTGAGCACTACGTGGGTAGCGGTGACCTCGATGTTCTTGAAGATGCCATCCTTAAGGGCCGTGCCGCTCTCGAAGCCGCCCAGCTCTTTCTTTTCACCGGCGATCACGGCGTAAAGCTTGCCGTTCTCCACATAGATGTTGGTTACCTGGCTCACCAGGAGGTCCTTGCCTTCGAACTGGAGAATCTCGCCGTCGATGGCCCAGCACAGATCTCCCTTGGCGTTCTTCACAACGGTGAGGGAACCGGCTCCGCCGGCCGAGATCTTGAGGGTGACGACGGTACCGTCCCCGTAAGTGACGGTGACGCCTTCGTCGGTCTTTTCTACCTTCAGGACATACTGTCCCAGAGCCACAGCGTTGGCGGCTTTCATCTGGGCTTCCAGATTTCCCACCTTGGTTTCAAGGGTGGTGACACGGTTGCGAAGGTCCGTGTCATCGTACTGTTTGGCGCAGCCCGCAAGTACGAGGGCTACGGCAAGAGCGGAAATAATTCTTTTCATACGTGGTTATTGGTTATATTGTTTTATTGTGCGCATTTGTTCTTGGCATCCTTCACCCAGGCGACGGAAGCACCGGCTTCGGGGGTGGGGAGGTAGCCGTTTTCGTTCTTCTCACGCTCGGAACGGTCCCAGTCCATGTCGTTTCCGTTCACGGAGTCGCGGAAGATGTGGCCCTGGCCTTCGTTCATCTTCCAGTAGCCCAGCAGGCCTTCGGCCGTGGCGTCAACCGAGCAGAGGGTGGAGGCGATGTCGCTCTGGGAACGGGCGATGTTCCAGATACGCATTTCCGCCATACGGCCGGTGTAGCTCTGGGAATTGGCGTAGCCGCCCCAGGACATGCCGATTTCGAAACGGTTCAGGTTGAAAGCCTGGCTGCCGGCGATGGTGTACTGCCAGGGCGTATCTTTTTCGCCGTTGACATAAACCACCATGTCGGAGCCGTTCCAGACGATGGAAATCATGTACCACTGGTTGGGCTCGAAGACACCGACGGCACTGTCGCCTTCACCGGTGGCGCCGGTGACGTAACGGCCGTTGGGAGCTACGATATCCAGCGTCTTCCAGGGTTTGCCGTTCTCGTTGAAACGGAGCAGCACCTGGCCGCCGCCGTCCTCGTTCCAGCAGGCCAGGCGGCACAGCTGGTCCGACCCGCGGGACTTCATGTTGTAAGGGAGGGCCTTGAGTTCCAGGGTCCAGGTGTCGCCGAGATTGTAGTTTCCGGCGCCCAGGTTATAGGTGCTGTAAACACCCGTATTGGGAATATCCAGGGAGAAGCTCTCCATGGTTTTGCCCACGCGGATGAACAGGCTCTTGGAACCTTCCAGGATAGAAACGTCACCGCCGTCCACATAAGCCACGGAGAGGGGAATCACATAGATGACGCCTTCTTCGATGAAGCTGTTGTCCGTCATGGTGACGGAAGTGACGGCCGATGTAGCCGTTCCCTTGTTGATGGTCACGTACTCGTCGCCGAGCAGGACCACGTCTCTGGGAACGCTTACATAGTTGGTCTGGTTGGCCTTGTTGTAGGCCTTCAGGGCCAGGGTGTCAAACTGGATATGGACTTTCATGTCCTCCTTGGCGACTCCCGTCAGGGACAGGGAGAAGTTGTAGGTGATGGGCACCTGGTCGGCCAGAATGCGGTCGGCCGACACGGGGGTTGCATCCGTACCCGTAATCAGGACAATCTCCTGGCCGTAGTCGAACCTGTCGGCCTGGTTGCAGGCGGTGAGGGCCAGAGCAAGAGTCAGAACAGGAATGATGTATTTTTTCATGGCCGATGTCTATTTGTGAGGGTTGATGATCTGAATGGCGCGGCGCAGGAAGCCGTAGGACTCGTAGTTGCAGTCCTTGTAGCCTTTGTTCTGCAGGGCCGTGATGCCATTGTCATAGTCGTTGTCGATGTAGTAGGCGCCGAAACCGCCGCCCAGGCCTTCCGTAGCATTGGAAGAGAAGCGGGCATAGGACTCGAGGGTGTACATCTTCTCTCCGGCCTCGTTGTAGCTACCGCTCGGGTAACCGCCGTTGAGGTAGTTGGGGCCGTCGCCGGAGGATTGTTCATACTGCTCGCAGTACACCATCTTCTCGGCGGGGAAGCCGGAAGCCTGACGCGGGTTGGGACCCACCTGCTGGGAGTAGGCCTGGCAGACGAGGTAGTCGATCTTGGGCTCGATGCTGGACGGGGGAACGCTGCCGAAGTAGTCCACGATGAGGAGCTTCTCGGGGTTCTCGCCCTGGGGGCCGAAGTACTTGGAAACCTCATCTACCACCCAGGAAATCTCCTGGGCGCCCCAGCCTTCGTAGTCGAAGTCCACACCGTCCAGGCCGTGAGTGTTCACGATGTCCACGATGAGACGGCCGTATGCGCGGATGCTGGCCTCGTTGCCGTATGCAACCTTCCAGTATTTCATTTCCCCGGTCTCGGGATCCTTGAGCTCGAACTCGTGATCGGGCTTGGAAGCGTCCGCGTGCATCACGAAGCGCGTCCCCTTGAACTTCTGGCAGTATTCCAGGTCAAAGTAGGCGTTGGGAGAGTAGTCGTAGGTGTGCATGGGGCCGCGCTCAATCTCACCGGTCTCGGGGTTCTTGACGTTGCCGTAGAAGCAGGCGTCGGTGTACTCCTGTTTCATGGGAACACCCATCCACAGGTTCACGATATCCAGGGAATCCGGCAGGGACATGAGCCTGGGCTTCATGTTCTTGTACTCGATGTACAGGCTGGTAGCGCCTTCCGGCGGAGCCCATGCGGCGAAATATACGTAGGAAATGGTGTGCTTGCTCTTTTTCCATTCCCGCAGGTTCTCATAGTAGGCCTGGTCCTCGGCGGAGAGGGCGTTCTCGTCCAGGGAGTAGGTCTTGATATCCTGCACTTTCAGTTTCTCCACCTTGGTGTCGCAGGAGGCGATGGCCAGGGCGGCGGAAAGAATATAGATAATCTTTTTCATTTTGCTCCGTTCTATTAGTTGTTAAACGGCTTCTGGTCCCACCAAAGGCGAGTACCGGCATTGTCGTTGCCGCCAAGGGCCTGTACGCCGGAGTTGTAGCCTTCCTCGTTGTCTTTCTGCTCGGACACGGGATAGGGGACACGGCGCATGCCCTGCTCGGTGTTCACCACGCCGTTGGAGAAGTTGTTGGCGGGCGGGAGGATCACCGGGTAGTGGAGGCGGCGGTATTCGGCCCAGGCCTCGCAGCCGTTGGGGAAGAGGGCCAGCCACTTCTGGGTGGCGATCTTCTCGAGTTTGGCTTCTTCGCTGCCGGCCTCGTTCCAGGCGATGGTGACGGTAGAAGGAGCGGCGGCGTGGGCGCGGCCTACGTTATCCTTGAAGGCGGCGGGAACGGCCGTCTTGTTGGCAATGTAGGCGTTGGCTCCCTCGGCGCCCCATTCCTCGAAGGAGAGGCGGATACCCTGCTCGTAGAAGCTCTGGGCCGATCCTTCCATGTTCCAGCCCACCAGGGCGCCTTCGGCGCGGAGGAAGGCCACCTCGGCGGCATTCAGCCAGCACAGCTTGAAGGAGGCGGCGTTCGGGGCCGATACCTTGGCGGCGGTGTTCTTGTAGTTGGTCCAGCTGTTGGGAGCGATACCGGCGCGTACTCCGTGCAGGTTGCCGTCGGATGCCGGCTTGCCGTAGTGGAACTTGCGAGGATCGTTGTAACCGTTCAGGTACACTTCCAGGGAAGCGCCCAGCTGGGTGTCGGCGTCGTTGAAGTTGGTGTTGATCTCGTAGAGAGGGTGATGGGCGACTCCGCCCATGACGGCGTTGTCGCTATTGTTTACAATGACGCCGAAGGGGCTTTTGATGGATTTCTCGGCCTCCGTGCGGGCCAGGGCGGCGTTTGCATAGCGGATGCGCATCGCAAGACGCAGGCGGAGGGAGTTGGCGAACCGGACCCACTTGGCGGCATCGCCGCCATAAACGAGGTCGTAGTCCTCCAGGATTTTGGCATTGGTGGCGGCCAGTTTCTCCAGGGTGGCGATGGACTCGTCCAGTTCGGTGAGGAACTGGGTGTAAACGCTCTCCTGGGAATCGTACAGGTTGGTGAGCTCGCCGTAGTGAGAGTAGGCGATGGGACCGTAGTAGTCCGTCACCTGATGCATGGTGGCCACTTTCAGCACTTTTGCCAGGGCCAGTTCATTGACCATATTCAGTTCGACGGCAGCTTTCTCGAAATCGCGGAAGCCGCCCATGCCGTATTCGTATTTGACGGTGAACATGCGGCGGTGCCAGCCGTCGTTGACATCCCAGCCGGCGTGATGACCGTCGGAAAGGGTAGGTGCCATATAGCCGCACCAGGTCTCTGCACAGAGGTTGTACATGATCTGGTAGTCGGAGTCCATGTAGGTTCCGTCGCGGAAAATGATGACCGAGCGCTCCAGCTGCTGGAACATGCCGCCCAGCGCCAGGCCGTCCTGGGCCATCTGCTCATCGGTGACGCCGAATCTGTCCTTGTTAATATCCTCGAATCCTTTGGTGCAGGAGACGAGTACGGCGGCGGAAGCGGCAAGGGTGATGATTGCTTTGAAAATATGTTTCATATCCATTGCGCTCAATTATTTAACACTGTTTACAGAACCGAACTTCACTTTTACGGAGAAGCCCAGGCTGCGGGTAGAAGGCTGCATGAAGTAATCCACGCCCTGGTTGTAGGTTCCGATGTTGGAAGTCATTTCAGGGTCGAAGGGAGCCTTCAGGAAGATCATGGCCAGGTTGTTGCCCACCACGGAAACGTTCAGGCCTTTCAGCCAGGGGCAGTTCCATTTGGCCACAGGGAAGTCGTAGCCGAGGGAGACCTCGGAGAGGCGCACGTTGGTGGCATCGTAAACATACTGGCTCATGACACCGTCACGGGCGCCGATGGTCTGGTAGAAGCCCTGGACGTCGGAGGTGCGCATGCCGTTGAACTCGAGGTAGCCTTTCTCGCGGGCGTCAGCGGTATCCTGGGAGATACCGTAGTAGTCCAGGATAGCCTGCGTCTTGGAGATGGCGATGCCGCCCAGGCGGGCCGTGAACAGGAAGTTGGCGGTGAATCCGCCGTAGCCGATATGGCCGCCCCAGCTCAGTCTGTGCTTGGCGTCGGTGGAACCGGCGTAAATCATGTCCTTCTCGTCATAGTCGGCCAGGACCATGCCGGCCGCATTCAGCTTGTAGTAGCCGTGCTCGTCGGTGGCGAGGGTGGTTACATAGACGTCACCCAGGGAACCGCCTTCATACAGGTAGGTGTTCAGGCCGCCGAAGCCGCCCATCGGGAGACCGTTGCCGTCATGGACTTCGCCGGTCTCGGGATCGGTGAAGTGCAGGTCCACGATCTTGTTCTGGTTCCAGGTCCAGGTGAAGTAGGTGCCGTAGTTGAACTTGCCGATGCTGTCGTTCAGGCGCAGGGACAGTTCAACACCCTTGTTGTCCACCTGGCCACCGTTCAGATAGATATTGTTGGTGGTAGAGGTAGAGGACAGGCGGGGATTGTAGAACTGGTTGAAGGTGCTGGCCTTGTAGAAAGTGGCATCCAGCTGGAGCTTGCTGTCGAACAGGTGGATGTTGGTACCCAGTTCGAAGGACTTGGTGCGCTCGGGCTGCAGCTCGGTGTTGCGGCGGCGCGTGTTGCGGGTGACGGCGCCGTTGTTCTGGTCTGCGGTGGGATCCAGCAGGTAGAGGGCGGGATCCGGGGAGTTACCTACCTCGGAGTAGGAGGCGCGGACCTTCCAGTAAGGGAAGACGCTGCTCTTGAGGGCCGGAACGAGCTCGGTGACGATGCCGGACAGGCCGATGGTCGGGTAGGTGATGGCGCCGGCCGTCCACAGGGAGGAATTCCAGTCTGCGCGGAAGGTGACATCCAGGTAGGCGCGGCTTCTCCAGCCCAACTGGGCGTTGGCGAAGACGGACTGGTTCTGGACGCGGTAACCGTCGGACAGCAGGAGCGTGTTGGCGCTGTTGTGGTCGATGTTGTTCAGGTCGAACTTGTTGTTCACCGTCACAAGCGGACCGCTGACATTGTCGGTGCGGAAGTTCACGTCGTCGATGTTGGCGCCCACCACACCGGAGAGGTTGAACAGGTTGTCTCCCCAGTATTTATTAAAGGTGGCCAGCAGTTCTCCGAACTTCTGCTCGGTGTACTGGGTGTTGCGGCCGTATTTACCGTGCTTGGAGCCTTCGGTGAAGAGGGTGTTGGTGCCGGCGTCGAACTTCTGCTCCTGGATTTCGTCGGTGCGGTCGTACTTGGCGCGGGCGCTCACGGTGAGCCATTTGAAGGGCTTGTAGGAAAGCTGGGCGCTTCCCATCAGGCGGTTCTTGCTGTTCTGCCACTTCTGGTGTTCGGTGATCCAGTAGGGGTTCTGCATGGAGTGCTCGAAGTCGTAGGGCCAGAACTGGGTCTTGAGACCGCGGCCGCTGTCGTAGCGCTCGTAAACCTGGACCTTGGCCCAGTCTTCGCTTACGGGGAACAGATATACGGGAACGATGGGGTTGCCGTACTCACCCTGGGCGATCATGTTCTGCTCGGCCACGTGGCCGTAGGTGATGTTTACATCCATCGAAAGCAGATCCTTGATCAGGTCCGTAGTATTGCGGAAGCTCAGGTTCTGGCGGCCCACATTGTTGTTGTGCACGATGCCGCGGGCGTTCGACGTGGAAGCGGAGATGTAGGTCTGGCTCTTCTCGGTACCCGTGGAAAGGGAGACGGAGTTGAGTTCGTTCACGCCTGTCTGGAAGTAATCCCGGGGATTGTAGGAAGAAGGTTCGGCCAGCTTCGTGCCCCAGCTGTAATAGGAGCCGGGAGCCGTGGCGCCGTAGGTGTTCTGGAACTGCGGCATCACATAGGCACGGGAGAAGGAGGTGCTGTTGGTGTAATCGACCTCCAGCTTGTCCTTGTCGCCCTTCTTGGTGGTTATGATGATGACGCCGTTGGCGGCGCTGGCACCATACAGGGCGGCTGCGGAAGGACCGGACAGCACGGAAATGCTCTCGATATCCTCCTGGTTGAGGGAACCCAGCACGTCACCGGTCTGGCCGGCACCGGCATAAACGCCTTCGGGCTGCGTTCCGCGCAGGGACTGCATGGGAATACCGTCAATCACATAGAGCGCGTTGTTGTTGTTGGAAATGGATTTGGAGCCGCGCATGACGATACGCGAGCTGCCGCCTACACCGGTGGAAGACTGGCTGATGGAAACACCGGCCACCTTGCCGTTGAGGCTGTTCACGAAGGAACCTACGGGAGATACGCTCTCCAGCTTGGCCTGCTGAACGTTGTAGGAGAGGGATTTTTCCTCTTTCTTGATACCCATGGCGGTGACGACCGTCGCATTGAGGACGTTGTTGGCTTCCGCGAGGGTCACATCAATGACAGAACGGGTGCCGATGGTCTCCAGCGCATCTTCCATTCCGATGAAGGAGTAGCGCAGCTGCGTGGCGCCGGCCGGGACGGAGATCTCGTAATGTCCGTCAAGGTCCGTAATATTGCCGATGGGCGGGACCACTCCCTCTACGGTTACGCTAGCGCCGATGAGCGGCTCTCCGTACGCGTCGGTAACGGTGCCCGTAACGGTCCGGTTCTGGGCCAGGGCTACGCTGCCTGCGAATAACAGCCCTGCAGCGACCGCAAGTGTCTCTGCAAGAACTTTTCTGAGTTGGTAACGCATAAAGTTGATAAAAGGTTAATGTTTTGTGTGTCGCTATAACGATTTAGCGGAGCAAAGATACGAAATAAAATCAGAATAAGAGCAAGCAATTTTTACTTTTTGTACGCCTTAATCCGAAGCACTTCCTCCGTTATTTTTCCGTTCACGGTGGGCTGAATGGCAAAGTCCACTGAATCAATGTTTTGTGGCATTGTAAAAGAGACGTGAATGGTGTCTCTTCCGTTCGATTTCATCCGTCCCGGCTGGCGCATTCTCACATACGGGCTCCACTCCTGGGGGATGTTGAAACGGATGTCGGCTTTTTTCTTGCCGCCATTGCCGTAGCGGAAGAACATATCGGCCTTCTCGCCGGGCTGCCGGCCGCCGAAATGAAGCACCTTATGGCTCATGTAAAGCCCCTCGCCGTAAGCGTAGGGCCGGTCCTCCTCGATGGGATGAAGATAGCCGATGACCTCCCCCTTGATGACAAACCCGCGGGAACGCACGGGCGAGTCGCGGTAATACACCACGATCTCCTCCATCATGCGGCCGGGCCGATAGGCGGGGTCGTAGGTCACCTCCAGGATTTCATCCTCGCCCGGGGCGACCGGTTTGCGGTCGAAGCGGGCCTTCGTGCATCCGCAGGGCGTATAGAGCTGGACGGGGTAGAGGGTATCGGCCAGCTCATTCCTGATGACGAGGCGGAAGGTCACGGGGCCGTCTATTTCGTAGATCTTGCCCAGGTCCGCCTCCTGCGAAGCGGTGGTCCGGATGGTCCGGATGCCGTCCCGCGGCCCGCAGGAAATCACCAGCAGCGCTGCCGCAATTGTCATTCTGAGCGAAGCGAAGAATCTCATAATCCGGAAACCGTGTCGTTATACAATCCAAAACCATTGATCACCGGGCAGGCGAGCGCGCTCTCGATCCTGATCTTCACGGCGTCGGCCGTGACGCTGCTCCCCAGGAGGATGCGCTTGTGGCCGATGGTGGTTCCGCGTCCCCAGGTGCTCCAGGAACCGTTCTTCTTTACCTGCACGGTGAAGCTTTTCACGCGTTGGCCCAGCGGGATGTATTCCTGCAGCATCACGCGGTTGAAGGTCTTGGCGCCGTCAAGGGCAATTTCGATTTCGGCCGTGGTGACATTGTTGTCGGTGGCGAAGTAAGTGTCGTAGTTCCCGTCCAGGATGTTGGAGGCCGCGTACCCGCTGTAGCCGCCCCGGACGGAGGCCGATGTGGCCGTCGCGCCGGCGGCGAGGTTGCTGCCGAAAACGGCGCTGCGCATGGCGGTGAACTCTTCGATAATCTTCTTTTCCTTCGTGTCGATCACGCCGGCGTCGGACGGGGGAACGTTCATAAGGAACACGCCGCCGCGTCCTACGCTCTCGTAGTAGAGCTTCATGAGCTGCTTGGCTGTTTTGCGGGAATCGCCCGCTCCGTAGAACCAGCCGTTGTGGTCTCCGATCTGCTGGATGGAGAAGTCGCACTCGGCAGGGCACCAGGTGTCTCCGTTTTCGTCACCCTGGGAGAGGTAGCTCTCATAGTTGCCGGGAAGGTTGCTGGGAGAAAGGCCGCGGCCCTTGATGTTGATGGTGTTCCAGTTGGTGGTGCCGGCATCTCCGTTCTCGTTGCCTACCCAGCGGCAGCCGGGACCGCCGTTGGAGAAAATAACGCACTGGGGATTTGCGTCAAAGACCACCTGGTTCACGCTGGCCCAGTTGAAGTCGCCGGCGTGGTTGCCGTCAAACCAGAACTCCACAACGGGAGCGTATTTGGTCATGAGGTCCGTGATGGCTTTCTTGTACTGGGCTTCGTAGGCGCTGGTAGAGAGGCGCTTCGCTTCAATCATCCGGTCCCAGGGGGACAGGTAGATGCCCAGTTTCACGCCGTATTTGTTGCAGGCGTTACGCACGGCCTGCACTACGTCCGTGTGATTGGAACAGCCCGCATTGGCGACGTCGGTAGTGCTCTCCGGATTGTCCCAGAGGCAGAATCCGTCGTGGTGCTTGGCGGTAAGGATGACCTCCTTGAAACCGTTGTCGGCCGCTACTTTCACCCATTGGTCGGCATCGATGGTGACGGGCTTGTAATTGGCCAGGAGCAGGCTCTCGCTCCAGGGTTTTCCGTTACAGTTGGGATTCTCGCCGTCCCAGCCGCTGAAGGTGGCCTGCCCGTAGTGGTAGAACATCAGCAGTTCCTGCCTCTGCCAGGCTACCTGCCCTTCCGTTGGAATGACTCCATAGGCGGAGGGCGCACCGGGATCGGAAGGAGTGCCGGGATTCTCCGGGTTCACAGGTTTCTCCGGGTCCACGGGTTTGACCGAAGCCCCGCTCACTTTGACGGAGCAGGATGCCGTGAAGCTGCCGTCCGTCGTGGTTACCGTGACGGAGGCGTCGCCCTGGGCCAGGGCACGGGCCTCGCCGCTTTCGGCGTCGATGGCGACGATTTCCGGCTGGTCGCTGCTCCAGCGGACGCTGGGGTCGGTGGCGTTGGCCGGGCTCACGCGGGCTACCAGTTTGAAGTTGTCACCTGGAGCAAGCTGCATTTCGCTGCGGGTGAGGGATACCCCGGTAACGGCAATTCGTTGTTCGGCAGGTTCGTGTTTGGCCTGCGGGGTGCAGGTGCATCCCATGGACACTACGACGGCCAGGGAAGCGATGGTGGTATTGATTCTCATTATGGTTTTAAAGTGAAGCTATAGTCGTAAATCTCATCGGCCCAGAGCATGCGCGATGCCTCCGGGCGGTTGCCCCAGCTGTCGTATCCGCCCACGGCGGACTGGCGGTAATCCAGGCATACTTCCGTAAAGTCCCGCACAGGGACGTCGCCGAGGTGCGTCTGCCGTTTGGGTACGCCGCCGTCCAGGTCCTCCACGCTCTGGCGCAGGACGTTGAACTCGAAGGGAGCGAGGGCCGTCACCCGGAGTCCGCCCACCTCCAGCCATTCCACATCCGTGTGGTGGCCGGTTTCCTGCGGGCGCACATAAGGATAGTATTCCTTCCGGGCCGATGCCTTCCAGATGCGCTTGAAGCTGCCGCTGCAGCGGTCGATGTAGTTCTCCCACGGGCCGCGGCCGTAGTAGCGGAAGGAATCCTCCGTGACGCGGAAGCGGAAACCCAGGCGGGGAATCATGACGCGGTGCCAGAAATCGAGGCCGATTTCTCCCGTCGGCGCCGTCTCCACGTCGATCTTCAGCGTGCCGTCGGCAAAGAAAGTGTAGCGCTCGCGGTTGCGGACGCCCTCTCCCTCGACGCAGATGTACGCGCTTCCGTCGGCCAGTTTGCCGGCGCTTATGCGCCGGAGGGCGGGGATATGCCGATAGGCCTCGCTCCGCACCGGCTCGCCGCTGCCGTAGTCATTGTCCACGGAAGGACGCCAGTAGTTGGGCCTGAGGCCGAAGGACGGGTCAATTACCTCGCGTCCCCTCACGGTCCACCGGCGCACGGTGCCGTCGGCCTTGCCGAAGACAAGGCTTGCGCGGGTGCTCTCCAGCACCAGGGTGGAATCGTTCTCGCTTATGTTTACCGTCCCTTTTATGCTTCGTTCCGTCTTCACGGAAGTGTTTTTCAGCAGCGCCTCGTCGGAGGCGATGAGTTTTCCGTCCCTTCGCACTTCGAAGAAGATGCGGTACTGCCCGGCTTTCTTCATGCGGGGCAGCCTGACGGAGAAGGTTTCGGCCGACTGGGGCGCCGTGCCGAAGCTCAGGCGGCGCTTGAACCACCAGAAGGGACGCTTCCCGTCACGTTCCACCCAGTATTTGACGCGGCAGCCGCCAAGGTCCGTGAAGTAATGGCGGTTTTCAATGAGGAACAAGCCTTTTTCTGTATCCACGGGCGTGATGCTCACGTCCTGGTAAACGTGCTTGACCTCATAGAAGGCGGGATGGGGGTTCCGGTCGGGGTTCACGATACCGTTGCAGCAGAAATTGCCGTCGCTGGGCGCGTTCTCCCCGTAGTCTCCGCCGTAGGTCCACCCGCGCTCCTTGTCATAGAGGCCCTGGTCCACCCAGTCCCAGATGAAGCCGCCCTGCAGCTGCAGGTGGGCGTAGATTTGCTCCCACTGGAGGTCCAGCGAGCCGGTGGAGTTCCCCATGGCGTGGGCATATTCGGAGGGGCAGACGGAACGTTCGGTGTAGGTTTCGCCCATTTTCCTGAACCAGTCCGCCCCGGGGTACTGCGGTACGATGATGTCCGTGTTCCAGTCGAACTCGGCCCGTTCATAGACGACGGGGCGGTTCTGGCCGTTTTCCTCCAGCGCCTTGAGGGTGCGGTAAGTCTCGTAGAAGTTGACGCCGTTTCCGGCCTCGTTGCCCAGCGACAGGAAGGTGACGCAGGGGTAGTTGGCCGTCCGGTAATACATGTTCAGCGTGCGGTCCATGTGCTTGGGAAGCCACTCGGCCTTGTTGCCCAGGGTCTTTCCGGGCTCGTAACCCATGCCGTGGCTTTCGATGTTGGCCTCGTCATAGACATAGAAGCCCAGGGAATCGCAAAGTTCGTAGAACTCGCGACCCTGCGGATAATGGCAGGTGCGGATGGCGTTGATGTTGGCTTCCTTCATCAGGAGGAGGTCCTCCAGGAGGTCCTTCTTCGTTACATAATGTCCTGTGTAGGCGTTGTGCTCGTGGAGGTTTACGCCCTTGAACTTCACCGGCTGTCCGTTCACCAGGAACACGCTCACGTTGGCCTCGCCGCGCAATTCTTTGATTTCCAGACGCCGGAACCCCACATGAAACCTTGTATATTCCCCGTTCACCTTCAACAGCAGGGTGTAGAGCACCGGCGTCTCTGCACTCCAGGCTTTCACGCCCGGGATGCTGTCCGGGGAACCGGTGCGCTCGCCGTTCACTTCGAAGGCCTGCTGCGCCACCACCTTGCCGGCGGGGTCCAGCAACTCATAGCTCAGCTGGAGCGGCTTTTCGGAACGGGTATTCAGGGTAAAGAGGCCTGTGTGCAGGTCCTCCGAGAGGGAGGAGACCACGGTGAAGTCGAAGCCGGTATGGGCCGCTTCACTGGAGAGGTAAACGTCACGTTCCAGACCGGAGAGGCGCCAGAAGTCCTGGTCCTCCAGATAGGAGCCGGTAGAGTAGCGGTAGATGTGCAGGAGCAATTCGTTCTCCCCGGCCTGCAGGGCGTCGGTGATGCGGAAGCGGGCCAGGTCCTTGGAGTCTTCGCAGTAGCCGATCTCCCGGCCGTTCACATAGACATAGGTCCCGCTTTTACTGCCGCAGAGGTTCAGATATACCTCTCGGCCCTCCCATGCGGCGGGAAGCGTGAAGCTGCGGCGGTACAGGGCGGCGGGAAAACTTTCCGGCAGCAGCGGTGGCTGCGGATTCACCGGGCAGAAGTCGTAGGGGATGTTGGTGTAGATGGGCACTCCGTATCCCTGCACTTCCCAGTTTCCCGGTACCCGGATCTTGTCCCAGGGTCCTTCGAAGCCATTCATCTCCCGGTGATCGTCAAAGTAGCGGAAATCCCAGGTTCCGTTGAGGCTTACATAGTTTTCACTTTCCCGGAATCCCCTGTCGAGGGCGTCTTCCCGGGAAGCGTAGTAAATGACTTCCGTACGCTGGGTTTCTGCGTTCACGGAAGTGACTTGCATGTCCTGCCAGAAGGGCATCGCCGCCAGTGCCAGAATCGCGGTTATATTCATCACTGCTAACTAAATACTCAGGGTTGTCGTTTCCCGGATGTCCTCTGAAGAAGCTCCGACCTGGATCTCAAATTCACCGGGCTCCGTGACCCGCTGCATGGCGGGGTTCACCAGTTCGAATGCCGATGCTTTCAGCGGAAGCTCGACGCTCACCGTTTCCCCGGCCGGGATGTGTACGCGCTTGAAGGCGCACAGCTGTTTGCGGGGACGTGCCGTAGAGGCCACCAGGTCCCGGATATAGACCTGCACCACCTCGTCGCCGTCCATGGCGCCGGTATTGGTGACGTCCACCGTCACGCGCTCGCGGTCGGCCTTCATGTTCTTATACGCAAACGTGGTATAGCTGAGACCATATCCGAAAGGATACAGCGGGGAGGCGCTTTCCTCTACGTAGTCGTGGCTGTAAGGGACTTTCCGGTTGTAGTACACAGGCAACTGGCCCACACTGCGGGGAACGCTCACGCTGAGGCGTCCGGCAGGGTTGTAGCGGCCCGTAAGGACATCGGCCAGGGCTTTTCCGCCTTCGCCTCCGGGGTACCAGAGGGTGAGGAGAGCATCGGCCTCCTTCGAAGCCCAGTTCTTGTTGAGCGGACGGCCTTCGATATAGACCACCACGAGCGGCTTGCCGGTGGCTTTGAGCGCTTTCAGCAGGGGCAGCTGCAGGCCCAGCAGGTCCAGCGTGCTGCGGTCGAAGCCTTCGCCGGCCTCCATGTCGGAGACGGAAGACCCGTCCACCACGGCGGCGCCGGTGTCAATATATTTGGTGCGGAAGTCGCGGGCCGATGACCCGCCCACCACGGCCACCACAACGTCCGAGCGGCGGGCGGCCTCGACGGCTTTGCCGATTTCAGAACTGCGGGTGTCCCGGACGGCGCAGCCCTTCACGTAGTTCACCTGCAGGCCGGCGGCTTCAAGGCCTTCCCGCATGGTCACTATATGGTCGGGGTCCTGCGGGGCGGTGTAGTCGCCAAGCTGGTTGTACATGTTGTGGGCATTGGGACCTACCAGCGCGATGCGGAGGCCCTCCTTCAGGGGAAGGATGCCGTTGTTCTCAAGGAGTGTCGCGCTCTCGCGTGCGGCCTGTGCGGCCAGTTCGAGATGCGCTTCGCTGCGAACCTCCGCGGCGGAATCCTCCTCGAGGAAGGGATGGTCAAACAATCCGGCCTCGAACTTGAGGGTAAGGACGCGTTTGACGGCGCGGTCCACCGCCGCCATGCTCACGCGGCCGCTCTCCACGGACTCCTTCAGGAGGGAGAAGCAGTTGGCGCCGAGGTCCACGTCCACGCCTGCAAGAAGGGCCATCTCGCCCGCTTCCTGCTTGGAGGAAGCCACATGATGGCTGCCGGCAATCCCGTCGATGCTCTCCAGGTCGCTCACCACGAAGCCGCGGAAGTTCCAGCGGTCCCGCAGCACGCCGGTGAGCAGATCCGCGTTGCAGGTGGTGGGGATGCCGTCGATGGTGTTGTAGCTGGTCATGACGCTGAGGGCGCCGTTATCGATGGCCGCCTTGAAAGTGGGCAGGACGTTTTCTTCGAGGTCTCTCCGGCCGATATGGCTGGGACTGCCGTTGTGGCCGCCCTCGGGGATGCCGTAGGCGACGAAATGCTTCAGCGTGGAGATGATTCCCTTGCCGGACGTGCCGCGGACCATGGCCGATGCCATCTCCGAGGTGAGGTACATGTCCTCGCCGTAGGTCTCTTCCACGCGGGACCAGCGGGGCTCGCGGCTGAGGTCGATGACGGGACCGTAGCCGATGTGCCCGCCCTGCGCGGCGAGTTCACTGCCGATGACGGAGCCCACCTGCTCCAGCAGTTCCGTATCCCACGTAGCGCTGAGGCCGATGGACGTGGGAAACACCGTGGTGCCGATGGCCATGTGCCCGTGCGGGGCTTCTTCGGCCAGGAAGAGGGGAATGCCCAGGCGCGTGGAATCCACAGCGTAGTGCTGAAGGGCGTTGTAAGCTTTCACCGCCAGACGGGGATTCAGGCCGGTTTCCAGGGTCTTGCGGGTCCAGGGATCCGCGCGGAAAGTGGCCCAGAGCATTCCGCCGTGCTGCTGTTGGATAAAACTGCGGTATGCGTCGGAGATGACGACGGAGGTATCGGAGACTTTCTCATACATCGGCCATCCCAGGGGACAGAGGAGCTGTCCCAGTTTCTCTTCGAGGGTCATGCGGCCCACGAGGTCGTCAACCCGGTCTTCCGTTTTGCGGCCGGCGTCTTTGTAAACGGGGGCGCCGTCATGGCACGAAACCAGCAGGAGAGTCGCTGTAAGGATGAAAAGGTGGTTAAATTGTTTTAGCATCCAAGATACAATAATGGAATCGGTGCTGCAAATTTAATCCTTTTTTCCCGGATTCCAATAATTTTGGGCGAGGGCATTGTGCAGCTGCTCGTCGTAGCGGATGCGTACGCGGATGCCGGCTTCCTGGAAGTAATAACGGACCACTATCTCTTCCTCGATGAAGGGAACAATCTCATCCTTCTTCAGGCGCAGGAAGCTTTCCTTGTCCATATCCAGGGATTTCTGCAGGGCTTCCAGCTGGGGCGCCATCGTGTCCGCAAGGCCGTCGTCGGCCAGGGTCTTTTTCATGTCGTCAAAAAGGGCGCGGGCGCTGGAACGGTAATCGAACTCTTTGTCCTTGGCAAACGCGATGAAATCCTCGTAGTCCTCAAAACGGAAGTCGTCCACAGCGGGGATGGAAGCGTGTTTACGCACGAACTCCAGCGCGTACTGTTCCATGATGCCGCTGTACACCAGCGAATAGGTGAGGCGGGAATAACGATGGGCTTTGACCTCCACGTCGGGAGTGATGCCGCCGCCGTCCTTCACGGTACGGCCGTGGGCGGTGGTGAAGCTGTGGGTGAGGGAATCCGGAATATAGCCTACGCTGCCGTCCTCGTTGCGGTGGGAATAGTCAATGGCCTGGACGCAGCGGCCGGAAGGTGTATAGTACTTGGCCGTAGTGAGCTTGAGCTGGCCGTTATAAGGCAGCGGGCGAATGCTCTGCACAAGCCCCTTGCCGAAGGTGCGCGTACCGGCGATGGTGGCGCGGTCGTAGTCCTGCAGGGCTCCCGAGACAATTTCGGAGGCCGATGCGCTGCCGCTGTCCACCAGCACCAGGATGGGAATCTCCGTGTCCACGGGATCCGTCATGGTCTTATAGACGGCCTCTGCGGCATTGCGGCCCTTGGCGGTAACTACCACTGACCCTCTGGGAACAAAGAGGGAGACGATATTGACAGCCTCGTTCATGAGGCCGCCGCCATTGCCGCGAAGGTCCAGTACCAGGCGCTGCATGCCCTGGGCCTTCAGCGTCGCATAGGCGTCGCGGACACCCTGTCCCACGCCGTCGGTAAACTTGTCAAGAAGGATGTAGCCGTCCTTGTCGTTGAGCATGCCCACATACGAGAGCGAGGGCAGGACGATGCGCTCGCGGGTGACAGGTACCTCGATGGTTTCCCCGGCCTTCCAGCCGTTTCCTCCACGCAGTTTCTTTACTTTGAACACCACCTGGGTGCCGGGTTTTCCCCGCATGCGCTCACTGCTTTCCTGGCTGGTGAGGCCGTGGGTGGAGAGTCCGTCGATCTGCTCGATCTCATCCCCGCAGTGCAGGCCGGCCTTGGCCGCCGGCGAGTTGGCGTACGGCTCGTTGATGATGACGTTCCCGTTCACGTCCGGCTTGTAGATGATGGCGCCGATACCGCCGTAGGTATTGCTCAGCATCATCTGGAAATCTTCCTGCTCCTCTTCCGGGACATATACGGTATAGGGATCCAGCGCTTCCAGCATGGCATTGACGCCGGCCCGTTCGATGCGGCCCACTTCCAGGGAATCCACATAGGAACGGTTCAACTCTTTCAGGATGGCATTCTGCACTTCCACCCATTTGCCCAGGGTAAAACTCCTGGACTGGGCCGATGCACTCACGGAAATGGCCGCCACCGCGGCCAGGATAATCACGATACGTTTCATAACTGGCCCAAAGGTACAAAAAATATGCTAAGATTTACTTCCAAATAAAGACTTTGTCGCCGCGGCGGGGGTGGAGCAGGGATTCGTCGAAGACCTTGTCCTCGGGCATGGCGGCGACGGGTACGGCGATGGAACAGCGCACGCCCTGCGGGGCGGTATCGGCCGGTTCCAGGTCCACGCGCAGGTCTTCTGCCGTCACTTCCAGGATGCCGGTCTTGTGGCCGATGAACAGGATTTCGTCCCCTTTGTGCAGTTCGGTGGCCTCCACCTGGACTTCCACCACGTTGATGCGGGCGAACCAGTTGGTTACCTTCCCCACATAGACTTTGGTGCGGGTGGCGTGGCTGCCATAGACGGCGCTCCACTCTCCCATGCGGGCACCCAGATAGTATCCGTCCCAGAAGCCGCGGTTGAACACCGTGGCGAGGTCCTCCTTGAGCGCGGCGCCCAGCGAAGGGGTGAATGTCCCGGCGGCCACGGCGTCGGCAGCCTGGCGGTAGCAGCGGGCAGTGGTCTTCACGTAGTCCGCGCTGCGGGCCCGGCCCTCGATCTTGAACACTTTCACGCCGGCTTCCACGAATTTGTCGGCGAACTCGATGGTGCACAGATCCTTGGGGGACATCATGTATTTGTTGTCAATGTGGATTTCGTTGCCGGTCTCATAGTCGGTGACCAGGTAGCCGCGGCGGCACACCTGCATGCAGGCGCCGCGGTTGGCGCTTTCCCCGTAGGCCGCCAGTGACAGGTAGCACTTCCCGGAGATGGCCATGCAGAACGCGCCGTGGGCGAACATCTCGATGCGGACGAGGTTCCCGGAAGGGCCTTTGATCTGCTGCTCGACGATGCCCTCGTGGATGGCCTTCACCTGCTCCAGGTTCAACTCCCGGGCCAGCACCACCACATCGGCCCACTGGGCATAGAAGCGCAGGGCCTCCAGGTTGGAGATGCTCAGCTGGGTGGAGATATGCACTTCCAGGCCTACCTTGCGGCAGTACAGGATGACGGCCATGTCGGAGGCGATGATGGCGTCCACACCTTCCGCCTTTGCCGTGTCCAGGGTCTGGTATGCCGCCTGGAGATCCTCGCCGTACAGGGTGATGTTCATGGTCATGTAGGCCTTGACGCCGTAGGCGCGGCAGATGCGCATGATTTCCGGAAGGTCCTCTCGGGAGAAGTTGTTCGCCGAATGCGAACGCATATTCAGGTGGCCGATGCCGAAGTACACAGAATCGGCGCCCCCTTCAATAGCGGCCAGAAGGCAGTCGAAGCTGCCCGCAGGCGCCATGATTTCAAGTTCTTTGGGATCCATGGCGCAAAGGTACGAAAATATATGCTATCTTTGTATGATAAGAAATCAAGACACATGATCGCAGAAAGCACCATCAGCCAGGCCGTGAAAGACCTCTTCGGCCAGATTGAATTCCAGAGCGAACCCGCCGGCCTGTACGACCCGCTCCGCTACATGATCGCCATCGGCGGCAAGCGGCTCCGTCCCCGCCTGTGTCTGCTCACCTATGGCGCTTATGCCGATGCCCTCGGCCCGGAAATCCTGGAGCCCGCTGCCGGTCTGGAAGTGTTCCACACCTTCACCCTCATCCATGACGACATCATGGACCGCAGCCCCCTGCGCCGCGGGCACGACACTGTCTGGAAAAAGTGGAACGAAGATACCGCCATCCTCAGCGGGGATGTCATGTGCATCGACGCTTACAAGCGCATCGCGCAGGCTCCCGCCGCCGTGCTTCCGCAGGCTCTGGCGCTGTTCTCCAAGACGGCCTCCGAGGTCTGTGACGGCCAGCAGCTGGACATGGACTTCGAGAAACGCAGCCGTGTGGGGATGGACGAATACATGCAGATGATAGGCCTCAAGACGGGCGTCCTTATCGCCTGCGCGGCGCAGATGGGCGCACTCATCGGCGGGGCAGACAGCCATAGCCAGCAGTGCCTCTACGAATACGGTTATAACCTGGGCCTGGCCTTCCAGGTGGCCGACGATTATCTGGATGCCTACGGAGACCAGAAGGTATTCGGAAAGCCCATCGGAGGAGACATCCTGAACGAGAAGAAGTCCTGGCTTACGGTGAAGGCGCAGGAGCTCGGGGCCGCCGGCCTGGAGGAAGCCATGGCCGCGCCGGCAGCCACGCCGGAAGAAAAAGCAACGAAGATAGACCGTGTCAAGGCTATATACGACAGCGTAGGGGTTGCGGACAAGGCCCGCGCCGCCATCGGCGACTTGTCGGCCCGCGCTATCGGGAAGGCTTCCCTCGCCCGGCTGGACAAGGAGAGCCTGGATGCGCTTAAGGACTTCGCCCACAGCCTCATCGGCCGCACGATGTAGGCTGCAGAATCAAATTTTTTTCGTACCTTTGTGCTGGAAAATATAAAGAGTACTATGAAAATTGTTTTTGCAACGAGCAACCCCGGCAAGCTCCGGGAAGCCGCCGAAATTCTGGGCGAGGGTTTTGAGCTCGTTACCCCCGCAGATCTCGGTATCACCGAGGAAATCCCGGAGTCCGGGAACACCCTTCGCGCCAACTCCATGCAGAAGGCAGACTACATCTACAAAAAGACCGGTATGAACTGCTTTGCAGACGACTCCGGCCTGGAAGTGGACATCCTGGGCGGTGCGCCCGGTGTTGAAACCGCCCGTTACGCAGGCCCTGACAAGAACCCCGATGCCAACATCGAAAAGCTGATGAGCGAAATCGCCCGCCGCGAAAAGGAGGCCGCCATGGCCCGTACCAACGGCCTGTCCACCCCGAAAGCCAACCGTGCAGCCCGTTTCCGCACCAGCGTCACCCTTATCATGAACGGCCGCCGTCACTTCTTCGACGGTGTCATGGAAGGAACCATCGCCCTCAAGCGCGCCGGCAAAGGCGGCTTTGGCTACGACCCTGTCTTTATCCCCAATGGATATGACAAGACCAACGCCGAACTGGGCGAGAGCGTGAAGAACGCCATTTCCCACCGTGGGAAGGCCCTCCGCGCCATGGCCGAGTATCTGAAGAAAAAGTGAATTCCCTGACAGCAGAATTCATTGTCCTTGCCACCACCAAGGTGGGCGACAACGCCCTGGTAGTCCAAACCCTCTCGCGCGAGTTCGGCCGCCGGGGTTTTCTCGTGCGCAGTGCCAGGAAGACCGGCACCACCCTTTTTCTACCCCTGAACATCCTGGAGGCAGAGGTGGTGGAAAACAGCAAAAGTGAACTGTGGACCCTGCGGAGCATCTCCCTCAAGGACGGCCTTCCGGGCATCCGGAGCCATTTGATGAAGAACACCATGACCCTGTTCCTTTCGGAAGTGCTCCTTCGCACTCTCAGGGACGGGGCCAACGAGGACGGTCTGTTCGAATGGTGCGTGGGCAGCATCCTTACGCTCAACGCCCTGGAAGCGGACTTCGCCAATTTCCCGGTTCGCTTTCTTCTGGAACTGGCGGGCGCCCTGGGCTTCCGTCCCACTTTCGATGACATCGCTCCCTTCGCCGCCGAGCATCTGGCTCCGATGAAGGCGCTTGTGAGCGCCGGTTTTGAAGAGAGCATGCTACTGCCCCTGAGCGGCGCCACACGCAATGCTTTGTGCGAGTCCCTGCTGCTGTACCTGTCCTTTCACACCGACTCCAATATCCAGGTAAAATCCCTTTCCGTCCTGCGGGAATTGTACCGATAATTTCTTACATTTGTGTGCAAAACCACACAATGCAATGAAACTGAAACAACCGCAGCGTTCCACCCTGGAAGCACTGGTATTTCTCGTTCTGATTATCGGCACATTCTGCCTGCTGGGTTCCCGCATGGGCAGCGGCAATATGCTGAAGACCGTCATGAACACCGCCCATGACCTGCTTCTGAACACCGTCTTCTACCTGATGGGCATCACCGTACTGACCGGCGCCCTCTCGAAACTGATGTCGGAATTCGGCGTGGTCACGCTGCTGGAGCGTTTCCTCAGGCCCCTGATGAAACCGCTGTACCGCCTTCCCGGCGTGGCGGCCCTGGGTGCGGTGATGACGTTCCTGTCGGATAACCCGGCCATCATCGCCCTGTCCAAGGACCGTAACTTCGCTTCCTATTTCAAGAAATACCAGCTCATTTCCCTGACCAACTTCGGAACGGCGTTCGGCATGGGCTTCGTGGTCATCATCACGATGATCGGCTACGGGCAGGTCGCCGGCGCGCTGGTGGGCCTGTTCGGCGCCTGCTGCGGCTCCGTCATCTCCACGCGCATCATGCAGCGCAGCTGTCTCAAGGCCTATCCGGAGCTGGACGCCCCCGTCCTGGAGGGCGTCACCGAAGGCTGTGCCGATGAAACGGTGGAGGAAACCCAAAAGAACGGCATTTTCATGCGTTTCCTGAATGCCGTGCTGGACGGCGGCAAGAACGGTGTGGAACTGGGCATGCAGATCATCCCGGGCGTGCTGATCATCACCACGGCCGTAATCATGCTCACCTTCGGCGCGGGTCCTTCCGGCGTGTACGACGGCTCTTCCTCGCAAGGCGTCCCCATTCTCCCCTGGCTGGCAGAGAAGATCCACTGGGTGTTCGAATGGCTGTTCGGCTTTGAGCAGATGGAGCTCATCGCCTTCCCGATGACGGCCCTCGGCGCCGTGGGTGCGGCGTTAGGACTTCTTCCTACTTTTAACGCGGCCGGCTTTCTTGACGGCAACACCGTGGCGGTCTTTACCGCTATCGGCATGTGCTGGAGCGGCTTTCTTTCTACGCACACCGCCATGCTTGACAGCATGGGTTACCGCAAGGTCATTTCCAAAGCCATCGGCGCCCACGCCATCGCCGGTCTTTGCGCCGGCGTCATCGCGCACTTTGTCTTCTATTTCCTCGACAAGTTCATAATCTAACAGTTTCTGCTCCAGGGATGTGCCCTTCACGCGGATGCGCAGGGGGTCTCCCAGGCGGATGGAACGGTGGGAGCGGCGTCCGATGGCGCGGTAGTGCTCCTCGTCGTACATGAAGAAATCGCTCTTGATGGTACGGTAGGGGATCATGCCCTCGATCTTGGTGGGTTCGATTTCTACGTAGATACCCCACTCCGTCACGCCGGACACATGTCCGTCGAATTCCTGGCCCACCTTGTCCTGCATGAACTCCACCAGCTTGTACTTGATGCTTTCGCGCTCGGCCTCGGCGGCGATGACCTCCCGTTCGGAGGCATGCTTGCACTGGAGGGTGTAGAAGTCTTTGTTGGCGCTCTCGCCGCCCTGGAGGTAGCGCGCCAGCAGGCGGTGCACCATCATGTCGGGGTAGCGGCGGATAGGGGAGGTGAAGTGGGTATAGAAGCGGAACGCCAGGCCATAGTGGCCGATGTTGTCCGTCGAATAGCAGGCTTTAGCCATGGAGCGCAGCGCCAGGATCTGGATGGCGGCGAGTTCCGGCTTGTTATCGGCCTCCTTCATGAGGTTGTTGAGGCTGCGGGCGATGTCGCGTCCTCCTTCCATCGGCCCTACCTTATAACCGAAGTGGCCGGCGAAGTCCCTCAGGCCGCCCAGCTTTTCCATGTTGGGCTCGTCGTGGATACGATAGACGAAGGTCTTGGCTTTGGCCGATGCCTTCCCGCCCATCTTGCCGGCGGTGGCGACGAACTCCGCGACGCTGCGGTTCGCGAGCAGCATGAACTCCTCGATGAGCCAGTTGGCTTCCTTGGAGAACTTCTGGTGAACGCCGACGGGTTTTCCGTTTTCGTCCACGTCCACCTTCATCTCCGGACGGTCGAAGTTGACGGCGCCTTCCTTGAAGCGTTTGGCGCGCAGTTTCTGGGCCAGGCCGTTGAGGGTGAGGACGGCTTCCTGGATATCGGCCGGTACATTCTCGGGCTTGGCGCCTTCGATGACGGCCTGTGCGCCGTCGTAGTCGAAGCGGTAGTCGGAGATGATGTTGGTGCGGCCGAACCAGGAGTTGAGGACCTTGCCCTGGGGGGTGAGTTCAAAAACGGCGGAGAAGGTGAGCTTCTCTTCGTTGGGACGCAGGGAGCACAGCTTGTTGGAGAGCTTCTCCGGCAACATGGGGACGGTCCGGTCCACCAGATATACGGAAGTGCCGCGGGCCTGGGCTTCCTTGTCCACGTCCGACTCCGGCCGGACGTACCAGGTGACGTCGGCGATGTGGACGCCTACCTCGAAGTTGCCGTCCGGGAGCTTCCGGAAGCTGAGGGCGTCGTCGAAGTCCTTGGCGTCCGTGGGGTCGATGGTGAAGGTGAGCGCGTCGCGGAAGTCCCGGCGATGGGCGCGGTCCTTGTCGGTGATTTCCTCCGGAATGGCATCGGCCGCATTCTCCACGTTCTTCTCGAAGCGGTAGGGGAGGCCGAATTCCGCCAGGATGGCGTGCATCTCGGTGTCGTTCTCGCCGGGCTGGCCCAGCACATCCACCACATGTCCGAAGGGACCTGCGGCGCCGCGCTCCCAGCCGTCCACGACGGCGGCTACTTTCATGCCCTTTACACCGCCTTCCGGCACGGGCACGGAAATGTCATAGGGCATGGTTTTGGAGCTCATGAGCACCCAGGCCTGCTCCCCTACAATGTGCAGGATTCCCACGAACGGACGGTTGGAGCGTTCCACGATGGCGACGACTTCGCCGCTGCGGCGCTTGGCCTGTCCGGTCTTCTCCTGCGTGACGGCCACCCGCACGATGTCCCCGTTCAGGGCGCCGCGCGTTTTGGAGGCCTTGACATAAATATCATCCTGCTGTCCTTCTACACGGACAAAAATGAATCCCTCCCGGGACATGAGGGCCTTTCCCTCATACTCGGGAATCACTCTCTTCTTCTTGTGATTCTTGCGATTGGGACTGTTCTTTTTTCTCGACATTCTTTCTTCTTCTTTATTACAATATGCAAAGGTACGGCAAATAATTTGTAAAATAATGAAAAAATTTTTTGCATTCCGGGCGAATGGTCCCATATTTGCAGTGTAATAGGATACTAATACAGCAACGCAATGGCGCTCATCGAACTTAAAAACATTAACAAAACCTACAACAACGGACAGCCGCTCCACGTCCTCAAGGGCATCGACCTTCATATAGAGAAAGGAGAGTTCGTTTCCATCATGGGAGCTTCGGGTTCCGGTAAGTCCACCCTCCTGAACATCCTGGGTATCCTCGACAATTACGATACGGGGACCTATACCCTGAACGGAACGCTCATCAAGGACCTTACCGAAAAGCAGGCGGCCGATTACCGCAACCGCATGATCGGCTTTGTCTTCCAGAGTTTCAACCTCATCAGTTTCAAAACCGCCGTGGAGAACGTGGAACTCCCTTTATATTATCAAGGTGTTCCCCGCAAAAAACGCCATGAGATGGCCATGGAATATCTTGAGAAACTGGGCCTCACCCCCTGGGCCAACCATTTCCCCAACGAGATGTCCGGCGGCCAGAAGCAGCGCGTGGCCATTGCCCGCGCCCTCATCACCAGGCCGGACATTATCCTGGCCGATGAACCCACCGGCGCCCTGGATTCCAAGACCAGCGTGGAGGTGATGCAGCTGCTGAAAAAGCTCAACGAAGAAGAAGGCATCACCATCATCGTGGTTACGCACGAAAGCGGCGTTGCCAACGAGACCGACAAAATCATCCACATCAAGGATGGCGTGATAGGCCAGATAGAAGAAAACTCTCACCACGATGCCTGGGGCGGTCCCCTCATGAAGTAATGAGAATCGAATTTATACATGAAGTTGCCAGTTCCCTGAGGAACAACAAGCTGCGCACGGCCCTCACGGGCTTTGCGGTGAGTTGGGGTATCTTCCTGCTTATCGTTCTTCTGGGTGCGGGAAACGGGCTCATGAACGCGATGCAAAGCAGCATGAGGAACTATATTTCCGAGACCGTCTCGGTGGAAGGAGGATATACCTCACTTCCCTACAGGGGGTACAAGGACAACCGGCGCATCCGTCTGAACAAGAAGGACCTGGACTATACGAAGAGCCCCGGATGGGAAGGAACCATTTATCAGGTGACCACGTCCACATCCTCCACCAGTACCTCTCTCGTCCGGGACGAGCTTTCCGTAGGCGGCTGGCTCACCGGAGTCATGCCGGAACACAAGGACCAGTTCAAGGTCAATATTGCAGAGGGCCGTTTCATCAACCGGAAAGACCTGGACGAGCGCCGCAAGGTGGTGGTCATCAGCATGGCGCAGGCGAAAGAACTGACCTCCGGAGAAACCGAATCCCTCCTGGGACAGTGGATCAAGGCTGGCTCGGTGGCCATGCAGGTGGTGGGTATCTACCATACGGACGAACAGGATTTCCGCCGTTCCTGCTACATGCCCTATACCACCTACAAAACCATCTTCGACACTTCCGACAACATTCAGTCCATCAACTTTTCAGTGAACGGGCCCACAACGCTGGAGGAGCATAATGCCTTCCAGAACGAGTATATCGGCGCCCTCAAAAACATGCATGACGTTGCACCCGGGGACGAAGCGGCTTTCTGGGTGGACAACAGTTATACCGAAAACATGCAGATGTCCGTCGCCAGGGACTCGCTGAGCATTGCCCTGTGGATTCTGGGCCTGCTCACGCTCGTGAGCGGAATCGTGGGTGTCTCCAACATCATGCTCATCACGGTGAAGGAGCGCACGCATGAGTTCGGCATCCGCAAGGCCATCGGCGCCAGGCCGGGTTCCATCCTGCGGCTGATTATCGGCGAAAGCGTGTTTATCACCACCCTGTTCGGCTACGTGGGCATGTTTGCCGGCATGGTCTCCTGCCAGATTATGGACAAGACCGTGGGACAGAGCGCCGTCAACATCGGCATCGGGGAAATCCGCATGCTGGTGGATCCCACTGTGGGGCTGAATACGGCCGTGGAGGCCACCCTCCTTCTGATTATCGCCGGCACCATCGCCGGGGCTATCCCCGCATGGAAGGCCGCCCGTGTAAAACCTATTGAAGCCCTGAGAGCAGACTGATGAAAAAGTGGATTGATACAGATTCGTTCAGGGAGATCCTGGACAGCATCCTGCGGAACAGGAGCCGCAGCATCCTCACCGGATTCGGCGTGTTCTGGGGCGTATTCATGCTGATGCTCCTTACCGGCGGCAGCCAGGGATTCAAGGAGCTTCTGAACAAGAACTTCGAGGGCTTTGCCCAGAATACCTGCATCGCCTTCGCCAACGAGACCTCCAAGCCCTATAAGGGGTTCATGAAGGGCCGCATCTGGGACATGACTTATGACGACGTGGACCGCCTGAAAGCCTTCATGCCCGAACTGGAAACCGTATCTCCTACCGTGAGCCTCTGGAACCAGGAGGTCGCGCGGGGTGAATACTCCTACAGCAGCGGCGTCATACGCGGTTCCCGGGCCGATTATTACAACATCGAGACGCCCCGGATCAAGTACGGCCGATTCCTCAACGAAGCCGACCTGGCCCAGGAGAGAAAGGTCTGCGTCCTGGGCAAGAAAGTGTACAACACCCTTTTCCCGGAAGGCGGGGACCCCTGCGGCCAGCGCGTACGCATCAGCGGAACCTATTACAGTGTCATCGGCGTGGACTGGCGGGACCGCGGCGGCATCAGCGTCAACGGCAGTGCCGACGAACTGGTCACCATCCCGCTCACGGTAGCCGTCAAGGCCTATAACCTGGGCAACAACATCCAGTTGCTGGCTTTCACGGCCAAGCCGGGCTTTACCATGAGCGACCTTACGCCCCGCGTGCGGGAAATCCTGGCCCGCGCCCACTACTTTGACCCCACGGACGAGCAGGCCCTGTTCCTGCTGAACACCCAGCTCATCTTCGGTATCGTGGACAACCTGTTCAAAGGCATCAACTTCCTGGTATGGCTCATCGGCCTGGGAACGCTGCTGGCCGGCGTCATCGGCGTGTCCAATATCATGATGGTGAGCGTGAAGGAGAGAACCACCGAAATCGGAATCCGCCGTGCGATCGGCGCCACGCCGCGCCAGATTCTGGGGCAGATCATTTCCGAAAGCATCGTGCTCACGCTGGTGGCCGGCATGGGAGGCATCGTCCTCAGCGTGCTGATTCTGGCCGGCGTCGAGGCTGGCATGACGGAAGACGGCATCCTTAAGGCCGCTTTCCAGGTACCCTTCGGCACGGCGGTGCTTGCGGCTTCGCTCCTTACCGTGCTGGGCGTGGTGGCCGGCCTCATGCCCGCCTCCCGCGCCATGCAGATCAAACCCGTGGATGCCATGAGAGACGAATAAAAAACAAATTACAGATATGAAAAAGATTGGTAAAATTTTGATGGTCATTGCGATTGCCGCAGTATTTATCGGCACGTTCGCCTACCTTTTCCGCCGGTCCCAGCCCAAGGAAATCCAGTATCAGGAACTGGTCCCCGAAACCGGCAACATTTCCAAGAGCACCGTCGTCACCGGTAAAATCCAGCCCCGCGACGAGGTGAACGTGAAACCGCAGATCAACGGTATTGTGGCCGAACTCTACAAGAAGGCCGGCGAAACCGTTAAGGAGAACGAGGTCATCGCCAAGCTCAAGGTCATCCCCGACATGAGCTCCCTCTCCAGCGCCCAGAGCCGCCTGCGCCTTTCCGAGATGAACCTCAAGCAGGCCCAGATCAACTTTGACCGTGAGAAGGCCCTCTTCGACAAGGAACTGGTGAGTGCCGAGGAATTCGAGAAAGTGAGCCAGGCCCTGCAGCAGGCCCGCGAGGAATACAACGTTTCCCAGGAAACCCTGGAAATCGTCCGCGACGGCGTTTCTTCCTCCAACAAGAGCGGAAGCACCACTCTGGTGCGCTCCACCATCTCCGGCCTCATCCTGGACATCCCCGTGAAGGTAGGTAACTCCGTCACCATGTCCAACACCTTCAATGACGGCACCACCATCGCCACCGTGGCCAACATGGACGACCTCATCTTCGACGGCAACATCGACGAAACGGAAGTGGGCCGCCTGCATGTGGGACTGCCCGTGAGCATTACCGTGGGCGCCCTGCAGAATGTCGTTCTCGAAGCGGCCCTCGAGTACATCTCGCCGAAAGCCATCGCGTCGGGCGGAACGAATCTCTTTGAAATCAAGGCCTCCGTAAAAGTTCCCGACGGCGTTGCCATCCGCAGCGGTTACAGCGCCAATGCCGAGATTGTCCTCCAGCAGGTTCAGGACGTTGTGACCGTTGCCGAGAGCGCCATCCAGTGGGAAGGGGACAGCACCTTCGTCTATGTGAAAGAGAACGACCAGTGGAACAAGCGCCCTGTGGAAACCGGTCTGTCGGACGGGATGAACATTGAGATCCGCAGCGGCCTCTCCTCCGGCGAAACCGTCCGCGGTCCGCAAATCATTAACACCAAGTAAGCCATGATCCTGAGCAGTTTTATCCTGGCCTTCGCCATGACGCAGGCCGTTGAGGCTCCTCCCACCGACCATCCCTGGAGCCTGAAGGAGTGTACCGAGTGGGCCCTGGAGCACAACCTCACCGTTACGGCGCAGTCCCTGTCGGTGGAGGGCAGTAAGATAGAGAAGAATACAGCCGATATGGCCTGGCTCCCGTCCGTGAACGGGTCGGCCAGCGAAAGCTGGAGTTTCGGCCGCGGTATCGGCGGAGACAATACCTACGAGAATGGCAACAGCTCCAGCACTAGTCTGAACCTGAATGCCGGCATGAACCTGTTCGACGGCCTGGCGACGCCCCGCCGCATGCAACTGGCCCGGCTGAACCTGGAAGCCGCCACGCAGGACCTTGAGAAAGCGCGCAACGACATCCGCGTGCAGGTAGCCCAGGCCTATGTTCAGACGCTCTACAACTATGAGATTGCCGATGTCGCCCGCGAGCAGCTCTCCATCGACTCGTTGCAGGTGGCCCGCCTGGAGGGACTGTTCTCCACCGGAAGGGCATCGGCCGCGGAAGTATCCCAGCAGAAGGCGTCCCTTGCCCAGAGCCAGGTGACGCTGGTGCAGGCGGAAAACAACGTACGCAGCTCCCTGCTCGCCCTGGCGCAGCTGCTGGAGCTCCCCGACTGGGAGGCTTTCTCCATCCTGCGCCCGAAGGTGCAAATGGAAGAAGTGACGGTGGGCCTGCCGGACATCGTGTTCATCGACGCGCTGGCCATGCGGCCGGAGGTCCGGGCCGAGCAACTTCGCCTGGAAGGAGCCGCCAAGCAGGTCCAGATTGCCAAGGCTGCCTATTCCCCTTCGCTGTCCCTGTCGGCCGGCCTGGGCTCCAACTACTACAGCAACTTCGGGACAAGCGGCTTCTGGGACCAGCTCCGCAGCAACTTCAGCCAGTACGTGGGCTTGTCGCTGAACATTCCCATCTTCAACCGCTTCGCTACCCGCAACCAGGTGCGCAGCGCCAAGCTCCACCAGGCCAATCAGGCCCTGCAGCTGCGGCGCACCGAGCAAAACCTCTACAAGGACATCCAGACGGCCTGGAACGGAGCCATCGCCGCCCGCACCAAATGGGAAGCCTCGCAGGTGGCGGCCGATGCAGCCCGGGATGCGTTCACGCTCACGCAGGCAAAATACGAGGGCGGGAAAGCCACTTTCACCGAATTCAACGAAAGCCGGGCCCGCATGGCAAAGGCCCAGTCGGATTCCGTCCAGGCCACTTACGAATACCTTTTCCAGACGCGTCTGGTGGAATTCTACCGCGGCGGTTCGCTCGATTTCTAGCTTTTTTGCCCTTTTTTGCGGTTTTTCATCGGCGGAGGGTGACGGACGATAGAATATTTTGACTAATTTAGCGGTTCGAAAAAAACGACTTATTTATATCATGGCAAATCTCTCCAAAACAACCCTCCGCGATTCCGCCGCCATGCGCTGGACAGCCTTGCTGCTGCTGGCCCTGGCGATGTTCTGCTCCTACATCTTCATGGACATCCTTTCCCCTATCAAGGACCTGATGCAGGAGACCCGCGGCTGGGATTCCACCGCTTTCGGAACCATGCAGGGTTCGGAAGTGTTCCTGAACGTGTTTGTTTTCTTCCTCATCTTCGCCGGTATCATCCTGGACAAGATGGGGGTCCGCTTCACGGCCGTGCTCTCCGCCGGTGTGATGCTCGCCGGCGCCATCATCAAGTGGTTTGCAGTGAGCGACGCCTTCATCGACAGCGGCCTGGAAGCCTGGTTCAACAATAACCTCAACTACATTCCGCTTTTTGACGAGCTGGGCGTTTCCCCGTTCTACCGCGGAATGCCGGCATCGGCCAAGTTCGCCGCCTGCGGCTTCATGATTTTCGGCTGCGGCTGCGAGATGGCCGGCATCACGGTGAGCCGCGGTATCGTCAAGTGGTTCAAAGGCCGTGAGATGGCCCTGGCCATGGGCTCCGAGATGGCCCTGGCCCGTCTGGGTGTCGCCACCTGCATGATCTTCAGTCCGTTCTTCGCCAAACTCGGCGGCAGCGTGGACGTGTCCCGCAGCGTAGCGTTCGGCGTGGTGCTCCTCTGCATCGCCCTCATCATGACCATCGTTTACTTCTTCATGGACAAGAAACTGGACGAGCAGACCGGCGAGGCCGAAGAGAAGGACGATCCTTTCAAGGTAAGCGATATCGGCAGGATCCTCTCCGACGGAGGCTTCTGGATCGTGGCCCTTCTGTGCGTGCTGTACTACAGCGCCATCTTCCCGTTCCAGAAATACGCCGTGAACATGCTCCAGTGCAACCTCACGCTCGTCGAGCCGGGTGCAGATTCCTTCTGGGCCAGTTCCAGCGTCACCATCATCCAGTACGTCATTATGCTGGTGGTGGCCGCCGCCGGTTTCGCCAGCAACTTCCAGAAGAAGAAATCCAACCAGTACCTGTTCCTGGGCATCTCCATCGCCTCCCTCATTGCATATTGCTATATGGGTTACATGCGTCAGAGCGCCGAATCCATCTTCGCTGTGTTCCCGCTGCTGGCCGTTCTAATCACCCCCATCCTCGGAAACTATCTGGACCGCAAGGGTAAAGGTGCTTCCATGCTGGTGCTGGGCGCCCTCCTTCTGATCGCCTGCCACCTTACCTTCGCCTTCGTACTGCCCATGTTCAAGGGCAACACCATCGGCGGCGCCATCGTGGCCTATACCACCATCCTGGTGCTGGGCGCCAGCTTCTCCCTGGTACCCGCCGCCCTGTGGCCCTCCGTTCCCAAGCTGGTGGACGCCAAGGTAATCGGCAGCGCCTACGCCCTCATCTTCTGGATCCAGAACATCGGCCTGTGGCTGTTCCCCCTGCTTATCGGCAAGGTGCTCGACAAGACCAATCCCGGCGTTACGGATCCCACCCAGTTCAACTACACGGCACCCCTTGTGATGCTGGCCTGCCTGGGCGTCGCCGCCCTGGTGCTCGGACTCATCCTCAAGGTGGTGGACCGCAAGAAGCACCTGGGTCTGGAACTGCCCAATATCCAGGAGTAGCATGGCTGCCGCAACCCAGCAGAAATTTTACAGGTCAGCAGCTTGGTTGGTGCTGGCCTGTTTGGTAGTACCGATGTTCGCATCGTACTACTTCGACGACATGTTCTCCAGCATCTCGTACCTGTTTGAAGACGCTTCCTTCACGCAGTTGGGCTGGGATGCGGCAGGTTATGGCCTCTACGCCAGCGGCTACAGCGTGCTGTGCGTGTTCGGCGGCCTGGTCGTGGGCGGCATCCTTCTGGACAAATGGGGCGTGCGCTTCGCCGGCAGCCTTTTCGTCGGCATGATGGCCGGCGGTGCCGGGCTGGTGCTCTGGGCCCTTCTGAGCGGCTCTTCCGCCTCACTCACCGTCGCCTACGTGGGCGTAATGCTCTTCGGCCTGGGCAGTGAAATCGCCGGAACGGCCGTTACGCGAAGCATCGCCCGCTGGTTTAAAGGCGGGCCGATGGCCTTCGCCATGGGTGTCCAACTCGCTATCGCGCGCCTGGGCACCGCCTTCGCCCTGGTCCTTTCCCCGCGCCTGGTACAGCAGCAGGCCGGACATGTTTATACCCTCTCGGAGACGGCCCGTCCCGCTGTGGTGGGCATGGGCCTGATGGCGCTCGGCCTTATTCTCTGGGCGGTGTTTGTGGCGCTGGATGCATCGGCCGGTAAAAAACGCCACGAGGAGTGCGAGTCCCTGAGGGGGAAGACTCCCGACAGCGCCTCCGAACCGGCCGGCTCTCCCGAAGAGGAGTTCCGTTTCTCTGACGTGCTCCATGTCCTGGGGAACCGTAATTTCTGGATTCTGGGTCTTCTTTGCGTGCTGTTCTACAGCAGCGTCATTGCCTTTAAAAAGTTCGCGGGCGCTATCCTCATTCCCCGCTTCGACATTCCGGCCGAGGCAGCCGGCTGGATGATTTCCATGCTGCCGTTCTCCACCGTCATTTTCGCACCGGTGTTCGGTATCCTGGTGGACAAGGTGGGGCACGGTACCCGCTGGATGATGGTGGGTGCCGTCCTGGCCCTGCTCGCTCACGGGCTGCTGGCCTTTGCCCCCGCCGGTGTTCCGTTCTGGGGATACCTGGCCATGGTGCTGCTGGGTTTCAGCTACTCCCTGGTTCCCGCCGCCCTCTGGCCTTCCGTCCCCAAGATTGTTCCGGACAAGGTCCTGGGCACAACCTTCGCGCTGGTCAACTGGGTACAGAACCTGGGACTGCTCAGCTTCAAGTGGCTCTCCGGAATCATCCTGGGCACGGGCTCCGAAGGCCCTGTCCACGTGGAGATGATGTTCTTCGGTCTGTGCATCCTGGCGCTGGCCGCCGCCATCCTCTTCCGTTCCAACTCCCGCCGCCACCCCGATCTTCAGCTTGACAAGCCCAACCGATAGTTGTTCTTGTGTTTTTTACGCAAAAACGGCCCAAAGTGCGTAAAAACAGTTGCCTCCGTAACTGGATTTGTGCAAAAACGGCCCAAAGTGCGTAAAAAACAGTTTATCTCAGTTCTTTGGAAGAGAGCAGCTGGCGGATCACCCTTTCTTTTATGAACAGGGTGGTTGCGATTTGGTAAGAAGTGAAGCCGAACTCCCGGCTGAGGATTATGGCCAGTTGGCCTTTCTGCTCCTCGGAAAGCTGGTTCAGCGTTCTGCCTCCAAAACGTTTTTCCATTAAACGCTCAACGATGCTTTCCTGCTCGGCCCTGTTGAAGGTGGACAGCTCTCCCAGACGGCGGGCGATTTGGAAGAATGTCTCATAATCTTTTACAAGGGCTGTCTGTAAGTCTTTGGGCTCGGGAAACAGTTTCAGAACGAGTTGGGTGTCCACAAAACAGTATGGGTTCAGCCCGAGGTGGGGGAGAAACAGCCAGTCTTCCGGGATGTCTTCGATACTCCCTATCCTTTTAAGCAAATCTCTCTGCGAAACTTTACATGCCGGGACGGCGTTCAGTATGTCACTCCAGTCAGAGTAGTATAGCCAACCGGAACTCCAGGGATAGGAGCAGGCCATCCCCAGCCCCTTTTCAAGAGCGTTGCGAAGAACATAGACAATTTCATTCTTCATCTTCTCCCGGGTTTCGATGGGTTCCAGTTTGAACCAGTAATCCTCCGGAAGCGGATGGCGTCCGTTTCGCTTAAGCATGGCATTCAGTTTCCTCCTCAGGAAGTTGAATGCCTGAACACAGTCTCCTCCTTTCCCGCTGAGTATGATGTGAATATGGTTGGGCATCAGCGAATATGCATAAATGGTGATATCGTACTTTGTGTGAATCAACCCCAGCAGGATGGTTCCTGTCGCATAATCGGAGGAGTCATAAAAGAAGTCCCTTCCTTTCAGACCGTCCGTGCAGAAATGGTAGTAGCCATTTCCCCACTCGCGGAAAGCTTCTATTTCGTTCTTCCTGTACATGTTGCAAAGTACAGAACTATTATCCGTTTCATCAAAAAAGAAACGGTTAACTGCAAATATTGGCACTACGGCGCGTTCGGAGGCCGATGGACCCCAAAACGGCAAGCGTTTTTTTGTGCAAAAACCGCCCAAAGTGCGTAAAAACAGTTGCCCTGGTAACTGGATTTATGCAAAAACGGCCCAAAGTGCGCAAAAGAAGGCAATTCGTGAAAAATGATTACCTTTGTAATCTATGTATGAATTGTTGGATACAATCAATAGCCCGGAGGATCTGAAGAAACTGGACGTGACGCAGCTCAAGCAACTGTGCACGGAACTTCGTCAGTATATGGTATCCTGCTGCTCGGTGAATCCCGGGCATCTGGGTTCCAGCCTGGGCGCCGTGGAACTGATTGTCGCGCTCCATTATATATATAATACGCCTGAGGACAAAATCGTCTTTGACGTAGGCCATCAGGCCTATGCCCACAAGATACTGACCGGCCGGCGGGAGGCTTTTACCGCCAACCGCAAGTGCGGCGGCATCAGCGGCTTCCCCAAACGGAGCGAAAGCCCCTATGATGCATTCGGCGCCGGACACTCTTCCACTTCCATATCGGCCGCGCTGGGTTTTGCCGAGGCCGCCCACCTGACGGGCAGCCCGGACAAGGCCATCGCCGTCATCGGCGACGGCGCCCTCACCGGCGGCCTGGCCTGGGAAGGCATGAACAATGCCGGCGCCTCCAAAGCCGACATCCTCATCATCCTGAACGACAACGACATCTCCATCGATCCCAACCGGGGCGGTGTTCACGACTACCTTCTGAAACTCACCACCAGCCCCGCCTACAACCGGCTTAAAAACCGTATCTGGAATTCCATGGGCGAAGGCAAAACCCGTGATTGGATCCAGAAGCGGGTGCTGGACACCAAGTCCAACCTGGTGCGCTCCAGCGGCGGTGCCATCTTCGAGGCGCTGGGATTCCGCTACTTCGGCCCCATTGACGGCAACGACCTTGAGCAGCTTACCGCCACCCTGGAGAGGCTGAAAAACCTCCGTGGCCCCCGTCTTCTGCACATCCACACCCGCAAAGGTTGCGGATATGCCCCCGCCGAGGAAAATCCCACCGTATGGCACGCCCCCGGCCGCTTCAATCCCGAGACCGGCGAACGCGTCAAGACCGTCTATCCCGCCGACCGTTACCAGGACGTCTTCGGACAGGTCCTCACCGAACTGGCCGGAAAAGACGGAAAAGTAGTGGGCATCACTCCCGCCATGGCCAGCGGCTGCGGCATGACGCCGTTCGCCAAAGCCTTCCCGGACCGCTTCTTTGACGTGGGTATCGAAGAAGGCCACGCCGTCACGTTTGCCGCAGGCCTGGCCGCCGCCGGTCTGAAACCCTTCTGCAACCTCTATTCGTCATTCTCCCAGCGCGCCTACGACAACATCATCCATGACGTAGCCCTCCAGGGCCTTCCGGTGGTGTTTTGCTTCGACCGGGCCGGACTGGTAGGGGAGGACGGCGCCACCCATCACGGCTGCTTCGACATGGCAGCCTATCGCAGCATCCCCGGCATCACCATCGCCGCCCCGCGCAACGAAACCGCCCTCAAGCGGCTGATGTACACGGGCCTTTTCCAGGAATCCGGGCCGATGATCATCCGCTACCCCCGCGGCATCGGCGAAGGCGCCTCCTGGCGCGAGGCCCCCTACGAAACCCTTCCCGTCGGAAGGGGAGAGAAACTGGCCGATGGTACTTCCGGCGTGGCCGTACTGGGTATCGGCCCCGTGGTGAACAACGCCCTCGCGGCCGCCCGCCGGTGCGAGGCACGGACCGGCCAGCGCATCGCCGTGTATGACATGTGCTTCCTTAAGCCGATGGACGAATCCATCCTCGAAGAGGTCTCCCGCTGCCGGAGAATCGTCACCGTGGAGGACGGCGTGCTCAAGGGCGGTCTGTTCGGTGCCGTGAGTGAATACTTCGCCGGTCGCGAAAACGCCCCCCTTATCGAGGGAGTCGGCATTCCCGACCACTTTATCCATCAGGATACTCAGAAGGCCCAGTGGGCATCCTGCGGTCTGGACACCGATTCCTTATATGACCGTCTGTCCGGACTCCTGAAGAATCCGTAATAACGCAGCTTCAAAAAAATCTTTGAAAAGTTTTGCGGATTCAAAAAAAGTTCATACCTTTGCAGTCCTTTCAGCGATGAAGGATTCGTGAGCGCCGATATAGCTCAGTTGGCCAGAGCACGTGATTTGTAATCTCGGGGTCGTGGGTTCGAATCCCTCTATCGGCTCGAAAGAGCTTTGAATTATTGAAGCAAGCTTTTTTGGGAGGTTCGCATAGTGGCAATTGCGGCGGACTGTAAATCCGCTCCCTCAGGGTTCGGTGGTTCGAGTCCACCACCTCCCACCAGCCTGCGCGACGACAGGCGGAGTTTTGGCGCAAGCCAAAAACCCGATTTTTTCGAAGAAAAAAGCGGAAGTAGCTCAGTTGGTAGAGCATCAGCCTTCCAAGCTGAGGGTCGCGAGTTCGAACCTCGTTTTCCGCTCCAAATAAATTTAAGCCGGTGTAGCTCAGGGGTAGAGCGCATCCTTGGTAAGGATGAGGTCATGAGTTCAATTCCCATCACCGGCTCTTTTTTTGGGTTTAGGCCCTTACACAAGCAACAATTGTTTAAACAATAATAAAACTATGGCAAAAGAAACATTCCAGAGAACCAAACCGCATGTCAACATCGGTACTATCGGCCACGTTGACCACGGTAAGACCACCCTCACCGCCGCCATCACCAAGGTGCTCGCCGAGCGTATCGCCGGTAACGCCGACAAGGTGAAGTCCTTCGACCAGATCGACAACGCCCCGGAAGAGAAAGAGCGCGGTATCACCATCAACACCGCTCACGTTGAGTACGAGACCGAATCCCGTCACTACGCTCACGTTGACTGCCCTGGCCACGCCGACTATGTGAAGAACATGGTTACCGGTGCTGCCCAGATGGACGGTGCTATCCTCGTTGTGGCTTCCACCGATGGTCCTATGCCTCAGACCCGTGAGCACATCCTGCTCGCCCGTCAGGTTAACGTGCCTAAGATCCTCGTCTTCATGAACAAGGTTGACCTTGTGGAAGATGAAGAAATGCTCGACCTCGTAGAAATGGAGATCCGCGACCTCCTCGCTTTCTACAAGTTCGACGAGGACTGCCCTATCATCCGTGGCTCCGCTCTTGGTGCTCTGAACGGTGAGAAGGTTTGGGAAGACAAAGTCATGGAGCTCATGAACGCTGTGGATGAGTACATCCCGCTGCCTGAGCGTCTGGTGGACAAGGACTTCCTGATGCCTATCGAAGACATCTTCTCCATCACTGGCCGTGGTACTGTTGTTACCGGTCGTATCGAGTCCGGTACCATCCACGTGAACGATCCCGTGGAGCTGGTTGGCTTCGGTGACGAACCCCGTCAGTCCGTTGTTACCGGTGTGGAAATGTTCCGCAAGCTCCTCCCTCAGGGTGAGGCCGGTGATAACGTAGGTCTGCTCCTCCGTGGTGTTGACAAGAAGGAAGTGAAGCGTGGTGAGGTTGTTGCCAAGCCCAAGTCC
>JAEEGJ010002483.1_pt1 | contig 93806 bp, 64 predicted proteins | sample 8958761 | NCBI WGS metagenome assembly JAEEGJ01 (sample SAMN16246546, study PRJNA631951) | gut metagenome | biome: gut microbiome; feature: rumen; material: RS-attached | host: Bos | place: Iran: Karaj | collected 2018-10 | reverse complement strand
GTTGCTTTTTGTTTGATTTGAAGTCTTTTTGCCACTTTTCTCGGTTACATAGCTCGCTATGCGCCCTCAAAAACTGACAAAAATCCAATCAAATCAATTCAAAAATCAATCCGACATATTTTTTAGAACCTACCATAACGGAAAACAAAGGCACCACCCTCCCTCAGCGGGAAGTGTGGTGCCTTTGTTTTATGAATGAAAAATGGTTGTTTCGTTTTGAATGAAGAATGAAGAATGTATTTTACGCTCCTTTGGATGTGTAATTATCATTCCTGATTCATCATTCTTCATTCTTCATTTAAATTTCTCTCCTTATTAATATACTTATGTCGGAGAAATTGCCTAAATTTGCAACTTGAAACAAAACGTAAAGGAAGAAAATGGCTTTAAAAACATATTTCAAAGGCGTAAAAGGCTTGCTTTTTTGGCTCAATGTCATCTTGGCATTGGGAGTACTTGTTGGTGTTCCATATCTCGCATTCGAACTGCTCGACACTTACACGCATCATGGTGAAAAGGTGGAAGTGCCCAATGTGGTGAACATGCAAGGATTCGACGCTGAAAAGATGCTCGATGAGAAAGGGCTTGTTGCCATCGTGAGCGATTCCGACTACAATGAGCGCAAGAAGCCAGGCGTGGTACTGGCACAGATGCCAAAACCAGGCAACGAGGTGAAGGGTGGACGTATCATCTACCTCACCATCAACCGTCGTGGTGAGGCTCCTGCTCGTATGCCCGACCTCATCCGCAACACCACAGTGCGTATCGCAGAACGACAGTTGAAGCAACTGGGATTCAACCTGACTCCAACCCAATACGTGGAGGACGAACCTAAGGACCTCGTGGTTGGTATCAAGCAAGGCATGTCGAATGTGTATGGTGGCGAGATGGTGTCGCGCGACCGTGCCATTACCATCATTGCAGGAAAGGGAATCGTGGTTGATTCGCTTGAAATGGACAGCTTTGGCGTAGTTTCCATTGATGGCGGCTTCAACGTGGAACTTTGATTGTTTCACTGAAGAAAGACTATCCTAAAGCACTGAGATACAAAGGTTCAGCATCCATAGACAAATTTAAAAGATGGATTTTGAAGAACAAGAATTATTAGACGAATACATCGACACAGAAGCTGAAGACGATGACGACGAGGGTGCGCAACTCTATGAGCATTATCGCGTGATAGCAGAAAAAGGTGCCAAGATGGTTCGTGTGGACAAATTCTTGATTGTCCATCTTTCCGGCATTTCACGCAACCGCATTCAGAAAGCTGCTGATGCAGGGTTTATCATGGCAAATGACAAACCCGTGAAGCGCAGCTACAAGGTGAAGCCAGGCGATGTCATCAAGGTGATGCTCGACCGTCCTCACTATGAAAACAAAATCACAGCTGAAGATATTCCTATCGACATCGTCTATGAGGACGATGATCTCATCGTGGTGAACAAGCAACCAGGCTTGGTGGTGCATCCGGGTTTTGGCAACTGGCATGGCACACTGCTCAATGCCTTGGCTTGGCACTTCAAGGACAAACCCGAATTCGACATCAACAACCCCGAAATCGGACTCGTTCACCGCATCGACAAGGACACATCTGGCTTGCTCGTCATCGCCAAGACTGCTGATGCCAAAACGAAACTCGGTTTACAGTTCTTCAACAAGACGACGAAGCGTGAATACAATGCCATCGTTTGGGGCAACTTCACAGAAGACGAAGGGCGCATCGAAGGCAATATCGCTCGCAATCCAAAAGACCGCATGCAAATGGCTGTGTTTCCCCCTGATTCAGAAATTGGCAAGCACGCTGTGACCCATTATTATGTGTTGGAACGCTTCTCCTACGTCACACTCGTGAAATGTATTCTCGAAACGGGTCGCACTCACCAAATCCGTGCCCACATGAAACATATCGGGCATGTGCTCTTCAACGACGAACGCTATGGAGGAGAGCAGATTCTGCGAGGCACCCAATTCACCAAATACAAGCAATTCGTGGAAAACTGTTTCAAGATTTGCCCTCGCCAAGCCCTCCACGCAAAAACCCTTGGCTTCGTCCATCCACGCACAGGAAAGGAAATGAATTTCGACTCCGACCTTCCAGCCGACATGATGCAGCTGATTGAGAAATGGAGAGGCTACACGCAAAATAGATAAAGACCCTCCCCTGCCCTCCCTGAGAGGGGGATTATTAGAATAATACAATATAAGACAATACATAGCACAAAAATGAAAAAGATTATTGCAATTATTGCTGGCGGCGATTCCTCCGAACACGACGTATCACTCCGCTCTGCTGCTGGCATCAATTCATGGCTCGACCGCGACAAATTCATTGTTTATACCGTTGAAATCTCCAGCAAGGCTTGGGAAGCACATCTGGCAGATGGTAGCAAGAGTCCGGTGAATCGCCATGACTTTTCTTTCATGGATAACGGAGAGAAGATTACGCCCGATTACGCATACATCACCATACACGGCACACCTGGAGAAGACGGCATCCTCCAAGGCTATTTCGACTTGCTCCATATCCCTTACTCCACCAGCAATGTGCTCGTAGAGGCAATGACTTTCAACAAGTTCGCCCTCAACCAATACCTCAAGAGTTTTGGCATTCGCGTTGCAGACAGCATGTTGATTCGCGAAGGACAGAAAGTGAGCGACGAGGATGTCATCTCACATATCGGCCTGCCTTGCTTCATCAAACCCAACGCAGGCGGCTCCAGCTTTGGTGTCACCAAGGTGAAGACTCCTGAACAGATTCAACCAGCCATCGAGAAGGCAATGAAGGAAAGTCCAGAAGTGCTAATTGAAAGCATGCTTGTAGGTACAGAAATTGCTAACGGTGTATATAATTCGAAGAGTGGCGTGCATGTATTACCCATCACCGAAGTGGTTTCCCACAACGAATTCTTCGACTACGACGCCAAATACAACGGAGCTGTGGAAGAAATCACACCAGCCCGCCTATCGGACGAAACGACTGAGCGCGTGAAAAAACTCACTGCTGCCATCTACGGCATCATCGGAGCCAGTGGTCTTGCTCGTATCGACTATATCATCTCGCACGACAAGAACGCAGAAGGCAAGGACATCGACATTATCAATCTCCTCGAAATCAACACCACTCCTGGAATGACCGCCACTTCGTTCATTCCTCAGCAGGCTGCCTACGCCAAGATTGAAATGAAGGACATGCTCAACGACATCATTGCCGTAAAGCTCTCCTAATCGTCTTTCAGCCGTATCTACTGAAAAATCAAGAACTTAAAATACATAATAGCTATGAACATCCACGATTTTGACGACATTCGTCCATTCCTCCCCGAGGAACTGCCCGAAGTGTACGACCGATTGCTTGCCAATCCCGATTTTCAGTCTGTCATCCAGACCGTCTATCAAAATGTGCCATTCGAACAGGTAGCTGCTCTGATGCGTTCCACCAAGGATGCAAATGAGTTCCAGACAAAGCTCGTCTATCCTGTGCTCACACAGCTCATCCAGAAAGCATCGACAGGACTGACTTCCAATCTTTCCAACGTCCTCACAGACCAAGAAAAGACGAAGTGCCACACCTTTGTTTCGAATCATCGCGACATCGTGCTGGACTCAGCCCTTCTATGCTATGTGCTGCAAGACAACAAGTTGACGACCGTCGAAATCGCCATCGGCGACAACTTGCTCATCAAACCGTGGATTCTCGACTTGGTACGCGTCAACAAGTCGTTCATCGTTCAGCGCGCGCTCACCATGCGCCAGATGCTTTTAGCCTCTGCAAAGCTTTCGAAATATATGCACTTCGCCATCAACGAAAAGCATGAAAACGTGTGGATTGCCCAGCGCGAGGGACGTGCCAAAGACTCCAACGACCGCACACAGGAAAGTGTGCTGAAGATGATGTCGATGGGGGGAGATTTGCGCAAGCTCAACATCGTGCCATTGTCCATCAGCTATGAGTTCGACCCTTGTGATTACCTCAAAGCACAAGAATTCCAGAACAAGCGCGACATAGAAGGATTCAAGAAGAGCAAGCAGGACGACCTCGACAACATGCGTATTGGCATCTTCGGACCAAAGGGACACATCCACTACCACGCTGCTCCATGCATCAACGAATGGCTCGACTCCCTGCCTGCCGACATGCCTAAAGCAGACTATTTCAAGGCAGTAGCAGAGCATATCGACCAAGAAATTCATGCTCACTACCAACTCTATCCAAGCAACTACATTGCTGCCGACTTACTTCGTGGCAACAATGCCTTTGCCGACAAATATACGGCTGAGCAGAAAGCACAATTCCAAGGTTATATGCAAAAGAAGCTTTCGATGGTTCAACTCGAAAAGCCCGATATGCCATTCCTCACAGAACGTTTCCTCACGATGTATGCCAACGTGGTTTTCAATCACGAAGAAGCAATCAAGAAGTAACACGTGAAAAAGACGATTCCTACATTGCTCAAGTTGTTCATGCTCTGCGGATTCATCCTGTTGTCCGCTGCTTGTTCCGACGACGAGGACTACACCTATCCTTCCGTCCTGACGGAACTCGTGGAAGCTACAACGAATGCAGAGAAAAACATCGCCTTCATCAAGAGGGATGGAGGCGAGACGCTTTATCTTGGCAATCAGAAGATTGCCGCTTCCGCAGCGGATAGCACCTACCGCTGCATTTGTACGTACGAAATGTTGAAAGATGAGAAAGGCAAAGCTACGCAGAATGTCAAGCTATACAAGTTGCAAAGCATCTTCTCAAAGTTTCCCGTTCCTCACAACCAACTGAAAACGCACGACCACCACCCGATTCAGGTAATTAGCACATGGAAGAGCGAACGTTACTTCAACATGTACATAGGTTTGCTCACCACGGGAGCTGAATCGCATTATATGGCATTCAGTCAAGACAGCACCGTTGTTTCTGCATTAGGGAACAAAATCATGCATGTCAGCTTGATTCACCAGCAACCCAAGAACGATCCTGAATCTTACACGCACAAAACCTATCTCAGCCTTCCGCTATATACAATGAAAGATGAAGCTGACAGCCTCATCTTTCATGCAAACACCTACAACGGTGAAAAGCAATACGAAATGAATCTTTGAGCATCAATTCTTGAATGAATGAATTGGTGCAGGGATGCGTCCGCCTCTGTCCACGAAACGACTGCAACCAACGGAATTCACCGGCATCACTGGTGCATGTCCCAACAATCCTCCGAATTCCACAGTATCGCCCACTTGCTTACCTATGACAGGAATGATGCGCACGGCAGTTGTCTTCTGATTCACCATACCAATGGCTGATTCATCGGCAATAATGCCCGCAATCGTTGTATTTGGCGTGTCGCCCGGAATGGCAATCATATCCAAACCAACAGAACAAACACAAGTCATTGCTTCCAATTTCTCAATGGTGAGTGCACCTGCATTCACCGCATCAATCATGCCTTGGTCCTCACTGACAGGGATGAAGGCTCCCGACAATCCACCTACATAACTCGATGCCATCACTCCACCCTTCTTAACTTGGTCGTTGAGCAGAGCCAAGGCTGCTGTAGTTCCAGGCGCACCCGTTCTATCCACACCGATGCATTGAAGAATGTCGGCAACGGAATCACCGATGGCTGGAGTTGGCGCCAAACTCAGGTCGATAATGCCAAAAGGAATGTTGAGACGACGCGAAGCCTCTTGAGCCACGAGCTGTCCCACACGAGTGATTTTGAAAGCAGTACGTTTGATGGTTTCGCAAAGCACTTCAAAGTTTTGCAATCCATCCTTATCCATCTGCTCCAAGGCATATTTCACTACGCCAGGACCACTCACACCCACATTGATGATGGCATCAGCTTCGCTCACACCATGGAAAGCGCCTGCCATGAAGGGATTGTCGTCGGGCGCATTACAAAGCACCACCAATTTGGCACAGCCCAAGGAATCACGGTCTTTCGTTGCCTCCGCAGTTTCCTTGATGATGTCGCCCATGAGGCGCACCGTATCCATATTGATACCCGTCTTCGTACTACCCACATTCACAGAAGAACAGATGCGTTCCGTAGTGGCAAGTGCCTCGGGAATGGAACGGATAAGCAGTTCATCACTCTTTGTCATGCCCTTCGATACCACAGCACTGAATCCTCCGATGAAGTTCACTCCCACCTCATGCGCTGCACGGTCGAGCGTCTGGCAAATCTTCACGTAGTCGGAAGGCGTGTGGCAACAAGCACTGCCCACAAGCGAAATAGGAGTGACCGAAATGCGCTTATTGACAATAGGGATGGCAAATTCTCGCGAAATTTCTTCGCCAGTCTCCACAAGATGGCGTGCCTTCGTCGTAATCTTGTCGTATATCTTTTGACAACAAGCATCGAGGTCGGAGTCAGCACAGTCCAACAGACTGATTCCCAACGTGATAGTACGCACGTCGAGATTCTCCTGCTCAATCATCTTGTTGGTCTCAATAACTTCTGATATGTTAATCATAAGAGATGCCTCCCCCTTTAAATTCTGTGCATTTTACTGAAAATATCCTCCAACTGGCACTTCACCTGCACGCCAGTCCGTGTGCCCACTTCAGCCAGTTCGTCAGCAATCTTGTCGAAAGGCGATGAGCACTTCGACATATCGACTATCATCATCATGTTGAAGAATTCCTGTACGATAGTCTGAGAAATATCCAAGATATTGATATTGTTGTCTGCCAAATACGTGCAGACCTTTGCAATGATACCCACTGTATCTTTGCCCACAACCGTTATAATTGCGCGAGTCATACTCTATTTTCCGCTAATTTGTTGATGAATTGATTTTGGGCGCAAAGATACGACTTTTCCACCAATAAAAAGGCGTTGAGATTGAAATAAATCCATTTCAAATCCCAACGCCTCTGTTTGTGCCAAGTATTTTTTAATCGTTACTCATTCTGTTTCAGTAGGTTTAGAAATCAAAGAACTTGAAACATATCCATGAGTTCTTTCAGATGAGCACGTGAAACCGTCAGTCCCTTAGCGTCATCGAAAGGAGGATAGAGCACACACTTGTTGCCACTCACCTTCATCAAGTAATTCAGATTGATGATGTAAGAAGAATGGACCTGAGTGAATCGAGGATGCAAAGCCAAAATATCTACACTCACCACACCTTTCTTGAGCGATACCGAAGTCTTGTCCGACAAGTAGGCATTCCACATCTTCTTTGTGGAATTATAAATGAAATAGCCGATGTCCTGCAAGCGCAAGAACTGTATCTCGTTCTTGTCATTCTTCACCATCAGCACGTGCGACTTTTCAATCCGCTGAAAAGCAACATTCGAAACTTGGACGCTCTCTATATAACGCGAGAGAACCTGTTCCAATTCATCTTCTTTGAATGGTTTCTGCAAAAAATCGAAAGCAGATTCGCGAATGGCTTGTATCAGATAAGAAGGATTTGCGGTGTAGAACACCACTTTCATTGGCCAGTCAACCACTGGTTTCAACATCTTCAGAAGGCTCAGTCCTTCTCCATCAGAAAGATTCACGTCAAGGAAAAGCAAATCAGGCTTTTCCTCCTTCACCAAATGAAAACCACTATTCTTGTTGTATGCCTTACCAATCACTCTGAATGAATCATGCTGTTCAAGCCGTACTTCTAAAGCGTTCACGTCTTTCTTGCTGTCATCAACTATTGCAACTCTGTATTTCATATATATAACTGAAATGTATTTTTATTATAAGTGTTATTTTTTTATTGGCACAAAGTTAAGTTTTTTTTCTTTGCTTACAAATTTTTGAAAAGTATCGACAAATAAAATTTACGCAAAGATACCTTTTCGTCCGAAAGGTCGCCAAATCGCTAAGAACAAAGCAAAGTTTCATAGCAAAAAGTCGGTTTTTCACGAATTGTCCTTATTTCTTTCTCTATGGGGCAGAATTCACAATCATACCATTTTTTTCCTCACAAATTCCTCTTATCTCAGAAAAAAGGGTTAACTTTGCATTTTAAATCTTTTTGAAAGAGATGAGCATTTCAGACATCATAACCGAAGAGAAATCAACGAGTTTTTCCTTCGAGGTCCTTCCACCTCTGAAAGGAAACGGAACTGACAGTTTGTTCCGCACCATTGATACGCTCAAGGAGTTCAGTCCTAAATACATCAACATCACGACTCACCGCAGCGAATACGTGTATCACGAACAGCCCGACGGCAGCTTCAAACGCTCTCGCCTGCGTCGTCGTCCTGGCACGATAGCCGTAGCATCTGCCATCATGCACAAGTACGACATCAAGGTGGTGCCGCACGTGGTGTGCAGCGGATTCACGAAGGAAGACATCGAATACATGCTGCTCGACCTCCAGTTCCTCGGCATCAAGGACCTGCTTCTCCTTCGCGGCGACAAGGCAAAGGACGAGTCGCGTTTTCAACCCACTCCTGGCGGATATTCCCACACCACAGAACTCATCAAACAAGTGAAGCAATTCAACGATGGTTTCTTTATTGACGGAACACCCATCAAGCAACCAGGCAGTCCTTTCTCCTTCGGTGTGGCTTGCTATCCCGAAAAGCACGAGGAAGCACCCAACATCGGTTACGACATGCAGATTCTCAAGCGCAAGCAAGACTTGGGTGCCGATTATGCCATCACACAGATGTTCTTCGACAACAAGAAATACTTCCGTTTTGTGCAGGAAGCACGAAAGAATGGCATCACCATCCCCATCATCCCTGCCTTGAAGCCACTTAGCAAACTCTCGCAGTTCAGCGTGGTGCCCAAAACTTTCCACCTCGATTTGCCCGAAGAACTCAGCAAGGAGGCAGAAAAATGCAAGACGGACGAGGAAATGAAGCAACTCGGCATCGAATGGGGCATTGCCCAATGCAAGGAACTCATTGACTACGGTGTGCCTTCCATCCACTTCTACACCATGTCTGCTGTCGATTCTATTCGTCAAATCGCAAGCGCTATATACTAAAAACTGAATCGCTCCTTTGATTTAACTAGTTGGGCGAGCCTTCGCTGAATCGACAACGAGCCTTCGGCAGGACAACAGCGAGCCTTCGCTATGTTTTCGTTGAGCCTTCGCCATCTCAGTAAATCCACACAAAACCGCCACTGATTATTCACGACTGATTCACATAGTCCACACATGCAGTTCACTGACGTCATAGGCCAAGAAGCCATCAAGCACAAACTCATCACGGATGCACAGGTAGAGCGTGTGCCTCATGCCCTTATGCTCTGTGGCAAGGAGGGATGTGGTGCCTTGCCATTGGCGATTGCCTTTGCACAATACTTGCTCTGCTCGGGCAAGATGCCACAGGACAACGGTCCAAGCATGTTTGGCGACCCTGAACCAGTTGCTCCGCTCAATCATGCTTGTGGTCACTGCAATTCATGCCTAATGGCAGAGAAACTGCAGCATCCCGACCTTCACTTCGCCTTTCCCATCTACAAGAAGAATCCAAGCAAAGCAAATTACTGCGATGATTTTCTTACGGAATGGCGGGAGTTGCTGCTCGACAATCCCTACTTCGGATATGCGGAATGGAGGAAGGCATCGGGTGCCGAGAACCAGCAACTGATGATGTACGTGGAGGAAAGTGATGCCATTGCCCGCAAACTGTCGCTCAAGTCGAGTCAAGGTGGCTACAAGGTGTGCATCATTTGGTTGCCCGAGAAAATGCACGAATCCTGTGCGAACAAAATGCTCAAGCTCTTGGAGGAACCGCCTCAGCAAACGGTGTTTCTCTTGGTGAGTGAACGTCCCGACCTCGTATTGCAAACCATCCGAAGTCGCACACAGATGATTGACGTACCTGCGCTTTCGGAACAAGAAATCGAACGGACGCTCATCACTCGCAACGGAATAGCCGAGGCAGATGCCAAACTCATTGCCCACACGGCAAACGGCAGTATGACGGCAGCACTACGTGCCATCACGAGCGACACCGACGAATCGGAATACTTCGACCTTTTCGTCAGCCTCATGCGTCTATCCTATATGCGAAAGGTGAAGAAAATGAAACAATGGAGCGAAGAGGTGGCAGCTCTTGGACGTGAGCGCCAGAAGAGTTTCCTCGTGTATTGCCAGCACATGCTCCGCGAGAACTTCATCTACAATTTCCATCGACCTGACCTCAACTATATGAACGAACAGGAAAGTCAGTTTGCCGTGAAGTTCGCACCGTTCATCAACGAGCGCAACGTCATCGGCATCATGACCGAACTCTCCCTCGCCCAACGCGACATCGAGCAGAATGCGAACCCCAAGATTCTCTTCTTCGATTTCGCCCTCAAAATGATTGTATTAATTAAAAACAGATAAACTAAAAATATCACTTATGTCTGATTTCAACAATTGCTGTGGAGGTGGTCGCGGACTTTGCGCCAAAGGCTGCAATCGCCAAACCGACAAGCTCAACACATACGACTGGCTCGCTGACTTGCCCGACAATGCAGCGATGAGCAACATTGTGGAGGTGCAATTCAAGCCACCTCGCAAAGGCTATTTCATCAACTCCAACAACCTCGACCTCGCCAAAGGCGACATCGTGGCAGTGGAGGCAAACCCAGGACACGACATAGGTACCGTCACCATGACGGGACGACTCTTGCCACTCCAAATCAAGAAGGCAAACCTCAAGCCCGACGTGGAACTCAAGCGCATCTATCGCCGTGCTCGCAACGTGGATATGGAAAAATATCGCGAGGCAAAGGCGCTCGAACACGAAACGATGATTGAATCGCGTCAAATCGCTCTCGACCTCGGATTGAAAATGAAAATTGGCGATGTGGAATACCAAGGCGACGGAAACAAGGCGATTTTCTACTACATTGCAGACGAGCGCGTGGATTTCCGCCAACTCATCAAGGTGCTGGCAGAACGTTTCCGCGTACGCATCGAAATGAAACAAATTGGTGCACGCCAAGAGGCTGGACGCATCGGCGGTATTGGTCCATGCGGTCGCGAACTTTGCTGTGCCACTTGGATGACCAACTTCTCCAGCGTCAGCACGAGTGCAGCTCGTTTCCAAGACATTTCGCTCAACCCTCAGAAGCTGGCTGGGCAATGCGCCAAACTGAAATGCTGCCTCAACTACGAAGTGGACCAATACGTGGAATCGCTCAAACGTCTCCCGTCTCGAGAAATCACACTCCACACAAAAGACGCTGAGTATTTCTTTTTCAAGTCGGACATCCTCGCGCATCAAATCACCTACTCCACCGACAAGCACATCCTTGTCAATGCGCACACCATTTCCTCGCGTCGTGCTTTCGAAATCATCAACATGAACCGCGAAGGACTGAAACCTGAAGCGCTCACGGAGAATGGCGAGCCTGTTCCTGAGATTTCGAAAGACCTGCTCGACCAAGAGAACATCAACCGCTTCGATCGTTCCCGCTCGGGCAAGAAAAGCAAACGTCGTGGCAACGGCGAAAGCGAGAACCGCCGCAGCGAATCCAAACCCGCAAAAAAAGCCAACGGACCAAAGGAAGGTAATAGTCCAAAGGACTCAGGTCCTAAGGAATCCAACAACCCTAAGGAGTCTAAAGAGCCGAAGGAATCTAAAGAGCCTAAGGCTTCTAAGAATTCCGGCGAGCCTATTCCTCCTCGCAGAAATCGCCCTAATCGTCCGAATCGTCCCAACAACCCTCCAACGAACAACTCCAACCAAGCTCCAAAATAGCATTGAAACGCTTTTTTAACATAGTTACATTTCTCGTCCTCTTCCTCTACTTGGCAGCGTGCACTCAACCCACAGAAATGGCGCATCTGCAAGAGAAAGAAGGCGAGAAAATCGTTTTCGACAAGTTTTCGCCTGTCAATGAACAATCGTGGGCGAAATCCGACACCTTATTTATATATATGCCCGTGCAGGAAAAACCGCTCGACGCAGAATTGCTTTTCACGGTTCGCAGCTCGAACGCATACGCATATCGCAACCTCCAACTGCGTGCGGCTCTGCAGGAAATACCAAACCCTGTGCGCTACATTCGGATTCACAACACCCGACGTCATCTCTTTGTGGAGGACACAACGGTGCATGCGAACTCCCGTCATTGGTGGCTGAAATCAAAGAAAGTGTATAAGGAAACTTTTCCCCTTGCCAAGTCCGACACGATTCAAGAAATCGTGCAAATGGCTCGACCCGTGCGCACCGACCGCATCAACTTCAACATCTTCGACGAACATGACCGCACAGCAGGAAAAGGCATTCTTCACTACGAAACCCACACACAACCCTATAATATCCACCTGGGTGGATGCAAGACTTATAGGCTTGCCATCACCCACGGCATGCGAGAAAGGTATCTCAAAGGCATCTCCGACATAGGCATTCGTCTGACAACGACAAATAACAAGAATTTAGCAAAATAAGGTGAAATAACCCCTTTCTTCACCTCCTAATCCAACAAAATGCAAGGTCAAAAGCATTTTTTCATCCAAAAATTTTGGAGATTAAAAAGAAATGCCTACCTTTGCACCCGCAAACGAAAAACAATGGTGCCATAGCTCAGTAGGTAGAGCATCGGACTGAAAATCCGTGTGTCCCCGGTTCGAATCCTGGTGGTACCACGTTGAAAAGTGTTAAGTATCTAATAAACAGATATTTAGCACTTTTTGTTTTTGGGAGAAGTAAAGATTTTCTACCACATTTCTACCACGGACACAAAAAAAACTGCACCTTCCTCGCTTGGAAAAATGCAGTTCGTTGTGAAACTATTCTCAATCATTTTGAGAACAGGGGCAAAGTTAAAGATTTTTTTTGATACGGCAAAAGAATTTGGGGTGTAACGTTTCGTTACGTCATCCCAATTAGGGTAATTTTCCCCTATTATCTAAATCCCCAAAAAACTGGGTATTTACAAGAAGAAGGGTGTCTATTGAATGGACGTCCTTTTTTGTTCTTGTGATATTCCGTGAAATCTACGGATTTATCACACTTGTTGTTTTCGTGTGCCCTTACCACGGAAAACCTATCAAGATAATTGCAGCGGTAGAAAGAACTGACACAGGGGAGGGGTGGGTATTGCAAGGACACCCCAATATGGTACCTACGCTTTAGGTGCATACTAATACATCGGCTGACACGCACCAACTGATATTTTATTAGATGGGAGGGGGGGGGTATTGAATAACTCCCCCAATATGGTACCTAAACAATCCTGTTAGGGTGGTACTTACATCGTTTTTTTTTGTACCTTTGCAGTTGTAAAATTCAATAAAAATTCAATAAGAAAGGGGAGAAAAAATGGGATTTCAGAAAGGAAAGAGTGGAAACCCTTTGGGGAAGCCTGTTGGAGCAAAAAACAAGGTTACAGGCAATGTGCGTTCGTTCATTGCAGATTTGATAAACGGACAACGTACACAGATATTAAAGGACTTGAAGGACACTACACCCGAAAAGCGTTTGGACTTCTTCGCTAAGTTGCTGCCGTTTGTGGCTCCTAAATTGTCCGCTATCGCATGGAGCGACAATAGCAACACACAAGACAGCATTACGCTTATGGAGGAAGTTGCACGGACATACACAGGCATGGACGAGGAAGGAGAAACAGAAGAAAAAGATGACGAGGAAGAATAACAAAGCGCATCAGCCTACATTTAAAGACCGATGCGCCCACGATAGTTATTTGCTATTCTATTTTGAAATCTTTTGTACAAGTTCCTCAAAGGTCGCTTTCAGTTCGTTGAGCCTTGCTCGCATTTCATCAACTTTAGGCTCACCGAAGGGGAAGTTTCGTTCCTTGAAACACTCAATACTTTTCTCTAAAGAGTTAATACACATTTGAACTGCTTTTGTTTCCATGTGTGAAGTTTTTGAATTTGTTTTACTCATTAAACTATTTATTTTTGAGAGGGATAATGATAACTTTTCTTGCTGCCCTCTGTTCAGCGAAAGAAAAGCCTTTTTAAAATGTTCCAAATTTGCAACGAGAAAACGAACTACCTTTAATTGCAGTTTGCCGTATTCGTTAAGTTGGTTTTCAGTTGCTTCAAGATACGTCCTTGTACGTTCCAGAGCATTGCCAAGTGTTACTAAATCTGCCATGTCAAAATATTTTTAATTGTTGTGTTATAAGTTCAAATTCCACTCTTGGGTTGTCTGCATCTATGTGTTTCCTTGCGTCTATGTGGGAACATAGATTGTCGTTTGTGATAGCCTTCACATATTGCAAGCAATCGAGCAGAGTTTTCAGTGAGTTGTCCAAGTCGTATCTTTGAGAGGAAAAGAACACATCGGCTATCAGCGTGAATGGGGTGTTGATTCCTCTGTTCTTGTAGATGGTACATTGACGGACAAAGGATTTTTCGTATTGTCTTATTGCATCATCTTTAATTATTCGCCTTCCTCCGTTGCTATCTGGCACTGCCTGGTAGTGGTTTGCTTTCCCGACTATCTGTCCTAATATCGTTTCTTTCATACCTCCACTAAATCAAGTTTTTCTACCAATAACCTAAATGCTTCATTTGTCCGCATCAGTTGTGCGAATGGTGTTGCATCGGGATTAATCATTTTTCCCAAGAGTTCACGAAGGAGAGTGTAGCAAGCGTGTTGCACCCTCCTTCACTCGTTGTTATGCTTCGGCATTTTGTCCGACAATAGGTATTGCGTTGTTACTTGAAACATCCAAAACTGGCACCATCATGCCATTTTCAAAGCAACGCACCCACTTAGGAACATCTCCGAAAATAGCCTTCATTTTCCGTTTCTCACCATCGGTGTAACTTTGGTTAATCAAATCATCAAGGGACTCAAAACCGTTGCTTATTGCAAAATTATCGTCAAACTGAATATCAACTTCGCCCGTGTCTATGTTTTGGCGAAATGAAATTTTTCTACCTTCATAGGCTCTTGTGAAATACTTGTAAATCTCCATTTTCTTATTGTTTTATTAAATTTCAATTAAATCAAACTTATTTACTAATAACCTAAATGCTTCATTTGTCCGCATCAGTTGTGCGAATGGTGTTGCATCCGCTTCGGCTTGCTCGTTCTCCATTTCAAGCAACAACCAATCAGCCAAATCCGCAGTGCTGCCCTGTGGCTCGTTCTTGGCTACAATATCATTTACCACGAACTTTGCAAAGGTAAAGCGTTTTATCTTCTCCGTCCATTCATCCGTCGCGTCCGCATCAGGAAATACGATAACTTTCTTTCCTGTTAGAACTTTCAACAATTCGGGTTTCAAGTTCTGTCGGCTGCCTGTTGCAACCCATACATATTGAGGATATTTAATTGTGCCTACAAGGGCAGTCTTTTCTGCCTCGACAAGTGCTATTGTTTTGCCCTTGTTGTATGAGTAGTTTATTTGATGTTCACCAAACAAGCATTGCGACAACTCCCATTCCTGTGGTAGCAATCCTTTTGACTGCAGTAGAGAATGGCACCAATTCACATTCTTTGACTTATCCCTGTGTCCGTTCAACTTGTAAGGTATAATCTTTCCAGTTCTGCATCTTCCTTTGATGTCAATTTGCCAAAAAATGATGCTACGGCTTTTTGTCGTGCCAATTATGAATTGGTTACAGGCATATTGAAGTGCATCGGGTTCGGCAATCATTGCAAGATACTCTATGAAAGTGTTGTCAAGGAACGCACTCTTAACCACATATTCAAACGGAATAGTGCAAAGTGGCTTCGGTGGTGCTATCGGCTTCGGCACTGGCTTATAGATGGATTGTTGCGGCTTGTGGTCGGGATGGTCTGCAAAATACATCTTTGGTGTGTAGTGATACCCACAATTATTAACACGATTGCACTTGCCACATTCTTCACTTAATGGCTGCTCGTTCTCGTCCACATAGTATGTGAATTCCCGTTGTCCGCATGAAGGACAAATGTGTCGGTCTGCTCTACTGCGGTACTTCTGCAAATGGAATTTATAATCTTTCTCCATAACGTTTCTCTGCTAAGCGTTCACAGCGTTCACACTATGAACATCGTGAACACCGTGAACAACGTGAACACTATCTATTGATATATTTATTTACGGCTCCTACGGATATGCCTAATTCTTGTGCTATCTCTCTTTGGGATTTGCCAGTCGCTGCCAATTCCTTCGCTCTCATCTTCTTATAACTGCGTTCACTCTCGGACGTTTCCTGAAGGTGGTCATTTTCGGGCGCAAACTCCATGAACTCAAAATGCGTGAAAGAATTATCCTTGACGATTGAACAAACGACTACGTTGTCGGCACCATGTGTAAATTCTCCGTTTCTGCACTTGATTTGTTTCAGATAGCGGAGATTATTATCCTTTGCGCTTCTACCAATAGCAAAAGCACTATCAAAGAAGTTGAGTAACTTTCGACTACCCGCCAAATCATTGCCTGTTAGTGGTGCTGAACATGGTCGTTTTGGGGTGTGTGCTATTATCAACATACTCCATCCATATTGCTTTTTCAGTCGGCACAAACGCATCATGAGTTCTGCGGCTGCATCGCCTTTCTCACTCTGTGAACAAAGAAATGTTAGGTTGTCAATGATAAGCACCTTCGCTTCACATTGATTTGCTGCGTCCTCGATGTTTCTCATTAACTCATCCTCAAAGTTACTACTACTTGTTAGTGCTTCGGGATTTATCTCCACTCGCTGCAAGTTGTCGGGAAAGTTATAGAGGTTCCCACCATCGTCCGTGTAACGTAATTGAAATTGCTTGTCGGATAACTCGAAGTCAAAGTATAAAACTATTTCGTTTACGGCAATCTCGGAAGCAATCTGTACGGCTAATATAGACTTGCCTAAATTAGTGTCAGCAAACAGGCAACACGTTTCGCCCTCGTGCCAAAAAGTCTTATATAAAGATTTCGGATTAGGTCGTTTTGCGGCTTCTAACATATATTGATTGGCACTTTTTATGTTAAACATTCCAACGTTGGTTGGCACTTCGTTGAGAACTCTCTCGGACTCGGAAAGAGATGCGTCAAGAAGTGTTTTTATTTTACTCATTTTTCACCTCCTTTCCGAAAAAAATTCTTACCTTTGTAATTGCAAACATCTGGTAAAACATTTTTTCAATTCCTATCGGGCAGTCCTTAATCGGCTGCCTTTCTTTTTTCCGCATCCTCATTCCTCCTTTCCTTTCTTTTGGTGCATCCCTTTGGGGAAATTCTTAGCTGCACTATCTACCTCATTGGCATCATATAGCACACGTCTATTGATGCGCTTTGACTTCAATCTGCCTTGCTTTGTGTATTCGTTAAGTGTCGGCAAAGAAACGTGAAGAAGTTTGGCTACTTCTTTGCGAGTATAAAAACGTGGCTCTTTCTCCTTCTCCATTTGTTTGACTTTGACCGCCAATCGTTCAACAATAACGTTGATTAATGGTTCTGCTATTTGCATGAGAACCTTTTGAAAATCCTCCATAATCATTTCTGTTGGTTTAAGAAGTTTTCAACATCTTCTTTTTTAAACAATAATCTCCCTGCTGGTTGATAACATTTCAGTTTGCCCGACTTCACGAACAAATAAATGCTGCGTCTGCCGTAACCTGTCAATCTGCAAACGTCTTTGATTTTTAGAATTTCTCCCATTGTATATAATTATTGCGCCACTTGGTTTGTGAGTGGGTGTGGCATAAATAACCCTTAACTCGATTGTAAAGGTATAGGAAATAGAAAATGGAATTTGTATAAACGCACTTTTTCAATGTAAATCAATATAAAACGAGTAAAAAAAGTATCTACCGAACAAAAGAAACCTAATGACACAAAAAAAGACAGGTTATTAGCCTGTCCTTTTACTTTACACCTTATTATATATTAGAAAAGGTCTTTATCCAATTTGTCTGCAATACCCTCTGCAATTTGTTCGCCACTTAGTTTGATATACTCCCTAAAAGTCTTGGCTTCCTTGTGTCCGCTGATTGACATCATCTGAACTGAATCGAATTTACCCGAAAGGTACAAGTTGGTAATTCCGCTTCGTCTTGCCGTATGGCTCGTTACAAGTGCATATTTCGGTTTGATTGCTCGCCCTTCTTCATCGTACTTGAATAGTGATACATACTCCTTCCCCTCGCTTTCGGCTTCCTCTCTCGCCTTCTCTTCGAGTGCCTTCTCTTTCATGGTGAGGACGGTTGGGTAATACTCGCCCAGGCTCGGAAGGGTTTCGCTCAACTCCTTGCATATATCCTTGATATATCGGTTTAGCACCACATCACACACGTTCGGAATGTTGTAATTATATTTCTTCGCTATCTTCATCAAGTTATCAGTAAGCAAAGGGATCACCACATCTGTTTTGGTTTTCTTCTGTGTTAGTTTCACTACTTTTGTTCCTCTTGCCGTTGTAGTGAAGTTCTCACGCTTCAATCGGGAATAGTCAGAGAAACGCTGACAGGTATAAACACCAATAAGGAACACATCACGAATGATGGACTTTTCCCCTTCCAACTCCATATTATAAAGTCCGTTCAGTTCTTCACTTGTCAGATAGATTTCATGTGCTTTCTCGCTTTCAAGCACCTTTGTCTTGGAGAAATATGCAGCTGCCCTGTCGTTGGTGTGCTTTTTCTCTTCGTATGCTCTTGCTATTACTGCTTTGAAAACGGAAATATACTTATTGATAGACTTTTTCATGTAACCTTCTTGCTCCATGAAATTTGCAAAACGATTGGCAAAAGTCTGGTCTATATCATCCCATGTAAACGGCTTTTCATTATATATGCGGTTGATAATTCCACGAAGGTTTGTGTACATCTTTATACTACCTGTGGTGTACGCTTCGCCTTTGTTCCTTCCCTTGCCCGATATGCGCACTTCGCCTGTCCTCATCCCTTCTATCATATTATCAATGTAAAGACGTACATCGGCATTGCGCTCGGCTTCTTCAGCTGCTTTATTGGCTGCTATTCTGCGCTGCTCGGCTTCCTCCTGTTCCTTCCGTTTCCTTTCGGCTGCTTTCTGTTCCTTGAAAACCACATTTTCCACGGCTACACGGAAATCTTCAACGTCCACTTTACCCTCTGCGAGCGCATTATCAATAGCACTATCGACTTCAAACAAACGCTTCTCTAACGCTTTGGCACTTTTGAAATAATCACTTTGGGTTTTGCACTTGTTCCATGATGTTATATCCACGTCAAGATGGGTATTCAAGAAAAAGTCCATTGAAGGCACACGCTTACGAACTCGGACGTATAGAGGTGCTTTGCCCTCGGTCTGCTTGGTCTTGATGAAAAATGTTCTCATAACTTTTAGGCTTTAAATGATTAATAATAGTTTCACGTTGCAAAGTTAATAAAAAGTTATGTTTCTACCACATTTCTACCACGCTTTTTTACTTCATTTTATCAATAAAATTAAAATATCACTGAAAATCAACGATTTAGCGATTTATATTTTCTACCACAAGTTAAAAAAAAGAGGAAATAGTGGTACTGGTGGTACCACAAAAAAGAGACAACATGCAGTTGCCTCTTTTTTTGCGTCCTTAAGTTTTCGTCTTTATGATAAGAATCTTCACTCCCTCGCCCTTTGGAGAGGGGTTGGGAGTGAGACATTTATTTCTTCTTCATTGCTTTCAGCATTTCTTCGGCATAGCGCTTGCCAATCATGCGATAACCTTCAGCAGTGAAATGCAGACGGTCCATAGCGCCTGGACATCCTTGAGAGCTTACCACGCGACAATTCTTGATGGTCTTAGGCAAGGTCTGAATGATGTCGTTCATCGACGCACAAGCTCCGTTGAACTCCTTGCTGAGAAGTTCACCTGCAATCAGCGGCACGTCTGCAGCGTTGAGATGGAGGTCGTTGAGAAGGTCATTATAAATCTTGTTGACCTTAGCAGGCCACTGCTGGTCGCCTGTGTTGGAGCAGCCCTGATGGAGCAGAATGCCCTTGATAACGCCTTGATGGCTGGCACGAAGCGCACATTCAAGTACACGGAGATAAGGAATGTCGTCGTAAGAGTGCATGAAATTCTGGAACCAGCCAGCTTCGCGACTAACGGTTGCAGGGTCATACTCCTTGAAGAGATGCTCTATCTTGCAACCACCAATAGCCACGTGAATCACACCAACGCGGATAGAGTCTGGCAACTTCTCGACCATCGTTCTTCCAAAGTAGTCGGCAGGAGTTAAGCCGGTGAAAGGACGACAAAGAGGAGGAGTGGCAGTGTACCACTGGAACTTTTTGCGCTCATCGCCTCGATAGTTACCTGTGTTGGCAGGAAAATCCACAGCCGCCATCATCTGGAAACGGTCGGAAACGCCCTGATAATCTTGGTCCTCAGGACGTGCAGCACCTTCCATGTTCGATTGTCCTATACAAATGTAAATGTAGAAATTAGGGTCAATGTTCGATCTGAAATGCTCTGACTGTGAAAGGAAATCCTGGGTGGTTTGAGCATTGCCATACATTTTCGACGCATCGCCTTGTGCTTGAGCAGCTGATGCTGAGAACAACAGCGTGAACAAGAACAACGCTGCCTTGAAGTTAAATGATTTTTTCATAAATAAATGTGTTATTAAGTAAGAAAATTTTCTGATGCAAATATAGAGAAAAGCGAAGGAACAGGAAAAAAGATATGTAACAAATACTTATAATTTTGATTCCATCGAAAGAAAAACCGGTGACATACAATTGGTTTTGAAAAAAAACATGGAATTGGATGGTCAGTATGAAAAAAAGTTGTAACTTTGCACCCGCTTTAGCGAAGCCGCTGACGAGGTGCCACACTGCGGTGGCAGTTTTAGAGAGACTCGTGCATGCTTCGTTGGAACAAAAAAAACAATTTTAAAAAGTACAATTCACAGTAAAATGGATTTAATTAAAGTTGCTGAAGAAGCATTTGCTACTGGCAAAGAGTTCCCAAAGTTTAAGGCTGGTGACACAGTCACTGTAGCTTACAAGATCATCGAAGGTTCTAAGGAGCGTATCCAGCTCTACCGCGGTGTGGTTATCAAGATTTCAGGCGAAGGCACAAAGAAGCGCTTCACAGTTCGCAAGATGTCGGGAACTGTAGGTGTTGAGCGTATTTTCCCTATCGAATCTCCAAACATCGAGTCAATCGAAGTGAACAAGGTTGGTAAGGTTCGTCGCGCTAAGCTCTACTACCTCCGCAACCTCACTGGTAAGAAGGCTCGTATCAAGGAAAAGCTTTCAGGTAAGAAGACTGAGAAATAATTCTTCCAAAGAATTTTCCTCTTCCTTCAAGGAACGACTCCTAATCGAGATAATCAAAAGAACATCTGCACACATAGATTGTTGTGCGGATGTTTTTTGTTTATAAGGGATTGTTTCAAAGCTCAATGAACAGCATAAAATGTGGGATTATATTGTACATAGAAGAAATATCGTACAAAGAAATTGTGCAATCAAAAAAATCTTCATAACTTTGCAATATCTTTAACGGTAGGTTCAATAAATTCTGATTTTTGAGTTCCTACTCATTAAGTTTGTGCAAAAACAATGGGAAAATTGATTATTAATTCGTACGACGAATTTGCATCACACTTAGGAGAGGTGTTAGGCACCAGCGATTGGCAGGAAGTGACACAGGAGAGAATCAATCTCTTTGCAGACGCAACCCTCGACCATCAGTGGATTCATGTGGACGTGGAGCGTGCCAAGGTGGAAAGCCCTTACAAATCAACCATTGCTCATGGTTATCTCACCCTCTCACTGCTTCCGCACCTCTGGAATGAAATCATCGAAGTGAACAACTTGAAGATGATGGTGAACTATGGAATGGACAAGATGCGCTTTGGTCAGCCTGTCATCACAGGTAGCAGTGTGCGTCTCGTGGCATCCCTTCTGTCGATTGCCAACCTGCGTGGCACTTGTAAAGCAGAAATCAAGTTCTCACTCCAAATCAAGGATGCACGCAAGCCAGCCCTCGAAGGCATTGCCACTTTCCTCTACTATTTCAAAGACTAATTCCCTTTTTCTTCAAGGATTCAAACCAAGACCTATTATATCTCTTGCTTCCTAATCTATCAGTATTTCATGGGATGAGAGCCAAGCAATTGATGATATGTCTGATTGCTTATTTGTGCTGTGGCTTTTCTGCTACAGCACAAATTGTTGTGTCGAAAAGCCACAACGACAGCATTCCACCCATCAAAACTCAGGTCATGGATTCCTTGATGATGGACACCCTATTGAAGGACTTCCTCTTGAAAAACACACTGAAAATCGACACGCTGAAAACAGATTCTTTGCTAACCGACACACTGCAACCTATAAACACTCACACAAAGAACACTGCTGAGAAAATCTTCGATTTCATCGGAAGAATTTTCACCAATTACCCAAAGTTTGAGGACAAATTAGTCGATTCTCTCAATGTTTCCAACGAGGAATTCGACAGCATGAGCCGACGCAAACAGAAAAAGCTTCTAGTAGATTTCCTCGGAGAAGAAATCAGCGATTGGAACCGCATCGACACCACTTATATCACCCCTCAACAATTTGATTGGGCTGTGATGTTTCAAAACACCAACACCTTCGAGAACTTCAATATCCGAAGTCGTGGCGACTCGAAACAAACACTCAATCTGGCACCACGCCCAACCTTCCGCCTTGGAGGCTATTTCGGTTGGCGCTGGCTCTTCTTAGGCTATACCTTCGACATGGGTGGACTCTTAGGACACAAATCTGCAAAAAAACAAAAAACATCCTTCGACCTGAGCTTCTATACCTCCCGAATAGGTCTCGACATCTTCTTCCGAGAAACTGGTAACAACTACAAAGTCACCAACATGAGTAGTATTGTGACTGATGGTGCCAAGGTTTCGAACCAATTCGATGGACTCGAACTGCATACACGTGGTATGAACATCTATTACATCTTTAACCACCACTATTTCTCCTATCCAGCCGCTTTCTCACAAAGTACTGTTCAGCGGAAATCTTGCGGTTCATTCAAAATGGGATTCTCTTTCACCCATCACAAACTCTCGCTCGACCAATCAAGAATCTCCTCTGAACTGTTACCTTACATCGACAAGTCCTTGCTCTTCAATTCCGTTATCTACAACGATTATAACATCAATTTCGGCTACGCCTACAACTGGGTATTTGCCAAGAACTTTCTGTTCTGTGCTTCTTTCAGCCCAGGCTTTGCATACAATATCACACACTACGATGCAGAGCACGTGGACACTCAAGAGCAAGAAGAAGAACCCAAGGGTTGGCTTTCGTGGTTCAAATTCCGAAAACTTAGCCTGGATTATGGACTTCGATTAGGTCTTGTGTATAATGATACAAAGTATTTTGCTGGACTTTCATTCATTTTGCATTCGTTTGATTACAGAAACGACCAAATCGGACTCAACAATTCTTTTGGGTCACTCAACTTCTATGTAGGCTTCAATTTCAAGAAAAAGAAGGGAAAGAAATAAAAACGTCAACGAGTTTACAAACAAAAAATATAAAAGCATTCAAAAATAAGACATAGATGTCATGTTTTTAGAAAATTTGATTAAACAAAAATAAAATAATCAACATTTCTAAAATATTTTTATAAATTTTGCTTGAAAAAATTTGCAGTATTAAACAAAATGGTTAACTTTGCGCTTAGAAAATAAAACACGACAAAATACATTCCAAAAGCGGAGTAAAACAGCATTAGTTTTTATCGTTTTAGGGAGTGTTTCAATCCTAACGAGTATTATCTCCCAAATTAATCATTATAATTAAGCAGTAATTAATTTAAAAGTATTGTAAACTCATTCTGACAGTACACACAAAACACGACAAAAAGGAAGCTTCACATCGAGAGATGCGAGGCTTTCTGTTTTTGCTATACCCCTATCTTCTATTGAAAAATGGCATCAAAAAGCACTAAATCGGAAGAATTACATAAAAAACCATGTTTGAGCACAAAAAAACAATAAAGTTTTTTGTTGTAAATCGATTGTTTTTATTAAATTTGCACCATAAAATGTGTACTTGGACCAACTGACGACTCTTATGATTGGAAACAAGACTCAATCAATAGTAACTCAGCATAGGGAAAATACCATTATTAATTTTAAACTAAGCATGAAAAAATATTTCTTGACACTTGGATTACTGTTGATAGGAATACTTACAACAAGTGCTCAGACAGTGGGCAATCCATTTGTAAAAGAAATTGAAGAGGAGAAGATTATTACATCAACATCATCCCAGGTTTCGGTTTCAGCTACAGCCAGCGAAGACGATAGCACAGTGATTATTCCTATTGGCACCGAATACTACGGAGACGTGAATGAGGACAAGATTGTCAATATAAACGATATTGTGGCGACAGTTAATTTTATCCTAAATAATAGCACAGCCACAGGAACATTCGAAATATTGAATGCGGATACAGACAAAGATGGTGTTGTGAGTATTTCAGACGTGGTAGCAATCGTCAACTACGTTCTGAATGGAGAAAAGAAAATCCGCGTCAGCGGCGGCAATGCAGCCGAAGCACACGCTAAAAAACGATAATACACATAAAGAAATATTATAAACAACTAAAAAAATAAACGATTATGAAAAAATTATTTTTTACTTTAGCTATGATGCTTGTGGGCTCTACAGTTGCATGGGCAGATAATCCTTATTTAACAATTGATCCGTTTACTATCACATCAGCAACGGGCAATAATTTTGTAAAAGTTCGCATTCATTGTGATGCTGCTGATACTAAAGATTTTGATTATCTTGACCTGAACACATATGAATCTACCACATTAACTGGAACAAGATTTACAGCTTTTCAGTGCAGCATTATACTCCCAGATGGTTTGTCATTTAAAAAATTAGGTAGTGTCTATGCAGTGAAGTCGCAAGAATTTTCTAAGGCAGTAGAATTCTCTATTGGTCAGAGACAATTTACAAATGATGATGGTAAGGAACAATTAAATCTTGTTGTCTATAGTACACAAAATGCACCTCTTTATCCAATTGTTCTTGGTGATGAAACTGAAACCGCAAATAATTTTTTATTCCAATTCGCAGTTTTACCAAAAAACGAATCTGCTTATGGAAAATACGAGATGGAAGCTGTCAAGATTATTATTGCACCAGCAGCTAACCAAGATGGAACTATACCAGAAGGAGGAGCAGGAAGTGTATATCAGGATAATTTTCAAACTTTAGGTTCATATCCTCTCACTCTTGATGAAGGAAAAGCATTTCCAACCTGGGATGGTACACTCGCTAATGTTGACGTAAATATGAAACGTACCATTAAGGCAGGTTACAATACTGTATGTTTTCCTTTTGCAATGACTGGTGAGGAAGTAGCTACAACATTCGGTGCTGGTTCTCAGGCTTATTCTTATTCAGAGGCTGCTGGTCAGATTTCGTTTGCTAAGGCAGATGGTATTGAAGCAAATGTTCCAGTATTACTAAATGCAACATCTCCAGCAAGTACATTTACTTTGGCTGATAAAACTGTTGAAGCCCCAAGTGATTTAGCTGTTTCAGGTGACACTTATGATTTTGTTGGCAATTACACTCCTGCATTGACAATTGCAGCTGGAAACTACGTATTATCAAATGGTAGCGTTGTAAAGTCACTTGGAGGTTCTACCCTGAATGGTATGCGTGCTTTCTTTGCTAAAAAGGGTGCAGAGGCAAAGAGCTTATCAATGGATATTGAAGGTGAGGCAACAGGCATTCAATTTGTCAACGGAGAAGTTGAAACAGTTGGTGACATCTATACAGTTGGTGGTCAGCTTGTTCGCAGAAACTCTACAGTTAAAGGTCTTCCAGAAGGCATTTATATGATTAACGGCAACAAGGTTGTTGTTCGCAAGTAAGATTAGAATTAGTGAAGATTTAGTAATTTAACCCTCAAATAATTAGAAATCATGGACAAGAAATTATATATTCAGCCTTCTTTTAGAGTAAACGTTCCACAACTTGATGTTTACATGCAAGATATCAGTAAATTTAGTGTTCAAGGTGCTGAAGATTTACAAATTGACAATAACGGTCAAGATGTAAGTGGTGACGCAAAGCTCAGAGGTGAGTGGAGTGAAAATGGTCTCTGGTAATCACACAGTGTAATTAATCAAGCAATTAAGGTTTACACCTTTTATATATAAAGACGAGCATTCTGCTGAGGGTGCTCGTCTTTTTTGATGGATAAATCGTAAATGAATACAAACGTAAAAACGAAAAACCACCATCTTCACAGACAGCGGTTTTTCAAACAATCCATTTAGGATTCCAAACTAACCTATACTAATATTTATCAACTTTTAGAAATAGCAAGACATCATGATTAGAACTGCTGAAGGATGCTTTCTGGGAGGATTGGCATAGCGCCATTCTGCGTGCAGATATAAGCAGAAACCTCAACAGCGAGCTTGTGAGCCTCCTCGATAGGTTTACCCTTTAGCACAGCAGCACAGAAACTACCCGTGAATGAGTCGCCAGCGCCCACAGTGTCAGCCACTTTCACCTTAGGAGTAGGTTGGAAGGATTTCTTGTCAGCAGTGAAGACATAGCTTCCGTTCGTGCCACAAGTAAGAACGAGAATATTCAGTTTATAAGTGTCAATGAGGTAATGGCATTGCTTTTCGAGGTCGAGACCACCCAAATTGAACATACGTTCGATAACTACCAATTCCTCATCGTTGATTTTCAGAATATTGCATTTCTTGAATGATTCCTCAATCACTTCCTTGGAATAGAATTTCTGACGAAGGTTGATGTCGAAAATCTTCACACAATCGGCAGGAGTAGCATCAAGGAACTTCTGAATCGTTGTACGGGTCACAATACTACGCTGAGCTAGGGAACCCCAACAAACAGCCTTGCACGACTTTGCAATTTCTTCCATCTCAGGAGTGTAAGGAATGTTGTCCCAAGCCACTCCTTCACGAATTTCATAGCAAGGAATGCCTTGATTGTCGAGTGTCACCTGCACCGTACCTGTTGGATATGGCACGCGAGGCATGAGATAGTTGAGTTTATTTGCTTCGAGTGCTGCGATGGTTTCATCTGCCAAGGCATCTTCTCCTAACGCACTGATAGCGATAGTATCATTACCAAACTGTCCAGCATGGAAAGCAAAATTTGCTGGTGCACCACCGAGTTGTTTTCCTTCTGGGAGGCAATCCCAAAGTGCCTCACCGAGACCTACGATATAGTTTTTCATATTTTATTAAAGACCCACTCCCCATCCCTCCTTCTGAGGGAGGGAAGCAGTCACTATATAAATGGGTTAATAATTGATTGAATTAGAATTCTGTTATTGCTTCACCTGCTTGATGTAAGTAATCAGATAGACGACACCGATAGCCATGATAGCAACAGCACCTGCTTGTCCCATGGCATCGCTCATGAAGCCCATGAGGAGAGGGAAAATAGTACCTCCGAAGAGACCCATGATCATCAAACCACTGACCTCGTTCTGCTTGTCAGGAACAGAAATCAGTGCCTGAGAGAACACCATCGAGAAGATGTTACTATTGCCATATCCCACGAGAGCGATGGCTGTGTAGAGAATTGCCTTTGAACTACCACCAAACATGAGTGCCATACTGATTGCCATCATCAACACACTGATAATGAAGAACACCTTTGTTTTCATCACACGGAGGAAGAAAGAACCAGTCAGACAGCCGATGGTACGGAAGATGAAATAAAGACTGGTCGCGAATGCAGCTTCGTTGAGTGTCATACCAACGCGTTCCATGAGCAACTTAGGAGCAGTAGTGTTAGTACCCACATCGATACCCACATGGCACATGATGCCAAAGAAAGAAAGCAACACGATAGGCTTACCCAACAGGCGGAAGCAATCAGCAAATGAGGAAGTCTTTCCCTCCATCTTCTCCTCCTCGATTGGAGTGACGAAGAGCAAGCCTGTGGCCAATAAACCAACAATGAAATAGATGAGGAAAAGCACACGCCAATCCATGCCGAAAGATGGAATCACCTTTGTGGCACCCCACATGGCAAGATAAGGTGCAAGGAAAGAAGCGATTGCCTTGATGAACTGTCCGAAGGTGAGAGTAGAAGCGATGTTGGAACCACCGATAATGCTCGACACGAGCGGATTAAGGGAAGTCTGCATGAGTGCGTTACCAATGCCCAGGAGGGAAAAAGCAATCAGCATGATAGGGAAAGTCTCACCCAAGAGAGGGAGGAAGAGTGAAACAACAGTCACGATGAGCGAAAGGAGAACCGTCTTCTTACGTCCAATCTTGTTCATCAGCATGCCCGTTGGCACAGAGAAGATGAGGAACCAGAAGAACACAAGCGAAGGGAAAATGTTTGCCACTGAATCGCTCAACGAGAGGTCTTCTTTCACGTAGTTGCTGGCAATACCCACCAAGTCCACGAATCCCATGGCAAAGAAGCAAAACATCACGGGAATCAGGTAGAGCGTCTTGTTCGATTTCATATCATTTCATGATTTACTTTATTTCATAAATCTTTGCCTTGCCACCCTTCACCTTGAGCTGGTTGTAAGGCTCAGAAGGGAACACGAGGTTGGTCATCACCATCTTGCCTTCGCTGTCGAATGCCTCCACACTGCACTTGTCGATGAAGATGCGGAGTTGACGGATACTGCCTAATGTTGGAGCCACGGTTTCAGCAGCAAATTGCTCGCTGAAACTGCAATCGCCACTCTCCTTGCGATCCATCTTGAAAGTGCGAGCCGACTCGTCGTATTTCATCACCACTTTCTCACCCTTCGCATTCTTCAGTTCGATAGACGAACTACCCTTCATGTCGATAACGATTTCGCATGTGCTGCTTGGCTTCTTCAGTTGCTTGCCACGTACTTTCAGCATTTCAGGTGATGGAACACTTGCCAAATAAGTTTCGCCAGCATCCTCGAAGAGTTTAAGGTCGCGAGGCACACTGTTGGCAGAGCGGAACTGCTTGGTTGGCACTTGGTTAGCATACTGCCAGTTGCTCATCCATGCGAGAGCTACCAAGCGACCATCAGGTGCATTGGAGAAAGTAACAGTGGCATAATGATCCTTGCCATAGTCCATCCACTTTGTCATGCTTGGCTTGGAATCGCATACGAACTTATGTCCGTCAAACTTACCCGTGAAATATTGAGTTGCACTACCACCGAAAGGACCACCAGGGTTGATATTCAGCAGGAGCACCCACTTGTTATTATCCATTTTCAGTAGGTCTGGACATTCCCAAACACCGTCGTGGTTGCCATATTCCTTACCGAAACTGCTCTCGTAAGTCCAGTCCTTCAGATTTTTGGAAGAATAGAACTGCACTTCCTGACCGACAGCGAGCACCACAATCCATTTCTGAACGCCTTCGTGCCAAATCACCTTAGGGTCGCGGAAGTCGGGAGCAGCGTAAGTGATAACAGGGTTACCAGCATATTTTGTGAAAGTTTTGCCGTTGTCTGTGCTGTATGCAATACTCTGCGTCTGATGCTGACCAGCCGATGTGTACATGGCGATGATGGCATCTTTACCAAAACCAGCAGTGTTCTGCTTGTCAACCACTGCACTACCACTGAAGATGGAGCCCAATGCATCGGGAACGATAGCCTTATCCTGCATTTGCCAGTGAACAAGGTCGGTGGAAGTGGAGTGTCCCCAAGTCATGTTTTCCCACTGAGAGCCGTATGGGTTGAACTGATAATAGAGGTGCCAAACGCCATCCTTATAGAACATACCATTAGGGTCGTTCATCCATCCCCAAGCAGGAGTGTGGTGGTATTCAGGACGGAAGCGTTCGCGATTGGTCGTGTCGAAAGTGCTCGACAACTTCATTTCCTTCCAGCAAGAGAAATCCTTCACGGAACCCGTCTTGTGGCGGTCGCCGTGGAAAGTAATATCCAGCAGCAGGTTCTTGTCGAACTTACTCAAATCGAGTGGCACGAGGTAATCCACTTTATCTACAGCCAGGCGCAGATTGAATCCCTTCACCACTTGGTTGTTGCACACGATGTCAACATGTGCGTTTTCCTCTTTCTCCTCAACAGGCAGAAGAAGGAAACGCTGCGAGGCATTCACTCGCACCATGGTATGTGCGTCGCTGAGGTGCTGAGGAGTTGCAATTTGAGCCGTTGCTGTCAGGCTTGTCATTGAAAAAGCAAACAGAGTTGCCAAAGTCGTTAGTTTCATATTATTTGTTTTTGAGTTTTTAAGTTTTCTCGAAGCTGAGTATCTTCGTTAAACTATAAACGTTAAACTTTAAACGTTATTTGTTAGAATCGAGAGAGGAAAACACTATTTCCACATTGTCAGCGGCAAATTTAGTTTTTCTTCGATTTCATCGATAAAAAATATGTTTCTCTTTATCGCAAAAATGTTGCATGAAACAATTTTTCCAAGAATTTCAACATTCGTCCTATCGAATCACCACATCCAGCGTGATAGGAATCTTCAGTTTCTTTCCTTTTTCCTTCGTTTCGATGGTCTTTGTGATATGCTGCAAGCCATTTCCCATCTTTTCCTCCACTTTGAACGTGAGAGGGAGAAGTTCCTGACGGTTGTTTTCATCGCAGTGGAGCACAACCACGTTCAGCGTTTTCTCTGCACCTCGGTTCATATAGCCCAAGTCGAAACGGTTTCTCGATACGCGAGTGTCCTTTGTCACAGCGATGGGGAATTGCTTCATCAGCGTTTCGGCAGAAGTGATGCAATTGCCCTCCATCGCCATCTGCACGAAATGCCGTTTAGGTTTCTCCTCTGCCTTGGCTGTTGCCGATGTATAGACCACCGTGCCACTTTCGTAGAACTCCCCACCCTTTCCTGCGGGATTGAAGGAGAGCGTCACTTGGGATGAATCGCCAGGCTGCAACACGGCATCGCGTTCAAAGGCTATGGTCGTGCAACCGCACGACGTGTAGCCTTGAACCAATCGAACGGCATCGTCGCCCACATTGCGAATCCAGAAAGAACGTTCTTGTTTTCCTTGTTCTTCTTGAATCGTTCCGATGGACACTTCCGAAGCACCGACGACAGCGACAGAATCCGTCGTCACTCCTGCCAACAGCAGACATATCGACAAAAGATTAGCGAGCATAGTATTTCTTTCCGTTAATGATACACATACCCTTGGTAGGAACACTTCTGAGTTGCATCCCCTGTAGGTTGTAGATGGAAGGATTCTTCTGCGAACGACTATCATTCCAGATGCTTCCGATGGCATCCGACTGCTTTTGCTGAGCATCAAGCAGCCATGCACTCACCTTCGCCGTAGTGTTATTCGTGGCAAAGACTTCTGCCTCAGTCTGTTCTGCATTCGTTGGGAAGAGACGAACTGAATATGCCCAAGTGTCATTGACAAAAATGTCGGCAATGGAACCATCGAGGAACACGTGGAGCTTCAGCACTTGTCCAGCAGCCACTTTCTTAGGGAGCACAACAGCATAGACGCCGTTATACACACCATTGTCGTTGGCTGTGCGGTCGAGGGCGGTCAGGTCGAGCGTGAGCATTCCATTGTCGGAATTATAAGTAAGGGAAGCACCCTTGTCACCCTTCTTCAAGAAGCGGAAACCCATTTCTCCACCGCCAACAGTGAACTCACCCAACAGTTCCACTTGCCTTCCACTGACAGGTGCAAGCAATTCTGTTCCATTCAGTTGCAGTGTCCTTTCCACCTTGGTCTCAGTCCTCATACCCGTGAGTCCGCTGTATGGTTTCTGAACGAGGGAGCCATCGCTTGCCAAGGAGATTTCGCGTGGCAACGAATAGTTGTGTGCCCATCCCATTTCAGCATTCACCGAACCAGCCAACTTGTCGGGAACGATACCCAAGAGAAGCGTCTTGCCATCCTTCTGATAGATGGTTGGCGACAGCAATCCGTAGCCGTCCTTGCTGATGCCATTCATTTCCAGGAATTGAGGTGCAGCATTGTCGGGAACGAACTTGCCATCCGAACCAACGCTTCCCACCCAGCAGAGTGTGCGCACTCCAGCACCAGTGTTCAGCGGCGTGCAAGTGAAGAGCCATTTGCCGTTGCCCATGTCGGTCATGTTCGGCATTTCCCAGAAAGTGCCATGCTGATTGGCATTCGTACCCTGGAAGAAGATGCTTCCGTCGTTCGTCCACGAACCATTCTGATACTGATGCAGTGTGCAAGCACCCACACCGTTCTTGCTCGTACCCACGATGATGTATTTCTGTCCATTGGCTGCAAAGAAATATGGGTCGCGGAAGTCGTCGGAAAGTCCCGAAGGACGTCCGTTGATGATGACACCCTGCTTGTTCCAGTCAGCCAATGTCTCGTCTGCTGGCGAAGCCTGTGCCATCACAGCCTTGGCATTATCCACAGCCGTATAGATAATATTGGGTTTTCCACCTGTTAATTGTGCATCAGTGAAGACACATCCCGACCAACAGCCCTTGATGTCGTAACTCTCACTTGGAGCAATGGCAATCGGTTCTTCCGTCCAGGAATAGAGGTTCTCGGAGGAAATATGCCCCCAGTGCAGGCGAGCCATGTAAGGACCATTGGCATTCTTCTGGAAGAACACATGATAGCGTCCATCGCTATAGGTCATACCATGACATTCGTTCGTCCAACCACCCGAAGGCATACCATGGAACTGTGGACGCCAAAGGCTCTCGGCATAGCGCGACGAAGGGTAATTGAAATCGGGAGCAACGGACGAAGCAAGCGTATTGTTTGCCATTGCAGTCACTTCGTCTGCTGTCAATGCACTGTTATAGACGGCAATGTCGTCCATCAGTCCGCAGAACGTGTTGATGAGGAAAGGACCTGCCTTCAGTTCCGTAGCATCCTTGCCAATCCAGAAGTCGGAAGCGGAGTGCTGCACGTCCGAACGACTCATGCGACAAGTACCGATGGCGTTGCTATTCAGATAGAGTGTACCTTTGTTGCCAGCCTTGTCGAGCACTACAGTCAGCACATTCCATTGTCCACACTTCAGTTTCTCGCTTCCGTCAATCGTGAAGAGATAGCCGTCAGCATAGGCGGAACCAAACTGGAAACGGAGGTCGCCCTGCGAGGACATTTGGAAAGCGAATCCCTGCTTAGCAGTTTCGTTGAGGTTGCCACAAATCGTGGCGTATGTAGGTGTGTTCTCAGCCTCAGCCGTATTCATCATCGGGTAGGTTTCAGCAGCGAGCACCACACGAATGGTCAATGCCGATGTGCTGAAACTGCTGACTGGCAGCGAAGCCTTCACGAAGTTGGAGTAGCCATCGAAGCGAAGTGCCACACCATCGGGACTCTTCACATTGAAGGCTGGCAGCTGCGACTGCACCGTATAGGCTGAGGAGGAAACGGACTCAGTGATAGAGCGTCCATCGCTTCCAAGCGACATGTCGAAGTGTGCTGCTGTCTGAGCATTCATAGCCGACACCATGACCGACATTCCGACCGACAAGAGTATCTTTTTAGTTTTCATATCATTAGTATAAGTTAGAAGTTTTTACAAAGATAATTATATAAATTGAAGAATGAAGAATGTAGAATGAAGAATGTAGAACCTTTAGCTCGGCGATAGCCAATGAAGAATGGAGAATGAATTTTGTAGGCACTTTCTTTGATTTCGTTGAACCTTTCCATCGAGTGTTCTGAATCTTTCCAACGGATTGATTGGCGTTTTCCTTTGATTTTACTGAAATGCCGAGCCCTCAATGAAATCATAGCGAGCCTTCGCCATCGCAACGCCGAGCCTTCGCCGTTTCGATAACGAACCTTCGGCAACTAGTTGAATCCAAAGGAGCGGTTCAGTCAATCTCCAGAAGCCCCCTCCAGCTCCCCCAAGGGGGAGGGAGGCCATCGGGATGAAGGGACTGCATTCGGCCCCCTCCTGCTCCCCCGAGGGGGAGGGAAGCCATCCAGATGGAGAGTCTGCATTCTTCATTCTTAATTCTACATTCTTCATTTACTTACTTTAAGTAGTTGATGCAGTTTCTGGTGAAACGCTCCAACTGGTCTTGGTATTCGTTCGTGCCACCGATGTTCCATTCGTAAGCAGCAAGACCTACAGCGAGGATGCGACCGTTGAATGTGGTGGTTGGTGCAAAATCGATGATACCTGCGCAGCAGTAGTCAACCACGTGGTTCCAAGTGCCAAGCACGGTGGAGTTGGTCGTTTCTTCCCAAGCCTTCACCACGTTTGGATTTGGAGTCAGACCGAATGCGTTGAGGTCCCACATGCAGTTGTGGTCGCCCTTGATACCAGCACCTTCGAAGGTGTAGATAGGGCGCTCGTAGAGACCAGCTGTGTAGTTCATACCCCAGTAGATGTCGTGCTTCGAGTGGTCGTAAATCTGACCTTCGACATTACCGATAACAGGCTGAGTACCCCACACATCATTGTTCTGACCACCTTCGCCACTGCCGAAGATGCCAGGCTGGAGAGATTCAGGAATACGCTCCACTGCCACCGTCATCTGAGTAGCGTGGTTGGTGAGCAACAGGTTGCCACCATCAGCGCAGAATGCCTTGAGTGCGTTGATGACTTCTGCCGAAGCCAAGTTGCCAGGAAGGTTAGCATAGCCATGAGCCACACCGATGCGGTCACACATCACCCAGCACATGGTTTCCTGCTCGATGTCGAGGTTGTCGATAGTTGCAGGCGTGAAGAGAACACCTGTGCCATTGTTCACATAGTTCTCCTCGAACCATGCCACTGCGGATGCTTCGTCAGCCGACTGCTCATAGTCGTTTGGCACGAGCATAGCCACCTTAGCGTTAGCAGGACGGCTGATGTAGGTCAGACAGTTGCGAGTGAACAATTCCAGCTGGTCTTGGAATTCGTTGGTTCCACCCACATTCCATTCGTAAGCAGCAAGACCTACAGCCAGAATACGTCCAGCAAATTCGGTGGTTGGGTTGAAGTCGATGATACCTGCGCAGCAGTAGTCAACCACGTGGTTCCATGTACCAAGAACGGTTGAGTTGGTTGCATCCTCCCAAGCTTTCACGACGTTAGGATTTGGAGTCAAGCCGAATGCGTTAAGGTCCCACATACAGTTGTGGTCGCCCTTGATGCCAGCACCTTCAAATGCATAGATGGAACGCTCGTAGAGTCCCGACTTGAAATCCATGCCACGATAGATGTCGTGATGAGAGTGGTCGTAAATCTGACCTTCGGCATTACCGATGATTGGCTGGGTGCCCCAAACGTCGTTGTTCTGACCACCTTCGCCACTGCCAAAGATGCCCGGTTGCATTGTTTCAGGAATACGTCCGATAGCCACTGCCATCTGAGTTGCGTGGTTGGTGAGGAACAGACTTCCGCCATCAGCACAGAATGCCTTGAGTGCGTTCACCACGTCGTTCGAAGCCAATTCGCCAGGAAGATTCTTGAAGCCAGGAGCAATACCGATGCGGTCGCACATCACCCAACAAGCCACCTGCTCCTCCACGTCGAGGTTTTCAATCGTTGCAGGGGTAATCACAATGCCCTTCTTGGCATCCACATAGGTCTTCTTGAACCAAGCCACAGCATCCTTCTCGTCGGCAGACTGCTCATAGTCGTTTGGCACGAGCATGGCTACGAAGTCGGATGCCTTCTTCACCTCGTAATTGATGTAGAGGCGAACGGTCTGACCTTCCGACACACGACCATCACTGTAGCGTGCCTTCACGGTATAGCTCACGTTGGTGTTGGTTGGAGCCTTCTTGATGACATACTTGTCAATCACTTCATCAATGTTGGTGACATCGGTGTTGTCCTTGATAATCTGAACTCCCGACAGTCCTGCTGCCGTTGGATTCGTCCATGTCAGCGTCACTTCGCGGCTTCCTTCAGGACAGTTGGCAACCAGGTTCTGAACAGCCTCCGAGTATTTTGCATCTTCCAAGTCCACATCCGAACAAGCGGTGAAGAGGCAAAGCAAAGCCATCAAGCCTAAATATATCTTTTTCATGTTATGATAGTTTTTATTTGAGTTGTTGTTATGTTGTTGAGTTTCCGTATCGCCTCCCCTCGCCTCGGAGGGGAGGAAGAGAATCCTAATATTGCTTGTAGAGTCCGTTCGAGTTATCAAGTTCTGTAAGTGGAACAGGGAGGAAAATCTCATTTTCAGTCACCGAACGATTCTTGTAGTAGTCACGGATATTGCCTTCGCTCTTCATGTAGTTGTTCATCGTGTTGAGCAGATAATCGTTGCCCCAACGAACGAGGTCGAACCAGCGATTGCCTTCGAGTGCCAATTCCAGACGACGCTCCATGCGGAGAGCCAAGCGAGCACGGTTCTTGGTCCAAGCCAAATTGCCATCGTAATCCGTTGGATAAAGACTTACATAGTAGTCAGCCTTAGCAGGGTCGAGGTCGCTTTCGCCACCCTTCACACTGTTAGCAGCACGCTGGCGCACCTGATTGATGAGATCGCGAGCCTCCACGAGTCTTGGCTCTGTGGCAGCATTGGCATCGCCCGACTGCTCGATGAGTGCTTCAGCCTTCAGCAAGAGGATGTCAGCATAGCGCACAAACATGAAATTGAGGGAGTTGCAGCCCCAAGGCCATGCAGCGTTGGCATCCTTAGGGTCTGGCCAAGCCTTCTTGTTGGAGTATTCTCCGTAGGTTTCAATGGCACGGCACCAGCCAGCTGTGTAGGTGTGTCCACGCCAAGGGAAACCGATACGACCTACTGTGAAGTCCAAGCGTGGGTCGATGCTTCCTTCGTAGTCCTCAGTCACGTTCTCGCTGTTGAATGAACCGTCGAGATAAGGCAGACCGTTCTCGTCCGTGCGGAAGGCATTCACCAAGTTCTGACTGCCATAGAAGAAGTCATCGCCTGTGCCATAAAGGTTGCCGTCGCTGTAAGTACAGTTCAAGAGGTTCGACCAGTTGATGAGCGCATTGTCGTTGGCAGTTGAGCACTGGAGTGCGAAGATGGATTCCGAACCGTTGTTGTAAGCGATTTTCGACATGTCGCCGAAGTTGGCATAGAGTGCATACTGACCGCTCTTGATGACTGCGTCAGCATAGAGTTCCACGTTTGCCCAGTCGGAAGTGAATGCACACACCTTTGCCATGATAGCCTGTGCTGTGGTCTGAGTGATACGACCTACGGCACTCTTCTTGGCAGGAAGTACAGCAATGGCATCGGTGAGGTCCTTCTTGATGAAGTCGAGGATTTGCTCACGCGTGAATTCATCGTTGCTCTTTGTGTTCACGTCTTCGCCTTCCTTGAAGTAAGGAATGCGCTTGAAAATGCGGATGAGGTCGAAATAATACCAAGCACGGAGTGTCTTCAGTTCGCCCATCAGTTCGTTTGCGTTCTTCACCGAACTTGCCGACTGCAATGCCAACATGGCGTTGTGAACGCGGGAGATGGCATAGTAGTTGTTCTGCCATTTGTTCAAGCAGCTCACGTTGTCGGAGTTGATTTCACTCACTTCGAGCAAGTGGATGTTTTCCTCCATACCTGTGCCGCCACCGCCTTTCAAGGCATCGTCGGAGCGGACGTCGAAAATCCAGTTGGTGGAAGGACCAGCGAACGACTCGTTGTTTCCGAAGAAGTGGGCTTCCAATCCAGCGTATGCCGATGCTACGAGACCTTCAACCGAATTGTCGTCAAGCTGCTCTGCTGTGAACTGTCCCTGAGGCACCGTGTCGAGCATGTCCGAGCAGGAAATTGCCATGAAGCCCATCGTGGCAACCATTATGTAGCTATATATCTTTTTCATATATTGATTGTTTTTATGATGTTGAGTTAATGCTTATTTGGTTCACATTCTTCTTTCGTTAGAACTGCAAGTTCACACCCAGCGAGAACGTATGAGCACGTGGATAAGGTCCGTTGTCAACACGAGCACCGTAAGTGGTGAGTGGCACTTCTGGGTCAAGACCTGAATACTTGGTAATCGTAAACACGTTCTCCATCTGTCCGTAAAGGCTCATGGAAGAAAGACCAACTGCCTTCAGCCAAGGCTGGTCGAAACGATAAGAGAGCTTGAGGTATTTGCACTTCAGGTAAGAGCCGTCTTCCATGAAGTAAGTTGACATACGGGTTTCGTTGTTGTCATCCACAGTGGTCAGTGCAGGAATCGACGAACCAGTGTTCTCCTTTGTCCATGCTTTGAGCACATCAACGCTACGGTTGGTGTAGAGGTTGCCGTAAGTCATGAACTCCAACTGTTTGCGAGTGCCGTTGTAGATGTCGAAACCGAACTCACCCGAGAAGAATGTGGAGAGCGACCAGTTCTTGTAGTGGGCTGTAAGTGTCAAACCGAGTCCGAAGTCTGGGTTAGGGTCACCGATGACACAACGGTCAGCATCTGTGACAGTACCGTCGCCATTGATGTCACGGAACTTGAGGCGACCAACTCCCTTGCCTTCCTGAAGAGCATGGTTGCTCACCTGGTCCTCATTCTGGAAGATGCCATCGCATACATAACCATAGTAAACACCCATTGGCTTGCCTTCAATCAGTCGCCAGTCGCCACCAATCACGCTCACTTCGTCGTTGAGCTTCACCAGTTTGTTGCGATACATCGAGAAGTTGAAATTGCCTTCCCAGCTGAAGTCGCCATACTGAGGAGAATGATAGTTGGCATTCAGTTCGAAACCGTGGTTCTTCATCGTACCCGTGTTCATGAACTTCACTGCGTTCTCACCTGCAACTGAGAGCACTGGAGGCAGGGTAATCATATCCTTCGTGTTCTTCCAATAGTAGTCGAGAGAGAGGCTCAGGCTTCCGTTGAACAAGTAAGCATCGAGACCGAGGTTGGTCTGGGTCGTTGTTTCCCACTTCAGCTTAGGGTTACCTGTCGAAATCACCTTGATACCACTGATAGCACCCGTGTTGGTTCCGTTCAAGTCATAGGCACCGTTGCCCAAATCGTAAGCGTAGGTGGAGAAAGCTGCATAGTTGTTGGAGATGGCTGAGTTACCGTTCTGGCCCCATGCCAAGCGAATCTTTACATTGTCAATCACGTCGTTCTTTGGCCAGAAAGCTTCCTCGCTCAAGCGCCATGCACCAGAGAATGCAGGGAACACACCTGAGTTGTTGTCCTTGTGCAGACGTGAAGTTTGGTCGCGGCGGAGTGTTGCCGAAAGGAGATAGCGGTCAGCGTAGTTGTAGTCAATCTTTCCGAAGAGCGAGAACAAAGCCCATTCTTGCTTGCCACCGCCATTGGTCTGTGTGCCAGCACCCGAACCCAACTGCATGTAGTCGGCATCTTCGAAGGCATAGTCTTTGCGAGTAGCTGCAAGGTCTTCGAAAGTATATTTGATGGCTTCCGAACCAAGGAGAGCAGTGAAGTGATGATTCACGTTGATGTCGAACATGTAGTTGGCAGTGTTCGTCCATGTCACGGTATTGCCTTCACCATAGCCACGGCTCACGGCACGGTTGTTCGAAGCATCGCTTTCACGCACGTTGCGAGTGAGCGTCTTGTTCAGGAACTGAAGGTGCTCCACACCCACGTTACTCTTCAAGGTCAATCCCTTGATAGGGAGAATCTCCAAGTAGGCATTACCGAAGATGCGCCACGAAGCATTGGTGTTGTCGCGCATGTTGTAGAGCGTCTGAACAGGGTTGTCGATATCCGAACCAAGCATCTCCACAGCATCTGCAAACTTACCATTGCTGTCATACACTGGCATTGCTGGATGCTGACGCATGGCGGAATAAGGAATACCACGGTCGTCGTTGGTGCTGGCACCACGGTTTTCCCAGCGAGCCACCATCAGGTTCTCACCCACGCGCACGTACTTATTAAAATTATAGGTGGAGTTGACACGAGCGGATAAACGCTTGTAAAAAGTTTCACTCATCAAACCGTTCTGGTTGATGTAGTTGCCAGAGAAGAGGTAAGAACCCTTGTCGGAAGCATTCGAAATGCTGGCAGAGAGGTTCTGAGTCCATGCCGAGCTATACACTTCCTTCTGCCAATCGGTGTTCGCTGTCTTGTAGCGCCCCACAGTCTCCACAAGCTGAGGAGTAGCACCTGTGCCGTAGAGCGAAGCAGCTGCCGTAGGAGAGATGCCATTATTGGCACATGCCTGCCAGTAAGCCTGTCCCCACTGTGCAGCAGACAGCATGTCGTGGGTCTTTGCCACTGTCTGCAGTGCTGCGTTGTAGTTCACATTGATGTTCATCTTACCGTTCTTACCGCGCTTCGTCGTAATGATAATCACACCATTAGCGGCACGCGAGCCATAGATGGAAGCTGAGGAGGCATCCTTCAGCACCTGGATGGATTCGATGTCGGCAGAGTTGAGGGAGTTGAGATTTTCGGTTGTTGCCACACCGTCAATCACATAGAGAGGGTCGCAGGCATTCACCGTACTCATACCACGCACGCGAATCGTAGAACTGCCACCACCTGGAGCTGCGTCGGTCACGATGTCAACACCTGCCAACTTGCCCTGCATGGAGTTCAGCATATTTGGGTCGCTCTCGCTGATAGGACCTTTCATGTCCATCACTGCCACGGCACCCGTCAAGTCAGCCTTACGCTGTACTTGATAACCTGTGACAACCACTTCTGCCAATTCCTTGGCGTTGTCCTTCAGTGTAATATTCATGTTAGGCGATGCTGGCATTTCCACCGATTCATAACCGATGAACGAAATCACCAGTGTGGCACCCTTGTCCACCTGCAAGGAGAAATGTCCCTCCATGTCGGTAGTCGTACCATTGCCCGTACCTTTCTGCACAACAGTTGCCATCATCACGGGTTCTCCCATGTCGTCGATGACCGTACCGCTGGCTTCAATCTTCTGCGCATTCATTGAAGCGCAAACCGCAAAGAGCAAAAAGCTCATGAGGATTCTTCCGATTTTTTCCATGTTTAAATGATTTTAGTTGTTTGGAATAAGAAAATTAGTTAAGCATCGTTCATTTTCAGCGGCAAAGGTAGTTCTCTCCCAAATTTTCCTATGTAAACATTGTTTCATACGACGCAAAAAATCGTTCATGAAACATTTTTGCTATGGTTTGAACGATTTTTCGGATTCATCGAAAGAAATTGTTAGTTTCGAAGGGGCAAAAAAGCACAAGCAGACGGTGAAACATAGCGAAAATCCTGCATAGAAACACAAACAACAAAAGCCCAAAATGGGCGACAGAGCCGTTTTCTAATTGTTCCGTCGCCCATTCCGAGCTCAATTCACTATTGCAAGTGTTCTATTTCTCTACCACCTGCCCTTTTTGAGTATTAACTAAAAGAATTCTTTATTCACGCCACCGTTCCCGAAGGTTCCGCCTTCGGTCTATTCTTCATTCTTCATCTCCTCTGCAGGAAGATGCCCGAATTGCTCCTTATAGCATTTCGAGAAGTATGAAGGAGAAGAGAAGCCCACCTCATAAGCCACTTCCGACACGTTCTTGTCGCCCTTCGAAAGCAGAATCTTAGCGCGATTCAGTCGGCTCATGCGAATCATTTCCACAGGACTGGCGTCTGTCAGCGCCTTCACTTTGCGGTAGAGCTGCACACGACTCAGTCCCATCTCGGCAGCAATCACCTCCACATTCAGTTCGCTGTCACCCATACGTTGCTGCACCAACTTACGGAACTGGTACATGAACTTGGCATCGGCATCCGTTGGTTTCTGCGTGATGATATCAGCATCAGCACCACCAAACAAACTCTTCAGTCGCTTGCGGTTCTCCAACAGGTTGCGCACACGCGAAATCAACACCTTATTATTAAATGGCTTCGTGATATAGGCATCAGCACCGTATTCATACCCCTCCGCACGTTGCTCTTCCATGGTGCGAGCCGTGAGCATCAGCACAGGGATGTGACTCGTTGCCACCTCTTGCTTCAGTCGTTTGCAGAATTCCAAACCATCCATCACCGGCATCATCACATCACAAATCACCAAATCGGGCACCTCCTTGACGGCACGTTCCAGTCCTGACTTTCCGTCTGCACTTTGAATAACGACGTATTCATCCTTCAGTAATGCCGAAACATAGCTGCGCACATCGTCGTTATCATCAATCACCAGAAGGAGTGGTTTTTGTCCATCCGCCTCCACCATCTCTGCTGATGTCATCTTCTCTATTGGCGTTCTCTCTGCCTCTTCAAGGGAGGAATTAGACATTGCCGAACTATAATTTCTCCCGATGGATTCGCCCTTTTCTGGCATTTCCACCACCGTATATTCGAATCCTGGTTGGTCAATTGGCAGTGTCACCGTGAATGTCGTGCCCTTGCCCACTTCGCTCTCTACTTCAGCCTTTCCTCCGTGCATCTTAGCAAAGGCCTCCACCAATGCAAGACCGATACCCGTGCCGCCAGCATTGTTCTTCCTCACCTGATAGAAACGGTCGAAAACGTGAGCGATTTCATCCTTTGGAATGCCAACACCGTTGTCCTTTACAATGATTTCCACCTCATTCTCCCCTTTTCGCTTCAATGCCAATGCCACTTCGCCACCTTTTGGTGTATATTTCAAGGCATTGCTCAGGAGGTTGTAGCAAATGCGCTCCAACTTATAGATATCTCCACTGATTTCGATGTTTTCACCCGAATCCACCGACAGTTTCACCCCACTCTTCTCCGCACGCGAACGAAATCCTTCTGTCCACTGTTTCACAAATTCGCTCAGGTTCAGACGTAAAAACGTCATGTTCATCTTTCCATTCTGAATCTTGCGGAAGTCGAGCAAGTCGCCAACCAGTCGCAACAGCACATTCACATTCTTCTTCGCTATTTGCATCATGTCGCGCTGATGGTCAGTCAGTTCGCCACTTTCCAGCATTCTATCCACAGGGTCGGCAATGAGAGTCAACGGTGTGCGAAACTCATGGCTCACGTTGGTGAAGAACTGCAACTTGGCATTCGTGGCATCTTCCTCCATCTTGCGGTTCTGCACGATTTGCCTGTAGGCGAAGATAACAAACAGAAGTCCCAAACCAATCAAGGCACAAAGCGAAATCATCAGCAACTTCTGATAGCCGTTCAGTGTGAGGTAAGTATCCACCTTTTTGTTCAACTTCGCAAGTCGATCGCCCAACGTACGCATTTCCTCCGCTTGCAGCATCGTCACATCGGCATTCTCCTTCGTCACCAACGTAGAGCTCAAGAGGTTCTCACGCTCGTATGGCTTACCTTCCAGAATATTCATTGCCAACTGCATCACCAAGTCGCCACGGGTAGGATAGATATACGAAGCAGCGAGCACACCCCGTTGCACCAGTTCGATGCCGCCATCCTTGCCTGGTAGAGCATCCACTCCCACATAAAGAATGCTGTCCTTCAGTGCGTGGCTCTTCACAGCCTCGTAGGCACCTAATGCCATACGGTCGTTCTGACCATATACGCAATCCACATGCGTACCTTTCTCCACCACTCCGCTCATCAACCGCCTTCCGCTGCGTTGCGTCCAGTCTCCACTCTTCATGCCCACCATCTCAATGCCGGGGTAGTTCTCCATCGCCGAAACGAAACCCTGATGACGTTCCCATGCAGGCGATGAACCTTCCAGTCCAGCAATCTCCAGCACCTTACCCTTGCCACGCAGAGCCGTTGCCACAAACTTGGCAAGCACACGTCCCATCTCCACGTTGTCGGCACCGATGAAAGCAGTATATTTTTCAGAATCAGTCTTTCGGTCAAGCAGAATCACAGGAATACCGCTGTCGTAAGCCTTATCAATAACCGTGGAAATGGTATGCACCTGATTCGGCGCCACAACCAACAAATCGACTCCCTCCGTCACAAACTGATCAATCTGGCGAATCTGCAATTTGTCATCATCGTCTGCAGATACAATCTTCAGTTCCACCTCCTCATCGTAGAGGTAGGTGCTCATTTCCATCTCGTTGTTCAACTTTTCGCGCCATATATCCTCACTGCATTGCGACACGGCAATCACATATTTCTGCCTTTTCCTTGTGCATGAACTCAGCAACGTCAGCTGCAAAACAACCAACGCAAAAAGAAAAATATGTGTAATACGTAGCTGACTCTTCGTTTTCATGATGTCGTATCTTACTTGATTAATGTCTGTAGTCTTTTCTGAAAACGCAAAGATACAACTATTTGACGAAAACGATAAAAAAAACATTATTTTTTTAAATGAAAAATGAAGAATGTGTAATTAAAAATCAAATTTTATTCCACATTCTTCACTCTTCATTCATCATTCATTATTTAAAATAATGTTGACAAGTTTCACGACATCGGAAATATCTACATTGCCGTCATTGTTCACATCGGCACGTGGATTTTCACCTTGACTGTTCAAGATAATGTTGACCAATTCCACAACATCCGTAATGTCAACACTGCCATTGTTGTTCACGTCACCACGCAACAGGTATTGTTTGTACGTCTCTTCGTCGCCCAAGTATTTGATGGTGAATTCGCGGAAGGTAGCCCAATCAACGTCGGCATCGCTCTTCACACCCACACGCAGCGTTCCATCGGTGACGGTGACGATGATAGGATCCACCAAATAAGTGTCATCCACCAGTGCGATAGTGGCACTCCTGGCATTGTCAGTGCCAATGTCGCCTTTCTTTTTCAGCGGCATCTGAACGTCGTTGGCATAAAGATAAGGTACGGAAGGGTAATTGCTATCCACACGGTAGAATCCCTTGACCGACACCGAATAAACTCCGTTCTTCACGCCCGTAAGCGTCTGATAGTTATCGAAAGTCTTATGCCACTGACCATAAGAAGCACATCCGCCATCATAAAGTCCCTCTGCGTTAGCATAGAAATTTCCGTTGTCCGACAAATCTGTTCCCTCAATGGCTTTTGGCCAGTTCCTCCTCACCTTCGGGTTGGTCATGTAGAACGAAGCATCCACAGGATGAATCGGTGTTGCCTCATCGAGACGAGAAACAAGCTGTTCGCGCTTGATGAGTTGCCAATAGCCTGCTTCATCGCTTGGAACCGTTGTTGTCTTGTCAACATTCACATTGCCCATGTAGCTGAGGTATTGATTGCCATTCTGAATGGTGTAGGTGTTGGAATCACCCACCTTCGTAAACGTCCATGGTGCTGCAGTCTTGTTGTCCATGTAAGCATCTGCTCCCAGATAACGTCCTTCGAAGCCTGCATCCGTGGAGATGATGAAGCCGTCACCGCTTTTCGTCAGCTTCAGAGGCATGCCGTCGTCGTCGAGTGCTGCATGGGTACCCCACCAGTTGCCCGACGTGAGGAATTTGCCTGTTCCCACATGATATAGATAGTATGTACCCTCAGCCACCTTCGAGCCCCAAGTTTGCCCGTTCAGATAACCGCCTGCTTCCCATGCCTCCGCATCGCTTTCGAGGTCGCTTCCCAAATAGTAGCCCAAGTTGGTAGGTTGATTGTAGCCCACGTTCTGATTGATGCACGACATATAGTAGGTGTGGTCTGTCATCAGCCACGGGAATTTATGTTCGGACGAATACCATGTACTGAAAATCTTGATATCGGTGAGTTTATCCGCACTTGGCATGATGATTTCCTCTCTCCAATCGCCCAAGAAGTCTCCGTACCAGCCAGGATTTCCCTTCGTTCCGTTTGTGAAACTCATATCGTAGCGATACATCGTGAATGTGCGACCTTTTGTCATACTGTTGACGATGTTATCTTCCATCTGCTGGCGCGACAGAGTTCCATCGAACCAAACAGCCATGGCACATCCACCCCTGATTCCCTTGGTGCTGATGTCCGTTTCAGTTCCGTCAGACTGAATGATATTGCCGTGATAATAGTAGAACTCGCAGCCTGGATATTGAGGAAGGAAATCACCCACCAGGCAACGTCCCGTGTCGTTGTCTGAATCGCTATCCTTCTTCCAAATGACCGAACCGTCCTTGGCATCATGCAGAGCAACCATCGTCTTGCCCGTTTCCAAGCAGTGGAACACCTGAAGACCATCGCGGTCGGGCAGGAATTTGCCCACATGACTGGCATCGCCATGACCAAGTCCCGAGGACCACAACCCTGTGCCATCGTCATCGAAAGCACAGGAACCATACATCACCTCATCACGTCCGTCACCATCCAGGTCTGCCACGTTGAACGAGTGGTTGCCTTGCCCCGCGTATGCACTATTCGGTTTACCATCCTTGTTGTTCCCACCCGAGCTGCTGCTGTCGAAATGCCACATTCGGGTCAGCGATCCGTTAGCATATCTCCAAGCTTCCACGATGGTGCGTCCATACACGCCTCTACCCAAGAACACCTGCATCGTCTTTCCATCGAACGAAGCAGCACCCAAGCGCAAAGAGTTAGCAAGTTTCCAATAGTATTTCTTATCACGTGGGTCCCAAGTCCAGTCGTTCTCATACCAATTGGCAGCCCACTGAGCAGCGGTCTGTCCCTCTGGAGCACGAGCAATGAAATTGGCACGCGCCAACTCCTCACCTGTAGCACCATCGCACACCGAGAAGAACTCAGGACCTCCATAGCCGTTTGGACCATCGCCAGTGTAATGACCTGAAGGCCACCTGTTGCGATAATCCGTCACACCATCGTTGTCTGTATCACCGATTTCCATACCATTACCAAAGACAGTGCCCTCGCCCGTCTTCGTCACAAATTCGCATTTACCGTCACCGTCGAGGTCTGCCAATGCAAAATTAGAACTATTGCCCAAAATGATGTTGGGACCCGATTTGATGCGCCAAAGGAAAGTGCCATCTAACTTGTAGGCATCCCAAATCACTGTATGGCGCACCTCCGAAGGCGAATCGCCAGCACCTGTGCCGTCACTCACCACTTTCCCATCACTGTCCAGCACGGTCAACAATCGTTTTACCACAATCTCCATCTCTCCATCGCCGTCAAGGTCGCCCACCGAGCAGTCGTTTGCCTGATAGCGGATGTACGACAAGTCGCACACATCCGTCGTTCCCCTCAACGGAATAGACACGTAAGGCAATTTGTCCTTCACCTGCGCCGCTTTCATCGTGTAGGTGGCAATCGTCGTACTACTACCAGCATAAGTCAAGCGGTAGTGATTATCTTGGCTCGTACTGGCTGACGTGTCATACACATTCGTACATCCTTTCACATCCGACGCAATCTTAGTCTCGTTCGTATTAGTTCCCACACTTCGATAGAGGTCGAAAGCCGTGTTCTCATTATCGCCCGGCAACATGCGCCACGAAATCAGCACTTTGTTGTTGAACGACTGATAATCTCCAGTCGAAGCATCCTTTCTACCATTGATAGAGCCCCACATAGCTCGCTTGTCATTGCCATTTGTCTGTGCCTGCACAACCAAAGCCATCAAGGCGAGAACCATCACGAGGAATGTAATCTTTTTCATTTAAAGTAATTGATAGTTAATATTTCATTCTTGCGAAATTCTTATCGACTGCAAAATTAGTAAGTCCTTCAAGCATTTATATGCGAAATCGTACACAAATCATGATTTTCATCCAACATATCAAGAACCATCATCGTGTACGATTTTTATAAAAACACAAAGAATAGCCATGCCATAAAAACAAATACCGCCTCGGCTTATTTGGAGCCTCAGCGGAAAATCCAGGGAAAACATGAACGGCATGTTTATTGTATCGATACTTAAATGGCATCCTTCATGTCATAAACAGACTTGACATCACTCATCACCAATTCGAAGGCTTCTTCTGGTGTATAGAAGTCTTTCTCCAGATGCTGCGGCAAGCAGTCATCATCCTCGTTTGGAGACTTGCCTATTGTATCAATCTTCGTGATTGCTTTCATCTTAAAAAACACATTTGGGTTGTCATCCTCGCCAATTATGAAAGGAGCCACTAAGCATACTATATACAAAGCAATGTATGTTAGTTAATGCTTTGATTCTCATACATCTAAATTATTTCTAAAATTCTTCTTTCACAAAATTATAGCGACCATAAAACAAACGAGCTGCATAAGGATAAAAGTTCTTTGCTGTCTCACTATTATATTTCAATATATCAATACAGAATCCTGCTCCATCATTTGGTATTGGAGAAGAGCCACCTATATAAGATATATTACCATTTTCATCCGTTTCATCATACATATTATACTTTTCGGATAGTTTTTTTCGAAGCATTTCCTGTTTCGATTTCGCCTCACTTAAAGACTTAGCTGAAAGAATAAAAACACACCCATTAAAATAACTATGAATTCCATCAGATTGGAATAAAAAATATATATTGTCAAAAGTAATTCCCCCATAAGTCTTGTTCTTATAAGTTATGACAGTTCTATCAGAATTGTTCTGTGGTAAGTCATATTTGTTAAAAAGCATTTCTTCTGTCTTTTCATAAGAAGAGCCAAAAGGAATACCACATATTTCTTTTACAGTCTGCCTTTCTTTTTGTAATTCAATCTTTTTATTTGTTTCCGCAATTTTATCAATTAACTTCTGATTTTGTTCTATTTGTTCGTTCAGTTTTTTTAATTGGTCACGAAGAATGGAATCCCTCACTATTGCTTCAGGTTGGTTCATAAAGGCAATAGTATACTTTTCCTTATCATAACTTACAAAAATCTTACCTTCCTTAACAATCCAAAAGAAAGGGTACATAGCATGAAACGAGGTAAGAGACATCATGTCTGTATGTTTTCCAAATCTATTATCGAAATTCTTGACTAAACCATCAAACTTACTTTTGTCATATTTAAGAGTGTCTGCAAGAACAACAACTGATGATGCTTCCTTAGCCCCTTCCATCTGACGAACTAATATCGTACAATCATCAAAACACTCAAACGAACCCTTCAACATTCGCATTTTCTTGTTGTAATCACATGTATCATAAAGAACTGAATCAGACAGAACAAAGCCCTTTTTCTGGGCCAATTGCTTAGCGAACTGATCCAATGAACCCGTTATAGGAATACCCATGAATTGCAAATGCTCCTGTGCTTGACAAACAAAAGCCATCAAGCATAAAACGATAGTTAAAGACAATCTCCTCATATTGTTCAACGTTTTTAAGTAGCCATGACAGATTATTCACTTATTTTGGTATTGCTAAACAAAACAATAATAATCAACAATGGCATGGCAAAGATATACAAAAACAATGAGAAAAACACTCCTTCCGAAGGATTATTTTAAATGAGAGAATTCTTTTCACATTATGTGGATTCGGTCATCGACAGTAAACTGGGGATTCGTTGCCCTTCATTGGGTTATCAGTACGACAGAAAAAACGAACCACAGATGACACGGATTGACACAGAAAAATCTGTGAAAATCTGTTTCATCTGTGGTTCGGAGAAAAACGTTGTTTAGTTCAGAACAGCAGTCTTACAGTTGATACTCTAACATTACGAAAGAGTATGGCTGGAGTTCGATGGTGAAGCGCTTCTGAGCACGGATAGACTCACGACGAGGAGAGATTGGTTGAGCATCGAAGTTGTTCTCTGCGTTAGGGTCTCCTGTAAGCGTGGTCTTTGTGGCGTTCTTCTTGAGTCCGAAGCGTTTGAGGTCCACGTCTGCACGACGGGCATCTGCTGTGGCATTACAGAGCTTGACGTAGAGACGGCGTGTCTTCACATTCAAAATCACGCTCTGACCATAGTGCACGTCTTCTTGTGGCTGCTGAATGCCTGCTGCATCTCCTTCGAAACGAACACAGTCGCCATAGTAGTATTGTCCTGCGGACTGTCCGAACATCTGCTGCACATAGTAGCTGCAAGTGAGATAAGGGCGCTCATTGTCGAAATAAATCAAGTCTGGATTCCAATTCGTAGCGTTCTTGCGAGCGAAGAGTGGAGCGTAGGATGTCATGCAAACGATGTCACCATTGCGCTCTACGTGGAGCAGGTAAAGACCTTCAGCAAGTGCATCGATGAGCTTCTTATCCTTGGCAGCATATTCACCCAGATAGACCTTTGTCTTGCGGTCACGTGGGTACTTGTCGTACTGGCGGCTTTGGAGGAAGTACTTGTTCTGCTCATAATAGTGTTCGTCGATGATAGGCATACCCAGTTCCTCAGCCAGTTTCCAACCAGCTTCATAGTCTGGATTCTGAGGATGTGAACCAGGACCAGCGGTACCTACGATGATAATCTCTGGATGAGCCTTTGTCACCTTATTATACATATACTTAAATCTCTCGTTGAATTCGGGCGAAATCTTCTCCTCGTTACCGATACCGAGATACTTCAAGTTGAAAGGTTTTGGATGTCCTGCATCGGCACGCATCTTTGCCCATTTGGAGGTAGCAGGGTCGCCGTTAGCCCATTCGATGAGGTCGAGGGCATCCTGTACCCATTCGTCCATCTCGCTCATCGGTGCCACATCCTGTGCCTGCTTAGGCCACATGTTCCATCCACCGTTGGTACCCTGACAGCTGACACCGCAAGGGAGGATTGGTACTGGCTCCATGCCGAGGTCCTCGCAGAACTGGAAATACTCAAAATAGCCTAAACCCATTGACTGGTGGTAGCCCCATGTATTCTTTTGCTGAACGCGCTGATGGCGTGGACCAATGGTGTTCTTCCAGCGATAGGTGTTCCAGAAACCGTCGCCACCGCCATGAACCACACAACCGCCTGGGAAGCGCATGAAGCGTGGGTGGAGGTCAGCCAATGCCTGTGCCAGGTCTTTGCGCAAACCATGTCCCTTGTAGGTGTCCTGAGGCATGAGCGACAAATCGTCAACATAGACGTCACCTTCGTTAAGAACCAATATCTGAAGGGCAGCCTTCTGACAGTCAGCATTAGGTGTGAGAGTTGCCTTATACTCTTTGAAAGCGCTCTTTGCATCAGCACCACCTGCTGCAGGGATGTCGATGATAGCTTCGGAAAGCAACTTTGGGTCTTGGCCCCAACCTTGTGGCTCTACAAGTGCCACACGCACCTGCTTGGCACCACCTACGTTGGCAAGGCGCATGGAGAAGTCGTACTTCGCATTATTCTTGACGCTTATGCCATCGAAGCCGTCGTTCTGTATGCCGAAGCCTCTCCATCCCTTGTAGTCGTAGAACTCGCGTGCACGCTCCACATGCAGACGCATCTGGGTGTTAGAGTTATAAGACGAGGTGAAACTCTTGTCCACTATGGGTGTTGTGACAGGCTGAATGTAGCCTAACGAATGGCCCGGACGGATGGTCTTCCAAGCTGTGGCAGGTCCCCAACCATCTCTCTCGGCAGGGCTGAACTCGAATGATCCGTTCTGCAGGAGTTCGGCATAGAGGCCGCCGTCGGCAGAGGAACTGATATCTTCGAAGAAGATGCCGATGAGTTCATCACTGATGGGTTTGCCGCCCTTTGGGGCCGACATTTGTCGCTGTGCCTGTGCCATGGTCGAGGCACAAAGGAGCAACAATGGAATCATTTTCTTGTTCATAAATTCATAGTAATTTTTATAAATGGATTGTTGATAGATGCTATCGATAGAAGCACGCCAAAAACATTCGCCTTGCGGTCCTACCACAAAACGACTGCCCCAGAATTGAATGCCTGTTGTGTGACACCTACATTCATATATCTGCTTTAAAATGCAAATTTAATTCATTTGAACGGGAAAAACGAATGATTTGTCCACATTTTTTGCATTTTAATCGATTTTGCTTCAACTATGCTATTTTATTCGCCACAGTTGTTTCGATTTGTAACGAAAAGGGACAGGGGAACACAGGGACAGGGGGGATAAGACTATGCTTTTGATGCACCGCTTTTGGGAATTGACAGAATCGTTTTAGAGGATTTTCTGAAGCGTATTTGTGGATTGACTGAAGCGCTCCTTTGGATTCAACTAGTTGCCGAAGGCTCGGCATCGACTTGGCGAGCGCTCGGCGTTGCGATGGCGAAGGCTCGCCGTGTCAACGTTGAGGGCTCGGTGTTTCAGTAAAAGCGAAGGAAAGGTTCAGTAGAATCGAAGGAGAATATCTTCAAAAGCGAAGAAGAGGTTTGCAGAAGATGCTATAATATATATTAAGGTGAAAAAGACATAGAAAAAGCATGAGCTACACGCACGTGCAACTCATGCTGGGAAAAGAATTGGAAAAACTATGTAATGTCTTTGGTTTCTAAAACCACTCATTGAGTAGGTTTCAAAACCTTCAACAATTAGTTTTCAAATCGGGAAGCGATTAGTTTCTGTAAGCAGGGTTCTGATACTCCTTCTTTTCCTCGTCGCTCATCTCCAGTCCGTCGAGCTGTCCCTGAGGGATTGGACGGAGGTAATATTCCTTAGGAATGGAACGAGTGAACGACTTCAAGTCGCGGTCGGCAGCATCTGAGCCAGCAATGCGGTAAGTGCCAGCACGCTCAGCCCAAGTCTGAGTACGAGCGAGGTCGAACCAACGATAACCCTCACCAAAGAACTCACGCATACGCTCGTCGAGGATGTAGTCGATAGTGATAACTGAAGGAGTAGCAGCCACGAGGTCTGCACTGTAGTCAGCAACGAGCGCAGCACGCTGGTTCTGACACCATCTCCATTTACCTGCACGCTCACGAAGCACCTTCACGAGACGCACTGCATCATCGTTCTTGCCCAACTTCACAGCAGCCTCAGCAGCGATGAGATAGATTTCGGAGAACTTAGCGATGACCCAAGGACGTGGGCTACCACCATTCACCTTGCTACCCAAGCTACCGTTGTTATCGCTACGGCTGATACCAATCTTCCAGTTGATTGGATACTTGAAGCGGCTGATGTTGTTGAAACCTACCACGAAGTCTGGACGACCAGGAAGTGTACCAGCACCCACTGCACAAGCATTGGCAGAGTAGTCGATAGATGCTGCCTCTGATTCAGGAACGAAGCTGAAAAGAATTTCGCCAGCCTTGATTTGTGCACCATTTGCACCCTGCACGTATTTGAACGACTTGCCAGCCTTGTCGATGTTGATGTGATAGCTCAAAGTGAAGGAAGCGTCGAGACGGGAGTCCTTACCATTCAGAGTAGCAGCTTCAGCGAAAGCACCATTGCCAATGAATACATCAGCCACAGGAGCCATACGAGTCCAAGGACGACCGAGTCCCTGCACAGCTTCACGACCTACAGGGTCGGTATCAGCACCTGTTGGGTCCTTTGCGCGGAGGAGCGTGTAGTTCCAAGTTTCCATCCAGTAAGCGAAGTTCTCAGGAGAGCCACCGCTACCCCATCCGTAACCTACGCCACCGTTACCATACTTCTCGTCTTCGTCGTGGTCGGCAGCAAGCATCACTTCTGGGTTGTTGTGGTCGTTGTCTGCCACATTCACATCATAGAAAGTAGGCTGGAGTTTATAAGGACCAGGGGCATTGAGGGCAGCGTTAGCCACATCGTAAGCCTGCTGGAAGTACCAGTTAGCATCGTGTCCGTCTGGGTCGGTGCGTGCGCACTCAGGGAAGGTAGGAATGCCGTTAGGATTCTGCAACCACCAACCGTAAGTGAGGTATGCCTTAGCCAAGAAGAGGCGAGCCACATTCTTCGTGACAGCACCACTCACGCGTGGGTTATCAGGCAGATTTGCCACAGATGCGAGCAAGTCAGGGAAGATACACTTGGTGTAAACCTCAGGCACCGTGTTGCGCTTGGAGGTACGCACGGTAGATGTGTTGAACTTGAGTTCGCCAGCACCGAGGTCGAGTGGCACACCGCCAAACTGCTGCACGAGCTGGAAGTAGTCGAATGCACGGAAGAAACGAGCCTCAGAAAGAAGACTCTCAGCAATGCCAGCCTTCGTACCATTCTCGAGCACACCATTACAAGTGTTGATGTTAGGGAAAGCAGCACCCCAAAGCACGTCGGCACGGCAGCTGGTAGAAGTCATGGAGCCCACACCTGAAAGGTCGGCATCCTTGAAGTTACCATCGGCAGACTGTGCATAGGTGTATTCGTCGGTACCTGTCTCACAGTTGTTGAGATAGTAGCCGTTGCCATAGATGTAGCGCAAATGCGCATAGAGTGATGTCAAGCCACCCTCGATACCTGTTTCGGTAGAGAAGAACGAGGGGTCGAACTTGCTTCGAGGCTGCTCGTCGAGCACGTCGGAGCAAGCGGAAAGCGAAACTGCCACCAGGCAAGCAACGCATATTTTGTTAAATATATTTGATTTCATATATGAGTTTTTGAGTTTTTGAGTTTTTAAGTTCTTGAGTTCTAAAAAAGTCTGTATCACCGATAACTAAAACTTAAAAACCTACATTAATACCTATAATGAAGTTACGCGTGGATGGTGTGTTGTAACCAATGATAGGAAGCATGTGCTTGCCGGTGTAACCTTCGAGCGTCACAGCGGTGGTACCACCGTTGTTAGCCATCGTGTTGGTTTCTGGGTCAAGTCCGCTCTCGTTCGTGTAAGGCGAGAAGATGACGAATGGGTTCTGCACAGTTGCATAGAGGCGCAGACGGCTGATGCCGAAGTTCTTGATAGCAGGAATCTGGTCGAAGTTGTAACCAAGAGTGATGGCACGAACCTTCAGGTAGCTGGCATTGAAGTAGCCGAGTGTAGAACCATACTTAGGGTTATCGCTGGAGAGGATGCCACCTGGCTTTGGATACTTCGCACCCGTGTTCTCAGGCGTCCAGTAATCCACATCGAGCTGGCCACGACGACCTGTGAGCATGTTGAGGTAACCGTTGGAAGAGTGGATAGCGGAAATGAGCTTACCACCAATCTGGAACGCACCGATGATGTTGAGGTCGAAGTTCTTATAGCCCACTGTGGTGTTGAAACCACCAATGAGGTCTGGTTCCATCGAGATGATGTGGCGGTCGTCAGGACCAATCTGGCGCTTAGGAGAACCGTCTTCATTGTATCCACCCATATAATCCACCTTAATCATACCCAAGTTACCACCTGGTTCGAGAATGGCAAAGTTGGTGGTCTCGGTCGTTGTACCGTCGGCGTTCTGTACTGTAACATTATGAACATCTTCAGCGTTCCACAGACCCACATACTTGTAGTCGTAGATCACGTCGATTGGATGACCAACGAACCAACGGTTGCCCACATCCTGCTTTTCACCCGATGAGAGGGCAACGAGCTTGTTGCGGTTCACGTAGAGGTTGATGCCTGCATCCCAAGTCCATCCGTTCTTGTTGTCGATAATGATGCCGTTGAGGGTGAGTTCGAAACCCTTGTTCTGAGTCTTACCGATATTGCCTGTGTAGCTGCTCACACCCGATGTGCTTGGCAGACCTACGTCGAGGAGGATGTCGCTTGTTTTCTGTGTGTAGTATTCAACGGAACCTGAGAGTCTGCCACCGAAGAGGCTGAAGTCGAGACCGAAGTTCCAAGTCTTACTGTACTCCCAACCGAGCTCAGTGTTAGGAAGTGCATTCACGAAGTAACCTGTCTTGTAGGTAGAACCGAAGTTGTAGTCGCGTGAAGCAAGTCCACCAAGGGTAGAATAAGGATTGATACTCTGGTTGGATGTTTCACCATAACCTACACGGAACTTCAGTTTGTCGAGCCATTCCACGTCCTTCATGAAGTTTTCGCGGTGGATGTTCCAACCTGCACTGACAGCAGGATAGGTGTGCCACTTGTGGCCTGGAGCCAAGCGAGAAGAACCATCGGAACGGAGGGCTGCGGAAATCATGTACTTGTTGTCGTAGGAATACATCACACGTCCCATCCACGACTTCAAACCGCTCTGCCAGTAGTTGTAGTTGTTGAGGTTAATCTGACCTACAGCTGCAGCAAGGTTGTAGTACAAGAAATTCTCTTCAGGAATCTGAGTAGCAGAAGCACCGTTCTGCTCGAAAGTGGTCTGCTCTGCCGAGTACATGCCTACAATGTTGAGGTTGTGCTTCTCAGCGAAAGTGCGGTCGTAGGTAATCAGGTTCTCCACAGCCCAGTTACGCATCTGGTTTTCGTTGATGGAAGCGGAGTTTTCCGATTTAGGGTCCTTGTTGTTGATACCCATACCCGTGAAGGAACCGTTCTTGGAGGTGCGGAAGTTGAGACCCACGTTGATGCGGTAGCTCAGACCCTCAATCCAAGGACACTTCACCTCGCCGAAGAAGGAGTTGTAGGAACCGATACCCTTGTTTTCGTTCACCCAGCGGTCCTTGTTGGCTTCAACAATATCCTTTGTGAGAATCCAAGAGTCGTCGTTAGGCATGTGGATGAAGCGCTTCATCGAACCATCCTCGTTGTAAGGGTCAGCAATTGGACTCATCGACAGCACGCCATAGAGTCCCACCTGCGAACCCTGACGGACGCGGTAGCTGTTGTTGGTGGTCAAACCGAAACGGAAGAACTCACCTACCTTCTGGTCGAAGTTACCACGCACGGAGATGCGGTCGAAACTCTGTGTAGGCACCACTGCCTCGTCGCGGAAGTAGCCAGCGCCGAAGCTGTAGCTACCGCCCTGCGTACCGCCAGAAACCGTGACGTCGTGCTTGTGGCTGATACCAGTCTGGTAGAACATGTCCTGCCAGTCGGTGTTCACGTCGTTTCTTTCGTCGAGCGTGTTGGTGTACATTTTTGCAGCCTCGCGCATCTTCACGTATGTTGGGCCGTCCATCATTGGATACTTGTGGAAGAGGGTGCGGAAGCTCACGTAGCTGTTGTAGCTCACGTGTGCAGGAGTACCCATCGTACCCTTATCAGTGGTGATGATGATGACACCGTTGGCACCACGGGAACCATAGATGGCAGTGGCGGAAGCATCCTTCAGGATGTCGATGCTCTTGATGTCGCTTGGGCTAATATCGCTGAGCTGACCCATGAATGGAATACCGTCGAGCACGATGAGCGGGTCGTTGCTGGCAGAGAGGGAACGCTGACCACGGATGCGAATCTGCATTTCCTCACCTGGCTGGGTGGAAGTCTGCGTCATGAGCACACCAGCGATACGTCCTTGGAGTGCCTGAGCTGCGTTAGTGGCAGCAATCTGATTCAGTTTCTCGCCACCGATGTTGGCAACGGAACCCGTCACAGCTTCGCGGCGCTGGGTACCATAACCAATCACCACCACCTCGTTGATGTTGTGGCGGTCCTCCTTCATCACGATGTTGAGTTGGTTACTTGTGCCCACGCTCACTTCTCGGGTCACATAACCGAGGTAGGAAACGACGAGCACGGCATTGGGCTGAACGTTCAGTGAGAACTGTCCCTCCATGTTGGTCACTGCACCATTCGTGGTGCCTCTTTCAATAACGGTTGCACCGATAAGCGGACCATGAGAGTCTCTTACGACACCCGTAATCTTTCTTGTTTGCTGTTGAGCACTTTCAGCGTTGCTCTCAGCGGCCTGAGTCAACTGAGGACCCGTGACTCCGAGCACGGCGCACAGTCCCAGCAACAAGGCAGTCTTTCGTTGACTTAAATGCATAAGAATTGGATTAGTTAAAATTAATGTGTTAATATGTTGGTTTTCGCTTAATTTTAGTATAGGCGCACTATTTCATCGGCAAAAGTAGGCTAATGCGGAGGAACAGCAAAATTATTTTGTAACATATTTTTTTGAATTTGTTGTATTTTCATCAAATTACACGAAATATTTACAGAAACTACTATTTTCCTTGCATTTACTTATCATATTTTTTATGAAAACATATCAAGCAAAATCATCATTTTGGGCAAAAAAAATAGTACATGCGTAAAAAACGAGCAAATCCATGAAAAAAAATCAAAAAAATTTCATACATTTAAAAAATATCTATATCTTTGCGCCAAACAATGATAAAAAGCGTTAAAGATTTGGCGTTGATTTCGCCCTTTTTCGCTACATCAAAGTTCATAAAACATATTTAAATCACCTACCCCCTACAACAAAAAATGTGACACGTGTTCTGATAAAAAGAGCGTGAAACGTGGAGCGTGAAGCGTGGAGCGTAAGAGCGTGAAACGTGGAGCGTGAAGCGTGAAGCGTAAGAGCGTAAGAGCGTGAAGTATAACCTAACGTACACGACACATGCAATCATTCAACTACTAAACACATTTCAACTTATCTATTATTCAAAAAACTCATTTATTAACTAATTCCAAAAAACTTACTTTATGAGAACAAAGTTTTTGTTTTTAGTAGCGTTTTGCCTGATGGCTGTTTCGACAGCATTCGGACAAGGTCGCTCAATTCAAGGACAGGTGGTTGCGTCGAATGACTCGGAACCCCTGGTTGGTGTAGAAGTTGTGGAAAAAGGCACAGGCAACGGAACCGTTACGGATGCTAACGGACGTTTCAGCCTGACACCAAGAGGCAACAACCCAACGCTCCAATTTTCGTATGTTGGCTTCCTCACTCAGCAAGTGAAAGTAGGCAACAAGAACAATCTTTCCATTCGTTTGGACGAGGATGTGAAGGCACTGAATGACGTGGTTGTCATCGGTTATGGTGTGCAGAAGAAGAGCGACCTGACTGGTGCCGTGGCATCCGTGAAGGGTGACGAAATCAAGAACCTTTCCACTTCCGATGCTGCTGCAGCTCTGCAGGGCAAGGTGACAGGTGTGCAAATCATCAACAGCGGTGCTCCTGGTGCTGGTGCTGAGATTCGTGTGCGTGGTTATTCTTCCAATAGTGGCGACCTCAGCCCTCTGCTCATCGTGGATGGTGTGCAGGTAGATAATATATCGTATCTGGACCCAACCATGATTGAGAGTATAGAAATCCTGAAGGATGCTGCCAGTGCAGCTATCTATGGTGCTCAGGCAGGTAACGGTGTTGTTCTCGTGACCACGAAGAAGGGTGCAACGGGCGGTGCAAGAGTTTCTTACTCTCTGAAGGCAGCTTCACAGTCGTTGGGCAAGAAGGCTGAAATCTTCAATGCCGCTGACTATAAGGAGTATCAGAAGTACATTGGCAACATCAATGACGACATGATCAAGGACTATGCTTACAAAGACAGAGAAGTAGATACCGACTGGTACGACGAGGTGTTTGGAAACAGCTGGAGCCTCCAGCATAACCTCACGGTGAGTGGTGGTAACGAAAAGGGTCACTTCCTCACAGGTCTCGGCATCGTTGACAACGATGGTATCGTGAAGGGAGACAAGGATACTTACAAGCGCTTCTCCGTTCAGCTGAATGCTGACTACAGGTTCTCGAAATGGTTGAAGATTTCGAGCAACACCTCCGTTGAGAAGTGGAAGAGAATTGCCGTAGGCAATGGTTATCAGTCGTTCCTCAACTCCGTTGTATCTATCGACCCGCTGACTCCTGCCTACGTTTACAACTTGGACGACATGGGTAAGAACATGAAGAACCGTTGGCTCTATGGAACCACATGGGACCCTCACGGCTACGTGATGACTCCTTCTTCCTACACAGATGAGAACCCTGTTTGGTATGGAACTTCCAAGTATATTGAGGATGCTACAGGTAACCCATTGGCAATGCGCGACCGTGTGAACGCAAGAAACAGCGGTCTGAATGTTCGTGGTAGCTTGATTGCCGACATCACTCCTGTGGATTGGCTGACTTATACATCCCGTCTGGGCTATCGCATCATGCAGAGAAACGGCCACGACTACAGCCAGCCTTGGTATCTCTCCTCCATGGCTAACAGCAGCTCATATAGCATTTCGGCTAGCACCGACGCAGGCCTCTTCTATCAGTGGGAAAACTTCGTAAACTTCAACAAGACATTTGGCAAGCATGATGTGGGTGCCATGGTCGGTATGTCGTTTACCAAAACTCATTGGGACAACACCAGCGTTTCTTCTTCGGACGCTGCATCCGACGATAGCAACGGACAGATTCTGAAGGGTGATGCAGCTCCTAACTATCGCTACATCGACTTCCTGAACGATAACGGTATCGCTCACCTGAAGGGTAACAACCAGCCAAGTGATGCTACTGCACTGGCTTACTTCGGTCGTCTCTCCTACTCTTACGACAATCGCTACTATTTCCAGTTTAACATCCGTCGTGATGCGTTCGACGCTTCGAAGCTGAGAAAAGACAAGCGTTGGGGTACTTTCCCATCACTTTCCGCAGGTTGGGCGATCAGTAACGAACAATTCTTCAAGGACGCAATCGATACGGACGTGGTTTCATTCTTGAAGCTCCGTGGTTCTTGGGGACGCAATGGTAACATCAATATTCTCAGAGATTATAAGTATGCTTCAACCATCAGCATCGGTGGATACTATTCATTCAGCGACGTAGCCACTGAGGGTGGTGCTCCTTCGGGCTTTGCCAACAAGGACCTCACATGGGAAACTTCCGAGCAACTCGACTTCGGTCTCGACGCACGTTTCCTCAACAACCGTTTGACATTGGGCATCGACTGGTATCGCAAGATGACGAAGGACTTGCTCATCAACATTTCTCCACTTCCTGAAATTGGTTTCAGCTCTGCAACGGTCAACTCTGGTCAGGTGCTGAACTCAGGTATCGACTTCGAACTTGGATGGCGCGACAAGGTGGGTGAACTGAGATATGGCATCAACGCCAACTTCTCTACGCTGAAGAACGAAGTAAAGAAGGTGAACTCTGTGCTGCCACGCTATAGTGAAACAGGTATCAGCGGTTTCAACAACAAGCTTCAGCCAACCTTCGAAGCAGGCCACACCATTTGGTATTTCCGTGGTTTCGATTATGCAGGTGTTGACCCTGAGACAGGTAAGCCTCAGTACTACGACAAGGATGGAAATGTCACTATGGCTCCAACGGATGACGACAAGAAAGACATCGGTTCCGCTATTCCTAAGTTCACTTACGGTCTCACCATCAACCTCGAATACAAGGGCTTCGACCTCACCGTATTCGGTACGGGTGCAGCAGGCAACAAGATCTACAACCTGATGGTTTCTGCCGACCGTTCTCAGATTAACGGTATCAACACATACTGGAAAGACTCTTGGAAGCAGAAAGGCGACCACAGCAAGTATCCTGATATGAAGGCAGTGGCTACCGACTGGACATTCTTCAGTTCTTCAGCAGCTGTATTCAATGGCTCTTACTTCAAGTTCAAGCAAATCCAGCTCGGCTACACCATCCCTTCAAGCATCACCAGGAAGGCGCTCATCAGCAATCTTCGCCTCTCTGTTTCGCTCGACGACTTCTTCACCATCACCAGCTACCCAGGTGCTGACCCAGAGACTTCATCCCTCAACAGCGGTGCATCACGTGGCTTCGATAACGGTAACTACCCTACATCCAAGAAGGTTGTCTTTGGCGTGAATTTGACATTCTAAGGTGAGAACTCCGCGAAAACTCAAAAACTCAAAAACTTAAAAACTCAAAAACTCAATTATGAAAAATAAAATATTTCCAGTGCTTGCGCTGATAGCTGGCGTAGCATTCACATCATGTGAGGAAAAACTTGATATTGAGCAGAAGGGCACCATGTCAACAGAGAACTTCTACAAAACTGATGCCGACTGTTTGAAGGCCTTGGCCTCTGCTTACGAAGCATTCGCTCTCTACACCGAGAGTCGTGGAAACGGTGATGGTCCTGGTATCTATACCCCAGCAAAGGTATTGGCAAACCACCCTGGCGATGACGTCAACTACGCCAGTGGTAACTATGGCGACCATGAGTGGGGTGGCAGTGTTGACGAATTCCGCTACCGTCACACTCCTGAAGCTATCGACTTCCACTACAAGTTCCTTTATCTCTCTGTTTATAAGGACAACCTCGTTATCGATTATTTCAACAATCCTACAACTCAGTTCCAGAAGCAGGCAGTGGCAGAAGCCAAAGTGCTCCGCGCTTACAACTTCTTCCTGCTCGCTTGCTATTGGGGACAGCCACCATTGGTTGACCATCTTCTTGCACCAGATGCCATCCCTACCAATAGCGAGATGACTCAGCAAGAATACTTCGCTTGGGTAGCTAAACAGTGCGAAGAGGCACTCCCTGACCTCATTGAGCGTTCAAGCACATCCGACAAAGAGGGTAGCTGGCGCGTAACAAAGGGCTTTGCAAACGCTTTGGCTGGTAAGGCTTACATGTTCGCAGGCGACTTCAACAATGCCAAGACTGCTTTGAAGAGAGTCGTTGACTCTGGCAAGTATGCCCTCGTTTCTGGCAAAGAATTCGCTAACCTCTTCCACGTGGAAGGCGATGGTTGCCCAGAAAAGGTGTTCGAAGTGAACTTCAAGTACAATCCTGCTACCGACTGGTGGGGAGGTGTAGGTATCCACTCCACATGGATGGAAGCAAACGCATTCAACTGGCGTGCAGGTAACTTCAAGGTGAACCCTGCTGGTGTGTATTGCGGCATCGACGGATGGGGTTCCATCGGTATTCCTGAATGGTACGGCGTGGCATTCGCACAGAACGACAATGGAGATGATCCTAACTATAAGTCAGACCGTTACTTGGCTACTATCATGCATATCGACGACGCTGTCTATGCCACTTCAGGTGTGCCAGGAATGGTGTATGCCGATAGTGCAATCAATGCAATGACATTGGAACAGAAGAAAGTTTCCAAGGATATTGGTATTTCTGATCCAGGTCAGGGACTCTATGGACAATCCTTCTATCTCCCATTCAAGATGATTCTGCGTGCCAGCGACTGCAACGATGGTGGTATGTATGGTGACAACGGTCGTCTGAACAACGTGATTGTGATGCGCTATGCTGAAGTGCTGCTCAACTACGCTGAGTGCTGCCTCCGCACAGGTGATGCTGCCACTGCAAAGACTATCATCAACCAGATTCAGCAACGTGCAGGTTCCAAGACCATCAGCAACGATGTGAACCTGATTACCCTGAAGAAGGAGAAGTCATTCGAGCTGTGGTTCGAAGGTTGCCGCTATCAGGACATCATGCGTTGGACAAAGATTGACAACGACGCATACGACCAAGAGTGTCTCAACCACCTGAAGAAACAAGGTACAGCCGTTCCTCACCTCTTCGACAAGCTCTTCCGTGCTCCACAGGCAGGTGATGAGAATATCGTTTGGGAACATGGCACAGAGGCTAACAGCCGCTTCTACATTGTTCACACCCATGAGGCAAAGGATAAAGGTTTCGAAGTAGGCTGGCAGGAGAAGCATCGCCTCTTCCCTTATCCTCAGACCGTAATGGAGCAAAATCCTGCACTCAAGCAGAATCCAGGCTGGTAAAGAAGCAAGTTAGTCGCTTCATTTAAAATGAAGAATGAAGAATGATCGCTACGCTCAAAATGAAGAATGTTTTTTCCTAAGAGCATAGCAAAGACATTCTTCATTCTTCATTTTTCATTCTTCATTCTTATTTTACACCATCGTTCTCGAAGGTTTCGCCTTCGGTTTATTCTTCATGTTTCATTTTCGTTTCAAATTTTGTCAGATTTGTGTCCTTTGTCCATTTGCGTCAATATTTCTGTTTAAAAAATTTGTGATTCAGAAGATTTTTGTGTTATTTTGCGATGCCATCAGCAGAGGAGTCACTGCATGGTGTATCCTGCATGCCGCAGGAAGGTTCTCTAAACAAACCAACAACACATTTGAATCAACCCAAACTCTCCTCCGAGAGAGTCAGATAACATCTAAAGGTGTATGAAAAAATTTCTATTCTCAATGATGATTCTCACCACTGCACTATCAGCATGCACCGATTCGGAACATGCCATCGAACAGCGTGTCAACGAGCTTTATGAACAGATGACACAGGAAGAACGCATCGCACAGTTGCGAGGCTTATACATGCAAGAATTCTTCGATGAAAACGGGAAATTAGACACCGCCAAGTGTCGCAAAATCATTCCCAACGGCATCGGGCATTTCTCGCAATTCGCCTTCCAATATTCCGCTGATCCCAACGACATACGCGACAAGGTGGCTGCCATGCAAGACTGGCTCATCCACAACACACCCAGTGGCATCCCTGCCCTCTTCCACGAGGAAGTGCTGACAGGTATGAACACACGCGATGCTACGGTCTATCCTCAGCAAATCGGACTCGCCTGCTCCTTCAACCCCGAATTGGCAGAACAGAAAACCATTCAGACCGCCTACGCCATGCGACGCATGGGTGGACGCTTGGCACTTTCGCCTATGGTAGATGTGGTGCGCACGCCGTCTTTCAACCGCTTGGAGGAGAGTTATGGCGAGGATGCCTACCTCTCTGCCGTGATGGGCACAGCCTTCTGCCGTGGACTTCAACAGGGCGACTTGCGCCGAGGCGTGGGCACTTGCAGCAAGCACTTCTTGGGCTATGGCGGCGGTGGCGATGCAGATGAGAAGGAACTAATGGAAGAGATACTCCTGCCCCACGAGACAATGATTCGATTGGCGGGCAGTCAGGTGGTGATGACAGGGTACCATGCCGTGCATGGAACCAACTGTGTAGCCAACAAGGAAATCCAAGAAGGCATCCTGCGCAACTACCTCGGTTTCGATGGCATGATGGTCAGCGACTACGGTTCCATCGACCAGATTCCCGACCTCCCCGACAATATGCACCGAGGCGTGGCTGCCATCAATGCGGGCAACGACGTGGATTTTCCGAAGGGAGAGAGCTACGTCTTTCTGCAAGAAGCCATCGACAAGGGATTAGTCACACAAGAAACCTTGGAGAAAGCCGTGAAGCGTGTGCTCACCTACAAGGCGCGCTGCGGTTTGCTCGACAAGAATCCAGAACTCTACTACAAGGAGAAAATCGTGTTCGACACACCCGACGAACGAAAGACCGCCTACGAACTTGCCACACAATCCGTGGTTCTGCTCAAGAACGAAGGAGTCCTTCCACTCCAAGGCAAGAAAAAGCTACTGCTCACGGGTCCGAATGCCAACACCATGTGGGCAATGCTGGGCGACTACACTTTCCAGTCCATGCGCTACTTCTGGAAATTGAAAACAGAAGACGACATGCACCCGAAGATTGTGGGACTCAAGGAAGGCATGGAGAAGCGCAAGCCCGAGGACATCCAGCTGAGTTATACACGCGGTTGCGATTGGACCGAAACCGTGGAGACATGGATTGAGGAAGGTGGTGACCAGCGTGCCGAATGGATGCGCGAACTGCTCGACCGCACAGTCCACCATCCTGAAACGGCTGATGCTGCCGAAGCACTCCGTTTGGCTGCCGATTGCGATGTGATTGTGGCAGCGATGGGTGAGAACGTGTTGCTGAGCGGCGAGAACCGCGAGCGTCCCACGATGTACCTGCCTGGACGACAGGAGGCATTTGTCAACCAACTCATCGCCACGGGAAAGCCTGTCGTACTCATCGTGTTTGGTGGACGCGCTCAAATCATCTCCCGCATTGCTCCTCGTTGTGCAGCCATCATTCAGGCTTGGTATCCAGGTGAGGAAGGTGGCAACGCCTTGGCCGACATCCTCTATGGAAAGGTATCCCCATCGGGCAAGCTCTCTGTGAGCTATCCTAATGTGGAAATCCACGAACCTATCTGTTACAACTACTCGGCTGAAGCAGACCCACGCATCGAATGGGCATTCGGCTACGGACTCAGTTACAGTTCTTTCTACTATGCCAACTTGCAAATGGACAAGAAGGCAAGTACCACCGCACGTGCCATCCATCTTTCTTTCGACGTGAAAAATACAGGAACTATGGCAGCCGACGAAGTGGCACAAATCTACTTGTCGCCAACCGACAGTCAGCAGCCTATCCGCCCTATCCAGTTGCAGGGATTCGGACGGGTGAGCCTCCAGCCAGGCGAGACACGCACGCTCCATTTCACGATGTCGCCCGAGCAATTCGGTTACTATGCCGACGGACACTGGAACATCGACCCAGGGCTCTTCATCATCAAGGTGGGAGCGTCCTCTGCCGACATCCGACTGAAAGGAGAAATAGAACTCACAGGCGAAAAACTGACTCCTAAGTTAAGAAGCACCTATTTCACGCAACAAGTACTCAAGGAAAAGTGAAGCCTCACCCCCAAGCCCCTCTCCAAGGGGGAGAGGGGAGTAGAATGATATTTGAAAAATGAAAAGCCTCTTCCCAACCTCTCATTCTTTATAGGGGGTTTTGGGTAGAGGCTTTTCATTTTTTTGTCATTTTGTAATTCTATTTCACTTTTTTGTGTTAATTTTGCACGTTATTTCAATTATTACTAAGATGACAAACATAAAAAATTAACGACCAATGACGAAAATGAAAATGATCGCACTGTCATTGCTGCTGATGCTACCTCTGTTAGTTTCTGCCCAATCGTACTGTGGCGAACACAAGTTCGATGGGGTTCACAAGAACGAAGTCACGGGGTACTTGGTAGGAGGTAAGAACGTGGTGACAGGTTGGTTCTTGGGTCCCACCGTGTCGTACAAGCGACACCTGACCGACCGATGGAGCGTGGAAGGCAACATGCAAGCGCAATTCGGCAAACAACTCTATGGCATTTATGCCCAAGGCAGTTATCGCTTGCCTGTGAGTTTTTTCAACTTCTATTTTAACGGTAAAGTGATGTATAACCGTTATAATCTTACTCGCACCAACGAATACGTCATGAATCTGTCCGTTCTGATGGAGACACCGTACTTCGAGCTACAAGTGGGAGAATCGGGCATTCGCTACCACATGCTGCACTCGAGCTACAACGAACCGATGACTTTCACTTTCGGAACGGGCGTGAACATCCGTCCTCGTTGGAACTCGTGGAACATCGGGCTCTATTTCCGCAACTTCGATGAGTTCTACTACGAAAACTGGAACATCAACTGGGGCGTGCGCTTCAATGCCAAACTTACTCAGCAACTGAATCTCTTCGGTGAATTTAAAGTGCGTCCTGCTGGTAGTCTTAGCCAATTGGCAAGCAAATATGAAACTTCTGAAAAAATCGGAGTGAAATACGTGTGGTAAAGCCTCACCCCCGACCCCTGGACCTCTCCATTTCCTGGACCCCTCCAGCTCCCCTGAGAGGGGAGAGATGAGGAGAGATGGGACGAGGGGAGTAGAATGAAACCTGAAACTCTGAAACTTGAAACTGGCACAAAGTGCCCTAAAACTTGAAACCGGCACGAAGTGCCTTGAAACTTGAAACAATGAAAAAAATAAATAGCATATTGATGTTGCTTGTGGCGGTTGCCACACTCAGTTCGTGCGAAAAAGTGAGTCCCATCGGCGTGCTCATTGCAGGTACAGGCGTGGAGGATCGCGTGAAGATGTCGAACCTCTATTACCAAAAGCATCAATTAGATTACAAAGACCAATGGATAGATAGCGTCGATTACACCTTCCTCATAGGAGCAGACAGCCATATCACCAACGACACCTGTCGCTTGGCTGAGATGCTGCAAATAGGACTCGACAACAACGACCTTTTCTATGCTCACTTGGGCGACATTGCCGACACAAAAGCCGAGTACTATATCAACTTGGATAATACGTTGCAGCAATTCAAGCGCAAATATGCAAATAAATACTTCCATGAAATACCTGAGGATGAATTGAGTACTCGTGACAGTGAGGGTTTGTACTGCACAAAATCTGGTGACACCCTCCGCTATGAGGATATTGATTATCCGTTCTATCCCGTGGTAGGCAATCACGACCTTACTCACAACGGTTGGCCGCTGTGGTGCAACATCTTCCACTCTTCCTTCTATGAGTTCAATATCATTTTGGGCAATACGCAGCAATACGACCACTTTATCTTCCTCGACACTGCCAGTGGCACGCTCGGCGAGGAGCAAGTGCGACTCATCGAGGAAGGTATTTTGGATGCAAAAGACATAGAAGAATATATAGGCTTCAAATGCCGCTACACCTTCGTGTTCAGCCACACGAACATCTTCCGTCCATCCAGTTTACAGTTCTCATCCACTTTCGCCCGCGAGGAAACATTCTACCTGCTCAGCCAGTTTGAGGAATGGAACGTGACTGCCGTATTCTGCGGACATGTTCATGCCTGGGATGAGCGCGACTTTGCCGGCGTTCACTACGTCACCCTCGATTCCATGAGCGAACGCAACAGTCCTAGTCCTGGAAAATACTTGTTGCGTGTCCACCTGAAAAAGAATGGCGAAATCGAATACGAACGAGTGCAAATGAACTACGTAAAAAAGTGAGAAGTGAGGAATTAGGAGTGAGGAATTAGGAAAGAATTGAAAAAAAGCGATAGAGACGAGGGGGGTACGAGTTTGTTCGTAACTCCCTTTTTTCTTTGAATATGAGGGAATGAGCGAAAAAAAGAGTTTCAAACCAACAAAAACAAGCGTTTTAAAAAAAATTAACACTGCATAGAAGTTGTATTTCATTAAAAATTCTTAAAATTGCAGCCAAAACCAATACACACAACGATACAATAACACCGACACACTTAGTTGTTTCAACCCAAATACATTAGATACGACTACTTTTTTTCTATACTAATTATTATCATCTATTCAACTTCAACACTAATTATTCCATGAACAAAAAATGTAATTTTTTAGTGCTTTTACTCATGCTGGGCATGCTATTCGGCTTGCCAGGCAGCATGTTTGCGCAAAAGCACGTAGTGACAGGAACCGTAGTTGACCAGAACGGGGAACCGATGGTCGCTGTGACGGTGATGGAAAAGGGTACCAGCAATGGTACAATCACCAATTTCGACGGTGTTTTCAGCCTTTCGGTTGCAAACAACGCCACACTCTCGGTTAGTTTTGTAGGTTTCAAGACTCAAGAAACCAGCACAACAGGCAAATCCAACGTAAGAATCGTTTTGCGTGAAGATAACGAACAGCTCGATGAAATCGTGGTTGTTGGTTACGGTACTATGAAGAAATCCGACCTCACGGGTGCCATCACCCGCGTAGGCGAAAAGGAACTCCAGTCGCGCCCTGTGAACAACGCTTTCGAAGCATTGCAAGGCAAGGCAGCTGGTGTGGACATCACCACCAACGAGCGCCCAGGACAGATTGGTAGCATCCGCATCCGTGGTGAGCGTTCGCTCAATGGTGGCAACACCCCACTCTACGTAGTTGACGGTGTGCCTCTCATGTCAGCATCAGGCATTGAAACGCTCAACCCACGCGACATCGAGTCCATCGACATTTTGAAGGACGCCTCTGCCACTGCCATCTATGGTTCACGTGGTGCCAACGGTGTCGTAATCGTCACCACCAAGCAGGGACAGTCGGGCAAAATGGCTATCGACTACACAGGAACACTCACCGTATCGAACATCATCGACCGTTCACCATCGATGAGCGCAGCTGATTTCATCCAGTTCTCCCGCTGGGCAAAGCACAATGCTGACCCATCTGCATACGCCGACCCAATGAAACCTACTCAGGCTGAGGACGCAGCTCTCTTCGGTGAGACCGCTTCCCTCGACCCTACCTTCTACAACAACGTCATGAACGGATGGTCGGGTAACACATGGGATGCATCGAAAGTGAAAAACACCAACTGGACCGATTACGTAACTCAGACCGCACTCTCTCAGGAGCACACCCTCGCAGTGAGTGGAGGTACTGACAAGATGAAGGCATACGCTTCCTTCGGTTACTTGAACAACAAGGGTACTCAGAAAGGACAATGGTACGAGCGCTACACGGGTAAGGTGAACGTGAACATCCAGCCAACCAAATGGTTCACCCTACAGGCTTCCATCAATGGCACTTGGAGCGAAATGGACTACGGTATGTCCACTTTCCAGGGCAGAAGTGGTTCTGTGCCTGATGCCATCTACGGCACCGCTAAGACCATCTTCAACTACGCACTTCCTTACGATGAAAACGGCGATAGAATCATCAACCCAGGTGGACAGAGCACCGTATATAACATCATGGAAGAATGGAACCACTCCACTCAGAAATCACAAAGTTTCCGTGCATTGGGTAACTTCTCAGGCACCATCGACTTCGGCGAAATCCTCGAGCCGCTGAAGGGCTTGCGCTACAAGCTCGCCTTCGGTCCTGACTTCCGCCACTGGCGTGAAGGTGCTTACGTGGATGGTTTCTCCACTCATAAAATCAATTCCAACGGCACTGAGGGTAACAACTACTCTCGCTTGCAGAACCGCCGCGACTTCTCATGGACACTCGACAACATGATTATGTTCGACCGCACTTTCGCAGAGAAGCACAAGGTGGGTGTCACCCTCTTGCAGACTGCTTCGAAGTGGAACATCGAAAACTCTTCCATGAGTGCCAACAAGATTGAGAAGGACTCCTACCTCTGGAACGCATTCAACACAGTCGATGTCACAAACTCAGACCAGGCAGTTTCCATTGGTTCAGGCTTGGTAGAGCGTCAGTTGGAATCTTACATGATTCGTCTGAACTACGGTTTCAACGAACGTTATCTCATCACTGCCAGCGGACGTTGGGACGGTGCTTCCCAGTTGGCTGACGGACACAAGTGGGACTTCTTCCCATCCACAGCCCTCGCTTGGCGTGCCAGCGAAGAGGAATTCATCAAGAACATCGACTGGATTAGCAACCTGAAGGTACGTCTCGGTGTGGGTGTCACAGGCAACGCTGCCGTTTCTCCTTACGAGACCAAGGGTGATATCACCAGCATCTTCCTCCCATTCAACGGCATGGGCAACGTGATTGGTTATACAACTAACGAACCTTATTACACGAACTCGCAGTTGGCAATGGCAAACCCTGAACTCGGTTGGGAAAAGACCACTCAGTGGAACCTCGGTCTCGACTTCGGATTCCTCAACAGCCGCATCTGGGGTAGCTTGGAATTCTACTGGAGCCGCACCAACGACGTCATCATGCAGACCAACATCCCTACCCTCACGGGATTCCCATTCACATACGCTAATGTAGGTAAGACCAAGAACCACGGTGTTGAAATCACCCTCAACGCACTCCCTGTGAAGCTGAGCAACGGCTTCAAGTGGGAAACCAGCTTCAACGCTGCTTATCAGAAGGATGAAATCGTGGAACTTGCATACGGTAAGAACGACATGCCTGACAACTCCCTCTTCATCGGTGAGTCGCTCAGCGTATTCTACGGCTTCGGCAACAAGGGTATTTGGCAGGACACTGCAGAGGACAAGGCTGAAATGGCTAAATGGGCAGAGAAGGGCTACAACTTCCGTCCAGGTAACGTACGTCCTGAAGACGTGAACGGCGACTACGAAATGACCATCGAAGACCGCAAGGTATTGGGCAACAGAAATCCTAAGTGGACTCTCGGATGGACCAACACCTTCTCCTTCAAGGGCATCGAATTGGGTATCTCCATGTTCGGACGTTTGGGTTATATGTTCTCCACTGGTGGCGAACCGCTCACAGCTACTGCCAACCAGCGCGAAGTGGATTACTGGACACCTTACAACACAGGTGCTGAATACCAGATGCCTATCTACGCACAATCCACATCTGGTTCGGGCGACAACTACTCATCACTGCTCGGCTTCAAGAAGGCATCGTTCATCAAGGTACGCAACATCTCCTTGGGCTACAACCTGCCTAAGAACATCATCAAGCCTATCGGACTCACTCACGTGAAGGCATACGCACAAGTCATCAATCCATTCAGCTTGAAGCAATCCATCGATGGATTCGACCTCGACACTGGCCGCACATACTTCAACCGCAGCTTCGTCTTCGGTCTCGAAGTGGGATTCTAATCAAGTGATAAAAGAATCAGGGATTTAAAGGATTTTAAAGGATTTTTTGAATCTTGGTTTAACGTTTAACGTTTAAAGTTTAACGAAGTTACACTTCTCCGCGAAAACTAAAAAACTTAAAAACTCATCAACTTAAAAACTCAAATATGAAACTATATAAATATATGATAGGAGCGGTGCTTGGCGCAAGTGTTTTGGCAAGCAACACCTCCTGCAAGGGTGACTTCCTCGATGAAGACCTCACCACCAAGTATTCCACACAATACTTCGAGACAGCCGAAGGACTCGAGGCACTCGCTGCTTCCCTCTATGGCAATATCCGTTGGCACTTCGGTTACGAATGGGCATACGGCATCACTCTCTATGGAACTGACGAGTTTACCAACGCCAACGACCTCACCAGCGAACCTTGGAACACCTACGACACACGTCTCAGTCCAATGAACGCTACTCCTGCCCTCGGTGCAGCCAACAAGAACTGCCCTGCTGTGGATGCTCTTTGGAACCAGATGTACTATGGCATCGCTTCTTGTAACACCATCATTGCCGGAGCCGACAAAATCTCCGACGAGACTGTCCGCAATCGCTGCCTCGCTCATGCTTATTTCCTCCGTGGCTACAACTACTACCGACTCACCGCTCAGTATGGTGGTGTAGTGTTGCAAACCACTCCAGTCAGTGGCGTAGTGCGCAATTTCACCCGTTCTTCCGAAGCTGACTGCTGGGAGCAGGTTATCAGCGACTTCCGCAAGGCTTACCAACTCTTCAAGGGTGAGGAATTCACCTACGGCAAGGGTATCACATGGACCAAGGCAACTGCTGCCCACTTCCTTGCCAAGGCACTCCTCTTCCGTGCATCTGAGCGTTGCGACGCATTCAACGGTGCTACAAAGGATGCCGACCTGAAAGAGGCTATCGAGGCATGCAACTATGCCATCAGCGCTCGTAAGTTGGAGGACAACTACAGCAACCTCTATGCAAACTGGACAGGCGTGGACTGCGCAGCAGAGCAATCCGACGAAATCCTCATGGCTGCTGGTTTCAATGCCGACAAGGCTACTCAGGGACGCTTCGGCAACCGTACTTACAACTACTTCGGCCCTCAGTTCGGTGCTGGCTTCGGTGGCGGTTGGACCAAGCGTGGTATCTGGACTGGCGAAATGGACTTCCAGCGCTGCCGCCCTACAGAATACACCTACGCTGCTTACGACCACGTGAACGACGCACGTCTTTGGAAGACCTTCAAGACTGTCTATGGTATCAACACACTCGTGAAGGACACCCTCGGTGCTGAGCTTGGTGCTCCAGGTGCTATCATGATTCTCAACAGCAAGGACGACCACACCTACGACAGCTATAAGTTCGGTGCTTACGCTCAGTATGGCAAGAATGCCGACGGTACGCTCAACCTTCCTACTTTCCGCGACGATGCAGGCAGACTTCCTGAATGGAAGAAGGGTTCACGCCAGACTGCCACTACAGGTAATCTCACCTCCACTCCAGGACAGTGGGTACCAAGTTCTTCCGTGCTCTATCAGAATGGCGTCTATGTGGCTCCAACCTTCAAGAACACCTCCGTCTGCAACTTCTTCGCAGGTATCAACAAGTGCACCGATGGTACACGTCAGGCAGAGAAGGGCGACTCCTTCCGCGATGTCATCATGGCTCGCCTCGCAGAGACCTACCTCGTGCGTGCTGAATGCTATGCCCGCCTCGGCGATTTCGACAAGGCAAAAGCCGACATCAACGTGATTCGTGCCCGTGCTCAGTGGAAGAACGGCGAAAACCGCTCATACTACGTGGATGGTTCCAAGGCATTCGAAGTAAGCAACGCGCTCTACGAGAACAACAAGGCAATGTATGAGAACTCCAACCTCTGGATGAACACTTACTATCTCTCCAACCCTACTCAGCCTGTCACCACTGCTGCTTCCAACCTCACCAACTGGGATTGGAACAACCTCCCTGCTGAAGACGAGGCTATCCTCAGCAAGCTCGGCGTGAGCGGACAGAAGGAGCGTGCCATCCAGTTCATCCTCAACGAACGTACCCGCGAGCTCATCGGCGAATGGCAGCGTTGGGAAACCCTTTCCCGCACCAAGACCCTCGTGGCTCGTGCCAAGGCATTCAACCCAGAGGCTGCTCCAAACGTAGCAGACAAGCACATCTATCGTCCTGTGCCACAGACCTTCATCGACGGTCTCAAGAACGAAGACGGTTCCGACCTCACCGATGCACAGAAAGCTGCATGGCAGAACCCAGGCTATTAAAAAAAGCCTCACCCCCAACCCCAAGACCCCTCCAACTCCCCTGAGAGGGGAGAGATGGGGCGAGGGGAGTAGAATGAAGCTTGAATCAGGGATTTAAAGGATTTAAAAGGATTCTTTGAACCTGAAATTTGAAACTGGCACGCAGTGCCTTAAACTTGAAACTCTCTGTATCTCTGTACCTCGTGTTTCCAAACACAACGTATCGGAGATACAGAGTTTTTTTATGCATAGCTTCACTCTTCTCGCTCTTCCCCCCTCATGGAGACTGGGAGAGTACTTATCATTCTACTCCCCTCGCCCCATCTCTCCCCTCTCAGGGGAGTTGGAGGGGTCTTGGGGTCGGGGGTGAGGCTTTCACGTTCTTCCCTCCCCCTCGGGGGAGTTGGAGGGGGGCTTTTTTGGACTGACTGAACTTCTCCTTTGGATTCAACTAGTTGCCGAAGGCTCGTTATCGAAACGGCGAGCCTTCGGCGTTGCGATGGCGAAGGCTCGCTATCATTTCGTTGAGGGCTCAGCATTTGGCTTACGCCGAGCTAAAGGTTCAGTAAAATCAAAGGAAAACGTCAGTAAAAGCGAAGGAAAGGTTTAGCAAAAGCGAAGGAGAACGCGAACAAATAAAAACATCGCACTAACGTGCTGGATTAAGCTGATTTATCTGATTTTTCTGATTGTCATGGAATAATCAGGATAATCATTGTTTGAAAACTTACGTGAAAAATTCCACCAAAAGGAGTGATTTTCTCAAATTATATGTTTACCTTTGCCATGTCATGTGCGATTTTTGCTTGTTTTGAATTGCAGCACTAAGACAAGGGAAAAACAGACGTGACAAAATCCCAAGCAACTTTTTGTTGATGAGGAACTTATAAAGAAATGTTTAACTAAAGTGCTGCAGAATTAAGGATTGTATGAATCGAAAAATGATGCATGGCCTCTTTAAAACGCTCATGCTTGTGGGTTTAATTTCTTTTGTTGGTTGCAGCGACAAGGAAGTGGAACAGCCTGTTGGTGACCCTCGCACTCCAGACTTGATTCTCAACAAGGACTCCATCATGATGGATGCTAAGGGAGGAGTGGACACGCTCATCGTGGAGAACTACAATGAGTGGGCAGTGACTGGAGGATATACAATTATAGATGGGGATACAACCGACTATCATTTAGAACCAGCGATGCAAATGCCCTACGATTATAAGCATTATCTTCTGAGAGGTGAGTGGTTCAAATTAGAGATTCCTAATCTTGGGAAAAGCAACAAGGCTGTTGTCACGTTGGAACCCAACGACACGGAACAAGAGCGTGTAATAGTGGCCGTGATGTTTGTTCTCCATAATCAAAAGCTCGTCACCATCAGACAAAGAGGAATATAAAAGATGAATAAGCTTAACCTTTAATAATTTTAAATATAAAAACTCAGAATAAGAATATTTAATAAACTTTATCATAACTGGTAACCCAAATTATGGCAATAATGGCAAAGCTAATCCTAATATTGGTCAGTAGTCTCTTAGTGATGTCTTGTGGAGGGAATAGATGTGCTTCTATTCAAAATACATATTTTACAGGAGATACTTCTGTAAATCAATTTGTCTTGCGTGACACATCATCTTTTGTACATTTAGAAAAACTTCCAGATATGATTGACGACCCTAATTTCGGAGAGTTCATAGGTTTTTCAAATGCCTCGTCATCAGAATTCTTACTATTAGTTAGAGAAAATGGTGGGTTGCATAACCAGTATAATTATTTTTGCTTGACTGATAGTGTACTTTCTGAATACAAACCAAAAATAGTTATTCTTGAAGATTCTGTTTTTTACACCACCTTAGGAGTTCATATCGGCAGTTCTGAAACAGAATTCAGCGAAAAATATAAAGAAATGACCTTTTCTGTTTCCAAAAGTGCAAATAAAAAAACATACGAATTTCAAGATATAACAAACCTGTATCGAAGCGTTTACATATTTGACAAGGGATATTTAAAACACATTGAATTTGGTTATACTTGGTAGATTGTGGCGTAAACCTTTATGCGGATTTTGACCTGAATAAAGGTCTAGCAACATTGTATGATGCAGAAGGTAACGTACTCCGACAAGACACCATCAGACAAAAAGGAATATAAAAGATGAATAAGCTTAACCTTTAATATTTTTAAATATAAAAACTCAGAATAAGAATATTCTAATAAACTTTATTATAACTGGTAACCCTAATTATTCGCAATAATAAGCCTGTCGTTAGATTTGGCTCAAAATTTGATGGTATTATTAAGCATAGATTATATTTGGAATCAAAATGAGAATCATATTAACCATACTTCTTTTCGTCGTTTCTTCTTTGGCAAATGCACAAGAGTTCAAGTGTTCAGACAACTTGCGCATAGAACAGATAACTGAAGAAAACTATAACAAGGCATGCAAAAAAAGTAAATCACATTATAAATTGATTAAAAAGGGGAAGAAGTATAAACATATACGTAGCATCCTATTATCTTCCAATATAGGAAAGCATCTATATGAAGTGTGGGATTCCACCTACATAGATGAATCCTTTTTAGGTTATTATGAATTTCCCACAGTAAATGGCAATAATGTGCTTGTTTTAGAAACACAGGAACCTATCGTTCTGAGAGCATATCTTATGGATTCATCACTTAGGATAGACACTATGTCCATGTTTGGATGTGGTGAGTTATGTGCCAATGGCATATATTATTCTCGTGAGCTGTTTGATTGTGACGATATTGTGTGGTGTCGCTGGTATTCTATCAAGGATGGATATGTGAAAACAGTTGCAGAACTCAAAGATAATTCATTTGAATATGAGATTCCATACGACACAACATCGTTATTCGCATATTCTAATGCTTATTATCTGACGATATCATATAAACGTAATCATGAGAAAAAATATTATAAAATATATCTCATTGAATAAATTGACAATCATTATGAAAAAGTATTGGTATTTGTTTTTTGTTCCTGTTTTTATAGGACTGACGGCATGTCATGATGATAACGAAGAGCCTGAGCAAAGGGAATCTTATCTATCGTGCCCAGACGACCACCATCCACATCTCATTAACCTTGACTTGCCTTCAGGCACGTTGTGGGCTTGATGAAATGTGGGTGCAACCGCTCCTGAGAATTCTGGTGGTTATTATGCTTGGGGAGAAACGAAAGAGAAAAGCGAAGGAGATGGTTTTGAGGAAGGAGATAAGTTTTTATGGAATGAATAAAAAAATGGGGGAAGAATGCGATAGTGATTGGAAAAAAAATTATATTTGCAAAATCTTTCTCAAAATGAGAAAGGAATGAGGAAAGAAAGAACTAATAACACTAACTATAACTATATGAAAGGAATATTACAAAGAATGACGTATTGGCTTTGTGCCATCGTATGTTGGTGCATGGCGCAAAGCATCATGGCACAGACGGATTACGTGCCACAGGTGGGTGATAAAATCACCACCGAAGAGGGCGTGTATATCGTGAGCGGTGCCAATTTGGTGACCAATGGCGATTTCAACGATGGTTTGTCGGGATGGACCAGCGGAAATGGACAGGCACTGTCGGACACGTATTTCGAGATTGTGCCCGACGGAGGTCCCGACGGTTCGGCATGCCTCCACTCCACAGGTGGTGCAGGCAGTGGTTCGGAGCAATCGGTGAAGACGGGTTGGGCAGTCACCACGGGCAAGACCTACGTGCTGAGCTTCTGGGCGAAGCGCACCGCCAGCGGCATGAGCAGCAACACGCAGTATAGTCGCATCTATGCTTCCAGCTCAGCTACGGGCACCGACACACAGATTGGTTCGGTGAGTTACAAAGCGGACACATGGGTGAAAAACCAATTTGTCTATACCGCCGAGAAACCGTACATCGTGGTGAACTTGGGATGGCTCAACAAGGCAAGTAGTTTCGACTGCTTCTCGCTCAACGAACTCACGGTGAGCAACGAACTTGCCACGGCGAAGTTGGAGGAACTGATTGGTGAAGCCACGGAACTGTTCAATTCCACGAAAGAAGGCACAGCAGCAGGGGAATACAAGACGGAAGTACGCAATGCGTTGCAGGCAGCCATTGCCGCTGCCACTGCCACGCTCATGGGTGCTACCACACAAGAGGAAGTGAATGCCGCTGTCACCGCCTTGCAAAGCGCCATGAGCAGTTACAAGAACGATGTGAACCCACCGTTCGAATTGGGCGTGGGCTACACCTTCACGAATGTAGCAGCGGGACTGCACCTCAGTACGGCTGACGGTACGGTCCGCATCAAGGACATCGACCCAAGCGACGGCAAACAGGAATTCTATTGGGAGAAGGCACCTGAAGGCAGTGAGGCAGCTGGGTATAACTTGCGCGACAAGGAAGGAACCTATATTTACCGAAGTGGTTCCTGGGACACGAAAGCCAGTTCCACTGCCGACCGCACGATGGCAAATGCCATCTTCCAATTGGTAGATATGGGCAGTTACGTGCAAATCAAGAACATGGGTAGCGGTTCCGTGCTCGGTACCGACAACACCAGCGACAACTCCGCCGTGTATTCCAACAAGAACGGAACGGACATGAAATACCGATGGGTGATGGCGAAGAACACCCCAACGGCAGCATTGGAAGCAATGATTGAGAAGGCACAGGCTTTGGCAAGCAGTACGGAGATAGGCTCTGAGTATTACCAAGTGCCTCAAACTGCTATGGATGCCTTGCTCGCCGCCATTGGCACAGCACAATCGGCGCTCAGCACTATCAGTAGTTTCGAGGAGGGCAATGCTGCTGCCACCACACTGCAAACAGCTATCGACAAGTTCAATGCCAGTTTCAATCCACTGGGAGCTTTCAACGAAGGTGAGACGTACATCATCACCCACAGCGGCGGATGTCTGCTCACTGCCACGGAAAGCGGCAACGCCAGCATCACCACCCGACCAGAGGAAGGTGCCACTCAGCAACAGCTGATGACCTTCGAACGGGCAAGAGAACACGAAAGCAATGGAGAAATATTTTATTATATCCGCTCGGTAGTATTGGGCACATATCTGGCTCGCACAGGCAGTTGGGACACGGAATGGCGACAGGCTCCTGACACGCTCGCAGCCGTAGTGAGCGTAGAGAAGGTGGATGGCAAATGGTTGGGTATCAAGTTCATCAGCACCGCCTCCTATCTCGGTACCGACGGAACGAGCAGTGGACAGTTGACCTATTCCGACAAATCGGCTTCTCCTGCCAACTCCCACTGGACCATCGAAACCTACGTCACTGTCGTACTCGACCGTGCTGCATGGAACTCCATGCTATCGGATGCCAACGAAGTGCTTGCCAACGCCATTGAGGGTTATGGTGCAGGAGAATTCTTCGCCGAAGATATTGCCGCCTTCCGTGCAGTGATTGCCACGGCGCGAAGCAATGCCAACAAGGCACAAGACCAAGAGACACTGGATGCCATCACCCAAGGGTTGGAGACTGCCATCGCCGACTTCGAAGCAAAGGCACACGACACCGACCTGCTCGACAATCGTGCACTCACAGCAGCCGTGGCAGCCGCACAATCGGCATTGGGTGCTGCCGTGGCGGGTGAGTTCGACGGACAATACCCTCAGACTGCTATCGACAACTTCAATGCAGCCCTCTCGGCAGCCGAGAAGGTGCTGGAGCGCGAGGATGCCACACAAGCAGAGGTGGATGCCGCTACCGATGCCTTAAAACAAGCCACATCCTCATTTGCCGCTCAACGTATCTCCATCGATTGGAGCAGGATTCGCACTCTCATTGCCGACGCTCAGCAAGCGATGGCAAATGCAGAGAAAGAGAAGGGTGAGGGCTATGGCAAATATCCTCAAAGTGCTTTCGATGCCCTACAGACAGAAGTGGAAAAGGCACAGACGATGATGAAGACGAACCAGTCTGTTCAGGCTGACGTGGATACCGAAGCAACTACCTTGCAAGAGGCCATCATCACATTCAGCAACAGTCGTATTCCAAACAACACGGAGGAACTTGCCGCTCTCATCGCAGAGGCAGAGGCTTTCATCGCTCAAGCAGATGCTGGAGAGATAGAGTATGATGCAGACTACTATGCCGACCTCGTGGCTTCCATCCAAAAAGGCAAGAACGCCATGAGCAGTACGAATCAAGATGAAATCGACAAGGTGGTTAAAATCCTGCGCCGCGACATCGAGATTTTCCGAATCATGGTGACAGGCATCGACTCGCTTACTGCATTGCTACCAGCAGATGCCACCATTCAAGTGTTTAGCATCGACGGAAAAGCAATGGGCAACCGTCTCGACTCCTTGCAGAAAAACCGTACTTACATCTTGAGAATTCAAGCATACGGAACTTGGCTTAGTAGAAAGGTTGTGAAATAAAAAAAAGCCTCACCCCCAGCCCCTCTCCAAAGGGCGAGGGAAGTAGAATGAAAAAACGTTTAACGTTTAAAGTTTAACGTTTAACGAAGTTTCAAATATCAAAAAATCCTTTAGATCCTTTAAATCTTTGACAAAAATGATGAAGCGAGGGAAGTAGAATGAAGAATCCAAAATAATCCTATAAATCCCTGATTCATTTTTCTCTTGATTAGAATCCATAAAAATCCTATAAATCCCTGATAAAAGATGATAAAGAATATATTATTGGCGTTATTGCTTGCTATTCCTGTTGGGATGATAGCACAGGAACCAAGTGGAGCAGTGCCACAACTGAAGATTGTGCAAGTGGGACAGACGCTGAGGGCAGCAGACCTTAGCAATGAACCCGCTGCACTGACCATTCACGGTACGGGAGCTTCGGAAACCTTCGTGGTCAGTACCGAGAACCTGATTGCCGATGTTCAAGTGAGTGCCACTCATGGATTTGATGTCAGCCCAAAGGTCATCGAGGCAGGCAGTGAGAATGTCACCGTTACCGTCACCAACCTGACTACACTGAAAGAAAACAAAGGTCAGGTGATATTGCGAAGTGCAGATGTGCGTGAATACGTGAAAGTTACTTCATATGGCACGGAACTCCCTCAGAAGGACCTTTCGCAAAACCCTGTCTATCAGAATGGCAACGACGAAACGATGACTTTCGAAGGCTTTGTACCGAGCGAGAATGGCTACACGGTGGAAGTGAAGGTGAAAACCGACGAAGGCAACAAGAATTTCTATCCATTCGCCGTGACTGCGGACAAGGTGGGATTCAAGGGATATGTCAGTTCATCGAGTGCAGGACTCTACAATTCGATTTATCAGAAAGGACTGTCGAATCCATCGAATGGAGGAACATTCTACAACACAGATGGACTCTACCACACGTATCGCTATGCCGTGACCAGCGACAAACGCGTCATCGTTTATCGCGATGGCATCCTCATCGACACGCTCCGCACAGCCGACTTGGCTCTTCAACCTGAATGGAGTGTGGAGAATGGCAACATCGTGGAGAACCTCATTAAGAACCCTGGATTCGAGGGTGAAAGCAATTATTCCAGCAGCCGAGGCATCACGACCCACATCGAAGGTTGGGATGTGAGTCCTTGGGACCAGTACAACTCCACGCAAGATATCATCAAGCAGGAACGCAGCAACGAGGTTGACCAGAACAACCACGTGCTGAGTGTCAACAGATATAAGTGGGAAGGAGGTTGGGCTGCTGCCGAAATCAGTCAGGTGGTGGATGTGGCTCCAAACGAAACCTACGCTTTCTCAGCCTTGGCAAAGGGTGGTGTGAAGAGCGATGGAAAACTTTTGGGCAGTATTCGCTTAGAAGATTTGCAGAACAGCGACAACAAGCAGGTGATTGACGTCACCAGCGACTCCTATCAGACATACGGTTGCGACTTCAACACGAAGGCAAACACGAAGCAAATCCGCGTGACCTGCTACATGGAACGCGATGCATGGGGAGCCACCATCAGTTCTCTGCAGGTGGATGATGTGAAGTTGACAGGTGTGGAGCGCAAGGTGAAGCAACAGATTGGTTTCACCAACAACTTCTCCGACATTGCCTATTTCACTTTCGACAATACGGGAGCATACGCTCCGCTCACGAGCAACATCACGACGTCGGTAGATACGCTGATGCTCGACGGAACAGGAGCAAGAGGAAGTTTCACCGTGAATAGTACAGGATTGATTCACGACATTGAGGTGAGTGCAACGCATGGATTCTCGGTTTCGCCATCGGTCATCAAGGCAAATAGTGGGGAGGTGACAGTGAGTGTGAAGAATCTGACAACACTAAGGCATGGAACGGGAAAGGTGATTCTCCGAAGTGCCGACCAACGCCGATATGTGCAACTCGTTTCCACAGGAACAGAACTGCCTCAGAAGGACCTCTCGCAAAACCCAATTTATCAGAAAGGCAACGACGAGGAAAAGACCTTTGAGGGATTTGCGGCTACCGAGAAAGGCTACACAGTGGAATTCAAGGTGAAAACGGACGAAGGCAACAAGATTTTCTATCCGTTTGCCGTGACCGCGGACAAGGTGGGATTCAAGGGATATGTCAATTCGTCGGGCATGGGACTCTACAACTCGACCTCGCAGAAAGGATTGTCGAACCCATCGAATGGCGGAACGTTCTACAACACCGATGGACTCTATCACACGTATCGCTATGCCGTGACGAGTGATAAACGTGTCATCATTTATCGTGACGGCATCCTTATCGACACGCTCCGCACAGCCGACTTGGCATTGCAGCCTGAATGGAGCGTGGAAACGGGTGAACCAGTCCGAAACTTGCTGAAAAATCCAGGATTTGAGGGTGAGTACAACTATTCGAGCAGTAGAGGCATCACCACCCACATCGAAGGATGGGATGTGAGTCCTTGGGACCAGTACAACTCTACGCAGGAAATCATCAAGCAGGAGCGCAACAACAAATTGGATCAGAACAACCACGTGCTGAGTGTGGACCGCTACATGTGGGAAGCTGGTTGGGCGGCAGCCGAAATCAGTCAGATTGTAGATGTGGCTCCAAATGAGGTGTATTCGTTCTCTGCACTGGCAAAAGGTGGTGTGAAGAGTGATGGGAAACTGCTCGGTAGCCTCCGAATCCAAGATATGCAGAACAGCGACAACAAGCAGGTGATTGATGTGACCAGCGATTCGTATAAGACTTATGCTTACGATTTCGAGACGAAGGCAAACACGAAACAAATCCGTGTGACCTGCTACATGGAGCGAGATGCTTGGGGTGCCAGCATCAGTCCTATGCAAGTGGATGACATGAAGCTGACGGGATATAGCAGAAATGTGAAACAACAGATTGGCTTCACCAACAATTTCGCAGACATCGCGTATTTCACCTTCGACGACACAGGGGCATACGCACCGCTTACCAGCGACATCACCACCTCGGTAGATACGCTGAAACTCGAAGGAACAGGAACAAGCGATAGTTTCACGGTCAACAGCATGGGATTGATTCACGACATCGAAGTGAGCGCTACGCATGGCTTCTCGGTTTCGCCATCCATCATCAAGGCGAATAGTGGGGAGGTGACGGTGAACGTGAAGAACCTGACCACCCTAAGACGCGGAACAGGAAAGGTGATTCTCCGTAGTGCCGACCAACGACGATATGTGCAACTCGTTTCCACGGGCACGGAACTCCCTCAGAAGGACCTTTCGCAAAACCCTGTTTATCAGAATGGCAACGATGAAACGATGACTTTCGAAGGATTCGCACCGAGTGAGAATGGCTACACGGTGGAAGTGAAGGTGAAGACCGACGAAGGCAACAAGAATTTCTATCCGTTTGCCGTGACTGCGGACAAGGTGGGATTCAAGGGATATGTCAGTTCATCGGGTGCAGGACTTTATAATTCGACTACGCAGAAGGGACTGTCGAATCCATCGAATGGAGGAACCTTCTACAACACAGATGGACTCTACCACACGTATCGCTATGCCGTGACCAGCGACAAACGTGTCATCGTTTATCGCGACGGCATCCTCATCGACACGCTCCGCACTGCCGACTTGGCTTTGCAGCCTGAATGGAGTGTGGAGAATGGCAACATCGTGGAGAACTTAATCAAGAACCCTGGATTCGAAGGCGAAAGCAATTATTCCAGCAGTCGAGGTATTACGACCCACATCGAAGGTTGGGATGTGAGTCCTTGGGACCAATACAACTCCACGCAAGATATCATCAAACAGGAACGCAGCAATGAGGTTGATCAGAACAACCATGTGCTGAGCGTAGATAGATATATGTGGAATGCGGGTTGGGCTGCAGCCGAAATCAGTCAGGTGGTGGATGTGGCTCCAAACGAAACCTATGCCTTCTCTGCCTTGGCAAAGGGTGGTGTGAAGAGCGATGGAAAACTACTCGGTAGCTTACGCATTCAAGATATGCAGAACAGCGACAACAAGCAGGTGATTGACGTGACCAGCGACTCCTATCAGACCTACGGTTGCGACTTCAACACTCAGGCAAATACGAAGCAAATCCGAGTGACCTGCTACATGGAACGCGATGCATGGGGAGCCAGCATCAGTCCTATGCAGGTGGACGATGTGAAGCTGACAGGTGTGGAGCGCAAGGTGAAGCAGCAGATTGGTTTCACCAACAACTTCTCCGACATTGCCTATTTCACTTTCGACAATACGGGTGCATACGCTCCGCTCACGGCTGAAATTGCTACCAACACGGATTCCATCGAAATCAATGGAACGGATGCCAGCAATAGTTTCACCATCCATTCGGCTAACCTCATCAGCGATATTCAGTTGAGTGCAACGCATGGTTTCGAAGTGAGTCCGACGATAATCAAGGCGAACAGTGGCGACGTGACAGTGAGGGTGAAGAACCTGACCACGCTGAAAAAGAATGTAGGACGGGTGATTCTCCGCAGTGCCGACATCCGAAAATATGTGGTTGTTACGTCCTTCGGCTCAGAACTTGAACTGAAGGACCTCTCGCAAAGCGCCGTATATGTGAATGGCAACGATGATGCCATGACTTTCGAAGGCTTTGCACCGAGTGAGAATGGCTACACGGTGGAGGTGAAGGTGAAGACCGACGAAGGCAACAAGAATTTCTATCCATTTGCCGTGACTGCGGACAAGGTGGGATTCAAGGGATATGTCAGTTCATCGGGTGCAGGACTCTACAATTCGATTTATCAGAAGGGACTGTCGAACCCATCGAACGGAGGAACCTTCTACAACACCGATGGACTCTACCACACATATCGCTATGCCGTGACCAGCGACAAACGTGTCATCGTTTATCGTGACGGCATTCTCATCGACACCCTCCGCACTGCCGACTTGGCTCTGCAGCCTGAATGGAGTGTGGAGAATGGCAACATCGTGGAGAACCTGATTAAGAACCCTGGATTCGAAGGCGAAAGCAATTATTCCAGCAGTCGAGGCATCACGACCCACATCGAAGGATGGGATGTGAGTCCTTGGGACCAGTACAACTCCACGCAGGAAATCATCAAGCAGGAACGCAGCAACGAGATTGACCAGAACAACCACGTGCTGAGCGTAGATAGATATATGTGGAATGCGGGTTGGGCTGCTGCCGAAATCAGTCAGGTGGTGGATGTGGCACCAAACGAAACCTATGCCTTCTCAGCCTTGGCAAAGGGTGGTGTGAAGAGCGACGGGAAACTACTCGGTAGCCTGCGCATTCAAGATATGCAGAACAGCGATAACAAGCAGGTGATTGACGTGACCAGCGACTCCTATCAGACATACGGCTGCGACTTCAATACTCAGGCAAATACGAAGCAAATACGAGTGACCTGCTACATGGAGCGCGATGCATGGGGAGCCAGCATCAGTCCTATGCAAGTGGATGATGTGAAGTTGACGGGTGTGGAGCGCAAGGTAAAGCAGCAGATTGGTTTCACCAACAACTTCTCCGACATTGCTTACTTCTCCTTCGATGATACGGGTGCATACGCTCCTGCAGTGAGTGTCATCCATACAGGCGAACCATCTATCCACACAGCGATTCAAAGTACGAACGTGGAAGGTCCGGTCTATCTGCTCGAACGAGATTGGCTCACGCTGAAGAATCTGCAAGAAGGCTCCATCGTTTCGCTCTACGACATGAGTGGGCAGTTGCTTGCCACGTTCCAGAATTGTGAAGAGGAACAACGAGTGCATCTTCCAATGCGAGGTGTTTTCATCGCTACTATTGTGGATAAGAATGAGAAGAAGGTGATAAAAGTGAGATGCTCTAAATGAAGAATGTAGAATGAAGAATGAAGAATTGAAAATGAAGAATCAAGAATTAAGAACCTTTAGCTCGGCGAAGCCAATGAAGAATGAGAATTACACTGATGGTGAAAGTAAAAAATATTCTTCATTCTACATTCTTCATTCTTCATTAACCGCAGCCTTCCTCCTTGCAAGTATCTGTGTGCTAACTGCCTTATTTATCCCTGCCCCACTCTGGGCAACGGACAAAATCAAGTCGGGCGGTACATGGAACGACACAAGTGGGTCGTTTATCAATGCACATGGAGGACAGGTGATATTTGTTGATGGCTACTATTATTGGTTTGGTGAGACACGCAAGACCAGTGTGAGTTGCTATCGCTCCACGGATTTGATGAATTGGACACGATTGGCTGATGCTCTTTCTCCATCGGGTAGCATGACTGATGATAACAAGGACATTGCGTCAGGGCGAAACCTGGAACGTCCGAAAGTAGCATACAATGCACAAACGAACAAGTGGGTGATGTTTATCCATTGGGAGAATGGTTCGGACTACGGACAAGCAAAGGTGGCTGTGGCACAGAGCGACAAAGTGCAAGGCCCATACACGCTGGTAGATGTGTTCCGTCCGAACGACCATGACTCACGCGACCAAACCATCTTTGTAGATACGGACGGGCGCGCCTATCATTTCGGTTCCACCAACATGAACACCAACATGCTGGTGACGCTGATGAGCGACGACTATCTCTCTCCAACGACCACCGAGACAAAGATTTTGCAAGGCGACAAATACGAGGCTCCAGCCATCTTCAAAGTGGGCGACACGTATTTCGGACTGTTCTCGGGATGCACAGGTTGGGACCCCAATGCAGGACGACTTGCCTACACGCAGGACATCATGGGCGAATGGAAGCACTACTATGATGACATGCAGAACTATAGCTACGGTGAGAATTTTTGCAAGGATGAAGGGGGCTACACCAGTTATACGAGCCAAAGCACTTACGTGATAAAGGTGGAAGGCAAGGAAAATGCCTACATCTACATGGGCGACCGATGGAATTCGGGCAACGTAGCAAGTTCCAAGTACGTGTGGTTACCTTTGAGCGTGCGTTCGGGTTATCCTGCTGTGCGATGGTACGATGCATGGGACTTGTCAGTTTTTGAGGATATGTACCGTTACAAGCGTGCAAAGACTATCACAGACGACGGTGAATACCTACTCATTGAGCGACGTTCCGACCGAGTGCTCTCGCGCAAGAATTCGTTTACGTTGGAGAACGACGACACGACGCAAAATGTGGTATGGAATATCATCAAGACGGACAATCCTTACGAATTCAAGTTGCGACAAGTATCATCGGGGAAGTTCCTCGAAAGTGTGTTTGGTACGATGCGCTTGCAAAGCGAATCCGACAGAACAGCACAACGCTGGAGATTCGTATTGCAGGAGGATGGCTATTATCGCATCGAAAATGCCGAGGATGGCAAGTGTTTCACGGTCTCTGGTTCCTCCACCTATGCTGGCACGACTGTTTTCCTCAACGATCCAGACTTGAAGAATTTCCGCAGTCCTGCCCATCAGCTTTTCGCAGTGTATTTCGATTCCTACAAGCATCCCGAGTATGAGGAGGCTGACCTTTTCTCGAGGAAATATCGGGAGGAAAACCGACGAAAGATAGAGGAGTTTGAATTGGCAATGAGCGTGGAGGCTCCTACGGTTTCAACAATGGATGGTCAACCTAATGACCCAACCGTTGTTTATGACATCTATGGACGACGAATCGCTGATTCACTCTCACAGCCACTGAAGCAAGGCATTTATATTGTGGGTGGCAGAAAGTTTTTTAAATGAAGAATGAAGAATGTAGAATGAAGAATAAAAGCCTCACCCCCAGCCCCTCTCCGAAGGCGAGAAAAAGCCTCACCCCCAACCCCTCTCCAAAGGGCGAGGGGAGTAGAATGAAGAATGGAAGCAACTCCACTAATGAGGTTAGTTGTGAGACGAGTAAAATTCATTCTTCATTCTTCATTCTTCATTCTTCATTTCTATTCATTATAGTCACCCTTTTCCTTACCATTGGTCTCCGTCCAGAGTACTTGAGAGAAACGGCTGATTTGAATCCGTTCTATCTGAATGAAGGGTTCTTCCGCATTTGCTTGAGTAGGAGCGGAAGCGTGGTGGCATGGGTGTCATGCGGATTGGCGAGCTGGATGGTGAAACCGTGGTTGGGGGCAGTGGCATTTGGCGTTGCACTGCTCATACTATCGGCATTGGTGGTACGAGTTTTCCGACTAAAAGGGGGATGGCAAGTATTGGCGTTCATTCCTTCCATGATGGCGATTCTCAACTACACTCAGTTGGGCTATATGATTTATGTGCTCAAAGCGCCAGCACCCGTTTTTTCTTTGCCTATCGGACTGATTCTGTCGGTTCTTCTTGTGTGGGCAAAGAATGCATATTCTAAGACTTGGTGGAAATGGACCCACCTTGTGTTGCTCACTCTTGTAGGCTATCCTCTGTTTGGTTTCTACGCACTTTTCACTTTGCTCCTTTGCTTGATAGACAACTGGAAGGACTGGGCTTTCAATCTTATTGCCATCATCCTGGGAATTACCGTGCCTTTGCTGTACTTCAACTTTGTTTACACATCCATGCAAGGCTGTCAAATCTACCTCTATCCCCTACCCGACTACTACTGGCAAGACGAAGAATGGAAGCTATGGATTCCTGTGATGATTGCGATAGCGACAGTGGTTTTATGTGCCATTTGCTCCCCAAGTCCCCTCCCATCCTCCCCGAGGGGAGGAGAATACCATCCGGATGGCTTCGCTTCACGCTCTTCTCTTCACGCTTCACGCTCCACACTTCACGCTTCACGTTCCACTCTTCACGCTTCACGCACTCTTCACGCTTCACGCTCTTCCCTCCCCCTCGGAGGAGCTGGAGGGGGGCTTCTTCATTCTTCATTAATTTTATTGCTCGGCGTGCTTGTTTTTCTATTTAGTGGAAAAGACAAGAACTTCCAGAACATTCTGAAAATGTCGCAAGCTGTGGATGCAGGCAATTGGCAAGAGGTTGTGGATGTAGCAAGGAATAGTGAAGTGCCACCTACTCGTGCAGAAGTACTGTTTAGGAACCTTGCACTGCAACAATTAGGCACTTCGTCCGAAACTATGTTCAAGTTTGAAGATAGCGATGCGGAATACAAAAGTGCGAGAAAGCATCAGTACCTGCGATTGATGGCTGCTCGACAGCTCTATTATTACTACGGAAAGGTGAACTATAGTTATCGTTGGTGCATGGAGGACATGGTGGAATATGGCTTGCGTCCTACCTATCTCCAATACATGACAAAATGCGCACTGATGAATGGGGAAACGGACTTGGCTCGAAAGTATCTGACCGAGTTGAAGGACGCACCGTTCAGAGGAGATTTCGTGGAAAAATACTCGGCATATATTGACCATCCCAAGAAGATGGAGGAAGATGCAGAGGTGCAGGGCATCAAACGTTTAATGAACTACAACAACCTGTTGGACGGCGACGCAGGACTGATTGAGGTCTATTTGCTGAATAGTTTTGCACTGACAGAGGGAGGTTCACGCGAGATGGTGGAACTCTCGTTGCAGTGCAACATGATACTGAAAGACATCAACGGATTCTGGTCACGTTTCCTCGCCCTACTCCCTACGTTTGGCGACCACATCCCTTTGCATTACCAGGAAGCAGCAGTACTCTTTTCCGCTTTGGAAAACAAATACGACATTAGCAAGTTGCCGATTGACAAAAACGTGAAGGAACGCTTCATGAAACTGGTACAGGAATCAGAAATGAACAGCAGCAGGGGTGACGAAGCCAATGCCCAACTGCTCAAACCATCCTTCGGCGACACCTATTGGTACTACTATTTCTTCGTGAAAGGACTGAAAACGAACTAAGCTACAGAAACAATGATTACACACCATATAAAACAGTTTGTCAGCAGAGTAGCCTCTCACCTTGCCCACTCTCTCCCCATCTCTCCCCATTTCTCCCCATTTCTCCCCATCTCTCCCCTCTCAGGGGAGCTGGAGGGGTCCGGGAGCTGGAGGAATCCAGTGGTTAGAGCTGGAGCCGTTCTTTTCCTGTTTTTGGCTTTAGCCAGTTGCTCTGTAGATATTCCTCAAAATGCTTCACAATCTGATTCATTGCCACATATCACCCCCGATTATTCAAGCACAGTGATTCCGCCCAATATCGCTCCACTCAATTTTCAGATTCTGGACGAAGCGGACGCGTATGTCACCCGTATTTTTGGAGAACAAGGAGACGACATCATCGTGGAAGGGAAGGAAGTGCAAATAGCTGTGGACAAGTGGCACTCGCTGTTAAGTGCCAATCGAGGAGGAACATTGCAGGTGGATGTGTTTCTCAAGCGAGGTGATGACTGGACGCAGTGCCAAACTCTCAGCATGGAAGTGGCTGAAGAGGACATCGACGTATGGATTTCATACCGACTGATTGAGCCATCCTACGTGGATTACGAACAAATCTCTATCAACCAACGGAATCTGTCCAATTTCGACGAGCAGGTGATTTATAGCAACCAACCGCTGAGCGATGGCGACAAGGGACAATGCGTGAATTGCCACAACTATCGCAATTATAATCGTTCGAACGAATGGCAGATGCATGTGCGAGAAACCCTTGGCGGAACGGTGATTGTTCAGAACGGCAAGGCGCAGAAGGTGAATCTCAAGACCGATAGCACCCGTTCGGCTGGTGTCTATCCCGCTTGGCATCCTACAGAGAACCTCATCGCCTATTCCGTGAATTCCACAGGACAGGTCTTCCACACCCGCGACCCACAGAAAATCGAAGTCATCGATTTTGGTAGCGACCTTGTGCTCTACGACATCGACGGGAGTCGTGTGTTCACCGTTTCTGCTTTGGCTGACGAATACGAGTCGTTCCCTGCATGGAGTCCCGATGGTTCCACGCTTTACTACACATCCGCCCACTACGTGCAAAAGTCGGACAATATCGATGCCGAACTCGATAGCGCATACGAGAGCCTAAAATACAACATCTGCAAGCGTGGGTTCAACTCCAAGACGATGCAATTCACCGTAGCCGACACCGTGTTCAACGCCCGACTGATGGGCAAGAGTGCATCTCTTCCTCGCATCTCTCCCGATGGTAAATACCTGCTTTTCGGACTCGCCGACTATGGTAATTTCCACATCTGGCACAAGAGTAGCGACCTATGGGTGATGAACCTCACAATCGACAGCATCTATGCGCTGAAGGAAGCCAACAGCGAAGAGACAGAGAGCTACCACACTTGGTCTTCAAACGGACGATGGATAATTTATTCCTCACGTCGCGATGATGGCAACTACACGCGTCCTTACATCTGCTATTTCGACAAGAATGGCACTGCGCACAAGCCATTCATCCTCCCTCAGAAATCCACCAAGTTCTATCAGCAGTTGTTCAAGAGTTTCAACGTGCCCGAATTCATGGTGCAACCCGTCACCATCTCTCGTCGCCAATTACTCAAAACAGTGAGAGGCGCATCCCATCCTGTCAGTTTCGCTGGCTCTGCCTCCGATAGTTCCTCTTCCTCATCCCAACTCTCCATCCCCGAGATTAAAAACCAAATACGCTATTAGAAAACGAATCTTTTTTGCCAACTGAACGTTAAATGAGAGCCATCTGTTTAATGCTTGTCTTGCAATGCTGTCTTGCTTTGCATGCTGACGATGAATACGACATCCGTCAATTCGACGAGGATGCGGGACTTTCGCATGGACATGCTTCACAAATACTACAAGACAATGACGGTTTCTTATGGATTGCCACGTGGAACGGACTCAATCGTTTCGATGGTTACGAGTTTCAGCGAATCCACTCTCAAGCCAGCGAAGACTGGGACATGCCCAGCAACCGATTCCGCAACATTTGGTTAGCTCAGGATGGTAATATCTACTGCAAGGTGGACGATGATTTGCTGCTTTTCGACCTGCATAGCTACCGTTTTCGCCATATCAGCGATTCTACGGAGTGTCAACAAGCAGAGGATCTGCTGCACCAAAGCGACCATCGGGGACACTTCAACGGACAATTCATCGATTTCATCGACCGCCAAGGCTTGCTATGGGAACTGCATCAGAATGCCGTGTTCCGTTTACGCCCCATCCACCAACCAGCCCATGCCCTCCCTCAGCAACAGGTGGCACAAGTTCGCTGCATGGCTCGCGACCAAGAAGGACGCATTTGGATAGCCACCAAGGAAGATGCCACGCTACGAATATTCGATTCCCAACTTCAGCTCTTAGGCTACCTCTCTGCCGATGGAAAAATCCATCAGCAATACACGTCTTTCGGTTCACCAATTTATTGCATGACGCAGAGTAGCGATGGAACCATTTGGTTGGGGAGCAAACCCGATGGACTCTTCCGACTCCGTGAATCATCTCCACTGCATTTTTCCATTCAACACATCGCAGACCTTCCCAACAACGACATCTACGACATCAAGGAAGACCGTTTCCATCGACTTTGGATTGCCACATTGCACGGAGGCATCCTTTGTCGTCATTCCCTTTCCGAGGAATCGAAAGTGAGCCAGTTTGAGAACGATGTACGCGTACGTTTCCTTCATATCACCTCCGACGACATACTTCTTGCCACTTCCACTACGGAAGGTGTTCTCGTGGGAAAAATCGAAAAAGACATCAAACGCATCCATTTCCATCGGCATCGGAAAGATGTGAATCGACCCTCCAGCATTAGTTGCAATGCCACCATGGACATACTGGAGAAGGATGGGCGAATGTTTATAAGTACCGAAAGCGGTGGTGTGGTGGAAATCCTGTCCAAGAACCTGTTAGCCGACACACTGAGTTTCCAACGTTTGCCATTACGGAGTGAATGGCCTTCCGACGTTGCCATCTCATTGATGCCAAGTCCTGACGGTTTACTTATCACGAGCAATTGCCTACTCATGGACTACCATCTGAAAGACGCTACAGCAACGGTGCTCGACCGTTGGTTTTTCAATGCTCCTTACAGATTCTGCGAAGTACATCCGCTCCCACTCGACGACGGGCGTTGGCTTTTTGCCACGATGGAAGGCGCCTTCAGCTTGGATCCACAACAAATGAAGCACGTTCCTTACGTCCCTCCTATTGCATTGACTGCCATTCGCATTCAAAATGGCAATTCACGCTTAGCTGTGAACCACCTCGACAGCTTGGTGCTCTCACCCGAGGAACGCAGTCTCACCATTCAGTTTGCTTCACTCGACTACCGCGATGCATCCCGCATTCGCTATGCTTTCTCCCTCAACAAAGAAAATGACGAAGATGTCTGGAACAACATCGGATTTGACCATTCCGTGACTTTGCTCGACTTGCAACCAGGCACTTACCAACTACTCATCCGTTCCACCAACGCTGATGGTACATGGGTAGATAACATGCGGCGCCTGACCATCATCGTGAAACCCACTTTCTGGGAAACCCCTTGGGCCATCCTGCTCATCGTCTGTCTTTCTCTTGCCATCATTGGAGTGGTGGTCCATACTTTATTCTATATACGTCGTATCAACCGACAACGACAAGAAACACTCGAAGCCTATCTTGCGCTTCTGAATCGGGAAGAAAAAACGAAGGAAGAGGAATCGACATCGACAAAAACTGTTCCTATACCTCAATTGAACGAAGAGGACGAACGTTTCATGCAACAATTGATGAGTTTTACTGAACAGCACATCAGCAATTCAGACATATCGGTAGGCGACATGGCGGATGCCCTCGCAACCAGTCGAAGCGGACTGCAGCGACGAATCAAGCATCTGATGGGCATCACTCCACAAGATTTCCTTCGCGAAGCACGTATCAAGCGAGCTTGTCAACTTTTGCAACAAACCCAAAAGCCCATCGCTGAAGTTGCTTACGACTGTGGATTCACTGACCCTAAATATTTCAGCCGCTGCTTCAAACAAAGCGTTGGTCAATCTCCTACGGATTTTCGTAGCATTTGATGCGTTTTTCACCCCTTTTTGATGCATTTTTCACCCCAATCCATCGGAAAAACTTAGTAATTTTGCAACCGGAAAAAATTACCAAGTTGGTATAATAGTACCTTAATGTAAGGTGGGTTCTATAAATTATGTCGGATTGATTTTTGAATTGATTTGATTGGATTTTTGTCAGTTTTTGAGGGCGCATAGCGAGCTATGTAACCGAGAAAAGTGGCAAAAAGACTTCAAATCAAACAA
>JAEEGJ010002481.1_pt1 | contig 93906 bp, 55 predicted proteins | sample 8958761 | NCBI WGS metagenome assembly JAEEGJ01 (sample SAMN16246546, study PRJNA631951) | gut metagenome | biome: gut microbiome; feature: rumen; material: RS-attached | host: Bos | place: Iran: Karaj | collected 2018-10 | reverse complement strand
TCTTCCCCGTGCGCTGCTTGAAGTAACGACTGAAAGCCGAAGCCGTCATACCCACAAGACCGGACAACTGTTCCAGATTCATCTCGTCCTTATAGTGCTTGTCGATATAGTTCTTCACCTTCATGATCCGTTTCGACTCACTTCCCACCTCGACCTTGGCAAACGACGAGGAGGCCAGCTCCCTGGCATCGTCGAACTTCGACAGTTCATAGAGTATAGAGAAAAACTCCTGCACAGCCAGGAATCCTTCCTCAATGGACGAAAGCCGGACAAGACGGTGGTAAACCAGCATGATAGCCTGAGGAGGAAAGGCCAGTCCACGCTGTGCCCTGTTCAGCATGTGATAGATGGATTTATAAGAGTTGTACCTGAATGGCGATGTAGACAGGTCAAAATTCAGTCGGAACTGCACCGTCACCTCATGGATGTCCTCACTCTTGCATTCGTGCTGTTCCCACACATGTTCCAGATCAGGACTTGTGATAAGCACTAAGTCCAGATCGTCGATCACCTCGCTTGAATCACCTACAACACGCCTGGTACCCGCAGCATTAGCCACAAAGTTCAGCTCCAACACGTCATGTATATGTATAGGGTAGTCGAACTCCTTTTTGTGACGGTCGGCCACATACATGAAGTCATTCTCACTCAATGGTGTTATCTCGCGTAATACTCTTGTTTCCATTTTCATTCGTTTCTTGGGCGGCGAAATTAGTATTTTTATAGCTCATCGCCAAATAAAAAGTGTTAAATTATGATTAATCCAAGTGCGATTGGGAAATCTTTTTGTAATTTTGTGACCAACATATACAAATGACCTATGGCAACAGTTGACGACAAGAAAGTGATTTTCTCGATGGTTGGAGTGAGCAAGACCATCCAGCAGAACCAGAAACAAGTGCTCAAGAATATCTACCTGAGTTTCTTCTATGGTGCCAAGATCGGTATCATCGGTCTGAACGGTGCAGGTAAGTCTACACTGATGAAGATCATTGCCGGACTGGACCAGCAGTATCAGGGCAATGTGGTGTGGAGTCCAGGCTACAGCGTGGGCTATCTGCCCCAGGATCCGCCGCTGAACGAGGAGAAGACGGTGAAGGAAAACGTCATGGAAGGTGTGCAGCACGTGTACGATGCACTAGCCGAATACGACGAGATCAACGTCAAGTTCGGACTGCCTGAATACTACGAGGATCCTGACAAGATGGACAAGCTGATGCAGCGACAGGCCGAACTACAGGATATCATCGATTCTACTGATGCCTGGAATATGGATTCGAAGCTTGACCGTGCGATGGCGGCCCTGAACTGTCCGCCAGGCGATTGGCCTGTAACGAACCTGAGCGGTGGAGAGCGCCGTCGCGTGGCATTGTGCCGCCTGTTGCTTCAGAAACCCGATGTACTGTTGCTCGACGAGCCTACCAACCACCTGGATGCCGAGTCGATCGACTGGCTGGAGCAGCACCTGCAGCAGTACGAGGGAACGGTGATTGCCGTCACCCACGACCGCTATTTCCTCGACGATGTGGCCGAATGGATCCTGGAACTCGATCGCGGTGAAGGAATCCCCTGGAAGGGTAACTATTCGTCGTGGTTGGAGCAGAAGTCGCAGCGGTTGGCGCAGGAGGAGAAGACGGCCTCGAAGCGCAGAAAGACGCTGGAGCGCGAGCTGGAGTGGGTGCGTATGGCACCGAAGGCTCGTCATGCCAAAGGAAAGGCCCGTCTGAATTCCTACGAGATGATGCTCAACGAGGAGCAGAAGCAGAAGGAGGAGAAACTCGAAATCTTTATCCCCAACGGTCCGCGTCTGGGCAACAAGGTGATCGAGGCCGAGCATGTGGCAAAATCCTATCCTGAGAAGCCGCTGTTCTCCGACCTTAACTTCACGTTGCCGCCCAATGGCATCGTAGGTGTGATCGGACCTAATGGCGCTGGAAAGACAACACTGTTCCGTCTGATTATGGGCCTGGAGCAGGCTGATGCAGGTTCGTTTGCTGTGGGCGAGACGGTGAAGCTGAGTTATGTCGACCAGCAGCACAAGGATATCGACCCCGCAAAATCCGTCTATGAAGTGGTGAGCGGCGGCAATGAGACCATCCGCATGGGCGGTAAGGATGTCAACGTGCGGGCCTATCTGTCGCGGTTCAACTTCAGCGGCGCCGATCAGGAGAAGAAGTGTGCGGTACTGTCTGGCGGTGAGCGCAATCGCCTGCATCTGGCCATCGCGCTGAAGCAGGAAGGTAATGTGCTGTTGCTCGACGAGCCCACCAACGATATCGACGTCAACACGCTGCGTGCACTCGAGGAAGGTCTTGAGGCTTTTGCCGGCTGTGCTGTCATCATCAGCCACGACCGCTGGTTCCTGGATCGTATCTGCACGCACATTCTTGCCTTTGAGGGAGAAGGAAAAGTATTCTATTTCGAGGGCAACTACAGCGAATACGAGGCCAACAAGGCCCAGCGCTTAGGCTTGGAAGAGCCCCGACGCGCCCGCTATCGCAAACTGATGGAGGAGTAAGCCACGCAGCGTGATTCGCTGAAGAAAAACAGGTGTTCGTTGAATAGATGATGCGGACGCCTGTTTTTTTATTAACTTTGCAGCAGGAAATATAACTAAATGAAAATATGAAGAAGATTTTATGTTTATTCATGGCTCTGGTAGGCGCATTGACGGCGCAGGCAGCCGACTATAGCTACCTGACCTTTGAGACGACGGATGGAGTGAAGACCTCCGTGGATGTATCGTCGCTGCCAGTGACGATTAACATGGACAACTCGACGCTCACCATCGGCAGCCAGACATTCGCACTGGCCGATCTGAGCAAAATGTACTTCTCGACGCAGAGCGAGACGACGGGCATTGAGGAAATCAGCAGTGCCACGATTGACGACGATGCCGTGATCTACGACCTGTATGGCCGTAAGGTGACAAAGGCGCAGATGCGACGCGGCATCTATGTGATGAAGACGAAACTAGGAACCCGTAAAGTGAACGTAAGATGAAAAAGACAGTTTCATTACTGACCGCCCTCGTGCTGACGATAGCAGCCTGGGGCCAGACGCTGAAGGTTACGACCAGCAGCGGCACGAAAGAATATCAGGCATCGCAGGTGACAGCCAATTCGCCTGCCACATTCACAGGCGGCAGCACACTCACCATCGCCAGCGATGTGTTCACCATCAGCGACATCACGGGTGTTGAAGTAGTCAGTAGTCAGGAGTCAGGAGTAGAAGCCAACACCGTAAACATCGTATATAACGGCTCGACGGCTACGGTGACGATGGCCGACAACGTCTCCAGCTACGTCACGGCAGAAGTGAGCGGCGCACACGTCAGCATCACGCAGACAAACACGGAGGCTATTGACGGCGACGAGATAACCTACGTGCTCAGCGGCTCGACCACAGACGGTTCGCTGACACTCGACGGCTCGTACAAGTGTACCCTATCGCTGGCAGGTGTGACGATGACCAACCCCAGCGGTGCAGCCATCAACATCACCAACAAGAAGCGAATACAGCTCAGTGTCAAGAACGGCACGGAGAACACGCTGACCGACGGCAGCGACGGCTCGCAGAAAGCCTGCATATATAGCAAGGGACAGCTGCAACTGCAGGGCAAGGGCACACTGAACGTGGCGGGCAACACGAAGCACGCCATCAAGAGCGGCGACTACATCACGGTGAAGAACCTGACACTGAACATCACCAAGGCCGTGGGCGACGGCATCAGCTGCGAGGAATACTTCTTGATGAAGAGCGGTACGGTGAGCATCAGCGGCACGGGTGACGACGGCATACAGTGCGACCTGGGCAGCGACACCTCGACAGGCGAGACCACCGACCATGACGATGAGGACAGCGGCAACGTTTATCTGGAGGGTGGCACGCTGAACGTCACTGTGACGGCTGCGGCCGCCAAGGGCATCAAGGCCGATGGCGACATGAAGATCAGCGACGGCACCATCACCGTGAAGACCACGGGCGGCGGTGTCTGGGACAGCGACGACAAGAAGACCAAGGCATCGAGCTGCCTCAGTGCCGACGGTAACATGACCATCAGCGGCGGTACGCTGAACCTGACCAGCACAGGTGCTGGCGGCAAGGGCATCAACGTTGACGGAGCATTTACCGCTACGGGAGGTACGACGACCATCAAAACCAGCGGCAATGCCGTTGTGGCATCGTCGAGCGGCAGCATCTCCACTGTCACTTCGTCACAGCAACTCGACCGCTATGACAGTGACTATAAGTCATCGCCTAAGGGTATCAAGACAGATGGTGCCATCACTATCAGCGACAAGGCCGTCATCAGCGTCACCACCACAGGTGCAGGCGGCGAGGGCATCGAGAGCAAGACCAATATCAACATTACAGGCGGACAGGTGACTGTGTACGCATTGGACGACGCCATCAACTCGTCGTATAACGATGCTACCAAGGGAACCAGCGGTGCCGGCGACCTGACCATCAGCGGCGGCTACGTCTATGCCCGCTCTTCCGGCAACGACGGCATCGATGCCAACGGCAACTGCTACATCCAGGGCGGACTGGTGTATGCCATCGGCACTACATCGCCTGAGGTGGCCATCGATGCCAACAGCGAGGAAAAGAAGAAACTCTACGTCACTGGTGGTACCATCGTAGCCATCGGTGGACTGGAGAGCGGTTCCAGCCTTTCGCAGTCGTGTTATTCCACCAACTCATGGAGCAAGAACACGTGGTATGCGATGACCGTCGGCAGCGAGACCTTCGCCTTCCAGACACCTTCGAGCGGCGGCAGTACACTTGTTGTCTCAGGTGCCTCGCAGCCCACGCTTAAGAGCGGTGTCACCGTCAGCAGCGGCACGAAGATCTTCGACGGTGCAGGCTATACCGATGCCACTGTCAGCGGCGGCTCGTCAGTCAGTCTCTCGTCTTACACAGGAGGCGGCGGTGGTCCAGGAGGAGGTCCAGGCGGCCCAGGCGGCGGAGGCTGGCATTGATAGTCGCAATTGTTTCATTTTGACCCAAAAATGTTTCAATCAGCAGATTTGTCTTGTCAGTATGGGAAAAAATCCGTATCTTTGTGGCAAAAATCAGACAACGATGAAACGGATTTATACAATTTTGACGGTGTTGTGCGCCTGGATGGGTGCAACAGCGCAGGCACAAGACATCCACGACTGGGAGAACCCAGCTGTACTGGGCATCAACAAGCTGCCATATCATGCGACGCTGCAACTGCCGTCGAAGGAGAAGGAGTGTCCTGAAATCCTCTCCCTCGACGGACAGTGGTTCTTTCATTGGAGCAGGAATCCGGAGGAAAGGGCCGTTGACTTCTATCGTGAAGACTACGACGTGAGCCAGTGGGGGAAGATCGCGGTGCCAGGCAACTGGCAGACACAGGGCTACGGCACACCTATCTATATTAATATCAACTACCCTTTCGTGAAGGATCGTCCGCGCGTGACGACAGAGCCGCCTAAGGACTGGACGGCCTACGAGAACCGCAATCCCGTGGGACAGTATGTGACGTTTGTCGAGATGACGAAGGAGATGCTGAGTCAGAAGAATCTGATTCTACACTTCGGCGGTGTGCATTCGGCGATGTATGTCTGGGTGAACGGCCAGAAAGTGGGCTATAGCCAGAACTCGATGTCACCTGCTGAATTCGATGTGACGAAATACATGCACGTAGGAAAGAACAAAGTGGCAGTCGAGGTCTATCGTTGGAGTGACGGCTCATATCTTGAGGATCAGGACTATTGGCGGCTCTCCGGCATCTTCCGCTCTGTGCAACTGTGGGTGCGTCCGCTGGTGCATATCAGCGACTATCAGGTGACGGCTGTTCCCAATGCCGACTACTCGAAATTTACCGTCAATGCTAAGGTTTCCATATGCAATACGGGCAAGAAAACCGCAAAGAACCTGTTGGTGCAGTTGCAGATGGCTTGTCCTGAACTGTATGGCGTCAACGTTAATCCCAACCATAGGAATATAACCAACCAGCGTCTTCCAAAACTGCCTGCTGGGGATACCATTACCGTAGAACTCGCCTATCACTACGATTCCCCACCTCGTCTGTGGAGTGCCGAGAAGCCTTGGCTCTATCCTTTCACTTTACAACTGCTTGGCATGAAGGATAGCAAGAACGATGAAGCGTTTAACTACCACTTCGGCGTGAAGAAGGTGGAGATTACGGGTGAGGTGTTCAAAATCAACGGCAAGAACGTGAAGCTGCGTGGTGTGAACCGTCACGACCACCATCCGAAGACGGGCCGCTATGTAGACGATGCCACCTACGAGGAGGATATCCGGCTGATGAAGCAGGCGAACATCAATTTCCTGCGCACCTCGCACTATCCCGACCGTGAATACCTCTACGAGCTCTGTGACCGTTGGGGCATCTACGTGATGGACGAGGCCAACCACGAGACCCACGGCTACGGCTATGCCAACAAGGTGATGGGAGAGGATCTGACGTTCCAGAAGGCCCATGTGGACAGGGCGGAGTCGTTGGTGAAGCGCGACTTCAACCATCCCAGCATTATCCTCTGGAGTCTTGGCAACGAGGGAGGCGTAGGACCTAACATCGAGGCGATGTATAATAAGGTACGCGAATTGGACAGCACTCGCCCACCCTTCTATGACAGCGACCGCCGCTATTCGGCCATCTGGGACGACAGCTATCTCTATCCTGATGACCTGCGTCGTGAGGCTCAGAAAGTCAGCGACAAACCCTTTATGATGCGCGAATATGCCCACGCCATGGGTAATTCCTGTGGCAATCTGAAGGAATACTGGGATGTGATCTATGCCGACAGCAGCATCTGCGGTGCCGCCATCTGGGACTGGGTAGACCAGGGCTTGCAGCGCGACGGCCATTTCGCCTACGGTGGTGACTTCGGCGACAAGCCGAATGACGGGCCTTTCTGCATCAACGGCCTGATTGCCCCTGACCGCAAGCCGCATCCGCATTATTATGAAGTGCAGTATGTGTATCAGCCACTGAAGTTCGTACGCAAGGATAACGGCCGTATCGACATCATCAACCGTGACTTCTTCACTGATCCGAGTGAATACGAGATAACCTATGATACCCTGCGCTACGATAGCGAAGCAGTGCTCAACGTGGCTGCCCGCCTGAAAGAGGATAAGCCCTGGGCCAAGAAAGGCTTTGTTGTTGCCCGCGAGCAGTTTGTACTGACGCCGTATGCTTTCCCAGTGAAACAGAGGGACGCAGAAATGCCTGGCCCCATGATTCACATTGACGGGAATAAACTCACCTCGTGGATTGTTGACGGTAAAGAGATGCTGGAAGCCCCGTTGGAGCCCTACTTCTGGAAGCCCGAGAACGACAACCAGAATGCGGCCGGCTTTGCCCGTCGCGTCGCCACGTGGAAAGAGGTCAAAGACGTCAAAGTAACCTATACCGTCATTAACGACCGCACCATCCGCGTCGATATGGACTATCAGCCTACGGCTACCGACCGTCCTGTGATGCCGAAGTTCGGTATGCGGATGCGCCTGCCCAAGGATTTCACGCAGATTAAGTATTACGGTCGAGGTCCTTGGGAGAACTATCCCGACCGCAAAGGCTCTGCCTTCCTTGGCATCTACGAGATGCCACTCAGCGAATATGAGACAGAGTATATCCATCCGCAGGATAACGGCAACCGCTGTGACATTAGATGGTTTGAGATAGGTTCCCTCAGGATTGAGGGTCTTCAGCCCCTTTGCATCCGCGCCTGGGACTACGGTGAGGAAGACCTCGAGGGTGTGCGCCATCCAAACGAAATAAACCGCGGACGCTTTGTCAATCTGAACATCGACCTCAGCGTCCACGGTGTGGGTGGTGCAGATACCTGGGGCAAACGTACCCTACCCCAGTATACCATCGACGGCAATCAGCCGCACCACTATTCGTTCTTTCTCAGTTTCTGAACATACTTCACGGGCTCGCCATCGCTGGCCTTCAGCAGACTGGCAAACTCCTGAGGCGTCACCTCGACAGGGCCGTGCATGAACTCAGGAATGTTGTAGCATTTCATGAACTGACGGTGGTAGTCGGGATCGGCCTGCGGCAGTTCAAAGGGTTTGCTACCCTTGCCATTGGCATCGATATGCGCAAAGAACGGACGGGTATAGCTGCCGTCATAACGTCGGGAGCTGAAGACGACCCATCGGCCATTGCTCGACCAATTGTGGAAACTCTCCGTCTCGGGTGAATTGATCTCTTCCATCGATCGTACCTCGCCAGTGGTGAGATCCAGCAGCCAGAGATCGGCCTCGCGGTGCCAGATATGGAAGACGCCATAATGCCCCATGGTGAACATGAGGAATCGGCCATCGGGTGAGACACGCGGTATGGTGGCACTCATGTCCAGGCTGTCGGCCGCAAACACCAGTTCACGGGGACCAAACTGCCAGGTATCGGGATCAAATGACTTCTTATAAATATCGTATTTCAATTCCTGGTACCGATGGATCACCTCAACAGCATGGTCCACGGTATCGCGGAACTCGAGATGAGCGCTGCAATAATAGAGTGTCTTGCCATCAGGTGCCCAGACGGGGAATACCTCAAACTCACTTTGATCGTTCTCGATATTGGTCACCTCGTTCTTATTCACATCATAGGCAATCAGGTCGCTTACAGCATCGAACACCTCTATGCGGTTGGGGTTTCGCGTATGGAAGCACTGACTGGTCTTGTTGGTGGAATAGACTATCAGCGGGAGCCAGGGATGCCAGGCGGGATAGACACCAGCGGAGAGGATGGAATCGTTGCGCATGTTGATCTTACGCAGATGACCGTCGTAGGCAATCACGGTTCCCCCATGGAACTGACGGGCATGGAACTGCATGCGCTGGGGATTATACTGTTGGTAGTTATGACAGTTGACACACTGGCCTGTGGTTTCTTTGCCACAGAGCATGTTGTTGACCATCACCTTCTCGTCGTAGTTCTCCAGACAACGCTGATTCAGGGTCAGCTCCTCATAGGCCACATAGCTGGGCGAGATGAGTCGGTAGCTGAGATAGGAATCGATGCTGTCGGCAGAGACAGTGATATGGAAGGGCTTGAATCGCCACCATTCCTCGCCAAGCCGGATGAACACCTCGACATTGATATCCTTTCCAACGGCCTTACTGACCAGTTCGTGCCAGTCGTTCATCTCAGGCTGTACGGCCTTGCCGCCACACACCAACTGATAGTCATCGGCTGAAAAACGTGCCACGATCTCGTCGCAGGAATCATCGAGTTCGAAGGTCAGAGGAGCGATATTGACGGGTATCGTCACGTCCACGTAGTCCGGATAGATATGAGGGGATTTCTTGATGTCAGTAAACTGTGTAGGCACCAAGGAGGATTGGCAGCAGATAAAGAGGAAAGGGGAAAGAGGAAAGAGGAGAGAGATTACTATGTAGCAGACATTTCTCATTCCACTTTCCACATTCCACTTTCCACTAAATTTGTTTATCTTGGTAATCATAACTCTTAATTCTTAACTCTTAATTAATATAAGTAGAGGTCATGGACGAAGAAATAATTATAATAGAAGGTATGGCCGAAGCGGTCATAGAAGATGGGACGCATCACATCCTCACTGGAGCTCGTCGCATTGTCGGCCAGATCCATAAACGCCTTATAATCGTTCTTCACCTGTTCGTCGAAAGGCATCTGACTGATATCGACCTTATGTTCCAACGAGCCATAGAGATAGGCAGCCTCCTGATAGTGTGTCGGCATGTGCTTATCCCCAAGGGCTTCGGCATAGGCAGAGAAACGGGGCCAGAACATGTCGATGTCCTTCATCCACATGGCAGCTATCAGCGACATCTCCTTGTAGAGTATATCATCGCCTCTGCTACCGACAAATCTGTCCATAATGAACTTCTCGGCCATCATCTTGTCAGAAGTCAGGGCATCGCCGCTCTTCATCAGACGACAGATGGGTGCGAACTCCGCATTGGATTTCACCATGTCTGGATAACCTATGAAACGTTCGTATTTCTCTGCCCACGCCTTGTGATAACGCGTGTGTTTGAGCAGAGAAATATATTTACGGGCTTCCTGATAGTCACCATTGACAAGGGCACAACGCATCAGGTATTTCAGATATTCAGCACGGAAGCCGAACTCGACGCCCTGTTCCAGACACCAGCGATGACAATAGTTAGCAAGGCCATAGTTGTAGTACATGCTATAGCCCACAACCTGCATCATACGGATGGGCACTGGCGAGTCACAAGGCTTTGAGCCGTCCTTGTAGCGATACATCTCATCACCCTGTCGACCCAGACGGAAGAGTGCCAGATTACGCATCATGACGATGGCACGGTTGGGCTCCTCATCGTCATCAACTTCTTCAGCCAGGACACCCTGCCAGTCAAGTTTCTCCAGGCACTGCTGCATACGGAGTTCCTTGTGGAAGTTGTGGTCCTTATACCAATAGCTATAGATACCAAAGCCCGTCACAACCACTAAGACCAGATGGATAAGAGCCCAACGAATCGGGAACTTCGATTTCTTTTTCTTTTCCTTCTTACCTTTTCCTTCATCCGTCTTCCATCTTCCATCATCCATCTTCCATCTCCCATACATCAGGGACAAGAAGAGCAAGAAGGCCACTAATATATAATAAGGTATATAGTAGACAGGCAATTCCTTATCTACCCAATACATCGGCAGGCCTGTCCACCAGATATTATGGATGCCTGTCTGACAGAACACATAATTATAGCAGGACAACGGCCAGAAAACGATGGAAATGACGGCTACTACCGAGACGATCAGGCGCTCAGTCAGCGTCTGTTTGTCCATACGCCAGACAAATGCACCCATCAACAGCGCAGCCAACAACCCATAAAAGCCAATAAGCAGATAGAGCACACCTGTGCTGACGAATATATAAATGGGGCGCAGATAATATTTTGCCGGCAACAATCTGAAGAGCCACACAGAGCCAACGGCCAATGTGGTGCCGATTGCTGCTACAAAGAAATGGCCACGCAGTTTCAGATAATAGATCCAATAGCCCACGTCGACATTCATGATGACAACGGCAGCCAGAGGAATCAGCAGAACGACCGTCCACTTGACGGGGATGCGGAAGGTGCGCCAGATGACCAGCAGCAGCACTGCCCACCACAATGTCAGCAGGGTCACACCCAATGCCGGATGATAGAAAAACTCCGTGAAATAACAGCCCAGCCACGTCAGCAGCCAGCCTGAGGTCACCATCTGCTGTTTCAGGAACAGCGGTGTGTCCAGAAAGAGATTCATCTCCTGCACCTTCCATAAGAACTCCCGCTCATAAATGAGCAGGCAACAGGCGACCGCTAACAGCATCACCACAACCAGAGCAGGACTTAATAGTTTCAGTTTATCCTTCATTTCCTTGTTAATTGCAATATCGGATGCAAAGGTAATAAAAAAGTAAAAAAATAAAAAGGTAAAAAGGCAAAAAAGTGAAAAATGACAATAAAAAAGTGGCGAACCGAAGTCCGCCACTTTTGATAGAGTATTTTAAGATAGAGTGATTACTTCACAATCACCTTCTCGGTCTTGACAGAGCCATCGCTCATCACCTTCTTCACGATGGTGAGACCCTTCTGAGCCTTAGCTACGCGGCGGCCGTTGAGGTCGAAGAGCTCGATAGCGCGAACCTTAGCAGCAGGAGTTCCCTCGAGTGTCTCGATACCAGCTGCAGCTGCGTCTGCATAGAGAGCAGCGTAATCAACATTTGCAGGACCTGTCATCAGGACATTGACATACTCGAAGAATGCCTGAGACTGACCACCCCATGCGAAGCCGAGGGTAAGAATACCATCAGTCACCACGATATTCTGAATACCATCAGTCGGAATATTCTTATTGTCCATGTCAGCATAGCCGGCATAGTTCACGTCCTTGTTAATCTCTGCACCTTCCTCAACAGCAGGTGTCTCAGAAGTCTTCACGTATGCATAAGTACCATCGGAAGTATCTGAGTTATCCCAACCTCTGAACTTAACGGTGTAGACACCGGCGGGCAGGTCAGTGATAGTCTGCTCTGTAGCGGCAACAGCATGCCAACCCGGATGCATAGCGCAATCCTCCACATAGGTGGTCTTGCTGTTGTGAGAAACATTACCATCCCAACTGCTCCAAGCCTGAGCATTACCAGAAATATTGGTCCAACCAGTAATCACCTGAGTCTTTTCACGAGCATAGAGGTTCGGGTTCTTCACGAATACCGACATATCGATAGACACAGCCTTTGCCTCTGGATTCTCAGGATCAGAGTTGTCGATCTTCTCGAAGATATTCTCATTATCCTTAAGCTTAGCATAGAGCTCGGCCTTAACGTGGTTCTTCACCTCCTCAGCAAGTTCGTCATCATCGTCGAGAGCATTGAGAGCCTGAGCAACAGGATAAGAATCCTCTGCACGACCCAGAGCCATCAAGGTCTGAGCACCCATGTACAGACGCTCAACCAGGGCAGCAACACCTCTCGTCTCACGCTTCAGGTTACCATCAGTCTCACTGTTGCTTGCATTGTGTACAGTAAACAGATTTGCAGTCGTTGTAGCGATTTCGCTCAACTCAGCAACAGCAGCAGTCAGAGCAGCATCGTCCTTCAGTACGTCAAACTCATACTTTCTCTCCCACTGTGCCTCTGCACCTTCCTCAGCAACATTCTCCATCCAAGACTTACCGTTGTACTTAGCGACAATAGCTACCAACTGAGCATACAACTCTGTATCCTTGAACTTCGTTTCCTTGTTCTGATCAACAGTAGCACTACCAGTCTTAATGGCATTATCATAGGTATTGCAGAGATCAACGTGGTCGATCAGGTTAGCACTGCTCTTTTCCAGCAGTTCAACAGCACCGTTGCACTCAGAAGGAGATGTGTAACCATCCTTCTCAGCCTCAACCTTAGCAATTGCCTCGTTCAAAGCTGTCTGGGCAGCACCGTCATAGCGCTCTGCAGTGTTATTAGCCTGAGTAGTCTTAGCCTTCTCCAGTGCCTCGTTGACAGCGATTGTCTCAACCACACCAAATGAGCTGGGGATATAACCGAACTTCACGTTAGCAAGCAGCAACTCATGCCAAGTCTCACCAGCATCCTCACCGTCAGCATTGTTTGCGACGACGAAGCGCAGCTCGTAATCACCGGCAGCAGCAGGTGTGAAATCAAATGAGTAAGCCGAAGAATTCTTCACGGCACTCTTAGCACCGTTGACATCAGGATTACAGGTCACAGTCTGAACGAACTGCTCTTCACCTGCAGCATTCAAGATAACCACCTTCAGGAATTCACCGCTTGACTTCCAACGGGCTGCGTTGAATGTCAGCGTGTATTTCTTACCAGCTTCCATCGTCAACTTGTGCTCATCATCGTTGAGACCATAAGTCAGATAGTTGCTACGCATGTAGAGAGCACCTGTGAAGTCACCACCAGCAGCGAAATCGTTGAAGAAACGAGAACCGCTACCATAACTACCACCAGGAACACGCTCCTCCATGCCGTCAGCAAAGAGCTTGAAGCCCTCAGGAACAGAGCCATTAGCACAGTTGGTGAAATAGCTGAGCGGAATCAGATCCTGAGCAACGTCGTTAGGATCGGGAGCTCCCACGCTGAACACGTATGTAGTGTCGGTATAAATCTCATCAGCCAGAATCTCCTCAGGATAAATCTTCGTGATACGAATAGTGTGCAGGCCATTTGCCAAGTCGGCACCATCGTAAGTCATCGTAATTTCCTCAACCATACCATCTGCAGGGCTGACAGTCAGAGCTTTCTTATCGAGTGTAGCAACAATCTTAGAAGCGTCAGCCTTCTTATCGAACTTCACCTCGAACTTCTTCAGGTCACTCTTGATATTAAATGAGCCCTGCTCGGGTTTTGCATAAACGATAGTTGGAGCCAGCATCGTATAAGGGTATACGTCATCGGGCATACCGTCCAGAAGATTGTCGTTATACTCAGCAATCTCATCGACATTAGGAATGACCTGACCAGCGTTAGGGCCACCAGCGTATTTCAGCTGCAAGTCACCAGCAACATTGTTATAGATGACGCGAACCTCACCATCGGGCACCTCATCCAAGAAGATAAAGAAACGACCGTCTTCGAAGCCCTCAATAGAGGTAATACCGACTTCCTGACCGTCGGCCAGAACCTGGGCATTCTCCTTCGGGAACTGGATACGTTTCTTACCAGCAGCTTTGCACAACTCACCAAGATTGGTCTCGAAACCGAAGTCAATCAAGAGATTATCGTCCTTATACTCAGCAACGGTACCATACTTATAAATCTCGAACTTGAAGTTGTCGAAATAGAACTGAGTAGCTTCAGAATTTTTATTCAAGTCGAAGGCAATGCTTTGGAAACTCTTGCCAAAAAGGCTCTCACTAATAGTACCCTTTGCGGTAATCGTTTGCCACTCAGGAGTAATAGTAATTCCATTAAAATCAGAAGAAATGTCGCCACCACCACACTGATAAGAACGTGGCTCTGCATGACCACCTACATCAATAGAGGACTCAGGATTAGCAAGCGCATCCATCGAGAAGCGCCACTCAGTACCTGCCGGCAATATCTCAGGGAGAACTACGAACAACTGTGTAGACCATGACTGAGGCGCATTAGCCATTGTCTTAATGGAAAGGCCTTTGGAATCACCTTTACCAACGCCTTCCTCAACCATAGCATCTGGATCAGAATTAATAGTATAAGTCACATTGCCATCACCATTATCAGCACGGAGTGCAAGGGAGAACGAACTGAAATCATCACCTTCAAAATCACCATTGGTCAGGATGTTGACCCAACCAACCTGCTTCTCCTTACCTTTGCGAATCAGGATCATGCTCTCAACTGTTGTATTTTGCCAGTTTGCGCCCTTAATGGCATGCAGATGAACAAAACCTTTGTCATTCATAATCTGCTTCAGATCAACGGTCAGGACACCATCTTTATCGGTGAAATACTTGCCTGCCCATGAAGAAGCACCTTTAGGATACTCGATCAAGTGAGAATTAGCCTCATTGGTATCATACTGACCCTCATCCTGATCACGATTAAGCATCACGCGAGGTTGACCCTCGGTGTAGGTAATCACTAATTGGTCGAAACCCGACAGATCGGCAAAGTTGTTTACCGAAGAATCACCGTAAGGCTGACCGGTAGATTCACCAACCGCCCATGCGGGAGTGGCCTGCGTGTTCTTGGGAGCATCCAAGCCCCAAAGACCGGCCTCATGCTGCCAGAAGGGAACTTCCTGCAGGGAGATCTCTTCTGCACTTACATTCATTGCACCCAGCATCATCAATGCCAGAGCAAGAAACATTTGGTAAGTTTTTCTCATGTTGTTAAAGTTTTAAATGAAAGTTAATAAAAAAATAGAAATTTCTGGCTGCAAAGGTATATAATAACGCACACACATGTTTTTCCAATTGTTTCATTTGCTTTCATTTTTGTGTTCAAACAACAAAAATCCCGCTCTTATCGGGGAAAAGCGGGATTTTTGAAACAAAATGAGACAAATAGAAAACTATGTCTCACGCTCGGCATACTCCGATGGAGCCACACCAAAATGCTTGCGGAAGATGGTGGAGAAGTGGGCCAGATTGGAGAATCCCACCGTATAGGCCACCTGCGTCACATTGATTTTCTGCTCTTTCAGGAGCCTTGCAGCCTGCTCCAGGCGGATGTTACGGATAAACTCACTGGTAGAGATACCTGTCATTTCTTTCATCTTACGATGCAACTGCACTCGGCTGATACCCACCTCCTGGGTCAGACGTTCCACATTGAAGTCGCTGTCGGAGATATTCTTGTTGATACACTTCATTATACGTTCCATGAGTACCTCATCATTGCCTCTAACCTCCGGCTGGTCTACCTTATCGGCCTGTGCCTGCTGGGCACCGGAATACTTACCCTTCAGACGGAGACGGCTCTGTACCAGATTTTCAATCACCATGTGGAGCTCTTCCATATCGAAAGGTTTTGCCAGGAAGGCATCGGCACCTCGCTCCAGACCTTCCAAACGATTGGCCACATCGGCCTTTGAAGTCAGCATAATCACTGGTATATGCGAAATATTGATATTGGTCTTGACCATACGGAGCATGGTAAAACCATCCATCTCTGGCATCATCACATCACTGACCACCACATCGTATTCATTGGTCAGCAGTTCTTTCATGCCCTCCTTGCCGTTTGGACAGATGCCAAACTGATAGAAACGGCCCAGTTCAGAAGAGACATAGCGGGCCATCTCTAGATCATCGTCGACGATGAGGACACGGTATTTCGAAGACGAAGTCCTGGGCTTGCTCACCTGAACGATTTCCGTCTGGGATTCCATTTCCTCGGGTTTGAGATGATCCTTTCCTAATGGCAGGCGTACAGTGAAAACTGCACCCTTATCGTCTGTACGGTTTTGAGCCTCGATAGTACCATGGTGCATAGCGACAATCATCTTACACAGGTTCAGACCGATACCCGTGCCATCGATGTGCATGCGACGGGAATTACTTCCCTGATAGAAACGATCGAAGATATGTTTCAGGCTGTCTTCATCAATGCCTATGCCATTGTCCGAGACAGACAATTCCAAAGAATCAGATTCTTGCTTTAGGCAGACGGTCACTTCACCACCGTCATTGCTGTATTTAAAGGCATTTGAGAGCAGGTTGGAAATAACCTTGTCAAACTGCGTCCGATCAATCCATGCATCCAGACGGTCCAAGTCCTCGTGATTGAAGGTAAAATGGATGTTGCGCTCCTTGGCAGGGAAATCAAACATTCTGCAGACGCCTTCGGTAAAGGCCACCAAATCCGTCTGCTGACAATGCAACTGCATCTGCTGCTTGTCGATTTTCCGAACATCAAGAATCTGATTCACCAGATTCAGTATGCGCTGGGCATTATGCTCTATGGTATCGACGGCCGGATTGCTCTCACTCTTGATCTTCTTCAGGGCCGACAGGATAATAGTCAGCGGCGAACGGATATCATGGGTGGCATTGATGAGGAATTTCATCTTCTCCTCGTCCATCTGCCGGTTCGCCCTGCGACGGTAGCTATAGACAATAAGCCCCAAGATAGCAGCAAGTGCCAACAAATAGAGACAATAGGCCAGTGTGGTACGATACCAAGGCGGTGTCACTTCAATGGTAATGGTCTTGATGTCAGAACAAAGGTCCCCAGAGCGTACCCGCACCTGAATGGGATAGACGCCAGGCTGCAGATGACTCAGCTGGATGACATTGATTCCCTGTGGATTCCGTACCCACGAGCCATTACCCACACGGTATTCATAGGCCACACTTCGCGGATTATTAAAATCGAGCAGCGAGAATTCCAGTGTCAGTTCCGTCTCCATATAGGACACTTTGAAATGGTCGGAGCCAATGACAGGCCTCGATTCATGTCCGGCGATGGTGAAACCTGTCAGATGCACATCTTTCAGTTCTGTCCTGCTGCTCACCACATTCGACGGACGGAAACCAACCAGACCGTCGTTGGTGGCAAAGTAGATAAAGTCGTCATCGGTATGGAGTCCTACACAGTTAACATACTCCTTCGTGATCAGGCCGTTGCCATTGATGTGGCCAACGTATGTCTTCTTACTGACATCATACTGCCAGAGACCCATCGGCGTAGAGCACCAGATGTCCCCATTGTCAGCCTCGACGATATAGCCTATCACCTTGTCACTCATTTCCTCCACCAATTGCGGTTCATCACTTCCCTCTTTATACACATACAGTCCCTCATCCGTACCAACCAAAATCTCCCCGCGACTTGTAGCACAAAGGGAATTGCACTTCACATGCGTCAACATCTGAAGCCACCCTTCCGACAGGAAACTGTCGGTCTTAGGATCATAGCACGAAACGCCATCCGAGGTTGCCAGCCAGATTCGCCCTTTCCGGTCGGGCATCATCGCCAATACCCAGTCATTGCAGATATGTCCACGCAGCGAGTCGCGGTCGGCAGAACGGAAATTTCGCAATTGTCCCGTCTGAGGGTTATAGATACAGAAGCCCTTTGAATAGGTCGAAATATAGATGTTACCTGTATCGTCGCTGGTCATGTCATTAAACTTGTCGCAATCAAAAGTGACCTGTTTCTGACCGCGGCCCGTCGTGGGGTCGTAGGTATAGAGTGCATCGTCAGTGCCCACCCAATAGCGTTTTTGCCTGTCACGGAAGATAAACTCCGGATTCGGCGGGCAAGCAGGTTTGGCTACAATACGGCCCTCACGGTTAAATCCGTAAATGCCATTGCCCTGCACCGTCACCCATATCATGCCACCGTCACCCTCGCACACCGACGACAACGTAGAACCTATGTCCATGCCCTGTGCGCTGAAGCTCATGGTCCTGAACTGGGGGGGGATATGGCGCAAATGGACTAAGCCCTTGGAATAGCAGGCAATCCACAGATTACCATTACGGTCTTCATTAATATCCCAGATTTTGGCTTTGTTCAGGTCAATACCCCAGGCAATACACTCCACACGCTCCAGTTTCTGGCTGTTCTTAGGCAGCCGGAACAGGCCTTCCCCGCGCGTACCTATATATATATCACCCTCATGGTCGCGGAAAGCACTTGACAAAAGGATGTTACCACCAAAAGCTGACACATCGAACGGGGCCGGTTTCAGCATACCATCAGCATAGACGGAGATACCGTGCAGACTGATCACTAACATTGCATCGTTGCGCTCGATAAGGGTTATTACATTACCCTGGGCCGACTTCATCTCAATGACCTTGCCATCAGGTTCCCGCATGGTCACGACATCGCCGAAGCCGCTTTTCCAGAATCGACCATTGCTGTCGCAGACAAACTGGTTGTAGAAACGTTCCTGGCCAGGCACCGTATAACCGTCCTCCACATATACCAATTGTTCATCTTGCAGTCTGAACAGGCCATAGCCCGCCGTAGCGACAAACAACTGTCCCTTGTCACACTGAGTGATGCAAGAAACGCGAGGAGACACATTACCCTCAAAGGGATAATGCACAAACTGGCCTGTGGTGTAGTCATAACGGTCCAGTCCCTTGGCCGTACCAATCCAGAGGCGTCCCTCTTTGTCACAATACATGCTTGATATATCGTTGTTTCCAAGCGTACCTGGAGCATTCTGATGATGAAGGAACGGCGTGAAACGATAGCCGTCGAAACGGTTCAGACCGTATTCAGTACCCACCCAGATATATCCATATTGATCCTGACAGACTTTGTTGACAAGTCCGCTAGTGAATCTTTCTGAGAAATAGAAATGTCCCATCTGTGCCTGTACTTGCAACAGCACGGCGAAAAGACCTATGATAAAAGAAACAATCCGTCTCATTAGTTATATGGTAAAACTTGTTTTACTTCAAAATCATCTTTTACGGGCACAAAGATACAAAAAAAAGTAAAACAAGCCAAATTTGTAGGCAAATATTTTATATTTGCAATAAAAAACGGCCGCCGATATTCACATACAGGCAAGCCGGGAAACTTAGTTTTACCATAACTAATGCTAATATACTACTTATGAAGTTTACTACTATATTTCCATTTCCGGCTGCAAAGTTACATTGTTTTTACGAGAAATCCTATCTCGTTTGTTTCTCTTTCTTTGCTATTTGTATTTTGCAAAAATAAAGCGATTTCGGCTTTTTGTGACACAAAAGCCAAAAGAAATGAAACAAAATGGAAATTCACTTTTACAAACAGAAAAGCCTCGGGAATAAAAAGAAACACACCTATTATAAATAATAAGTAACTTTGCACCCAAAATTTGATAATATTAACAAACTCAATTTAACGTATGAAAACCAGAAAAGATTTTTGGATTGCATTACTGGTTGGTGTATTCGTTCTATCGTCGTGTCAGCAGTACGATCTCGACGAGAAGACGCCCGAAGGTTGGGGTAACAGCATTTACAGCTGGCTCGACGAACAAGGCAATTATACCAACACAGTGCGCATGATCAACGACCTGAATTATCAGGAAGTGCTGGGAAAGACGGGTTCAAAGACGCTTTTCGTAGCCGACGATGCTGCTTACGAACGATTCTACAGCAGCAACTCGTGGGGTGTGAAACGCTATGAGGATCTATCACTCGCCCAGAAGAAAATGTTACTGTATGGAAACATGATCGACAACTCCATTCAGTTAAACAGTCTATCAACCATTCAGGGCAAGCCGCTGAAGGAAGGACAGGCCATGCGCCGGTTCTCTGCTCTGAGTGCGTACGACACAATTCCAGTGTTGAAGACTTTGGACATGCCCGACAACAAGTATTGGAAGCGCCATCGTGAGAGTGGCAAGGACATGGTTTGTATGGAAGACGGTTCTGACGTGCCGATGCTGTTGTTCCTGGAGGCTCAGTTGTCCAACAACCGTATTACCAACGATGATTACAATTTCCTGTTCAACCATACGACGAACCGTCAGGCAGGCGACGCCAGCGTCAACGGTATCAATGTGGTGGAAGACAATATCCGTTGTGCCAATGGCTTCATCCACCGTACAGGCGAGGTGGTTACCCCGTTGACCAATATGGCCGAACTGATAGCCCATAAGCCTCAGGTAAGCCTGTTCAACAGCCTGCTGGAACGTTTCTGTGCCCCCTACCCCGATGGCAAGGATCTCGCCAAGACGGAGCGCTACAACTATCTGTACGGCACCAGTGTTGACACGGTCTATACCAAACGCTTCTTCAACGAAAAGAAAGGTGCAGTAGTAGACGTTACTCCTGACGGCGGTAGTGTTCCGGCCCAACTGGTATTCGACCCGGAATGGAACTCTTACTATTCCACCAACAACAAGGACCAAAGTGAGGGAAATGCAGCCGAACAGCGCGACATGGCCGTAATGATGGTACCTTCCAACGTAGCCTTGGAGGAATACTGGAATACGACCGGTAAGCCGTTGAGTGAGAATTACGCTTCGTGGAATGATGTACCCGATGATGTGATCATCAAACTGTTGAATGTCAACATGCTGCAATCGTTCACCTCTTCGGTACCCTCGAAATTTGATGCCATCCTGAACGATGCCAACGACCCGATGGGTGTGAATGCAGCCGATATCGACTCCGTGTGGATGACCTGTAACGGTGCTGTCTACCTGACCAACAAGGTTTACTCACCGACAGCCTATGTCAGTGTATCGTTCCCTGCATTGATCAACCGTAACATGAAGATTATCGACTGGGCCATCACACAGTGCAAATATAATGTTTACCTCAATGCATTGGGTTCAGACTACAGTTTCTTTATCCCCACCAATGACGCACTGATTGAGTATATCGATCCGTGTTCTTACGGCAAGCAGAACCTCCAGTTGCTCAGTTTCCGCTGGGATGAGACCAAGAAAGCTGATGAGAGAGTCTATGCTGTGCTTTACAACTATGATGAAGAGACAGGCGCGCGTGACTCCATCGGTCTTGTCAACAATTATAATCGTATCACAAGGTGCCTGCAGGACATTCTCGACACCCACATTGTGATTGGCAGGATATGGGATGGTAAGAATACTTACTTCCGTACCAAGAACGGTACAGGCATCCGCGTCACTAATCCTACTGACGAAGGTAACATGATGGTTGAGGGAAGCTTCCAGATGAACGAGGGACAGCCTCTGCGCGTAACCCGCGTCTACGACCAGCGCAAGGAAGTCTCCGGTGGTAATGGTAAGAGTTATGTACTGGAAGGCCAGCCCATTATGGGTACCCGCTTGACAGTTTACGACCAGTTAGCCGCCCATCCCAAGTATTTCGGTAAGTTCCTGGAACTGTTGGAAGGCAGTGGTCTGTTGGAAACCATCCATAATCTGGGAACAGGCAACGACAATGACAATAAAGCCTGTGGCGGCACAAACATGTCTGTGTTCAACACCTACCACTATACCATCTACGTTCCCAGTAACGATGCTATTGAGCAATTGCAGAAGGAAGGCAAGCTGTCATCCTGGGAGCAGGTGGATGAAGACCATCAGGCAGGAGATGACGACAAGGCTTTGAGCGACTCTCTGAACATCGTCAATTTCCTGAAGTATCATATCCAGGATAATGCCCTGTACATCGGTGCCCAAAATGAGTCGGGCGACTTTGAGACCTCACTGATTAACAAAAAGACTCGTCGCTTCTATATGGTGAAGTCGCAGCTGAAAGACGATGAGATAGAAGTTCTTGATGCTGTAGACCAGAAAAACATGCAAGAAGGAGTGGCAACGAAGCATACCGTCAAGAAAGTCTCCTATATCGATGATGACGGCATACAGAAGGACCTCTATAATATTCAGGCGCGTGAGTATCTGTACAATAATAAAGATGCCACGACAGCAACAGAGTTGTACACCACCTCTTCGGCTGTGATACATCTGATTGACAAACCATTGTCATATTCTACTGATGATTAAAAAAGCAAGAATTATGAAACGACTGACATTCATATTAATATCATTTGTTTATTGTTTGGTTGCCGCGAATGCCCAGCAGGCAGGCGACATCATCAGTGGTACGGTCTCTGATGAGATGGGACCTGTGATGATGGCCAACGTAGTGGAGATCGACGCTTCCAACCGTATTGTGGCATCAACAACGACCGACATGAACGGTAACTTCTCGTTCAAACTGAAGAACCCCAAGGACAAACTACGTGTTACGTTCGTGGGTTATAAAACAGTGACGCTGCCTTTTAACAAGACCAAGTTCAACGTTAAGATGCAAGATGCCACCCAGATCAAGGAAGTAACCGTCGTGGCCAAGAAACGTGCAGGCGGTTCTGGTCTGAACATCCCCATCGACGAAATCTCGACGGCTCAGCAGAGCATCAGCATGAAAGAGTTTGAAGGTCTGGCCTTCACAACTGTCGATGAGGCCCTGCAGGGACGTATCGCAGGTCTCGACATCGTAGGCAATTCCGGTAATCTGGGTTCTGGTACCTCCATGCGTCTGCGTGGTGTGTCGACCATCAATGGTTCAAGTGAACCGCTGATTGTTGTCGACGGTAACGTCTGGCAGACCGGCGGTCAGCAGATTGACGGTGACATGAACGAAGAGAAATTCGCCCAGCTGCTGAACATCAACCCTGAAGATATTGAGAGTATCAGTGTCTTGAAGGATGCTGCCGCAACGGCCATCTGGGGTTCACAGGGTTCTAACGGTGTGATTGAGATCAAGACCAAACGTGGTACCCGCGGTAAGACGCGTGTCAGCTACTCATTCCGTCTGACCGGCACCTACCAGCCCAATGGCTATGAGATGCTGAACGGTGACGAGTACACCATGATGATGAAGGAAGAGTACTTCAATCCCGAGATGAGCGACGTGTCGAGTAATATTCCCGAACTAAACTATGACCCAACCTTCTCCGAGTACCAGATGTACAATAACAACACCGACTGGCTCAAAGCAGTCAAGAAGACCGGTTGGCGTCAGAATCACTATTTAGCACTGAGTGGTGGTGGTGAGAAGGCTCATTTCCGCGTGGGTGCCGGATACGACCGTGAGACGGGTTCTATCATCGAGCAGCAACTCGACCGTTTCAGTTCACGTGTTAACCTGGACTACTTCGTCAGCGACCGTATCAAGATTGAGACCAACATCGCGCTTACCTATACTAAGAATAAGAAGAACAATGGTGACCTGCTGAGTATTGCCTACGTCCGCATGCCAAACCTCTCCATTTACGAGCAGGACCGCAACGGTAACGACCTTGACGAATACTACGCCATGTTGCCAACCGTGAGCGACCAGTTGCGTGACCAGTTGAACAATAAGAACCCAGTTGCCTTGGCTCACTTGGCCAAGAACGACGAAACGAGCTATAACATTGAACCAGAATTCAAGTTGCGTTACAACCTGTTGTCAACAGAAGAAGAGAAAACGCACTTGAACTACGAAGGCAAAGTGGTGTTCAACATCTTCAACAATTATGTTGACCAATATATGCCCTCATCTCTGAGTACACACTCATGGAACTATACCGGCAACGATGGTGGACGCGAAGCCAATAGTACGACGTCCAACTCGTCAAAGAGCTTTGCTGTGACCACTACGCACACGCTGACCTTCACGCCGGCCTTCCGCAATAAGGATCACCAGCTGACCATGATGCTCCGCGGACAGTTGACAAGTGGTCATAACAGCAGTCAGAGCACGTCATCCTGGGGCCTGCCTTCTGGAAGCATCCAGAATCCTGCTGCACAAGGATTGATCAAGAGTATGGACACCAACAGCGGCGAGTGGCGCAGCATCTATTTCACCTATTCTGCCCACTATGCTTATAAAGGTCGCTACATGGCCGACTTCTCAGTCCGCCGCGATGGTAGCACACAGTTTGGTGGCGACCAGCGCTGGGGTAACTTCCCCGCTCTCTCACTGCGTTGGAACATCCACAAGGAGCCTTGGTTCCAGAAAGCCCTGCCTTGGGTATCAATGCTCTCCTTCCGTCCCGGTTGGGGTATCGTAGGTCGACAGCCCGGTCAGGAATACCTGTACTTCAGCACCTATACCAGTGGTAATTCCTATATGAACCAAGGTAGTGTCCATCCGGAGAATATCCAGCTGAAGAATCTGAAGTGGGAAGAGAAGAAGACCTATAACCTGGGTGTCGACTTCGGTTTCTGGAACGACCGCATCAACGGTAATGTGGAGGTCTACTGGCAGTTTACCAGCGACATGCTGATGGCCAACTACGGCATTCCCACCTCGTCGGGTTATCCCAACCTGCGCTGGCAGAATGCCGGTAACATGAAGAATATCGGTTGGGAGTTCAACCTGAACGGTAGCCGTATCATTCAGGCTGGTAAGTTCTCGGCCGACTTCAATATCACCTTTGCCAACAACAAGAACCAGATCACCTCGATGGACGAGACTTGTCTGTCGAACCTCAATACCGAGTTTAACCGCGACAACGGCAGCTACCTGACCCGAGTCGAGCTGAACCGCGCTCTGGGAAGCATCTACGGTTTCCGTTACAAGGGTGTATATCAGTACTCCCACTATTCCGAGACGGAAGTCAAGGGTGTGAGTGGTCCTGATGCCCCTGTGGCTCGCGACAAAGACGGCAACGTAATCCTCGATGAGCACGGGCTGACGATCCCCATGATGTTCTGCGCTGGCTCTGTAAACTATGAATTCGGTGGTGGTGATGCCAAATATGAGGATATCAACAATGACGGACAGATCAATGAGCTGGATATTGTCTACCTCGGCTCTTCACTGCCAAAGTTTACTGGTGGTTTCGGATTCAAGCTCAACTGGGGCCGTCTGTCATGGAACAACCAGTTCAACTTCCGCTACGGCAACAAGATTATCAACAAGGCCCGTATGGATGTTGAGAATATGTACTCGAACAACAACCAGAGCCGTGCCGTCAACTGGCGTTGGCGTGTAGAGGGTGACATCACGGAGATGCCACGTGCCCTCCGTCAGACGGGTTACAACTATCTGGGTTCCGACCGCTTTGTGGAGGACGGTTCATTCATCCGTCTGAACTACTCACAGATCAGCTACTCACTCGACCCGAAGATCATCAAGAAGTGGGGTCTCTCACAGTTGAGTCTCTATGTATCGGCTAACAACCTGTTTGTTCTGACCAAGTACAGTGGTGCCGACCCAGAGGTGAGCTACGGCTCTATGGGTATCGTAACTGATGGTGCAAAGACACCGCGTTCTAAATCGTTCACCGCTGGTGTGACTATTCAGTTCTAATTGACAATTGAAAATTGATAATTATGAAAACGAACTATATATATAATAAGGTATTAGTAAAGGTTTTCTCTTACCTCTTACCTCTCACCTCTTGCCTCTTCATGAGCTGCAGTGATTTCCTCGACATCCTGCCCATGAACTCGACGGTGCTGGAGAACTACTGGAAGGAGAAGGCCGATGTGACAGGTGCCGTCAACGGCTGTTATGAAGCCTTGGCAAGCGAAGACGTAGTCACCCGCATGGGCGTCTGGGGAGAGTTGCGCTCCGACAACATAGTGGCTGGCACAAACGTTCCCAATCACCTCAACGAGATGCTGAGGGAGAACCTGTTGCCCACCAACGACATGTGTAAATGGTCTACGGTATACAATGTCATCAACCGCTGTAACATCGTCTGTCACTATGCTCCGGAAGTTGAGGAGATAGACCCGAACTACACGCATAATGAGTTGAAGGCGACGATTGCCGAGATGAAGGCCATCCGTGCCCTCTGCTATTTCTACCTGATCCGTGCGTTCCGTGATGTGCCCTATACCACAGAGCCGAGTATCGCCGATGATCAGAATTATGTTATCCCCGCCTCCAAGTTCAACGTGATTGTCGACTCTCTGATTACCGATCTGGAGAGCGTCAAGGACGATGCCCAGCGTCGTTTCGAACTGGAAAAGGTACAAGGCAAGAGCATCTATGTGCCTGCCGCCAACAACAGTCGTATCACCCGCTGGGCCATCTATGCCCTGCTGGCCGACCTCTATCTCTGGAAGGGCGACTGGGACAATGTCATCAGATACTGCGACTTGGTCATCGATTATAAGAAACAGGTCTATGAAGAGCTGTTACAGATGGACCAGATCAATGACGTGGAGTTGTACGACGGTATCCCCATGATTATGGAGGCAACTGTAAAGGGTACGAAAGACGTAGGTAACGCCTATACCTCTCTTTTCGGAGACGGCAATTCGTTTGAAAGCATCTTCGAGATCTATTATAATGGTAATACCGGACAAGAGAACAACTGGGTTAGCAGCTACTATGGCAATAGCGACAACGCTATCGGTCGTCTGAGAGCTGCCGACTTCCTGATGGACGGCTTCACGTCGAACAACAACCAGGTATGGCTGTCACAGAATGACTGCCGTGCCTACGAAGCGATGGAAACCAGCGGCAACAGTCTGTCGATTACGAAATATGTTCGCCAGAGTGCCAGCTTCAGTCTCCAAAGACTGGGTATTGTCAACGTTGCCGGCGACCGTCGTTCCAGGAAAGATGCCAACTGGGTAATCTACCGTCTGAGCGACGTGATGCTCATGAAGGCCGAAGCCCTCATCCAACGTAGTGAGAGCGACTGGCCCGAGGCTTTCCAACTGATTAACAATGTCTACAAACGTGCGAACAATATCTCGCCTGAGACAACAGCCGGAAGTCTGGTTTATGAGACTTACAACACCTCCAAGGAGAAGATGGAAGACCTCTTGTTCGAAGAACGTCACCGCGAGTTCCTGTTCGAGGGAAAACGTTGGTTCGATCTGGTACGTCTGTCACGTCGTGACGGCAAGACAGACCGACTGGTATCAAACGTGGTCCGCAAACATCGTCAGGATCAGAATGTCATCAGAATCAAGCTGACAGATCCCAACTACATCTACTTCCCGTACTCTAAGAGCGAACTGAAAGCAAATCCTTTGCTGGTTCAGAACCCAGCCTTCAGCAACACCGAGGAAGGATCATTGAAGTAGTGAATAGTGAATAGTGAAAAATTTGCTACCGCTGTGTATTAAATCGAAAATCAGTAAATCGAAAATAATTATGACTAAGATTAATAATAAGAAATGGGTGAGGGTCATGATGGCAGGATTATTCTTCTGTCTCCTGACTTCTGTCTCCTGTATCCTGACATCGTGTGTCGACAACGACGACGATGTGCCCATGAGCAGGTATTCAGCTGAGAAAATGACAGCAGCCGAATTCCTCTCAGATAATCAGGAACGAGTAGGATCGTTCATCAATATTCTTCAGCGATCCGGCTATTACGCCATGCTTTCCACATATGGAAACTACACGGTGTTCGCCCCTAACAACGAGGCTATTGATAAGTATATGGCCAGCAACAGCTACAAGAGCATAGAGGATATTCCTGAGGCCGTTTGTGACACGTTGGCACGTACACATATCATCAAGACCAAGGCCTGGTTCACGACAGAGATATCAGAAGGTTCTCTGGGTATGAACATGGCTGAGACCTTTATCACCCTCTCCATCAACACCGATGCAGAGAACAACAATGCCGTGGTACACTTTGCCAATAAGGTGGCCCGTATGGTGGAGTTCGACGACTCGGTTTCGAATGGCGTGGTACATATTGTGAACAATATCATTCCACGTACCAGTGATAAACTGCCCGACGTCATTGCCGCAGACTCAACGGCAACGCTCTTTACGCAAGCCCTGTTCCTCACAGGTATGGCCGACTCTCTGATGGCCTACATTGACAACGATTATCCCGAATGGGGTGCTGACAAAGCTTCACAGGACTCTGCTTATACCTGGAACCTGTCACTGAAATGTAAGGCAGAAGGTGCCGATCCTATTCAGTGGGTTCAGAAGCGTTACTTCAAGTTTACGGCTTTCGTTGAGCCAGACTCTGTATACAAACGACACGGCATTAATACTATTGACGATCTGATTGCACATGCCAAGAAGGTTTATGATGCCGTTTATCCCGCTGATGCCGGAAAATACGACGGCGACCTCAAGAATCGCAAGAATCCGTTGAACCGTTTCATCAGCTATCATCTCCTTGATCGCGTCTTACCTTACGACGAAGTCATCATGAGAAAAGAATGCCTGAAGCATTGGGATACAAACCTGTGTGACCCCGAGGAGTTCTATGAGACCATGTGTCCGGGTACCCTCATGCGTTTCTGCTATCCAAACGAGAAGCTCTTCATCAACCGTAAGGGCTTTAAAAACAATATTGAAGTTCAGGGCGTACGCGTATTGAAGCCCACAGAGTCAGGCTTATCCATGCAGGATTGCCCCAATGGCATGTATCACTATATTGACGACATCCTGGAATACTCCACTGAGGTGCGTGATGTAGTGCTCAACTGCCGTATCCGCTTTGATTCCACAGTGTTGAGTCCTGACTTCTTCAACAGCGACCGTCCACTCTATGATGAGAATCATCTGAGAGGCTATCGTCTCGACTATATCAAAAACTGGAAGGTGATGGGCGAGAAGGCCGTGATCGGTCTGCATGGCGAAGGTCCATGGTGGCAGCATTACAAGAGCAATGGTGTCACCGTGAGCGGTATCTTCGACCTGACCATCAAACTGCCACCCGTACCGTCAGGCACCTACGAGATTCGCACAGGTTACACGGCTAATGCAGAGCGTGGCGTCGTTCAGTTCTATCTGAACAACGTGCCCTGCGGTATTCCTGCCGACCTGCGTATCATGGGTCCAGATCCCTCTATTGGTTGGGTGGCTGACGTGACTGGCGATGACGCCGAATCCAGAAATGCCAACAAGGCCATTGACAAAGCCATGCATAACCGCGGTTACATGAAAGGTATGGACTGCTACTGGCAAGGCGCTGCCAAAGAGAATGCCCTCCGCAATCTGGTCAACAACCTCCGCTACGTCCTGACGACGCAGTATCTTGACGAGAACGAGACCTATTATCTGCGTTGTCGCCAGGTATTGAAAGATCCTACCTGCTATTGGAGTTTCGACTATCTGGAACTTTGTCCGAAGAGTGTCTATGGCAGCCCCGAGGGCGAAGACACACACTAATGTAGTGAATAGTGAAAAGTGAATAGTGAAAATAAAAGATTATGAATACAAAAATAAATAATAAGAAATGGATGAGGCTGATGGTATTCTCTTACCTCTTACCTCTTACCTCTTACCTCTTCTTCGCTTCCTGCTCTGACTGGAACGATCATTATGAGGGTGCTGCAGATGCTGCCGAGGGCGCTACGCTATGGGAGCAACTCAAGGCCAACCCTCAGCTGAGTGATTTCTGCGATGTGCTGGAGCAGACCAAGGTCTACCGCATGCATAAGAAAACACCCGTGAGCTATGCCGACCTCCTTAACGGCGGTCAGGCCTTCACTGTGATGGCACCTGTGAACAACACGTTTAACAAGGATTCACTGTTGCAGCTGGTGCAGACGGTTGTAGGCGACTCTGCCGTAGAGAAGAGCTTCGTCCAGAACCATCTCACCCGTTCGCTCGTCTCGTCAACACCCGACGCCACCAAGATGCTGATGCTCAACATGAAGAACATGATGATGGCCAACGGCATGGTTGACGACACCCCTGTGACAGTTGCAAACACAAAGTCGAGCAACGGCATACTCCATGTCATGCAGCATGCACTGCCCTATAAGCACAACATCCTTGAGTTGTTATGTGACCATCCTCAGTTAAAGGAGATCGGCGCAAACATCCGCAGTTTTAATGAGGATATCTTCGATCCCACATCGTCAGTTTCCAATGGTGTTGTGGATGGTGTGCCCATCTATGTCGATTCAGTGGTATATGAGCGTAACCGCCTGTTGGAAAACGTCGGTCTTCTGGATGCCGAAGACTCCACCTACCTTGTAGTGGTGCCCACCACAGAGGGTTGGAACGAGGTTTACAATGAAGCGTCTCAATACTTCATTTATGATAAAAGTATTGATAAGCGCGACTCATTGCAGCAGCATTATACCATGCGTGCCTTATTGGAAGATGCCGTCTTCAACATGACCGACCAGAAGTCTGTACAAGACTCGCTGATTTCCGTGCCATACATCCATACCACCCAGTCGTTCGAGAAGGGTAAGAAGGTGTACCACGTCTTCTACAAGCCTTTCGAGGAGGGTGGCATCCTCGATGGTGCCCAGAAGTTGCAGTGCAGCAATGGTACGATTTACACAACCCCGAAATGGACCTTCAAGCCGACGGACACCTATTTCAAGGAATTGCGCACTGAGGGAGAAAGCACCTGGATGATTACCCAAGAGAAAGACTGCTCCTACAATTCCCGCCGTCAGATAGCCGACAGCATCTCATCAGGCTCCTACCTGCAGATTATTCCCAGAACAGGAACATCCAACTGGGAACTGACTTTCCGTATCAGCAACACTTTGTCTGGCGATTATGACATCTGTGCCGTCATACTGCCCCAGTCAGTGGCAGGTCTGAGCAGTACCAAGCCTTGCAAATTCAAGGCTACCATCAATTATGTTGATGAGGACAACAAGTCTCAGTCGTTCAACTGTGGCAACACTCAATTCGAGAGCGATCCCACTCGTGTGGATACCATCGTGGTGGCAGAGGCTTTCCACTTCCCCACTTGTAATTATGACCAGAATGAAGTAAAGGTCACCCTCAAATTACAGTGTTCCATCTTGGCTCGCGAGACCTCACGTTACTCTCGTGAGATGTACCTCGACTGCATTTATCTCAGACCCAGAACCTCTAAATCTGACGAACAATGAAGAAATATATCATTTCCACAATTCTGCTGCTTGTATCACTGACAATAGCAGCACAGGAGAATTTAAAGACAGTAACAGGACAAGTTGTCGATGCTGCCACCCAGAAACCGCTGGTTGGTGTCATCGTTGCTGCCTATGATAATGACAAGTACTCGGCCATGACCGATGAAGAAGGACGTTATACGCTGAAAGTACCTGACTATATCAATTCGGTACAGATGCGCATCGACGGTTACAACTTCCTGCAGTGTGCCATTGCCGATGGTGTGGCCAATGGCAACCTCTACAACAATTCATTCACGGAGGTCTACAAACGCCAGACCAATGCCATTCAGACCTCTGAGGCTGGTGGCTTTGCCAACACCTCAGAAGTCAGCATCGATCCTTTCATTGCCCAGCAATTGGGCAGCGACGTCCGTTCCGTTTCGCGCGGTGGCAATGTCGGTTTGGGTAACATCATGCTGATGGCAGGTATTAACTCGCTGAACAGCAATGCGCAGCCACTGGTGATTGTCGACGATGTGATTATGGACATGGAGTACAACCGCACCACACTTCACGACGGCTATTTCACCAATATGCTGGCCAACCTGAATGTCAACGACATTGAGAGCGTTCAGGTGCTGAAGAACGGTACGGCCCTCTATGGTGCCAAAGGTGCCAATGGCGTGCTGCTTATCAAGACCAAGCGTAACAAGAGCATGGCCACCAAGATTGATGTCACCATCAATGGTCGCTTTGAGCTCATTCCCCGCCTGCCGAAGATGATGGGCGCTGAAGACTACCGTCTCTATGCCTCAGAACTGCTGGCTAACAAGACGCTGTCATTAAGCCAGATGAAGTTCCTGAACAACGACCCCACCTATTTCTATTACAACCAGTATCACAACAGTACAGACTGGACAGATGAGGTCTATAAGAATGCGTTCTCACAGAACTACGGTATCAATGTACAAGGTGGTGACGACATTGCCTCCTATAACCTCTCCGTAGGCTACTCATTAGCCAATAGCACACTGAAGAAGAACGACTATTCGCGTTTCAACATGCGTTTGAATTCCGACATCAATATCGCGAAAGGATTCGACGTACGCTTTGATGCATCTTATAGTGACGTCGACCGCTCATTGTTTGACGACGGCGCACCCTCAACCGTGCTTTCCGGCGTCATGACCTCACCAGGCTTTATCGCTCTGGCCAAGTCACCCTTCCTTTCGCCATACGCTTACGACAATGCCGGTAACCCCAGCCATTATCTGGCAGAGGCCGACGACTATCTGGAAGGCATGTTCCAGGGACGAGGCCGTTTGGCTAATCCCGCTAGTATTTTGGAATACGGTGATGGCAAGAACCGCAACTCACTGGGAAACCGTCTGATTGTGTTTGCTATTACACCGAAATATGAGTTCAACAAGCACCTGACGCTGAGCGAGCACTTTGCCCTCACATTGGTCAACACCAACGAGAACTACTATCTCCCCATTCAGGGCACGCCGACATTTATCGTCGACGGACTTGATGAGACCACTACACTCAACAACCTGGTTCAGAGCCAAGCATCAAGTCTCACGGCCATTCAGAGCGACACCCGTCTGGCCTGGAAGACCTTGATCGGCGCCCATCAGATGGGTGTAATGGGTGGTATCCGTTATCTGAACTCAGCCTATAAGCTGACATCGCAGAAAGGTTACAACACACCTAACGACAAGGCGCCCAAGATGAACTCCTCACTGAGTTTCAAAGATACCGACGGTGCCAACGACAAGACATCAGATATCATCTGGTATGCTTTAGGCAATTACAACTACGCACAGCGCTATTATGTCAATGCCGGCGTCTCTGCCCATGCCTCTTCCCGTTTCGGTAAGGATGCTGACGGTCTGAAACTGGGTGGCGTCGTTTGGGGTCTCTTCCCCAGCGTCGAGGCCGCCTGGGTCATCAGCAACGAGAATTGGTTCTCAGGCATTAAGCCAGTTAACTACCTGCGTCTGAACGTTGGCTTCGATGTCACGGGTAACGACGATATCGACTACACCGCATCACGCAGTTATTTCGTATCACGTCGCATGCTGAACAGCACTGCTACAGGTATTGTCATCGGTAACATTGGCAACACCGAGCTGAAATGGGAGTCCACATCGCGCCTCACGGCAGGCGTGGAGGGTAACTTCTTCAACAACCATCTGAATTTGCGTTTCAACTTCTTCAAGAGCTGGACCAGCAACCTGCTTTCCCTGCAACAACTGGCATGGACCAGCGGTCTTGATGTCAACTGGAGTAACGAAGGAAAACTCGAGAACAACGGTTTCGATGCGCATGCCGTGGTCAAGGTGCTCAACTTGAAGGACTTCCATTGGGAAGTCGGTGCCTCTATAGGCCACTATAAGAACAAGGTGACCGCTCTGCCCGACAACGACCGGACCTTCGAGACCGATCTTTATGGCGCCACCATTCAGACCAAGGTAGGTCAGCCCGTAGGTGTGTTCTACGGCTACGAGACCAACGGTGTTTACAGCAATACGGCCGAAGCCACTGCTGATGGTAAATACCTGGTCAAGGAAAATGGCGACAAGGTCTTCTTCAAGGCTGGCGATATGAACTTCGTAGATCAGGACGGCAATCATATCATCGACGAGAACGACCGTACCGTTATCGGCGACTCCAACCCCGATGTCTATGGTAATATCCACACCACGCTCAATTATAAGAACCTGACGCTGTCGGCTGTCTTCAACTACTCTTTAGGCAACGATATCTTCAACTATCAGCGCTCACTGCTGGAGGGAGGCACCTACTTCCTGAATCAGACGACAGCCATGAAGAGCCGTTGGACTACCGAAGGTCAGACGACAGACTACCCCCGTATAGAATATAAGGATCCCATGGGCAATGCACGATTCAGTGACCGGTGGATTGAAGATGGTTCCTATCTGCGTATGAGCAATCTTACATTGAGCTATTATCTGCCCATACAGAGCACTTATCTGCAGGGTATCACCATCTTTGGTAACGTAACGAACCTCTTTACCATTACCAAGTACCTCGGCAGCGATCCTGACTGCGGCATCGCAGGCAGCATCCTGACACAGGGCATCGACCGTGGCTTGTTAGGCAAAGGCCGTTCGTTCTCAATGGGCGTTAATATTAACCTGTAATAGTGAATAGTGAATAGTTAATAGTGAATAGTTATGATGACTAAGATAAACAATAAGAAATCGGTGAGAATTCTTTTAGCTGGGGTATTCTCTTACCTCTTACCTCTCACCTCTTACCTCCTCACCTCTTGCGAGAACATGCTGACGCCAGAGTCAGACCTGGTGGAGTATGAGGAGGATCACACTTTGAACCACGCCACCGACTCTGTCTATAGCGTGATGGGCATCATCAATAAGATGCAGATCATTGCCGATCGCGTTGTGCTCTTAGGCGAGGTTCGCGGCGATCTGGTACTGCCAACGGCTGCTGCCAGCAACGACTTGAAGCACCTCTCTGCCTTCGACTTCAACGAGTCGAACCGCTACAACCAGATTAGCGACTACTATGCCGTTATCAACAACTGCAACTACTACCTGGCCCATGTCGACACAGCCATGGAGCGTCGTGGTCGCAACCTGTTCATGCGTGAGTATGCGGCAGTGAAGTCATATCGTGCATGGACCTATCTGCAGTTGGCTCAGGCCTATGGCGAGGTGCCCCTGATTCTCACGCCACTCATGACAGAGAAAGAGGCACGTGAGGCCATGAACCAACCGCGTGTTGGCATCAAGGCCATCTGCGACACGTTTATCGACGACCTCACACCATACGTAGGTGTCAACCTGCCCGAGTTCGGGTCGGTCAACGGCATGAGTTCCGACTATTTCTTCATCCCGATGCGCGCGCTCCTCGGCGACCTCTGTCTCTGGGCAGGACGCTATCAGGAAGCAGCCCGCTGGTACCACGACTACCTGACCGACCGCTACGAGCCCGTCAGGATGAGTGTCCAGCGCATCACCTGGCCGAACGCCACGCAGTTTGACAGGCCCAACGACCGCTACAATCCCACTGGCAGTGAGGTCATCACGTATATCCCCATGGAGTCGCGTGTCTTCGATGGCACCATCAGCGACCTGCGAAACTTGTTCAATTCTACCACAGAGAACAATTATTACTATGAGTTGACCTCTTCACCGGCCATGTCCAGGATTTCAAATGATCAGGTCTACTGTATTGAGAATGAAATGCCCGGTGCAACCACCAAGGATACCATCTATGTGCCACGTTCTGGTTTCAACCGCAAAGAATACGTAGGCGACCTGCGTTATTCGTCGAACTTCCAACTCAGCTCTTATGGTACGCAGAGTGAGTATTCCGAGTACAACTCGTATAACCAATACGTCTATAAGATTAATTCCTCACGAATCAATCTCTATCGTGCCACGATGATCTACCTGCGCTATGCCGAGGCTCTCAACCGTGCCGGTTATCCGCAGTCGGCATTTGCCATCCTGAAATATGGCATCTGCGACGAGGTTCTGGAGAACCGTGTCGACCCCATTGAGGTTAAGCAGGCAGGAGAACTGGTATCTTTCGATCGCAATGTCTTCAGACTTGAGGATGTCCTTGGCGTTCACTCTCTGGGTTCAGGCGACTCTCACGCCAATGCATTCTATATGCTGCCTCAACCTGAAAATGCCTTAGCAACGCGTCAGGACACCGTCAACTATCAGATTCCTTTGGTAGAGGACCTGATCATCAACGAAATGGCCTTGGAGGGCGCTTTCGAAGGCTACCGTTTCAACGACTTGATGCGTGTGGCCCTGCGCCGTGGTGATGCCAGCTATTTGGCTACTCCCGTCTCACGTCGCAACGGCGAGACCGATGATACGCTTTATCAGCTACTGATGGATTCCAAAAACTGGTATCTCCCCCTACCCTGAATAGGACTCATAGTGATTATTAAATGAAGAAAAAAGCATTGATTCTTGCCTGTTTGCTTACAGCAGGCGTCGCCTGGGCCGATAATCATTGGGTGGGCACATGGGGTACAGCTCCGCAATTGGTAGAGAATAATAACAATCCACCCTCACTGGGACTGGGTAACAACTCGCTACGCCAGATTGTACAGGTGTCAATCGGTGGTGAGAAGGTGCGTCTGAAACTGACAAATGAGTTCAGTACAGGTGCCACAGAAATCAAGGCAGTGGAACTGGCCTTGGCTAAGACGGCTGGCAGCAGTCCGGAGATCGAAGAGGCATCGACCGTCACTCTAACCTTCAACGGCAAGGCTGGCGTGACGATGGCTGCGAAAGGCAAGGCCGTGTCGGATCCTGTAGACTTCAAGATCGGCCCCCGGGAGAATGTAGCTATTACCATTCATTATGGCTCAGCCTCATCGACGAGTGTAAGTGGACATCCGGGGTCAAGGACGACATCGTATCTGAAATCAGGCAACACAACCAACTTCAGCGATGCCACAAAGACCGATCACTGGTATAACATTCTGGCTTTAGAAGTGGAAGTTCCAGAGGATGCCGGAGCTGTGGCTATTTTGGGAAACTCAATTACTGACGGACGCGGTTCGACGACTAATCAGCAGAACCGTTGGGCAGACGTGCTCTCACGACGACTGTTGGCCAACGAACCGACAAAACAGGTAGGTGTGCTCAATATGGGTATCGGCGGCAACTGTGTGCTGGGAGGCGGTTTAGGACCTTCGGCATCGAGTCGCTACCAACGTGACCTGTTAGGTCAGGAGGGTGTGAAGTGGATCATTCTCTTCGAAGCAGTTAACGATCTAGGAGGTGCTCAGAACGGTGTACAGACGGCAAATCGCATCAAAGAAGTCTTTAAGCAGATTATCCGTGAGGCTCACCAGAAAGGCATCTATGTATTCGGTGCCACAATCACACCGTTTAAGGGCAACAATTATTATTCTGCTGACCATGAGAAAGGTCGCAGTGTACTGAACGAATGGATACGTACGACGAAGATGCTAGACGGTGTGATTGACTTCGACGAGGCTGTGCGTAATCCTGACGATCCCGAGGCCATGCAACAGGCATATCTGTTTGAAAATGATTGGTTACACTTGAATGCCAAAGGCTATGAGACTATGGGTGGGTGCATTGACCTAAACCTTTTCACCAAGACCGATCCTTTGGCTGACAACGACGAGGAAGAGCCCGGCTACGAAGATGCCGTATGGATTGAGGCAGAGGATATGCGCACGAAATCAGTAGGAACGGCCTTCAAACTAGTGGAGAATACGGCTGCCTCCGGGGGCAAGTATCTGGAGACGGTGACGCAAACCGCCAACCTGCCTGCCGACAGTGTCTATATGCTCACCACCAGTTTCATGGTTAAGGCAGACAACATATATCATGTCTATGCGCGCGTCATGTGTCCAACCTGGGATGATGACAGCTATTTCGTCAGTGTCGACGGGCCGTTGACCAGCAATTTCGTCAATGGTCTGCAGACAGCTTCCTGGGATTGGAAGGAGCTCATCAATGTGAAATTGCAGTCTGGGGTGCACAAGCTAACTATCGCCGGTCGTGAAGATGGTGCCTGTATCGACAAGATCTGCATCACCGCCAATGCCACTCCTCCCACAGGAATGGGTGGTACAGCAACGCCTACTGCTATCAGTTGCTTTTCCTCAAACAGACATGCTGTCGCCTCAGTCGAAACATACTCTTTGAGCGGTATCCGCCGCTTGGCGTCACACGACTCTGGCCCATATATTGAAATACAAAGTGCTGAGGACGGGACTATTCTGTCACGCAAGGTTATTATGAAATAACCATTTCTTAACGAGTCTGACTGCTGATACCGGCAGTGGAGATTTTAATGCGGGTTGGTTTACCGTTGTTGTAGAAGGAAGCGGTAAACCGACCCTCATCGTTAAGACGGGCGTTGGGATTCCAATAGAGCGTACGGCGATAGTCCTTCACGTCGGCATTAAAAGACATGTGACTATAGTCGGGATGATAGAAATCGGCGGGTTCGTACATGCCGTCGAGGATGATACGGCGGTCGCGGAAGGTGTAACGCTTGGAGTCGTCTGGCAGGAGCATGTAGTCAAGGGTAACATCGGCAACGGTCGACTGCATAGGCACGGGACGGTCTTCATTGCGAAGCTCGAAGTCGGTGAACAGACGGATCTCATGCTGACGGTTCAGCTTGATACGGTCATAGACCCACATATCGCTGCGGAACTGCTCCATAACAGTGGGACCCGGATCGTAATTGCGGAAGAAGACGTAAGGTGTGAGTTCCTGATCGTTAAGGCGCGCCATCACCTGTAGAGCACGTTCACTGTTATAATTGCCAAGTAAGGCGTAGGCAATCTGCATAGGAAACTTACGGGGTTCGAAACGACCGAAAGAGAGACCACGATCAGTCACGAGGTTATAGAGGTCGACGGCATCGTAGACATAGGCCGGCTTGGAGTAATCGATGGCATGGCGACCGCGATGGAGTTTACCCTTGACCTTCACCTCGCGGAGTGTCTGATCCATCTTCGAGAGACGGGCGGTGTCGAGTAATGTGTAGTCATCAAAGGCGGTACCGGCTGTCAGCTCGGGTTGATGACACTGGTAGTAGTCATATTTCTTTGCAAAGACGGGAAAGAAGAGATCACGCTTCACGTAAAAGTCGGGCCAAGCCGTCTCGTCAAGCATGCCTTTATTGAGTTTCTTCTGGCGTTTCTCCTCGGAGAGGTCACTTTTAGAGGCACGCAGAAAGAGGATTGCCTGTCCGTAATAAGCTGGGATGTCGAACACAAAGTGTCCGCCGGCATCGGTTTCCATCTTAACCGTGGCAATGTCATCGGGGAAAACCAGTTCTCCTTCGAGAGTGACGGGCTTCCTGAGCCCCTTGTTGTCGATGCCAAAGAATGGGTCGAAAGCACTTGTAGGCTGCTCAGGGTCCTGCACATAAATGGCGGTGCCCACCTGTTCTACCTGGATAGTACCCTCCTGCTGCTGTGCCACAAGACCGTCAGGGGTCGTCGCCTCGTAACGGTTCATACCCGTCACCATCTCACTACCACTTTCCTGATCAACGAGGTCAGAGTCATTGGCTTCCTCTACACTCGGACTATAGCCGAAGATTCCCATCGCCCAATAACGCACCTCATCGGGATGTATTTCGTCACTGTCACCCACGGGCCAGACGCTTCCCTCGACGGTCATATACTGTTCGGGCTCGTAGCGTAGGCGTTCGCCACTGGTGATCTCGGCAAAGTCGTAGCGCCGCCAACCCTGTACCATCATCAATAGGTCAAGAGCCTGACGGTGCTCAGCATCATCTACCTCAAAATAGTAGTCGGGATAGGCCACGAAGCCCTTCAGCTCGCTGGAGAGCAACAGGTCAGTCATGATAGTACCAGTATCGTAGGTGGGTTCCTCGTTAGCACCATCGCGAACGGAGATGGAGAGATGCTTCATGGCCGCGGGAGCTTGGAACTGAAGCGTGACAGCCTCGAAGGGCTGGTATTCACTCTGCAGACCGGTAACGGTGACGGGATTAACATCGTAATCATGATGATTGACAAAAAAGAGGCGATCGGCCAAAAGACGGCCGTCCTCGTCGAGAACAATAAGATCATTGACACCCGTCGGAAAAAGAGAGGCATCTAGAGTGAGACGTCCGCCGCCAGTAACAGTCTGGAAAGACTTCAACACGCCACGGCAAAGGACGGCCACCGCAAAAATGTGATCTATAGGGAAACCTTGCGGGGCAATCTCGGCAGTGAGTTCAGAGCCGATAGCGTCGAGTCGAAGTGCACAGCCCACATCTTCAGCTTTCGGCAGGTTGAAGCGATAGTCCTTGCCATGATAAGTGAAGCGGGCTCTAAGGCGACCATCGGTCGGAACATCGACCGTGAAAACACCACGGCCCTGATGATTGGTACGAATACGCAGACTGTCGGTTTTGTCGCCTACACGCACAGCACCCTCAATATCTACCTGCCGACCTTCCTCATCGTGTACCTCAAAAGCCACACGGCAACGGGTACCAGCTATCAGATGGCCACCCTCGGGATAGAAATTCACCAACAAGTCTTCCTTCAGTTCCTTCTCAATACGCGTCTTCGGACGGTTGACGATGTACTTCTGCGTGTAGTCACCGGCAGAGTCTGGGCGCTCATAGACGGGTACCACACGGCTATAGACCGTGCCGAACTGGCGGAAGAAGTCATGGGCCATCTCCTTGTTATAAAAAAACTCACGGTCCTTACGACCGTAGGAGTGTTCAGTGACGCGGAAGTTAAGCATCCATCGGGTATAAGCCCTCAGTTCATAATAGCCAGAATAGAGCGAATCCTTCAAAGCGAAGTTACCATCACCGTAGCCATCGGGTGACACAATAATGTTTTGTCGTTCCACTACCAACCCATCGGGTGAGAGCAGTTCGACATAGAGGATATGGCTCATGTCGGTGTAGTCGAGATTGTCGGCACGTACCACATAGGACTTATACCAGATGGTATCGCCTTTGTAATAGCAATTATTGTCGAGGTGGAGATAGACTTTTTCCTGAACTGGTGCGTTTTCAAGCAGCGTGCGGATGCTGTCAAGTTTGGCTTGACCAAACAGAAAAGAAGGAGATATGGAGAGAAGGAGTAAAGTAGATATGACACAAGTCCTGAGCCTGAATAGTACCCAGACCCTAGATAATATATATTGTCTCATTTTCATATCTACTTCTATTCTCTTATTCCCCTACAATCACAAATCCTCCGTTCTCGGGAATCGTCACGGCAATCGGCTTGGTGGCGACTTTCAGCGGTTTGGTGCTACCAATGAGAGCGGCATCGTCGGTATAAGTGGTGACGGTGGTGCCCTTCTTGAAGAACGGACTCAAATCAAGTTTGGTCTTTATTGGCTCCTTTTGAGCACTGATGCCAGCAATGAACCATTTCTGACCAGCACGACGGGCGATGATAGCATATTTGCCAGGATAGCCATCGATGAACTTCACTTCATCCCAAGTAGTTGGAACATCTTTCATGAACTGCACGGCCCACTCGGGAGCATCGGTCAGGTTGTTGGGCGCCATGGCGAAGTGCTGTACGCTCGACTGGAAAAGCACAGCAGTGGCCAAGGCGAAGACATCGCTGGTGCGACGGGTTGTGCCATGCTGGTTGTCGGCATTGTAATGTTTGTTCAACGTAGAACCACCGAAGTCCATCGAGCCCACGACATTACGAATAAAGGTATGGGTACAGGCATTCGTAGCCTCAGCATCACAAGCGCCCTGTCCGAAGTGCAGGTTCTCTGAAGCTAATACGGCTTCCGAAGCCACATAGTTGGGATACATACGCTCCCACCCTCTTGGCAAGGTACAACCGTGGAAGATGCACTGGATACCAAACTCATTAGCATCGGTGAGAATATCCTCGTAGAGTTGCATCATGGGCTGCTTGTCACCTCCGAAGAAGTCGACCTTGATACCTAGGATGCCGTTCTTCTGCATCCACGCCATCTCCTTACGACGGGCTGGCGACTTGTCCATTTTGTCCTTTGGCGACTGCGGAGCATCGTTCCATACACCATTGGAGTTATACCAAAGGAAAAGACCTACACCCTTTGACTGGGCATAGCGCGATAATTCCTCCATCTTTTCATAACCTATCTGCTTGTCCCAAAGGGCATCGACCAGTACGGAACGCCAACCCATGGCAGCTGAGAAATCGATGTAACGCTTCTGCTCGTCGAAATTGCAGCTGGAGTCCATACCGATGATCCATGACCAGGAGCCTTTGCCATAAGTATAGTCCTTTGATGCCTTGTACTTAGGTTGTACCAAATCGTTGGCCACTGTGCTCTCAACGATGTTGGCCAGGGTAGTGCCCAAGGTAATAGTACGCCAAGGCGTCTCGTAGGGCAGGCTGACAGCAGCGGAGGTGCTGCCATGGCCATTGAGTTCACCAGGCTGTGGGAAGCCAATCTTGTAATTCGCGCCACCCTCGTTCAGAAGGCGACAACCAACATAAGTGCCGTCGGTGCCCGTCTCGGAGATGAGTAACCAGCCGGTCGTTCCGGTTTTTCCGGATTGACCGGAATTCCCAGTTAAACGGAACAAACATGGGAAACTATAACCCTCACCCCAGCCGTTCTTGCCCATCGTGTCGTCAAGGGTATAGCTGGTCTCGTAGCTAGGTGAGGTACGTGCGAAGCCACCCATCGGCTTCGACTGTGGACAGAGGAAGGTCGTTGTACCCTCGGGGAGCACAAAACCAGAAGCCTCACCCGTGATAACGGCCACCAGTGTCTCACCACCACGAGCCCGTCGTGGGTAGAGCTTATAACGGAAAGCCACATCGCGATTGCTGACGCGGAATATGACATCGAGAACCTGACGGCCATTCTGTTCTAACTGACATACGGCCTCAGTAGCCTCATATGCAATCTGACTCTGCTTGATGGTCTTCAGCGTGTACGTCTCGCTGACGGTTCGCACCTGACAATCCTTGATGGTCAGACCCGAGGTCAGATCACCGATGTTCGTGTTCAACCCCAACTTCGAAGGCTGCAGGAACACAGTCTCACCCAAAGTCACCTGATAAACGGGCAGTCCCCCTTCGTCACTCACCGTCACGACCACGTTACCGTCTGGACTTGCAAATTGCTTCTCAGCAGCCATTGCGCTGCCATATACTACCATTGATAATGCCATCAAGATGGCGCTCCGCAAATGTTTCATTTCTATACCTTATTATATATATTATTATCTGAAAATCTTTCGGGTTTTTCCATCTGCCAGCCGGAGGATCAGCACGCCCTTTGCCTCGTTACCCACACGACGGCCATGGAGATCATAGAGACCTTCGGTTGGCGTATTACGATTCACATGGACAATGCCTGACGGGGTGAGGTTTCTAATACGACACTCCACCAAGAGGAACTCCTGCATGCCACTTCCCACTTCCTTGAACTGGATGATGTACTTGCCCTTGGTCGTGATGTCGAAAGGCAAAGTGATGCGTTCTGCCGAGGAGATGTTACCGGCAAAGTTGCCACTGATATTCGGTTTGGCTGTGTAGGTGGCCGATGTCTTGACGGTGCTACCTGCGCTACTGAGAATCTTGGCCTGATAAGTAGGCTCACCTTTCCAAGCCGCCATAACAAAGGCCAGCTCATATTTGCCAGGCTCCAGGTTCAGGGGATAGTTTGCCAGACGACCATACTCTGCACTGGTGGAACGCCAGTAGAGAGCCTTGCCCTGATAGCCGGTCAGACCCGCGAAAGTACGCGGGCCACTGCCGTTGCTAGCAGGATAGTTACGGACATCGTTGCCATCGGTAGTTCGCCAGCCTACGGGCAGAGCGCCACCTTCCACATTGGTAAAGTCGAGTTCGTAAACGGCTGTCATGTCATAGAATACCGGCTGGATGGTCACATTATCATCAGGCATCACAAATGTGGCCTCGGTATCACAACTCTCAACCGGAATGGACTTCCCTTGTGTGAAGAACACAGAGTTGACAATACGCAAAGCCTTAATGCCATAACCCTCGTTAGGGGTGATGGTAAGATGCACCGTCTGGCCTGCCGCTGCAGAGTCGACATCAGCCTCAACCTTTCCGAAATCAGCCTCTCGCACCTTTACATTAAACTTCTCGACAGGTGTACCAACAGGCTCATAGATGATCTGATCGATGGTCATCTTGATGGCCCCGGAATTCTGGAGTCTGAAATCATTGTCACCAGCCTTCAGTGTAACGGGTATGACAGCCTCGTGCCAATCGTTCTTAGCCACCTTTTCGAAACTGACATCTTGAGCGACGCCATTGACAGTGGCCTTCATATTACCCGCTTTGCTACTATTACAGTAACGCACACGTATCTGATACTCACCACCCTCGGCCAGCTTCTTCAGCTGATGGCGTAGCGCACTATTGGTACTGGCCTGTGTCTCAATAAAGCCTAAACCGGCGAAATCCGTATAATCCTGTGCCCACCAGCCTGAATTGGTCAGTTTGTGGTCAACACTCTTACGGTCCATGTCCTCGGCCTCGATAATGATAGGACCTCTGTACGGCTCCGGTTGCTTAGGCAGTTCGAGTTTTTCTGCTGGCAAAACATCGGTCTGACGGTCAGTAGCAGCTCCCGTACAATTGATTTTCACGATGACAGGTCCCATGTGCTTGACCGTGATAGAGAAGGTCTGCGCCTCTGCATCGTATGACTTGCCGGAAATGCTGTAGTTGTGTCCGGAAAGATTACTGATTGTAGGCTTATTGTATGTGCAGGTAGGCTCCGTCGTAACGCCAGTAATCGTGATCTTATCGCTCTGCATGGCGGTACTATCGCTTCGATAGTTGTTGAAATAGAAATCGATATGGCCGGCATACTCACGGATGACAGCACTGGAAAGCTTACCATACTGTAGCTTCAGAGTGTCGCAGGTGTTGTATTTCAAAGGAATGTCTGCCGATGCCGACTTCTTACCGTTCAGATAGGTATAGGGGGTATAGGTGACCAACTGATTGCGATAGCGGTTCACATAGAGATCACCCTTTGACACTTCAGGATACTGTTCGTTGAAATCGGCCTGCTTCTTGGCTTGTGTACCCCAACGCGACGTATAGTTGGAACGTTTCACCTTTACGGGTATTTTCTTGGCGATATCATCATACAGATCTATCACGATGGGGATAGCGCCATAGCGGCCTGTGGATTTGAAATAGCAGAGGTTGTTATACCACTGTCCGTAGTTATGACGGGCCTCCTTCTTCTGATTGGCAGGGTCGGTCTGCAGGTAGACACCGTTATAGAGGTCGTCCCACGAGGTATATGAATCGTAACCCTTAGAGATGTCGAGATCGTTGACAACGACGATCTTAGTTTTGTCAATCACCTCTTCACGCGTAGGGATATACATGGTGCCCTCGATGATCTTACGCCACATATCAATCCAGATGCCCTTAAAGTGAGGTGAGGCAGCCCAGTTGCGACGTGTAAAACCGTCGACATTGGTATCGCTCTGGTTCAGGAAGCACTCCTCACGCCATATCAACTCCGGACCATCCCATACAGAACCGCCATTGACGCACATCTGCTCCATCACCGTTCCGATACCAGCACTGCCAGGATACTTACACTTGTTCTCACCGATTAGCTTACTGGTCATGTCGTTCCAACCACAGTTGTCATAGCGCACACCGTAGTTCTTAGCCAGACCAGAGATAAACGGTCCCCAACAAATGCTCTCGTTGTTATAGAAACTGCTGGAATGGGTATATTTATATAAGAACACGATTGCCTCAGGATATTTCTTACAGGCTGCCAAGAAGTTCTTGTCGGCCTTCAACTCACCCATCGGGTTAGTGCTCATGTGGTAGTCACCGCCACACCAGCTGACCGTAAGAAAACCGCCGTACTTATACGACATTTCCACCAGGTTGGCAAACAGTGCCCAACGCGAAGCCGCTGTCATCGAGCTCAAGTCGCCGGCATCGCCAAAAGCCCAGAACTGTTCGGCATAGTCCCAGCCTAAAAAATTGGGATAGGTCTTGAAAAAGTATTCAAAAGTCTCTAGGTCATTATCCTGAATATGGGTATGTCCACCCGATGCCGGCTGACAGGAAAACCACATGCCGTTCTTCTGACAGACGGATGCCCACGACTTATAGGTACGCACGGCATTACGCGGCATACGGTACATACTTGTCTTCGTATCAAACTGACACGACAGCGAGAGGTTCATACAGACATAGGGTTTGATGTCATCGGGAATGAGGTCAATGATCTTTTGTGGATCAGCCGAATTCCATACGTCAACATGAATCAACCAAAGGGGGTGTTGTGAATCAATAGGCCTGCGCTGCTGAGCCATCATGCTATTGGAAGCAAACAGGAACATCAGCAGCGAAACAAAGAGAATAATGTTCTTTTTCATCGTTTCATTTCGTTTAAATTCCATTTGGCTGCAAAATTACAACATTATTATTATATCATCTTTGTTTTTTGTTTCATTTCTTTTCCAATAAAAAACCCGGGCTTTCACAAGTCCGGGCTTTTACCAAAACAATGTAAAGTTCTAAATGGTTCCATGGATATTAAACTAAAGGTTCTTCCAAACTAACTACTAACTATATAACTAACCTAAAAAACTGTCTTCATCAATAATTTCGGTGCAAAATTACACTTTATTTTCCAAACAGACTCTATTTTATGCATCATAAACTTAACAAAATGTATCATTTGTTTGGAAGTTACGAAAAAATAACCTATCTTTGCACAGAATTTGACTTAAATGGTATATTTTCGAAACAATGTTACGTAAGTACATAACTATATTACTGACAATTTATGCATTCACTGTGTTTGCTCAAACTGGCAAGCTCTTCGATGCAGACAAGCAGTTATCAAGCAGTTTTACGAGCCAGGTATACCTGGATCATGACGGTTTTATATGGGTAGCCACCCGAAACGGCCTGAACAAATATGATGGTTACAAGTTCCATATTCTGAAGAAAGAGCAGGAAATAGAGAACGGAATGGCCAGTAATTATGTCAACTGCATTATACAAGACAAGAACGGTTTGTTTTACATGGGTATGTATGGTGCATTTCAGACTTTCGACGGCAACCGTTTCCACGACATAGAAGTAAAAGACATCGACGGAAACATTGTACCATGTTACATGACCTGCTTTTTGCTTCGTAAAAACGGTGAAATACTGGCTGGCACTTCCGGACACGGCCTGCTGAAAGTAACAGACCGCAGTCATGCCCAGCAGGAGGGCGGTTCTTTAGGCGATATCCATACCATTAATGCTATAGAAGAAGATCCACAAGGACATATCTGGCTTGTTACTGGTGATCAGGGATTATTGGAATATGACGGAAAGAACGTCAAACGCTATTTCAACTCTGATACAGAACGGACAACGATGCGCCGACTCAGCCTGGACAATGACGGAAATCTCTACCTCGGGACCTCGAACCAAGGCGTTTTCGTTCGTTCAGCCAATGGTGGTGACTTTAAGCATATCGAGGTAACAGGCCATAAACATATTTCTGCCATCTATTGTCGCCGTGACGGCAAGATGATGTTTGGTTACGATGGTATGGGACTGGCCATCTACGATCCACAAAGCGGCAAGATAGAAGACAATCCCTATTTCTGCCGCGACGTAGACCTGAGCATGAGTAAAGTCTACTCCATCGTAGAAGATGCCGGCGGTAACGTATGGCTGGGATTGTTGCAGAAAGGCATCTTCATGCAGCCCCAGCAGATTTCTGAATTCAGTTACATGGGCTATAAGCTCGACAAACAGAATTATATCGGGCAGGCCTGTGTCATCAGTACCCTTATCGACAGCAAAGGACGTTGCTGGGTGGGTACGGACAAAGACGGTCTTTATTGTCTCAGCCCCGACCACCGCTTACTCCGTCATTTCAAAGAAAATTTCCCCGGTTCCATCATGAGTATCGGTGAAGATCCTGCCGGACGTATATGGGTAGGCAGCTACGGCGAGGGCTTTGGCTACATCGATGCCGACGCAAAGAGTTACCACAAATATCCCCAGCATCCGAACATCAGTGTCTTTGGCTTTGCCGTCTCCAAGGCCGGAGAACTTTGGATAGCCACCATGGGCCAGGGAGTGTTATGCATCAACCTTAGCACAAACCAGCAAAAAGCCTATGTCACCAATGAGAAGGCAGAGACAGACAGGAACCTTGACTGTATTGTCAACGACTATATCTCAACGCTGTCATTCTCACCCGACGGGAAGCGTCTCTATGTGGCTACCACGATGGGCGTATGCTGCCTGGACGTAGAGAAAGAGAGCTGGACCAATGTATTTGGCAAGAACTGTCTTAATTACGGAACGCCTACACGCGTTGCCAAGGAATACGATGGCAAGTTATGGATTGGCACCAACGACGGTCTGTACAGCTATGATCTCAAGAAAAAGGAACTGCAGCATTATACAACAGAAAAAGGACTGGCAGACAACGGAATTGCCTCTATAGAACAAGACCGGCAAGGCGTACTTTGGATTGCCACTGACCATGGTCTGTGCAGTCTGGCCCCGAAGACAGGACAGACAAGAAGCTATTTCGTGGACAATGGACTGCAGTCGAACGAATTCTCTGACGGTGCCTCATGCGCTATCAACGGACCAGAGCGCAGTCTGATGCTCTTCGGTGGCGTAGGCGGCATCACCTGGTTCCATCCTGAACTGATACAACAGAGCAAATGGGACGCCAAAGTAGGTTTGGTATCGTTTATCGTCAATGGCGTATCCATCAACAGCTTGTCTAAATCAGACGGCTACCAGATCTGTGATACGACAGTCACTGCGGCCAACCGTTTCCAACTGGCCTCTCACGACAACACGTTTACCATCCAGTTCTCGACGCTCACCTATGATAACCCCGAACACATATCTTATTTATATAGTATCAACGGTGAGGCATACAACCGCCTGCAACCGGGTGTCAATGAGATATCCTTTACCCATCTGCCTCCTGGCACCTATCGTTTCAGGGTCAAGGCCGAGCGCAACGGCCAGCAGACACCCGAGAAAGTGTTCACAGTCATCATACACAGTCCATGGTACCGTTCTGCCTGGGCCTGGTTCCTGTACCTGCTGATACTGGGAGCCCTTCTCTGGCAATACATCATCGGTCGTCGCAGAAAAGAGAAAGACCGTATGCGCATTCAGGAGCATATCCATGCCGAGGAGATGGGTGAGGCCAAACTGAAGTTCTTCATGAACATCAGTCATGAGATACGCACCCCGATGACACTCATCATCACTCCGCTGCTCTCACTGATGAAACAAGATGCCGATCCTCAGCGTCACAATGTCTATCTCACCATCAAACGTAATGCAGAACGTATCCTCAACCTCATCAACCAGATGATGGACCTTCGTAAGATTGATAAGGGAATGATGCAGATGCGTATGCAGGAGACGAACCTGATTGCGTTTACTGAAGATATTCACAACATGTTCAAGCACCAGGCAGAGTCGAAACAGATAACACTCGGCTTTGAACACGACACCGACCGTCTGCCAGTGTGGATTGACAGGAAGAATTTTGATAAGGTCATCTTCAATATACTCTCGAACGCTTTCAAGTTTACCCCTGCAGGCGGAAAGATTGATATAAAGATCACCCACGACCAACAGAATGCCACCATTGCCATCAGTGACAACGGCGAGAAGATACCAGAAGACAAGTTAGACCGCATCTTTGAGCGTTTCTACCAGACACCCTCCAGCACCAACGACCGTAACTTCGGTACCGGTATTGGTCTCGACCTGACGCGTTCGCTGGTGGAACTTCACTATGGCATCATCAAGGCCCGCAATCTGGAGCAAGGCTGTGAGTTTGTCGTGAGCATTCCTTTGGGTAATGCACACCTGAGACCAGAAGAGATGATCGAGGAAAAAGACATTCCCGCAACTGAGTTGACAGATATAATGGATGTAGAAGACCTGCCTCCTATTGAGCTGCAGGCCGAGAAGAACGCTCAGCAACGAGCCACCATCATTATCGCAGAGGATGATGACGAGATACGTGACTACCTGACAAAGGAACTCTCAGAGAACTATGATATCCATAGCTGCACGAACGGCCGCGAAGCCCTGGCAGAGGTATACCGCACACATCCGGATATCGTCATCAGCGATGTGATGATGCCCGAGATGGACGGCAACACGCTCTGCACCCAACTCAAGCTGAACCCGCAGACCAACCACCTGCCTGTCATCCTGCTGACTGCCAAAAACCGCGATGAGGACAAGTTGGAAGGTCTGGAAACCGGTGCTGATGCCTATATCGTCAAGCCTTTCAACATGGACATTCTCCGCCGGACGATTGCCAACCTTATCAACGCCCGCACCCTTCTGCGCCAGAAATACGGCCGCACCGAACAGTTGGAGGAGCAGATGGAGGAGGTAAAGGTCAAATCGCCCGACGAGAAGCTGCTGGACCGTATCATGACTACCATCAACAAGCAGTTGAACAACTCCGATCTCAGTGTAGACATGATTGCCGACGAGGTGGGTATCAGCCGTGTACACCTGCATCGCAAGATGAAAGAGCTGACGGGCCAGACGCCGCATGACTTTATCCGTACGCTGCGATTAAAACAGGCCGCCAACTTGTTGACGACCCAGAATATGAATATCACAGAAGTGGTTTACGCCTGCGGTTTCTCAAACCCGACGTCCTTCTCTACTCTCTTCAAGAGTGTCTACGGCATGTCGCCGCGTGAATACATGAAGGAGCATCATAAGTAGGAATCCTAGAATGTAACATCGATGTTCTCATCCCAATCAGCATCCACAGAGATGGTGATAAAGACGGATTGTGAAGAACTTGTTCCGTCGAACAGGCTGCCCCGGCAGATCGTGACACAATTCCGTTTCACTGGTACCTGGCTGATTTCCTTCTCTGTCAAGTTGTGGATTCTTCCATCACTTTCAATATAATAAGTGTTCATCTTGATATCCAGCTGATCCTCATCAGAACTGGGAATCATGTAGAACTCATATTGCTCTGCATCAGGCTCCACATCAAGCGTGACCGTTTGCGAAGTGTTCGTGCTGCCATAGCCCGTCAGACCATTGAACGAGCCCTTACTGCCCTTATATGAGAATATCACCTGATTCATGTCCTTCGGTTTTTCATCCGTCGGAATGAATCTTAGCAGCGAAACAATACGCTTCAGGGCCAGACTGAGTTCAACATCATCACTGCCCACCTCAAACTCCTTACAACACCAGAAGGTATCACCGAGGTTGCTGCCCGAGATACTCACTTTCTCATTGGCACTGAAACTGGGATTCGAGGATGCGCTATGCCCCACAACCACCAGGATGTACTTCCCCTTTTCCAAAGAGAAAGACGCAGTGCCGAAATTTGACTCATCCAGCTTTTGATTGACATACTTCACGCGGATGCCATCCTCACCATAGATGTGAAAACAAAGCCGTGTACACACACTGCCCACCTCGGCACGGGTCTGCGCATCGAAGGGCGTCTGTTCGAACTGAGTCACCCTCAACACTACATTTCCCTTTTCACCATTCTCTGACTGGGCACTCTCTGAGAGTGTCATTTTCTCACACGACGACATGACAGCCGTCAACATCATCAACGTAAAAACGTTGGAAAGCATTTTGCTTTTCATATAGATAATTTTTAAAGTTAACGCCCTCCCCTCGTGGGAGGACTATTCGATTTCTGTTTTGCAAAATTAGCTCAAATCCGGCACAATATTGTCAAGTCATGTAAAAATTTAAGTTTTATTTGCATTTATCTCTTTGCTTCATCAGTTGTAGCAATATGTTACCAGAGACTTCCGAAAACGTTAAAAAAGCATATCTTCGGGTGATAATTATGGTGGATACGTATGAAATGTCGGCGATAATTCGTATATTTGCAACGACGAATCTGAAACAGCATAAAACTATATCCGTAAGACTAGATGATGAAGAAGATGATTAAAAACGTGATGATGGCGGCAGTGACCGCAATAACAGTCCTGCCCGCACAGGCTGGAAAGTATCAACACTTTAAGGTTTCGACCTACATCCGAGCACAGGACGTGGCACGGATGGCAGACGACAAGTTCATGAACCAAACTTGGGAAACGGTCAGTTCGCAGGTGGATCTCGACAAAATCTATCTCGAGACTCACCGGGATGCCTTCACTGTCGATGAGAAAACAATGACAAAAGTAAAGAAGTTCTTTCTCTCAAAAGGCCTCGAAGTGGGCGGTGGCATCACCTATACTCGCTCAGAGCCTACTGACTTCGAGACCTACAGCTACGCCCGTCCTGTAGAGCGCCAACAGGTGAGGCAGGTCGCAGAATATACGGCGAAGCTCTTCGACGATTTCATCCTCGACGACTTCTTCTTCATCGATCTGAAGAACGATGACGAGATTGCTGCCAAAGGCACGAAGAGTTGGACGGATTACCGACTGAGGCTGATGGCTGACGCAGGCCGTGAATTGGTGTTAGAGCCTGCCAAGAAGGTCAACCCGAAGGTGAAGGTCATCATCAAATATCCGAATTGGTACGACCACTTTCACGGTCTCGGCTTCAACCTCGAGGAAGAGCCACAGTACTTCGATGGCATCTGGACGGGCACCGAGACGCGTGATCCCGCTTCGGCGCAACATCTTCAGAACTACCTGAGCTATAACGTCGTCAGGTATTTCGACAACATCGCACCAGGCAAAAACGGCGGCGGATGGGTTGACGCCGGGGGTATCCAGATGAGTATGGACCGCTACGCCGAGCAGCTCCACCTGACGATGCTCTCGAAGACACCCGAGATCATCCTTTGGAACTATATGCAACTGAACGACGTGAAGATCACCCCACAGATGCGCGCCCCTTGGCAGGATGCTGGAGGCAATAGTTTCCGCTATGACGAGATGGTGGTGCCGTATCAGAAAGACGGCAAGACCATCACCCCGACGACGATGGCGCGATTCGCCTCCGTCACCCTCCGCCAGACAGACCGCCTCGTCGGCCAATTGGGAAAGCCCGTCGGTCTCGTCAGTTACAAGCCCTACCATTCCTCCGGCGAAGACTTCCTCCAGAACTATCTCGGCATGATCGGTCTGCCGATGGATATGCACCCCACATTCCTCAACGATCGCCAGCAGATCCTTCTGACTGAACAGGCAGCGAAAGATCCGCAGATTGTGGATAAGATTAAGACGCAGCTGAAGAAGGGTGGGGACGTAATCATCACTACCGGTCTGTTGAAGGTTATCCGTGAGCAGCTCTCCGATGTCTGCGAACTCTACTGTGGCGACCTGAAGGCAATTGTCAGCGACTTCGGCTTCGCGGGCAAGTCTCCACGCGAATTCATCATCCCGCAAGTGAAATACTTTACTAACGATGCCTGGGAAGTCGTCTCGGCTGGTCGTCCGCTCACCGGTGGTGTCTCGGGCTATCCCATCCTGTTGCGCGACACCTATTCGAAGGGCATGCTCTTTGTACTGACTATTCCCGATGATTTCGGCAATCTCTACGACTATCCCGCTGGCGCACTCAACGTCATCCGTCGGGCTATGAGCAAGGATGTCGGAGCTTATATCGAGGGTCCGGCGAAGGTGGCATTCTTCCCATACGACAACCGGACGATGGTGGTAGAGAATTTTAACGATGAGACCGTCTCGTTACGTGTGGTCGTCAACAGCAAGATTACCAACCTTCGTAACATTCTGACGGGAGAACTGCTTCAGCCCGCCGATCTGCCGAAGCCCGCACCTTCGTGGGGCCGCAACCGTTTCTTCGGCTACCCCGACGGAGCGACGGTTTTCGACATCTCCCTTCCAGCCCATAGTTACATAGGCTTGGATTACGGACATGACTCTTAAAGAAAAAAAACAAATGCCACCAATGGCGACATATGAGCATAAAACTGATTATATTCGACTTTGACGGGACGCTGGGCGATACCAGACGGAACATCGTCACCACTATGCAGATGACCATCAGAGAGATGCAACTGCCAAGTCGTACTGAGGCAGAGTGTGCATCCACTATAGGTCTGCCGTTAGCCGGATGCTTCAAGACACTTTTTCCTGATATTCAGGAAGAATTCATTCCCCGTTGTGCAGAGACCTATCGCAGAATCTTCAACGAGAATCTGCAGAAGATTACGCCGGAAGCATTTCCTGGCGTCGTCAAGACCTTGAAAGCACTGAAGGAACAAGGTTTCGTGTTAACCATCGCTTCGTCCCGCTCGCGCAATTCCCTTACGGAGCTGACTCGCGATATGGGCATTGCTGATTACATATCTTATTTAATAGGGGCTGATGACGTGAAGGAGGCGAAGCCCAGACCGGAACCTGTGCTGAAGACCCTCGCTGCCATGCAATTCGATGCCAGCGAGGCACTCGTTGTAGGAGATATGGCCGTTGACATCCTGATGGGAGCCAATGCAGGGACAAAGACCTGCGGTGTGACATGGGGTAACGGGAGTAGAGAGGAACTCACGGAGGCCGGTGCCAACGTAATCATCGACAGCATGGAGGAACTTATTGGCTTCACTAGCCGACAGTAAAAAACAGGCCGCTAACCCGTTGAGGATTAGCGGCTTACATTTTGAAAGGTGGTGGAGCTGGAGGGAGTCGCGCTCGGCCCGAAGGGACGCTTTGCCATGCAAAGAACCCTCACGAGGGTGAGACCTCGCGAGGGCGTAACGCTAGTGGAGCTGGAGGGAGTCGAACCCTCGTCCAAACAGGGAAACCATACGCTTTCTACACGCTTATTCCAGCCTTCAGTTTTCGAGCATCAACAAGACCTGGACCACCAATTGATGCCTTAGCTCCTGAATTTCATCCCTGCATCGGAGCCTACAGAGACTATTCCCGATTTAACCTGCGCCGCTGGATCCTCAGATTCGGAACAACATCCTTGGAGCGACGTCTCGTTCAGCTACCTGGTAGCCGAATTGAGCCTCAATCTACTATGCTTCGATTAGGCAGCGAGAGCGTAATTTCTTTCGCCAATTAATTTTTCCCTGACTCAGATTAAGGAGGGAACCAAGAAGCCTCCGCGTGCTTACGTACCATCTCTACCCGCTGTCAAATCCAGTCAACCCCAGATACGAGACATGTCGTAATTTCGGTGCAAAGATACCAGTTTTTCTCCATAAATGCAAGTTTTTTGGAAAAAAAGTGATACCTTTGCCGAGATTTATGCAATAATCAGCAAACTATCTTGTTATATTATATATAATGTACGTACAAAAGATATGAAAAGACTTACAACTCTAACGATATCACTGTTGTTCATTGCTGCTACAGGATGGGCACAGTCGGGTATGACCGATAATCAAGTGATGGACTATGTGATTGAACAGAACGCCAAAGGTGTGTCGCGCCAGCAGATTGTCACCCAGCTCATGCAACGGGGTGTGACCATGGAGCAGCTCCAGCGTCTTCGCAAGAAGTATGAACGCCAGATGAAGAATGGCGCCTTAGGGGCTGATGACATCACTGCCGGCTCAAAGGAGGTGAAGAAGCGCATGCGTGAAGCTAACGGCGAAAAGCGCCAGGATATCATCGACAAGGAAAAGCGCAATGTATCTCCCTATCGTGTGAAAGACGGCCGGAAGAAGACCAAGCAGAACACCTATGACGAAAACGACAAGGAATTCAATGACTTCGATGATGCCGTGGATTTCATGATGCCCGACTCCCTGAAATACTTCTACGACGATCTGGACAAGGAGAAGGAGCCCAAGCGTAAGATATTCGGTCACGATGTGTTTAACAATAAAGACCTGACTTTTGAGAGCAGTATGAATCTGGCTACGCCCCAGAACTATCGGCTGGGGCCTGGCGACGAAGTGAATATTGACATCTGGGGAGCTTCCCAGGAAAGTATTACCGAAACGATTTCTCCCGATGGCTATGTAACCATCGAAGACATAGGAATCATCCAGCTGAGCGGGCTCTCCGTCAGTCAGGCCAAAGCCAAGCTGAGAAGTGTGCTGGGTGCGAGATTCCAAGGTTCCCGCATCGAACTCACCGTTGGCCAGACGCGTACCATCACCATCAGCGTGATGGGTGAGGTCAAGACCCCTGGCACCTATACCATGTCTGCATTTGCCACCGTCTATAACGCTCTGTATATGGCTGGCGGTCCTAACGAGATCGGTACACTGAGAAACGTCAAGGTGTATCGCAATGGCCGTCTGTTGTCGAATGTCGACGTCTATGACTTCCTGCTCAACGGCAAACTGACAGGTGATGTCCGCCTGCAGGACAATGATATCGTGACCGTAGGACCCTATGAAGCCTTGGTGAACATAGCCGGTAAGATCAAGCGCCCGATGTTCTACGAGATGAAGAAGACTGAAAGCGCAGCCACCCTACTCCGCTATGCTGGCGGTTTCACCGGTGATGCCTATACGAAAGCCATCCGCATCCATCGTAAAGCCGGGCAGATGTACTCGGTGTTCAATGTAGGAGAGTTCGACCTCAACGACTTCAAACTGATGGACGAGGACTCCGTCAGCGTTGACTCCACCTTGAACCGTTATCAGAATACGGTGGAGGTGAAGGGTGCGGTCTTCCGTCCTGGCATGTATCAGGTAGGCGGACAGATCTGTACTGTCAAGGCCCTTATTGAGGCAGCCGACGGTCTGACGGAGAATGCCATCGGCCAGCATGCCGTGATGCACCGCATGAAGAAGGACCGGACACTGGAAGTGAAGAGCATCGACGTCCTTGGCATCCTCGAAGGCAAAGTGCCTGACGTCGAACTCAAGAATGAAGACGTCATCTACGTCGGTAGCCGTGAAGAGGAAAAGGAAGACCAGACCATTACAATCCACGGTGAGGTGAACTATCCGGGTATCTACAAGTTTGCATCCAACGAAACAGTAGAGGACCTTGTGCTGCAGGCTGGCGGTTTGACAAATGCAGCCTCATTGGCTAAGGTGGATGTCTCACGCCGAATCATTGAGCCCAATGCCACGGAGGCAGGCGACACCCTGGCCTTTACCTATAGTTTCTCACTGAATCCGGACTTTACGATTCCACAAGGCGAAGTCCCCTTCACCCTGCAGCCATACGACGAGGTCTATATCCGTCGTAGTCCCAACTACAACGAACAGCAGAACGTTACCATCGAAGGCGAAGTGCAGTTCAGGGGCAATTACACACTGACTAGCAGCAACCAGCGCCTCAGCGAGATCATCAAACAAGCTGGAGGACTGACGAAGCGAGCCTATCCTGAGGGAGCCAAGTTGCTCCGTCAGATGACTCAGGAAGAACGAGAGATGATGGAAACCATGCTCCGTACAGCCCAGCGAAACTCTGGCAATGACTCTATCGATGTAAAGAAACTCCTGACACTGACCACCTTCCCTGTCGCTATCGAGCTGGACAAGGCCATGGCCAATCCTGGCAGTGACGACGACCCCTATCTGCGTGAAGGCGACCGTATCGTCGTGCCCCGCTACACCAGTACCGTCAGCATCAATGGTGAAGTGCTCTACCCCAATACCGTACGCTATAAAGCCGGTGAGAAAGCAGACTATTATATCGATCTCGCCGGTGGTGTCAGCTCATCAGGCAAGCGCAGCCAGACTATCATCATCTACATGAACGGTATGGTGGCAAAGGCCGATCGTAAGCATAAGCCAAGACCCGGTTGTCAGATTGTCGTGCCCACCAAAGCCCGACGTCGCGGACTCGGCCTGACGGAATGGCTCAGTATAGGCACCAGCACCGCCTCTATCGCCACGATGATTGCAACTATCGCCAATTTGATTAAGTAAGATGGAAGATGTAAGAAGTATGGAAGAGAAGAAGAAAATCATCGACATCAGCCTCATTGAAGTCTTCAAGATACTGAAAGCCGACTTCCGAAAAGTCTGCATTTATTCTTGTACAGCCGGCGTCATAGGCGTTATCCTGGCTTTCGCTACACCGAAAATCTACAAGTCGACAGTCATCCTCGCCCCTGAGGAATCCGGCAGCAGTTTCTCCGGAAGCATTTCCTCTTTGGCAGCTATGGTGGGCATGAACATGAAAATTGGACAGACTGGCGATGCCCTCTACCCTGAAATCTATCCTGATTTGATGGAGTCCACCGGCTTTATCGTCGGCATGTTTCCCGTCACCGTCAAAAAGAACAAAACCGGTGAAACATACACCTATTTCGACTATCTGCAAAAACATCAGCGACTGGCATTCTATGAATATCCCATGGACTGGCTGAACAGCCTGAAAGAGAAGTTCTCTGACGAAGGACAACCCAAGCCTGGCCACAAGGCAGACTCGAAGCATCTGACCAAGAAGGAGTACGACGTGGTAAAAGCTATTATGGGCAAGATGGACTGTTCAGTAGACAAAAAGACCAATGTGATTACCATTGAGATAGAAGACCAGGATCCTCTGATAGCAGCCACTGTTGCCGACTCTGCGCAGATGCACCTGCAGCGCACCATTACTGACTATCGTACGAAGAAAGCCCGGGTTGATTTGGAATACATGCAGAAACTCTATGACGAAGCACACAGAGAGTATGCCAAAGCCCGTCAGAAATATGCAGCCTTCGGCGACTCTTATCAGAATCTGAAGATGCAGTCGTATGTCTTGAAAGGCGATGAGTTAGAGAATGAGATGCAACTGAAATACACCATCTATCAACAAGTGGTCGAGCAATTGCAGTTGGCCAAAGCCAAGGTGCAGGAGCGTACGCCAGCCTTTACTATCGTTCAGGAGGCCTCTGTTCCTGTTAAGCATAGCAGCCGTCCTAAGATCGTTACACTCATCATCTGGATGATTCTTGGTTTCCTACTCAGGTCAGGAATACTGTTATGGCGTAACCGCCAGAGGTTCATCAACATTTAGAATCGCTTCGTATTGAAAAGGCATCCTTATATTCTCGCCACTGCCATAGCCACACTCCTTGCATTATTAGTGTGGCTATGTGTGCCCAAGGAATATACAGCCATCACCAAACTCAGCGACGAGTACAAAGAAACAGAACTCGCCATAGGATTCAGCAATATAAAGGCCTACCTGAAAAACGCTATGGGTGGTGCCAACAGCGGAATCAACGATATGGGGCTCTACTGCAAAATCCTGAAAACTGAGGATTTTGCCCGCAACCTATCACATCAGCAGGTTCCTGGCAAAGACATGACCTACGGGCAATATATCTGTGATGAGGATACCATCGAGACGATTAAAGAGCACATCAACTATAACTACAGCAGCAGACAAGAGACCCTTACAATCAGTTTTACAGATCGTGATCCTGTGGTCGCGGTTCAGATGTTAGACAGTGTAACAACCTTATTGCAGCAGATTATCACTCAACATCGTCACGCGGTTGTCGACTCCGCTCTGCAAAATGCAAGAAGGGAGATGGATGTCACTAAGGCCAGTTATCAACAAGCCATTGACAACTATGGCAGATTCATTGACAGTCATGTCAGCATCAACACGAACTCTCTGAAACAACAGGAAAAAGCACTGGAAAACGAGTCGAAGACAGCCTATGCCATTTATCAGAAGGCCGTAGAAGAATATGTTCGTCAGGAGGCGCTTCTTCAGCGATCCTATTTGTCATTTGCCGTCATTCAGAGTAGCACTTTACCTCAGAAAAGCAACAAACGCCTGATCAGCTATCTTCTCAGTTTTATCATATTGGCATTGCTATTCACACATGGTTACATTCGTTATAAGAATAAGGAATATCATCATGGTCTTAGCCTCAAACAACTCAGCGGCTATTTCTCGCCTTGGATCCTTTCAATAGTTATCTGGTTCCTCATTTTGGGGTTATATTACACCTTAGACACAGACTTGTATCCCATCACTGAACAGTTTTATTACTGTTTATTTATATGGATGCCGATATTCTGCATCTGTTCTCTGGCTGCGTATTACCTTTCATCAGATGCCCCATTCACCACTACCCCGGCTAACGGTATCGACTTCAACAAATCCATATTCTACTTTTTCTTCATCATATCGCTTATTATAACACCATTATACTTATACAGGATCTACCAAATCGTCACCTTGTTTGACACCACAGACTTATTGAACAATGTACGCACACTGGCCATCTATGGTGAAGGACAAGGTTTTCTGAACTATTCTGCCGTCATCAATCAGGCATTATTCATTGTGGCGCTATGGGCTCATCCCAAGGTTCCACTATGGCAGGTCATCATATTGGGATTAGCCTGTGTGATGAATTCCCTGGCCATTATGGAAAAGGGACTAATCTTTTTTGTTTTCGTCAGTTCAATGTTCGTACTCTTCGAGAAAAAAGTAATCCGTGTACGCTCTATAGTCATATTCAGCCTATTAATCATTGTTCTTTTCTATATCTTTAACCTGGGACGAGCCGAAGAAGACAGTGATTATCAGAAGGAAGAGACGCTCCTTGACTTCTTCACAATGTACGCTTTGTCTCCACCTGTAGCATTCTGCCAACTGCTCCCAGAAGTCATTCCACAGTTCGGAACCAACACATTCGAGACAGTCTATCTCTTCCTGAAGCGCTTTGGAGCCGATGTGGTGGTCAAGGACAAACTACAGGAGTTTGTCTTCGTTCCTGTAAACACCAACGTCTACACTATCTTTCAGCCATTCTTCATTGATTTCGGCTATCGTGGCATAGCATTCTTCGCAGTCATCTATGGCTCAGTCTGCGGATTCCTCTACCGTCTGCTCAGAAATGGCAACGGGATTGGAACATGTTTCTATACATACGTTGTATATGTCTTGTTGCTGCAGTTCTATCAGGAGAATGTCTTCCTGAGCATGGTATCCATCCTGCAGCTCATCTTCTTCATCACCCTGCTGACGCAAAAGAATCTTCGTATTTTCTTTCAATCAAAGCAACCATCATGACAGACGGACAAAACATCAGCAACAAGCGCTCTTCACTTTTACAGAAGAACATCCTTGCATCATTTCTCATCAAAGGGTGGTCAGCACTTATTGTGTTGATGATGGTTCCTGTCACGCTTAAGTGCTTGGGTGAATACAACAATGGTGTTTGGCTTACTATCAGTAGCGTCTTGCTATGGATCGACAATTTTGATATTGGGTTGGGCAACGGTCTGAGGAACAAATTAGCAGTCCATCTGGCACACGGCGAAGAAAAGCGTGCCAGGTCGCTCATTTCCTCCACTTTTGCTCTGTTGACGTACATCATCATTCCCGTCATGGCTGTGCTGCTGTTGCTGGTTGCCAGCCTCGACAACTACCAGCTATTGAACGTAGACCCCTCAAAGACCGCCGACCTCAATCAAGTGCTGGCAGTCACCATCATACTTGTCTGCACGACTTTCATCTTTAAACTGATCGGCAACTTCTACATGGGACTGCAGTTGCCTGCAGTCAGTAACCTGCTGATTACCACCGGACAGACCCTAGCACTGATCGGTACATTCATAGTATACCGAGTGGGCAGTCACTCCTTGATGCACATAGCACTTGTCAACACAACAGCTCCCCTACTCGTTTATCTCATCGCCTTTCCCTATACCTTCTGGGTGAAGTTCCCCCGCCTGCGTCCGTCAGTCCGCCTCATCAATCTCAAAGAAGCCCAAGCGGTCATCGGTATGGGAATACAGTTTTTCATCATGCAGATATCGAGCATCGTTCTGTTTATGACGGCCAACATCTTGATTTCCAGGCTCTTCTCACCATCGTTAGTAACACCCTATCAGATTACCTACCGCTATTTCAGCATTATGCTGGTCGTATTCACGGTAGTGTGTATGCCCTTCTGGAATGCCACCACCGATGCCTACGAACGGGGTGATATCAATTGGATTCTTAACGCCACACGGAAACTGCGTCTGATGACCATCGGCATTATGATCTGTATGGCGCTGATGATTCTGGTCTCCCCTTGGGTCTATGACCTCTGGATAGGCGACATCACCATCGACATCCGCATGAGTATGGTAATGGCAGCCTATATCTTCACATTGATTTACAGCATGCGCTACAGCTATTTCATCAATGGTATCGGCAAGTTGCGCCTGCAGCTGATCTTCACATCATCGGCGGCTATTGTATTCATCCCATTGGCATGGCTTGTGGTCAGGTTTACCGGTGACATTATCTGGTTTATGGTTGTCATGTGTCTGGTGAACATCCCCGGACTCATCGTAAACCGTATCCAATTCTACAAACTCATCAATGGTAAAGCAACAGGTATATGGACCAGATAGTCAGCGTTTCCATCATTCTTGTCAACTATAATACATGGCATGTCCTGAAGCCGTGCATCGACAGCATCATAGCCCAGACCGACGGCATCAGCTACGAGATCATCGTGGTGGACAACGGTTCTACAGACGGTTCGGTAGAAGCCATGACAAACGATCAGCGTGTGACATTGATTCCTACTGGCGAGAACCTTGGATTCGGACGAGCCAACAACAAAGGTCTGGAGTCGGCGCACGGGAAGTATATCTTCTTCCTGAATTCCGACACCCTGCTTAAAAACAATGCCATTAAGATGCTTTATGACTTTGCAGAGCAGTATCCCGGCCAGTTAGGAGCATTGGGATGCATTCTGGAAGACCGGCAAGGCAACAGGATTCACTCTTATGGTCAATTTCCCAGAATGAGCGATGACTTCCGGAAACTACTTTGGGTGCCTCTTCTCAAAGGGCTGCACTTGTATCATGAGCCAGCCATCAAATATCCTGAGCAGTGGATGACCGTTGACTATGTCACGGGTGCCGACCTGTTCGTCAGACGTCAGGTATTAGACGAATGCGGTACTTTTCATCCTGCCTTCTTCATGTATTTTGAAGAATCAGAAATGGAACGCCGTTTCAAGATCCATGGCTATGACAACATCCTCATGAACGGTCCCCGCATCGTGCATCTGGAAGGCGAAGGCGGTAAAGACGGTACATCTAGATTCCTCCGCGACACACTGAGACAGCAGAAAAGCGAATACATCTATTATAAGTTGACGGAGCCCCGTTGGAAATATTATCTGTTCCGCTTCATCCATCCTATCCTGAGACAAACGGTATGGTTGAACCCTAACATATCCATTCCCGACAAATGGACATTCGTAAAACAACTCTTTATCTCAATTAATACAGAAAAAAGATGAATATACTCGTTGACGGTCGTATCTGGTCTCTTTACTCGGCTGGCGTTGGCACTTTCTTTACCAGTGCCATCCTGAAATGGGCATACCAAAGACAGAGCGACCACTTCTACATCATATTGCCCAAAGGGCTTGACGACAAATACGAATTGGCGTCGATACCCAACAACATCCATCTGCTCGACTACACCAGACGATTCCCACACTGGTTGCCCAACATCATCATCCTTCAACTGCTGGTGCCCTATTTATGCCGTAAGTTGCACATCAGCCTCTATTACGCCCCAGTGCCACACTTGCCCTATTTCATTTCCTCCAAAGTGAAGACGATGATAACCATACACGATGTGGTCAATATCGAGATGGCAGAAACGATGTCATGGACCAACCGCCTGGCCACCAGTTTCTTTTTCGGACAGGCCATCAGAAAGGCCGACCTGTTGTGGACTAACTCACATTATACCAAGTCGAAGGTTGAGGAATACTACCCCAAACGCCGTTGTAAGCAGTTTTTCACTGGAGATGCGACTGACGAGATATTCCACCCAAGACAGTTTTCTGAGCAAGACCGCCAATCCATCAGAGAGAAGTACGGCATCAAAAACCAGTTCATCCTCTTTGTCGGCTCACTGGAGCCAAGAAAGAACCTGAAATTCCTGCTAAGCATCATACCTGCCCTATATCAGGAGCATGGCATCCAATTAGTGGTTGTTGGAGGAAAAGGATGGAAGAACTCTGATATCAGGACAATTGTCGAGGCGCCGTCATTTCCAAAGGATTCTGTTATATTCTGCGGTTTTATCAGTAATGAGGAATTGGCCTCTCTCTATTGTTGTGCCGACAGTTTCATTTCTGCCGCACTCATGGAAGGATTCGGAATGCCTCAGTTAGAAGCCTTAAAATGCGGTTGCCCGATTATAACAGCCCATAATACAGCGATGATAGAAGTGGCTCAAGGCAAAGACGGCGCCATCACCGTTGAAGGCTATGATCCACAGCAGTGGCAGAAAATAGTTTTACAGGTTATCAAGGAACGTCCTAAAGTAAAACAGGAACAATTGGCTGACTATGACTGGAACATCATCATCCGCCAACTACAAGACTATTATATGCCCACAATATCAAACCAGAAATAACAACAAAATATCTACAAACCATGATTATACGAAGTAAAGCGCCATTGAGGTTAGGTCTTGCAGGAGGCGGTTCGGATGTCTCACCCTATTGCGACATATATGGCGGACTGGTACTGAATGCCACCATCGACCTATATGCCTACTGTACGATTGAGGAGACCGACGACCAACAGATCAGCATCCAATCCTACGATGCCGGTATCAACAAATCCTATCCCCTGACAGACTATCTGGAGATTGATGGTGAGGCCAGCCTCATCAAGGGTGTTTACAATCGGGTGGTCAGAGACTTCAGCCTAATCCCCACCGCCTTTAAAATTACGACCTACAATGATGCACCCGCCGGATCTGGTTTAGGAACGTCGTCGACGATGGTGGTATGCATCCTCAAGGCCTTTGCGGAGTGGAAGGGGCTGCCTTTAGGCGACTACGAGATTGCAAAACTGGCTTATGAGATAGAGCGCAAGGATCTGATGCTCAGCGGCGGCAAGCAGGACCAGTATGCCGCATCGTTCGGAGGTTTCAACTACATCGAGTTCCTGAAGGATGATATCGCCATCGTTAACCCTCTGAAAATCAAGCGTTGGATTATTGATGAGCTGGAAGCCTCCATGCTGCTTTACTTCACAGGGCGCTCCCGTTCTTCCGCAGCCATTATCAATGAGCAGATCAAGAATACGGAAAACGGTATGACTGATGCCATTGAGGCCATGCATCGCATCAAACAGAGTGCCAAAGACACCAAGCTGGCACTACTGAAAGGCGATATCAGCGCCTTTGCTGATATTCTTCGCGAGGCTTGGGAGAACAAAAAGCGGATGGCGAATCACATTACCAATCCAGTTATCCAGGAGGCGATGACTATTGCCCTGCAGGCAGGTGCCAAGGCAGGTAAGGTGTCAGGTGCCGGAGGTGGCGGATTTATCATGTTCGTGGTGGAGCCTACACGCAAGAAGGAAGTGGAGAAGGCATTAAAGCGACTCGACGGTTTTGTCATGCCCTTCAACTTCAGTGAAGAAGGCGCCCATAGTTGGAAAATCTACGATACTGACAATATAAAAGCTTTTTGAACTATGCCAGAAAGAAATATCAACAAACATATCGATACACTCATCGAACGCTACCCCAAGCTTTTGATTTGTCGCGAATCCATTCAGGAGGCATACGACATTCTGAAAAAGGCTTATACAAACGGGCGCAAACTGCTGGTTTGCGGCAATGGAGGTTCTGCCTCCGACAGCGAGCATATCGTGGGAGAACTTATGAAGGAATTCAAACTGAAAAGAGAAGTCTATAAGGATCAGGCAGAAGCGATGAAGCAGATAGATCTGGAATTAGGTTCCATTTTGGCAGAGCACCTCCAAGGCGCACTCCCGGCCATTACCCTGACAGGCCACTCTTCGCTGACCACAGCCTTCATGAACGACAGTCTGCCAGAACTGATATTCGCACAACAGGTAAATGGATATGGCAAACCCAATGATGTATTCCTGGGCATCTCCACCTCAGGCAACAGTCGCAACGTGCTGTTTGCTGCCGTAGCTGCCAAGTCGAGAGGCATGAAGGTGTTAGGGCTGACTGGTTGCCGTCCTTGCAGGCTGGCACAGTTGGCAGATGTCTGCATACAAGTGCCTGAGACAGAGACCTACAGAATTCAAGAACTGCATCTTCCCGTCTATCACTGTCTCTGCATGATGCTGGAAGAACATTTCTTTGGGAAAGAATAAAAAAACAGAGGATTATGAAAGTCATCATCATGGCCGGTGGAAAGGGTACCAGAATCGCTTCTATCAATAGCGATGTGCCTAAGCCAATGATAGCCATCTGCGGAAAACCCATCTTGCAATGGCAGATAGAGAACCTGAAGGCCTATGGCCTTACAAACATCACGCTGGTGACAGGTCATTTGGGTCACGTCATCAAGGACTTCTTTGGCGACGGCTCACGCTATGGCGTAACCATCTCCTATTTCGAAGAAGACCATCCTCTGGGTACGGCCGGCGCACTATTCCTGATGAATCTCAAGGAAGATTTCCTGCTATTGTGCGGCGATGTGATGATCAATGTAGACTTCAACCGCTTTATCGCCTTCCATAAAAAGAACCAAGCCTGGGCCAGTCTGATGGCTCACCCCAACGGACATCCCTATGACAGTTCCCTGCTCGTAACAGAAATACTGCCGCCACAACAGGAAGGCGGACAGCCTATCGACACCCACCGGGTCGTAAAATGGATGAATAAGGAGGACGAACGCCAATATGACAAGAACAGGGTGAATGCCGGCATCGAAATCATCTCTCCCGAACTGCTTCGTGAGACCATGAAGCATTTTGTGCCCCGTCATCCTGAGACGCCAGACAAAATAGACCTTGACCGCGACGTGCTGAAGCCCAATATCCCCACCGGAAAGATTTTTGCCTACGACACGCCCGAATACATCAAGGACATGGGTACACCCGACAGATATTATGAGGTAGAAAAAGACATACGAAGCGGGAAAGTCAAAGCCAGGAACCTTTCACAGAAGCAGAAAGCCATCTTCCTGGATAGAGACGGAACTATCAACAAATATGTAGGGTTCCTGACCAAGCCCGAAGACTTAGAACTGCTGCCAGGCGTTGCAGAGGCCATCAGAACGATCAACCACTCTGGATATTTGGCTATCGTGGTCAGCAACCAGCCTGTCATAGCCCGTGGCGACTGCAGTTTTGAAGAACTGAAGCACATATTCGACAAAATGGAAACACTCTTAGGCGAGGAAGGTGCTTTCGTTGATGCCATCTATTATTGTCCCCACCACCCGGACAAGGGCTTTGACGGCGAACGCCCTGACTACAAATGCATCTGTGACTGTCGCAAGCCCAAGCCAGGTTTGTTACTACAAGCAGCCAGAGAATGGAATATCGACCTGTCGCAATCTTACATGATTGGCGATAGCGACAATGACGTAGAGGCAGGCCATGCTGCAGGATGCAAGGAGTCGATACAGATTGCCAGAAACAGCGACAACGCCCTGCTCAAAGTGACGGCATTATTATGTTCAAAATAAATGAATAAGACTATGCTATATATCAACGGCCGATTCTTAACCCAACGCATGACGGGTGTCGAGCGCTATGCCTACAATTTATGCAAGGCTATGGCGGAACTGCATCAGCCATTCACTCTTATCTGCCCTCAGGCCCCCATTCAGGACTGCTATGATGTCAGCACTCTGCAGATTATCCATTATGGACGAGGAAACTCCCATTTCTGGGAACAGTGCATCCTGCCTTTTTTCTTCATCGGTAAGAAGAACTATGTCGTTCTCAGTTTCACAGGTCTGGGCTCCATCCTCGTCCGACACAAGATTATGACCATCCACGATCTCTCTTTCCTTGAAAATCCCAAGTGGTTTTCTAAGGCGTACTACTGGTGGTACAAGGTCATGACACCTCTGGCCGTCAAGACCTCCAGGCATATCATTACCGTCAGCGAGTTCTCGAAGCGGGAGATCCTGCGGTTTTATCCTTTCCTCAAGGAACAAGACATCACGGTGGTCTACAATGCGGCTGACAGTAACCTCTTCCGACCCCTGCCTGAGGTGGAAGAGCCCCAAGAGCGTTTTGCGCTGGCTGTCTCCTCTCTCGACCCCCGTAAGAACTTCGCCCGTCTGATCGAGGCCTTCCAGAACATCCCCGATTGCATGCTCTATATCGTCGGTGCCTATAATCGCGTGTTCGAATCTGACAGGGGACAGGTTCCTGTCAGCACGCCATCAGACAAAGAATCTGACAGGAACCTGTCCCCTGTCAGATTTCTCGGTCGCGTCTCCGACAAAGAACTGGTTCGTCTCTACAACCAAGCCGTCTGTTTCATCTTCCCCTCACTCTACGAAGGGTTCGGTCTGCCTCCTATCGAGGCCATGAGCTGCGGATGCCCGGTATTGGTGTCCGACATCCCCGTGCTGCATGAGGTCTGCGGTGATGCCGCCACCTATTTCGATCCCTATAATCCCTACGCCATCCGCAAAACCATCCAGCAGTTCCTCGCAACCCATCCATCACCCATCACCCATCATCCATCACCCATCACCCGCTTCTCCTGGACGGCGTCTGCCAAGACGATCATCAGCCTCCTGAAGGAAAAATTCTCCGACCAACACAATTAACCGCAATTTCCTGCGTTATAATAATGAAAAGATATTGCCGATGAAGAAAACGATACTCCAGATAGCCAAATATTATTATCCCGTGGAAGGCGGCATTGAGACCGTCACGAAATACATGGCCGAAGGTCTGACCCATTTCGACCATGTTGTCATCTGTTTCAGCCAGGACGGTATTACGCGTATGGATACTGTCAATGGTGTCAAGGTCTATCGCATAGCCCCTTCCATGAAAATCTCAAGTCAGGATATTGCCTTCACCTATTATCACTATCTAAAGAAAATCATCTACGAAGAGCAGCCCGACATCATTTTGTTGCACTGTCCCAACCCCTTCCTCTATCCCATTACGGCCAAGCTCACTCCCCGTGACACCAAACTTGTGCTGTTATGGCACTCCGACATTTTAGGAAAGGGGATGCTCTATAATCTCGTCACCCGCTTCGAGCGTAAGCTCCTGAAGAAAGCCGACCTGATACTCGCCACGAGTCCCAACTATATCCACCCTTCAAGCCCCATCTACGACTATCGCGACAAGATCAAGGTGGTACCCAACGGCATCATTAAAAAAGATTTCCAATGGAAAAAGGGCGACGAGAAGACCGTGGAGGAAATCCGAAATAAGTACCACAACAAGAAAATCGTCTTTGTGGTGGGTCGTCATGCCACCTATAAAGGTTTTAACTATCTGATAGAGGCTGAGAAATACATCCAGTCAGACTGCGTCATCCTCATTGGCGGCAGAGGCCCTGAGACTGACCGACTGAAGGCAATGACCACTTCCGACCGCGTAAAGTTCATCGGCCGTATCCCCAACGACTACCTGCGTTGTTACTATTATGCCTCGGATATCTTCGCCTTTACCTCCTGCACCAAACAGGAAGCTTTCGGTATCGCCCTGGCTGAGGCCATGTATTGTGGCAGCGTGCCCGTCACCTTTACCATCGACGGCTCTGGAGTCAACTGGGTATCTGTTAATAACGAGACCTGCATAGAAGTGCCCTTGGGTGATGTCCAGACCTATGCCGCTGCCATCGACAAGCTGCTCACCGACAATGATCTTTACATGCAGTACGCCACAGCCGGCAAAGAGCGCATCTCCAAGATGTTCACCAGCGAGAAATCCAACAAAGAGGCCGATGCCATCTTCAGAGGAATACTCGAATAACCGCTATTTCCTGTCCTTCACCCAATAGCACCAGCCAATGCTCTTGCGGTCGTTCTCGAACTTGTATTCAGGACGGCTCAGGAACTGGCCTATCTTCACCAACGTGCCTTCGTCTGGCTTATAGGCACTCTTGAAAGTCTCCTTCAGACGGGCGGAGATATCCTTTACCGATATCCAATAGCCGGCCTCCGGATTGGACTTCGGTGTACCTTCTGGCCTCTCGAAGAGCGAGAGAATCATCTCGCCAAGTCCGCTCACCTTCTGGAAACGCAGGTTATGCTGCATCAGGGCAGCCTCCTCTTCCTTCGTCAGGTAATAGCGCTCACGCTGCCATTCCACCTCGTATTTCAGCTGGGCATAGAGCTGGCCGTATTCCACAGGCGTCTCGAAATCGATGTTGCCCTCGACGTTGACACAGACAAAGCGACGGCTACCCGTAGGATCCGTCAACGGCATCGGCTCGTTGGTGGTACCGATGAACGAGGCATAGCGACGATGGCTCGAATAGGCCATGCCGTATGGCGGACGGTATTTCAGATCGCTCGTCGACACGAGATACTTCAGCACAATCTGCTGACGCTGGGTGATCTTGTCGAACTCATCGAGGTTGATGAGGGCGAAGGATGTCAGCCCAAGGTTCAGGTCGTGCTCATTTTTGAAGTTGATGCGGTCGTTATAATAGTCACGCATCTCCCTTGGCAGCAGGATACGACAGAAACTCGTCTTGCCACAGCCCTGTCTTCCAATTAAAAGAGGTACGAGCGCATTGCCCGTCAGCTGACCCTTTCCCTTCCACATCGCAACCATCGAGCGCATCCAGATATGGAACAGGTGGGGCCAGTCCTCATAGTCGGTCCTGATTCTGCGGGCGAAGGCCTCCACCCTATCCTTCCCGTCCCACTTGGGCAGATGCTCCAGGAAATCGTCCATCGGGTCGTAAAGTGTGATGTCATTGGAGTTGACATAGCGCATGATGTCCTTGTCCCAGCACTTGATGCCCTGCGACAAAGCACTGATGGTAATGGAGTTACGCGCTTCGGTGGTCAGGTCCTGGAATGCGAATCCATGTCCCGTCCTCATACGGTATTCAGCCACACCGCGCATCACATTCTTACGGAGTTCGTAGTTGCTGTTCAGGAAGATGTCGATCTTCATCATCAACAGCGTCTCAGGCGGGATGTTCTTCGTTGGACGCACCTGGTTCTTCCGCTTATAATACTGCTTCTCATGCTCCTCACGATAGGCATTCTCGAAGATCTTCGTCACCACGTCAGGATATTTGCCATAGGACAGCTTCATCAGCGTCTGACGTCTGGCGAATGCCATGTCAAGGCCCGTCTCACGACAGTATTCCGCCAGACGGGTGATGATCAGCGTGTCGCTCTCCTCGCTATCATCATCTACGAGGAGTGTCACGTCGTCGTAGGCTTTCGTAAGATTGTACTGGTAGATGAGACATTGTGCCTGATAACGATTGCGTCCTGGCACGATCTCATCGGGCAGCGACTCCTTCGGCTGGACAGGCTTCAACGCCTTTTCCAGATCAGAGGCATCTGTATAGAAAGGCTGCGCCAACGGATTATTATACAAGTCGGAATCGATGCCGAGGTAACAGGTACGATCAAGATGCGGCTCCAGCTTGTCGATGGTCACACCGAGCTGGGCATTATACACCATGCGGGCCTTCTCATACAGATTCAAGTGGAACCTCCTGATATCCTCTTCGTCCTCAGGCAGACCGCCCTTGAACAATTCTCCCCTACACACGATCTTCACTGATCTCCCGCTCGCTCCCACAAAAGCCAGCAACGTCTGGGGCATCATGGCTGCACCCTGACGGATAGCGACAGCCTCATCGTGACTCGTCAGATTGTTCACCTCCAACAGTACCAGGCCCGTATAGGCCTTACGGACCTTCTGACGGTTGCGGTTCTCCATCACCGAGGCGAAGCAGACGCGTGGCACCTTGTCGGTGAAGTTGCTGGCACCGAAGACACGGCCATCGTCGAGACGCGTGAGTTCCGTATAGAGTGAGATGTTCATCACCTCCCTCACGGCATCATGATATTCACACGACTGAATCTGACGGACGATTTCGGAGAGCTCTAACACCTTGAGCGTCTCCATGTTACGATAGTTCTTAACGATAGTTACCTTGGTCATATCTCTTGTTTTTAGTATCGAGTAGGTGGAGGGACTTTCCCTCCCCTCTCACGGAACCGTGCTTGACAGTCTCCCATCACAATCAACACTTTTGATTCCTCCATCTGGTTTGTTTGCTTTTGGTCTAATATTTACCCTCTTGCTTTCAAGGCCAAGAACTTTACCATTTTCATCAACTTCAATATTCTGTATTTCCCCATGACTGTGGGAGTAAAGAAGGTTTTATTTGCCATCCAGTGTCACGATGGCCGACATGCCTGGCATCAGACGGGGATGCGGCGTGAGGGTGGCTTCCAAGTGTACCATACCGCTTTTTTCTACCACAGGACTGACTGCTGTGATGCTGGCCTGATGACGATCATCGGGGTAGGATATCGGCGTCACGGTGATGACGGTGCCTTTCTCAAAACGCCGGAGTTCGTTTTCAAGCACATCGAAACTGACCTTCAAATGCTCGGTATCTACGATGCGGAACAACGTCTCGCCAGGGACTGCCGTCGCATAGAGGACGGCATTGAGTTGGGTTACGATACCCGAGATGGGGGCTTGGATGGTACAGTAAGTCAACTGATGTTCCAACTGGCGTAGGGCTGCCTTGGCGGTGTTATAGCCACTGTTGATGCGAGCCAGTTCACGGATGTTCTCCGGGGCCTGATCGAACGCCCCGCGCTTATAGCCCTGTCCCATCAGGATGTTCTGATACTGGTATTCTGCCCGTTCCAGTTCCGCACGACCCTTCACAATCTTATCCTCCGTAGCAGTCCTGTCGAGCCGTGCCACCACCTGCCCCTTATGCACACGCTGTCCCATCTCTACACTCAGCATGACAATCTGTTCGTTGATGCGGCTGGTGACGGCTACCTCCGCGACAGACATAATAGTGCCTTTACAGGAGAAAGCCGCAGAGGCAACATCTTTCTTCACCGGCTTGGCAGCAGTGGCAGGCTTTGCAGCAACGGTATCTGCCTCGTTGTTACCCACAGGCTCATTTTTCTGCCCATTCTGGCAGGCCATCAGCACCACACTCAGTGCCAATACTATGGTGGAAGCAAACTTTTCACTTTTCATTTTTCACTTTTCACTTTATTTCGTTCCTGTTAGTGTCAGTAAATGATAATAGGTAGTCCAATACTTTTCGAGCGCCGACAGATATTGGTTATAGGCCTCATCGCGGCGGTTCTGCGCCAACGTATAGGTATTGATGTCGCAGAGGCCGTTGGCATAGTTCTCAGCATTCAGTTCAAAGACCTCGTCTGCCATAGAGACAGCCTCATTGGTTTGCTCCAACAGCAGACGGTAGGTGTTGATGTTGTGGAGGGTTGAAACCACATCTTCCCTCAGCGTGCGTTCCGCCTCATCGAGGGCACTCTCCTCCCGCTCCACCCAAGCCTGCGCAGCAGCATGGCGGCTCTTGGCGGCACCGTGATCCATCAGGGGTACACTGAGCGTAACGGCTCCCAGGGCATAAAACCTTTGGTCTCGGTAGGCACGACCTATGACATCGTCCACCTGCTGCATCCCCACATTGATGTCTAACGACGCATTGAGCCCTTTCTCCTTCTGCGCCTTCTGCTCCTGCTGGCGCGACTCGGTGAGTACGGCTATCTGATGCTGATAGACGGGACTGTTGGCCAAAGCCAGGCCGATGGCATCGGCAGCAGTCAGGGAGATGGTCTTGGGCTCCTGCGGAAACAGTAAACTCATGGTTCCCGACAAACTATCGTCACTCATTCTCAGATAGGATGCCAGTCGTGTGCGGGCTTCCGTTTCTGCCGTGCGTGCCATCGACAGTGCGTTGGCAGCATTGATGCGTTGCAACTCCAGTGAACGCAGTTCAGCCAAGGTCACCATCGCGATACTGGCCTTCTCACGGGCGATGGTCAACAGGGTGTCGGCAGTTTGCAAGTTACGGCGATACATATCTACCTGGCCCTGTGCGCAGACCAGCCGGAAGAAGCGTCGCGTCACCTCCTCGGCAATGGTGTTCATATCGTATTGGTGCTGCTGGCGGGCAGCCTTCAACCGTTGATCCTCCACGGCTTTCTCCCAGCGATAGGGATTGTAGCCCAAGAGTGTCTGGCGATAGCCTACTAACAGGGGGGCTGCCATGAACTGACGGGCATAGTCTTTATCGGAATTAAAGTATTCTGTCCAGATGGCCTGGGTGCCGACGTAGGCCTCGCCCCCCCAGTTCAGCATTTTCTGCGATAGCGTGACACTGGCTGCTGCCGACAGATTGTCGTAGTTGCGCAGATAGACATAGTCGCGTGAGAGGTCGCTGATAAGCCTGTAATAGTTTGGCGCCACATGGAGGGTCAACTGCGGCTTCCGCAAGGCAGTGAACTCATCGTAATGCAACTGGTAGTAGTCGTACTCGTGCTGACTCTGGAAGGCGATAATCGTACTGTCCTGTGCCTGGCGGATGGCTGTTTCAAGGCTCAGCTGCGACTGAGCGTGAACATTGAACATTGAAGATTGAACATTGAAGATTGCTGCGCACAGCAAAAGCCGCCGCATATTTCTCTTAAACATTTTGACTACTCCCCTTTCCATCACATTCAATTTTCAATGTTCAATTTTCCATGTTCAATGTTCCATGTTCAATGTTCAATAGTCCTTTCACTTCCTCATAACTCCCGTCTGCTGCCACGCGCCCATCTTGCAACAGGATGACGCGGTTACAATTTTTGATAGTGCTCAGGCGATGGGCGATGACGATGCGAGTACATTTCAGTTTGGCCAGATTCTCGGTGACGATATACTGGCTGATATTGTCGAGTGCCGATGTAGCCTCGTCGAGGAAGAGAATCCTCGGCTTTCTCACCAGCGCACGGGCGATGAGGATGCGCTGCCGCTGTCCGCCGGAGACACCCTTGCCATCCACGCTGATAGGTGTCTTCATACCCAAGGGCAACTGCTGGAGATCCTTGTCGAGTGCCGCCATGCGGGCAGCCCCCCAAGCATCCTCTTCCGTCAATATCGGATTATTAAAGATGATATTGTCGAGGATGGTTCCCTCAATCAACTGCCCGTCCTGCAGACAGATACTGACACAGAACTGACGGAAGCTGCGCAGGTTGATATCGCTGATATCATACTGGTCGTAGAAGATGGATCCTGCCAACGGGTTCTCCAAGCCTAACATCAGTCGCATGAGTGTGCTCTTGCCACAACCAGAAGGTCCGACAAGGGCCACGTAGTCGCCGCTGTTGATGGTCAGGTTGAGACCATCGAATAGCAACGGCATATCGTCGGCATAGCGGAACTTCAGACCGCGAATGTCCACCCGGCCTGAAATGTTCTTGACCACATGGGCTTCCTGCTTCGTCTCAGGCTTTGCTGCTATGATAGGACGGCACAGTCGCAACTCCGGCAGTATGCGTGACACCATCTTTGTGATACCCTGCAACTGAAGGACGGCAGTACAGACGAGTCCCAGGACAGCACAATAGGCGATATAGTCGGATAGCGACAGTCCGTAGTGCCAGGCCGCCCACATCGTCACGATCATTGGCAGGAACTTGAGGCAACCGCTGACTGCCGTCACATAGAAGCTGGGCAATGGCTGGCGGCTGCTATACTGCTCTGTAGGCGCGTATGCCTTTGCCCACTGGTGGTAGGCACGGAATTCAGCACCGCAAGTCTTGATTTTCTGAATGCCGGAAAACAGGGAGAACAGTATGCCTATAAGGTGTGAATTGCTGTCATTCACGTTCAGTTGTATCTTTTTTGTAAAGTAGTACTCCAGCGAAATGCCCACCAACTGCAGCGCGATAACGATGATGCCAGTGTAGAGCAGCGGGCCGCCGTAGATAAAGAACTGTACAAACATGATGACCGAGAACAGGAAAGTCAGCATGGTCGACAGGAAACTGGCTGTCAGGCGCGAACTGACACTCGACAACGACAGCAGGCGGTTGGAGAGATCGCCTGGCGTATATTCCTTGATAAACGTAGCCGGCAGCAACAGCAGGCGCGACATCATGGCGGTTTGCAGGGCATACTCCACCTTGTCCTTGATGCGCATCACCACCAGGTTGCGGGCCACTTGCACCATCGTCAGGCCGACGGCAGCGCTGAAGAGCAGCGTCGCAATGGGAACTATCTGACTGGCATCGCCCGAGGGAATGACCTCCGAGAATATCAGTTTGCACACGTATGGCGTGAACATGGTGAGCAGAATGACGGCAACGCAAGCCAACAGACTATAGACGAAGTCGTACTTGCACAGGCTGTACATGGCATAGTGCATGAGTCCCTTGACTGTCAACTTGTCTTCTGAAAGGGGCTGACAGGCTATCACCGCCTCATTCTTCAGCAGGTCGGCGCTTTTGCTCGCCGACATCATCTTACCCGTCTTGGGGTATTTGAAGGTATAGTCTGTGAAACCGGGTACAAGTAATACAGGCGTATTGTCATCAGCCATGAATCCTAACATATAACCCGTACAGCGCGTCCACCAGTTTTCGGATAGGGTGATTTCGCGGAAAAAGATGTTATATTGCTCCAGCAACATCTCTATCTGCTCGAAGTCTGCTGGCAGATCTACAGTCGATTGCATCTGCTTCCACAGTTTGCGGTCAATCATAGAGCGCAGTATGTCCTGCGCCTGGCTCATCGCCTTGCGGTCGCCATCCATGCGCTGGGCTAACTGTTGAAGGAATAGACTCTCTGCCATCGTATCAGGCGTATTTTAAAAGATTACTATACAGGCCGTCCATCTGCCGCAACTGGTCGTGTGTGCCATGCTGGGTGATCTGTCCTTGCTCTATCACGTAGATCTGGTCGCACTCGGCGATGGTCTCTAATCGGTGGGCAATCATGATCATTGTTATACCCATGCCATAGAGGTTTTCCATCACCTTGGCTTCCGACTTAGGATCCAGTGCCGAGGTGCCCTCGTCCATCAGCAGGATGGTGGGCTCCTTGGCCAGCGCGGTGGCTATCTCGATGCGCTGTCGCTGTCCGCCGCTGAAGTTCTTGCCGCGTTCCATGACGACTCCCTGATAGGCACCCGGGCGTTCCACGATTTCGCGGTGTATCTGTGCATCGTTGCAGGCCAGCACCATAGCGAAGTCCTCTATCGAATCGTCCCACATCTTCACGTTGTCCGCAATCGTGCCCTCAAAGAGCGTCACATCCTGATTGATGACCGACACCGAGTTGACAAACGTCATGCGGTCGATGGCCTTGCGGGGCTTGCCGTCGAAGAGCACCTCACCCTCCCAAGGCTCATACAATCCCGACACGAGACTTATCAGCGTGCTCTTGCCGCAGCCCGAAGGTCCCACCAAGGCAATGCGCTCACCAGCCTTGATCTTCAGCGAGAAGTGGCTGAGGATGGGGGGCAGGTTGCGGTCGTAGCCGAAGGTGACGTCGCGCAGTTCAATCTCGCCCCTCAGTTTCGCTACATCAGGCATATCATTGTCTTCAGGCAGGCACAGGTCAGCGCACTCTTGACCACAGTCGGTCACATCCTTAATGCGCTGGATGGAGGAACTAAGTCTTAATAAGGTCTGTACGCTGTCAATTGTTTTGTTGATGTAAGAGATGGATTCGTTGATCAGTCCCTGCGATGCCAGGATCATACCAGGTGTCATCTTACCTTGCAGGATATACCATGCACCGAGACACAGGATGGTACCGTTGGTAAGTTGCAGCACAATCTGTGGCAGGGCACTCAGGAAGATGGAGTTGGTGGTGGTTTTCACGCGGGCATTCATAGATTGTGCAAAGGTCTTCTCCCACTGCGCAAAGAAGTGCCGCTCACCACCCATCGACTTGATGGTCTCCAGATTGCTCATGCCCGTCATCGTAACGTTCTGCAGTCGCGCCTCAGTCACATCTAAGTCCATAGCTATCTTCTTCTGCACCTTGGCAGTGGAGCGCATGACGTAGATGAGCAGTAAGATTGAGAATATTTCCAATAGGCCTAATTGCCAGTTGAAGAGCATCACAATATAGCAGCAGGCAGCAGGCAGGATAAGGCAGGCGATGATGGGTAGGGAGTAATCCATCAGTCTGATGGTTTTTGAAATGGTCGTATAGCGGGCTACCAGTTCACCGGGCGAAAACCTGCTGAACAGGGGCATCGGTAGGCGCAGTACCGTCCACAAATAGTTCGACGATGTGGTAATGCTGAACTTTGCCTGGCTTTTCCGCCTGAATATGGAGAACGCAACCCAGGCCACCAGTTCAATTACGAACAGCAGGAAGTAGAGTACTAACAGCGGGGAACACCATTCCGGATTTTTCTGGGTGATGATATTGTCCGTGTACACCTGCTGGAACAGCGGCGGGAATATGTTAGCCACAGCGTTGATGGTAGCGATGATCATACCGTTAAGGGCAAATATCATATTACCCTTAAGGAAATACCTGAGAGCCGATATCATCGACAACTTGGATTTCTTACCGCGTGCCTGTCCTGTCTTCATTCAAACTTTAACGTTAGGTTACGGAAGCGTGTGCGGCTCGCCTCAAACAGATACTGGAACATGCTGCGACGCTTGGTCTCGGTGAGCACCGAACAATAGGTGCCGATGCCCATGCTCACGTCGGCAGGTTCGCCAAACGACCAGTCATAGCGGGTGGGATCCTCGGGCGAGGGCAACAGATCGATGCGCACCTCATAGACCACATCACCCTGTTCCAACAGTCGCTTGGCCAGGATATTCGATTTCAGCGTCTGGCGCACCTCGTCGGCAGCGGCAGGATAGCGCACCACCTGAGTGATGCGTCCACGCACATAGCCTATCTCGTCGCGCTTCTCGTCGGCGGGCCACACCTGAGCCTCCATGCCTATCCGCAAGTCGCGCTGCGCCGCATTGTCGGCGTAGGCAATGAGTTGGGTGCGCTGCGCCTGGTCGCCTGTGGCATCCCCGTCGATTACACTCACAATGGGGTCGAAGGCCTCGAAGGGCTCATTATCCGTCTTCGTGCTGATTACCAGACCGTCCACCGTACTCGTCAGGAAACTATAACTGTCACCGATAGATACCAGCGCCACCGTCTGTCCCTGATGCACGCTGTCGCCATTGTGCACCAGCATCGAGCGCACCATTCCCTTATTAGGCAGGGTGATGTCAGTGGTGCCTTGCGCAGGGAACACCACGCCCGAATAGTAGGCCTTGTCGCTGACCGTCCCGAGAAAGCCCCATACGATGAAAGCTCCCAGCAGGATGATGATGGCGGTGGCCAGCAGATAAGTAGGCACTGCGGTCACTCGGAGGTGATCGTTTATCTCCTTTGGTGAATTCATATTATCTTCTTATTGTTTTCTTTTGGTTTGATATGACAATGCCCTGCGTGGTCTCATCGGCAAGATGCTCCTCGGCGGCCTTATCCACGTCGAAATAGTCCTCGAAGAGTCCTGCCGCAGGGTGAATGACGCCATTGAACAGTTCCGTCAGTACACCGTCTTTTCCATAGTCCTGCTCAAGCAGATAGTTACGGAAATTGTCATCAGGGAATTTGGTTTCATCGATGTTAGTTTTCAACTCAGGCTGAACGGGGTTATCCTCGTTCGACGAGCACGCCGTCAGCACACTTGCGCCACAGACGAGGGTGGCGGCGAGCACCCAACTAAAAACTTTTGCATATTTTACCTTAGTTATTCGGTGCAAAGATATAAAAAAAATCTGGACTGACCAAATATCAGCCCGATTTTTTTAGGGAGTACTTACTGGTCGGGCTCGTCAGGTTGTTCACCTCCAACAACACCAGACCTGTATAGGCCTTGCGAATCTTCTGACGATTGCGGTTCTCCATCACAGAGGCGAAACAGACGCGTGGCACCTTGTCAGTGAGATAGTTTTTAACGATAGTTACCTTGGTCATATCCTTTGTTTTTAGAATTCATTTTGCAAAGGTAATCATAAATTTTAAAAATTACAAGCAAACATGATGAAACTTCTATTCACTATTCATTATTTCTTATAACATGCAGGTATTCAATCGATTAGACAATGAATAGTGTATATAAATAGTGGTGCAACTATTCATTATTTATCCGTTTACGATGTAATTCTTCATATTCTTAGTGAAGCAAAAGATTTGTTTCCTTACGTTATCAACATTGGTAACACTTTGTCACAATAGCTGTGACACATTGTTTCAATTCTAGTTACAAAGTGTTACTGTTTGAATTACTGTAGTGTAACTGACTAGTCTTTAGTCGCTTAACTATATCTCTTACTCTGAAAAGTTATATCTTTACGATTAAGAATGAATAGTTGATTAAGAGAAAATGATACTATTCATCAGATAATCAGCTAATAATAAGGTAATTATTGGCAAAAATGAATAAATGAATAGTGAAATATAAAATTTATAATGAAATAATTTTGTACTATCACAAATTATCACTATCTTTGCAGAAGAAATGAAAAATCATCCAAAATGAAGCAGGAAGACAATACACCTAAGACCCGTGAACAACTCTTTGCGGAAAAGGCAGACAAGAGCTATACCATCTGTTACTCACATGCCTGCCCCTTGCGCCAGCACTGCCTCCGCTGGCAACTGCGTGACTATACACCAAAAGACCGTCGCATCGCCAACTGCGTCAACCTCAACAACCCTGCGATGCAGACCGATACCTGTCCCATGTACCGCGACGACCAGCCCGTCCGCATGCCCCTTGGCATCGCGAAGATGTACTACGACATGCCCCAGCGCATTGCCCATCCCCTGAAGCAATTCCTCATCCAGCATTTCAACCGCAAGCGTTACTACGAATACCACAGCGGCTACCGTCCCGTTCCCCCTGCCCACGAACAGTACATCCGCCAGACCATCATCCGCTTCGGCTGGACCGCCCCCGTCGAGTTCAATTCCTACGTCGAGGATTACCTATGGTAAGGGCGCACTTGTTCCAGGAACTTCCGCACTCACGTATCGTCTATGCCGGACAAATCAGCACACCAAACAATAGCATTACAATACTCAAAACACAATGGTTCCTACGCCTTCTGAACCTACATAACTGAGCACACGAACTCATATTGCAAAGTTAATAATTATCTTGCAAAAATACAAATAGAATTCGATAACAAGTCGATTTTTCCTGTTTTTCTAAGAAAAAAGGCTCAAAAAGGAGCATGTCTAGAGAAAAATCTGCATGGTAATGCAATAATTTAAAAAGATGTCGGTTATATATATATAAATAATATGTATACGACAATTGCTTATGACGATATATCTACTCGGTGCTTTTTTGTTGAGTCTGATCTGTGGGTTTGTGTTCACGCCCATGATATTGGACTATTGTAAACGGAAAAAGCTATACGACATCCCCAACGACCGGAAAGTGCATAAGAACGCCATCCCCCGCATGGGAGGCATCTCGTTCTTCCCCAGCATGATCATCGCCTTTCTCGTGATACTGCTCCTGGTACCTGTGTCCGATGAACACACCCTGCCTGTCACCGTCTGGAGTGCCATCTTCATGCTGGGTCTGCTGCTGATCTACGTCACAGGCATCATCGACGACCTCACTGGTCTGAACGCCACGACGAAGTTTGCCGTGCAGATCTTCACCGGATGCCTGTTGCCTTTTGCCGGGCTCTACATCAACAATCTCTACGGACTGTTCGGTATCTATGAAATACCCAATTACATCGGTATCCCACTGACCATCTTCATGATGGTGTTTATTGACAACGCAATCAACCTGATTGATGGCATCGATGGCCTGGCATCAGGACTCTCGTTGTTTGCGCTTCTGGGATTCCTGGTGTATTTCAACTATTACCAGGTGTTCATGCATACCTACACCATCCTCGTGGCAGGACTGATAGGCGCCCTGATTGCCTTCAGCTACTTCAACCTCTTCGGGAATGCCGAACGCAACACGAAGATCTTCATGGGCGATTCAGGTTCGCTGTCACTAGGATTCATTCTGGGATTCCTCGCCATCAAGTGCGCCTCGAACAACCCCGCCATCTGGCCTGCCCGTTCTGATGCCCTGCTGGTACCCGTCACTCTGCTCTTCGTACCCATGGCCGATGTGGTGAGAGTAACTGTCTACAGGCTTATCCACCACAAGCCCCTTTTCAATGCTGACAAGAACCATATTCACCATAAACTCATGCGTTCGGGCATGAACCAGCATCAGGCACTCCTGACGATCTTAGGGTTGGCCGTGGCCTTTGCCGCCATCAATTTCGGCCTGTACCCATTGTTGAGCTTCACTTGGATCATCATCGTCGACGTGTTCATCTATTGCCTGGTCAACGTCTGTATTAACCAAATGAAGATTGTTGTGGCATGAAACGGTTCCTCGACTTCATCATTTCGACCCTGTGTCTGATAATCTTCTCTCCACTGATATTGATATGCTGGCTGGCCATCAAGATGGGTGGCGGTCCTGCCATTTATAGGCAGGAGCGTATCGGACTGGGCGGAAAACCGTTTTATATCTATAAGTTCCGCAGTATGGTGGTAGATGCAGAAAAAGAGGGCGAGGAGCTGTTACAGCAGGATGACGACCCGCGACTGACACGCATCGGCAGATTTCTGCGCACCCACCACCTCGACGAACTGCCACAATTGTGGAATGTCTTTACGGGCGACATGGCCTTCGTGGGTCCGCGACCTGAGCGGAAATACTATATCGACCAGATCCTACAGCGCGACAGCCGCTATGAAAAGCTTTATGCCCTGCGGCCAGGCATCACCAGCTATGCGACGCTGAAAAACGGCTATACCGATACCATCGACAAGATGCTAGTACGGCTGGAGATGGACCTTTACTATCTGGAGCATCAGTCGATATGGACAGATACCAAGATCCTCTGGAAGACATTTGCAAACATCGTTTCGGGCAAGATTTTTTAGTTATGAAGAGACTGATACTATTCACTATTCACTGTTCACTATTCACTGTGCTCTGTACTTCCGCAGTGGCACAGACACAGATAACCTACGACCTTGAGGCGGAAGCGGCAGTGGGATCGGGTGATTATACGGCTTATCAGTTGGTGACCAATCGGCACCATGTGCTGGCTACCCGTCCGAACACGGCATATCTGCGTGGGGCGCTGAATGTGGAGCATGCACTCTCGAAGGATTTCACACTCTCCGGAGCCGTGGATGCCATCGCCTCGGTACATGCCGACCACAAGACATATCTGCAACAGTGCTATGCCAACCTGATGTTTCAGAAGATGTTCTTCCTGGAAGTGGGCAGTCGTGAGGAAAAATCCGTGGTACGCGATGAGCTGCTCTCCAGCGGTTCGTTTGTAAAAGGCACGAATGCCAAACCCATTCCGCAGATCCACTTCGGAACAAATGATTTCTGGACGCTCCCCTTCACCAAAGACTGGCTACAGGTGAACTTCGACTTCGGCTACGGGAAACTGATGGACAGCGGCTACCGTGAGGACAGGTATCAGCAGGCAAGCGAGGTGAACCTGATGTATACCACTGGTGCCTACTATCATCAGAAACACCTGTATTTCCGCACCAACCCCAACAAGCGTTTTTTTGTGACAGCTGGTATCCAGCATGTGGCGCAGTTTGGTGGCACGAACTATAACAAGGAAGATGATGCCACGAAGAAAAAACCCGCCAATCTGAAGGCGATGTGGAACGTGGTGCTGCCCCTGGGCGATAACAACTACTATGACGACGAGTCGCTGGAAGACTGGATCTACGGCAACCACCTCGGACTGATGACCGTGCAGCTGGGCTGGAACATCAATGAGCAGCATCAGCTACAGGTGTATTACGACGATATCTTCGAGGACGGTTCAGGCATGCGCAAGAGCAACGGTTGGGATGGTCTGTGGGGCGTGGAATACAAAAACCACGCTGAGGGCAGACAATATGTAAGAGGTGTGGTGGCAGAATTCTTCCAGACCACCAACCAGAGCGGTCCGCTGCACTGGGACGGTGGTGACCACCCAGAGCCCATACGCAGTCAGATCACCGACAAGGTGTTTGGCGACGACAACTACTACAACCACATGTTCTACGACAGCTTTGCCCACTACGGCATGACGCCTGGCAACGCCCTCATCACTTCACCTATTTATAATAAAGACGGCTACACCCGCTATCGCGACAACCGTATCAAGGCCTGGCATCTGGGTATCAACGGTGAGATTACCGACCGTCTGTCATATCTCGTCAAGGGTTCTTATCGCGAGGGATGGGGCACATACCAGATTCCGCTGGCCGTGAAACATCACTCATTCGACGCAATGGTGCAAGGTTTGTATGAACTGGGACCTTGGCAGTTTGGTGCTGCCTACGGTCTGGACAAGGGAAATATCTACGGAGACTGTTCTACGTTCAACTTTAAAATCGGTTATCATGGCAAGATTCTTTAAATACATCTTCCTTCTTACATTTTCCATCTTCCTTCTCTCCTGCCAAGAGGGTGGCGATGCCGGTGATTTGCTGGGGCAATGGCGACTGTCAGGCTCCGATACGAAGTATATCAGCTTTTCGGGTGGCATCACCTGGATCAAGAATGTCGGCGAGAACGAGTTGTACGGCAATTTCCAGCATATGGGCGACAGCCTGTTTATCCAGTGCTACTCCATCAATGGCATTCCACAAGACACGGCACTAGTGGAGAATACCTTCGGTTTCAGACCTTTCAACAACATCCGCCTCAAGATAGAAACACTCAGTTCCGACCGTCTTCTGCTGCGCAAAGACAACCAGACGTGGAGCTTCGATAAGTATTAATAGGGAAAATCCCCGTCATTATAGGGAAAATCCTTTTGAAACCCATCTTTTTCTTCGTACTTTTGCACCGTGAACAAGTAAAATGAATGTCTAACAATTTAAAAGATACGATTATGAAAAAGATGTTGATGACCCTGATGGCGATGCTGACAATCACAGTCTCTGCCACCGCCATGAGTTTCGAGCAGGCCCGCAACGAGGCTTTGTTCCTGACCGATAAGATGGCCTATGAGCTCAACCTCAGCGACGAGCAATACGAGGCTTGTTACGAGATCAACCTCGACTATCTGATGGGTGTGACAGGTCGCGCCGATGTGTTTGGCGTCTACTGGGAGCGTCGCAACCTCGATCTGAGTTATATCCTCTTCGACTGGCAGTGGAATGCCTTTATTGCAGCCAGCTATTTCTACCGTCCCCTTTATTGGGAGGGAGGCTACTGGCACTTCGGCATCTACGCCCGCTATCCGCATCGTGATTACTTCTACTTCGGACGTCCGCACTTCTATGCCACCTATCGTGGCGGACATGCCTGGCATATCCATGGAGATCGCGGTTACTACTATGGTCACAGAGAGCACTTCCGTGCCCCAAGAAGAGAACACGTAGGTATGCACGACCGTTGGGACCGTGGTGAGTTCCATGGCAGAAGCCACAGCTCTACCCGCGTAACAGGACGCCCGGAAAGCAGGGGTCGTGTTGAGAACAGGGGACGTGTTGAGAACAGAGGCAACCGCAGCATCGACAACAACAGAGGCCGCAGTGCCGGAAGACCTGAATCTGGTGCCAGAAGGCCTGAGAACAGTGGCGTAAGGAACCGTCAGGTGGAAGGCCATCGTGAATTCGGCAATGACAGACAGATTGAAAGACCTAGCAGCCCTAGTAGTTCTAGCAGCCCTAGAAGTTCTGGCAGACCTAGCAGCGTAGGCAGCAGCAGCTCTCGTCCCAGCAGCAGCGTAGGCAGCAGTAGTTCAAGGCCTGAACGCAGTGTTGGCAGCCACTCGGCAACACCAAGCCGCAGTTTCGGCAATAGCAGCAGCTCAAGACCTAGCAGCAGCGTTTCACGTCCTAGCAGTTCTAGTAGTTCTAGCATGTCTAGTAGACCTAGCAGCTCTGGCCCCAGCAGGAGCATCGGCAGTTCAGCCCCCAGTCGTAGTATGGGCAGCAGCAGTCACTCTGCACCCAGTCGCAGCGCTGGCAGTTCTCATAGCGGAGGTGGTTCTGGCCGCAGTGCAGGCGGACACGTTGGAGGCCGTCGCTAAAAAAATTAGAGTTCCAAGATCCGAACCTCAGCGTTCATCATCCGCTGAACCTCGCTCATTGACTTTCCATAATAGACAGCCTGGACGGCTTTATTGATAATGCCATGTCCTACGGCCAGCACCTTCTTTCCTGGATAGGTCTTCTTGACAAAGGCGATGAATTCGCCAGCCCGGGAAAGAAGGTTTTCCAATGTCTCGATGTCATCAGGCCACACCTCGCCCTTCAAATCAGGAATATACCGCCCCGTAAAACCTCCCCAGTCACGTTCACGGAGCAACGGTGTCTGGACCACGGTCTGCTGATGGGGTTCGGCAATGATGGTAGCGGTATCCACCGAACGCTTCAAGTCGCTGGCGATAATGGCAGCGAAGGATTCTGATGCCATCTTATCCCTCACCTCCTGAGCCTGAAAAATGCCGTTCGCAGTAAGCTGGCCCTGTGTCTGACCTTGCATGATCTGATTGACGTTGTCGACCGTTTCACCGTGTCTGACTAAGTATAATGTGGTCATATTTCTCTAAATTTGGTGCAAATTTACTAAATTATTTGGGGATTCCACCTTATTTTATTATATTTGCATCGCAAAAATTGAAAAAGAAGGTAAAAATGAAGATATTACAAAGTTCCGTATTCCGCGCTATCTGCGCCATCGCCGTTGGTATCATGCTCATCAAGTATCCCGACAACACCGTCACGTGGATCACAATTGCCATCGGCGTGTTGTTCCTGTTATCAGGCATCATCTCAATGGTGGCCTATTACCACGCCCTCAAGAATGTGAGCGAATACAAGATCACAGATGCCGATGGCAATGTGGTGGCAGGCGACACAAAGCCCACATTCCCGATTGTCGGTGTGGGCAGTGCCATCCTTGGTCTGATACTGGCGCTGACGCCTACCGTTTTCGTCAAGGCTCTGATGTATATCATCGGTGCGGTGCTCGTGCTGGGTGCCGTCAATCAGTATATGAGCCTGCTCAACGCCCGCAAATACGGCAAGATAGGTTTCGGCTACTGGATCTTCCCGTCAGTAATCCTGCTCATTGGCCTCTTTGTCATCATCAAACCTTTGGCACCTGCCGAGATGGCAATGTTGGTGCTGGGCTGGTGCAGTCTGCTCTATGGTGTGACAGAACTGATCAACGCACTGAAGATCCACAATGAGAAACGTAAGTTTGCGAAAGCGCAGGAGATACCCGTGGCAGAGGAGATTACGGAAGAGACACCTGCAGTGGAGGCTACCGCTCCTGAGGAAGACGATTCCAGATATATGCCCACCATAAAAGAAGAATAGAGGTCTTTCAACCTCTATTCTTTTTTCATTTCCTCGATGACCTCTTCCGAGAAGCCTTCGATATAGGTTTTGAGGATACTGATGCCTGTCTTGTTCTCACGTCCCCAGGGAATAATCAGGTCAGCGAACTTCTTCGTGGGTTCGATGAACTGCTCATGCATGGGCTTCACATCGTTTTCATAATGGTCGAGCACCATATCGACAGTACGTCCACGTTCCACCACATCGCGACGGATATTCCGGATCAGACGCACGTCACTATCGGTATCGACAAATATCTTCAGGTCCATCATGTCGCGCAGTTTCTTATAGTGGAGCGTCATGATGCCTTCAAGGATGATCACGGGTTTAGGCTCAACATGAACAGTCTCAGGCAGACGGTTGGAAAGCACATACGAATAGGTGGGCTGTTCGATGGCCTCACCGTTCTTCAGTTTCTTGATCTGTTCCGTCAGCAGTTTCCAGTCGAAGGCGTCAGGATGGTCGAAGTTGATGGCCTTGCGCTCCTCATCGGTCAGAGCCGTGGTATCATTGTAATAAGAATCCAACGGAATAACTGCAGCACAATGTGGGGGGAGTGCCTTGGAAATACGCTTTACGACGGTGGTCTTGCCAGAGCCAGAACCACCTGCAATGCCGATAATGATCATTTCTGCTCCTTGATTAAGTAGACAACAGTGGGCAAGTGATCGCTATAGCCATTAAGCCAGACGCCACCAGCCTGGGTTCGCAGGGTATTACCCTTATATTTGCCTTCCTTCTGGAAGAGATAGTCACGACGGAAGATCTGATGCGAAAAGAGCTTCAGCGTGGAATAATCCTTTGATTTATCAAGATTGAGCAGACTCGGCGACAGAATGATCTGGTCGAAGAGATTCCAGGCGCCATCATACATCAGGGTTCCCGTTCCTGATGCCAGCACATCCCACCAGGGATTGTACATATCGCCTTCGCCCACGTCCTTGATCTTACGCTTGGCACCCAGGCATTTAGCCATCGAGGCATCCTGCGGGTCATCGTTCATATCGCCCATCACCAGTACCTTCACATTGGGATCCTCAGCAATCAACGAATCCTTGACTACCTTCACCTGGGCACCACCCTCTTCACGATAGAACGAGGTAGCACCACGTGAGGGCAGGTGACAGACGATAATGGATACATGCTCATCGGCCAGGGTTCCGCTCACCACAAGGAATCCACGGGTAGCCCTCAAGGAATCCTGAGGCAACCTATATATATAAGGTACGAGTTTGACATCGCGCACCGTAAAGAGGGCGGGGTTGTAGAGCAAGGCACAGTCGACACCACGCTGGTCCGGACCCTCGATATGTACAAACTGGAAATTCCTGGCCTTCAGCGGTTCCTGGTTACAAAGGTCTTCCAGGCACTTGGCGTTCTCAACCTCTGAGACACCGATGGCAGCGCAGCCTATCTTCGGCAGTTTGTCGGTACCCATCTCGGAAAGGACACGCGACATGTTGCGCAACTTGCTGGTGTACTTCAATCCAGTCCACTTGTTGGTACCCTCTGGCAGATACTCATAATCGTTCTTGCCAGCATCGTGACAAGTATCGAACAGATTCTCCAGATTGTAAAATCCAACACCATAGACCGAGTATTTCTTAGACTGGGCCATTAATTCATTCGTTCCTGCAAAAAGGAACAATGTCAGCAGTAATAAATAGACTTTTTTCATATCAAAACATGTTTTATGCCGCAAAGATAAAAAAAAAAAATGAAAGATGAAGTATAAATTGATTTTTTTTTGTATCTTTGCCACATAATTTACTAACAACTATAAATAATTGCTTATGATGAAGAGGCTAAAGCTATTGGCAATCGCCTTTGCCGTCGCATCACCGCTACTTGCGCAAGAGGATACAGACTCCGCTGCACAGTCGGCAATCATGGACGAGCAGGCGTTCACTTTCACAGAAGCACAGTTGGGTGAGGACGATGACATGTCGCAGAATGTGACCATCATCCACTCAAACAACAATATCTACGCCTCGCAGGTGGGATATCTGTTCAGCCCCGTGCGCTTCAGGTTCCGTGCTTTTAACCAAAAGTACAATGAGATCTACATCAACGGTGCCCCGATGAACGATATGGAGTCGGGACAGTTCCGTTTCTCTCTCGTGGGAGGTCTGAACCAGCAGACCAAAGGTGTGGAAAACTCCCTGCCCTTCGAAACCAACAATTTCGGTATGCCGGCCATGGGAGGTTCCAACAACTACAATTTCCGTCCGTCGGCGATGGCACAAGGCCAGAGAATTACGGTGACAGGTGCCAACCGCAACTATCGCGTGAGGGCGATGTACACCTACAACTCAGGTATCAACGCCAACGGCTGGGCTTTCTCTGCCAACCTCACCTATCGCTGGGCCAATGAGGGTTATGTGGAGGGAACATTCTACAACTCCCTGTCCTACTTCCTCGGTGTGGAGAAGATCTTCAACGATGAGCACCGCCTGTCGCTCGTGACCTGGGGTAATCCCACGGAGCGCGCCACACAGGGAGCTGGCACCGACGAGACCTACTGGCTGGCCAACGACCGATACTATAATCCCTACTGGGGATATCAGGACGGCAAGAGACGTTCGTCACGCGTCGTTACAGACTGGGCTCCTACAGCCCTGCTCACCTGGGACTGGCAGATCGATCAGAAGACGAAACTGACGACGACCCTCACCGGACGCTATTCCATGTATAAAGGTACGCGTCTGAACTACAACAACTCCGACAATCCCCAGCCCGACTACTGGAAGAACATGCCATCGAGCTATTTCGATGTCTGGGACCCGACGGATGCTGCCAACCGCACAAATGAGCTCATTACCGAATTCGAGCGTGTCCGCAGTTACTGGATGAGTGACAAGGCCAACCGCCAGATCAACTTCAACCAGCTCTATTTCTCCAATAAGCAGGCTGCTGCCCAGGGACAGGATGCGATATACTTTATCCAGGCACGTCACAACAACAACCTGAATCTGACACTGTCGACAGCCCTTCAGAAAGAACTGAGCCGATTCTCTGCCCTGAACACGGGTATACAGCTGGCTACCAACAAAGGTATACACTACCAGACAATGGAAGACCTGCTGGGTGCCATCAGTTTCCATAATGTCAACAGCTATGCTTTGGGCACCTACGCTTCCAGCGACCCAAGGGTACAATATGACGTCAGGAATCCCAACGGCTATGTCGGTGTAGGCGACCGATTCGGTTATGACTACAACATCATCGTAGACAAGGCAAACTGGTGGGCTACTTACAAATACGACAAGGGTCGCATGCATTCATTCATCAGCGGACGCATCGGTGGTACACAGATGTACCGCGACGGTAAGATGGAGAACGGTATGGCTATAGGTAATTCCTGGGGAGAGAGTCCTTCCAGTTTCTTCCTAGACGGCGGTGGCAAGGTGGGTATCCACTATAACCTTGGCATGAGCAACGTCATTACGCTCGGTGCAGGCTATGAGTGGCGCGCTCCACAAGCTTCCACGGCCTTTGTATCGCCAGAAATCTCTAACGACTTCGTGCTTGACCTGAAGAATGAGAAGGTGCTCAGTGCAGAACTCGGCTATCAGATCCAGACGCCTTGGATGAAGGCTAATATCACGGGTTACTACAGCCAGCTGAAGGATGTCACGGAATGGCAGAACTTCTATTTCGACGACATCAACTCATTCTCATACGTCTCCATGACTGGGATCAACAAGGAGTATTACGGTGTAGAATGGGGTATCAACTTCAAGATCACTAACGAGTTCAATATCAAGACCATCGGTACCGTCAGCGAGGCCAAGAATACCAACAACGCCAATGTATGGTACATGAGTTCTACTACGGGCACTTATAACGACAACAACGAAAACAAACCGGAATTAGTATTAAATAAGAACATGCGCGAGGCTGGTACACCGCTCACAGCGGCCAGCCTGATCCTGAGTTACCACAAGTGGGGATGGTTCATCGACCTGAACTGTAACTGGTACGACCGCATCTATCTTTCTTATTCTCCGAGTTTCCGCTATGAATCTACGCTCCGCAATCGTCAGAATTCGGGAGAGACCGTCACCGACAACGACGGCAATATCCTGGAGAGTGCTCTGGCTCAGCAAAAAGGACACGGTGGATTCATGCTCGACGCCTCTATCGGTCGCAGTCTACGACTGGGACGTGGACGCCAGCTCAGCATCAACCTCTCTGTCACCAATCTGCTGAACAACCAGAAGATTGTCACAGGCGGTTACGAGCAGAGTCGTAGCGACTATACCGCCAGCGGAAATATCCGTGCCTACCGCTTCTCGATGAATCCGAAGAAGTACTACACTTACGGAATAAATGGAATGTTGAACATCGGATATAAATTCTAAGACGTTATGAGACATATACATTATTATATTATAATAGCATTCGCTTGCGCCATCTTTACCGGCTGTATGGACAACGACTGGGACATCCCTGGCGAAGACGGCAGCGAGTATGGCAATCAGGCAGTCACTGAGACCAACCTCGTGAGCATCGCCCAGCTCAAGCAGAAATATGCCACAGTGATCTACAACGGCAGCTATGAGCAGATAAAGGAACCCATGCAGATCAAAGGTGTGGTGACGGGCAACGACGTGGAAGGCAATATCTACAACCAGATTGCCATTGAAGACGGCACGGGTGCCATGATTATCTGCGTGGCCCAGGGTGGTATGTACGGACAGTTGCAGGTAGGTCGTGAAATCCTAGTAGAGCTGCAAGACCTTTATGTCGGCAGCTACGGCCAGCAGCCGGAAATCGGCACGCCCTATACCAACAAGAACGGACGCACCTACGTCAGCCGTATGCCCAGAGCACTCTGGCAAGGGCATTTCAAGATACTCGGTATGAAGAGTGTCAGTCCTGTTGAATTCGACAAGACAAAACTTGGCGATGGAAACTATATGAAAGAGAACTGCGGACAACTGATGACCATCCATGGCGTGAAATTCCAGGGAGCCAACGGCAAGAAGGTCTTCGCCGCTGATAAGGACAAGGACGCTGCCAACAGCGTGAACCGCGCCTTGCAAGGAATCTCTTCGAACCAACTCGTGGTACGTACAAGTACTTATGCCGACTTTGCTAATAAACCCCTGCCACAGGGTGATGTTGACATTACCGGCATCTTCACACGCTATAATAACACCTGGCAGATTCTCATCCGCCAAGAAAGCGATATCGTGGAGAAGTGAGAAGTTAACAGTGAAAAATGAATAATGAATAACAAGCATATGAAAAAGATCTATAACATACTGATGGCAGTTGCCATCGCGCTCGGCACCTTCACCAGTTGTGAGGATGTGCCCATGCCATTCAACAACCCGCTCGATTACCTCAATCCTGATCCTGAGGAAGTAGTCATCGAACCTGCTGGCGACGGCACCAAGGACAGCCCCTTCAACGTGGCTGGCGTCCTGGCCTACCTCGAAACACTCGGACCTGATGTGGAGTCGACGAAGGATATCTATATCACAGGTGTAGTGACTTCTGTCAAGGAGGCCTTCAGCACCCAATATGGCAATGCACAGTTTGTCATCTCTGATACGGATGAGGCCCCCAACCAATTCACCTTCTATCGTGGCCTCTACTTCGGTAATAAGAGGTACGACAATGAAAACGATGTGAATATCCAAGAGGATGATGTGGTAGTCATCTGCGGCAAGATTGTATTATATAAGGGCAGCACGCCTGAGACCGTGCAGAACAAAGCCTATGTCGTAAGTATCAACGGCAAGGGCGAGAGCGTCGCTCCCAAGCCAACTGGCACACCTAAGGGCAGCGGCACCTTGGCCGATCCTTACAATGCCACAGCAGCCAATGCCTATATTGCCACACTCGCTTCTGGCGCAGAGAGCGACAAGGATATCTATGTCAAGGGTAAGGTGAGCAGCATCAAGGAAGCCTTCACTACCCAGTATGGCAATGCCTCGTTCTATCTTTCTGACAATGGCGACGACAAGGAGGAGCAGTTCTATGTGTTCCGCACGCTCTATCTTGGCAACAAGAAATATACTGAGGGCGATCAGATCAAGGCTGGCGATGAGATCATTGTCTGCGGAAAGGTTGTCAACTATATGGGTAATACGCCTGAGACTGCTGCTAATAAGAGTTATGTCTACTCACTCAACGGCAAGACCGAAGGCGGTGGCGGTGGTGAAACCCCATCAGGAGATGAACAGGCTAAAGGATCTGGTACACAGGCTGACCCATATAATGTTAAGGCTATTTATGACATAACAGCGAAACTTGAAGCTGGTCAAACAAGTGATAATGACTATTATTTCAAGGGAAAGATTTGTTCAGTAAAATACACCTTCAGTGCACAATATGGCACTGCTACCTTCAATATTTCTGAAGATGGCAAGACCGGTGGTACAGAATTCATTTGTTATAGCGTCTATACCTTCGGGAACCAGCCTTGGGTAGAAGGCAATACTCAAGTAGCAGTGGGTGACGAGGTTGTCATTTGTGGCAAAATTACCAATTACAACGGTACATTGGAGACCGCCAGCAAAAAAGCTTATATCTACTCGCTCAATGGTAAGACGGAGAACACTACTGGTGGTGGTGACACCCCAAGTGGAGGTGAAACAGGTGGAGATGCAGACATTAGTGCAGCATTTGGAGACCTTGACTGCACGAACTTAGCTGCAATCACCTTAAGTGATGGCACCACTCTGAATGTTGCACAGGAAGGTGGAAAGAATCCTCCCGTATATCATGAAAGTACCAAGATTATCCGTATGTACGCCCAAAACTCCATAACCATCACTTCCAGCAAGAACATCGCCAAAGTTGTCTTCACCTACGACACCTATAATGGCACTGCCTATAAAGGCAATGATGCGATGTATGGCGAAGCAGACAGCAACAAACTGACACCTAGCAAAGACGATACAACAGTATCATTCAGCAATGTGAACAGCAAGACACTGAAAGTTGTGAACGATTTTGAGACAAATAGTGGTGGAACACAGTTCCGCATCTCAAAGATAGCCATCACTTACGCCAAATAAATGACGAAACCTCACTTTTTCTAAAAAAGATTTGGTTGAACGGATTTTTTTGCGTACCTTTGCAGCCGCTTTATGCGCAAATAGGTTTTAAACATTAATATTTTAACTCAAAATGAAAAAAGGAATTCATCCAGAAAACTATCGCCCCGTCGTGTTTAAGGACATGTCCAACGGCGATA